>Ga0315276_10003849_pt1 | contig 13767 bp, 6 predicted proteins | sample YL17G05_0_MG_FD_204542 | JGI IMG/M metagenome (GOLD analysis project Ga0315276, IMG submission 204542) | Sediment microbial communities from Yellowstone Lake, YNP, Wyoming, USA - YL17G05_0 | ecosystem: Environmental > Aquatic > Freshwater > Lake > Sediment | place: USA: Wyoming | collected...
TCGCGCCCGAAAGGGGCACGCCGCGCCAACGCCCGCGCCCGCCCCCTCGCCCCCCCCCCCACCACCACCCCGTCCATTTCACCTTTGTCCAGGGTCCACCCGTCGGGCAGGAGCGCGGCCCGCCACTCGGCGTGCGCGCCGAGCCTCGCGGCCGCACGCTCGACGCTCCCCTCCTCGGCCACCAGCCACCGCATCAGCGTGCGGTCGTCCCAGCTGATCGCTCCCAGGCCGGGCTCGCCCGATTTGAGGAGGCGGGCGTGGGCGGTGGGGTGGGCGGCGTCGACTGCGGCGGCCAGCGCGCGCAGGTCGGCGGGGGTGGGAGCGGACGCCGGGCAAGGGGCGGGCGCGCCCTTGAACAGGCGCATGGTGGCGGGAAGGAGGAGGGAGAGTACGAGAGGCGGCGGAAGAGTGTGGGCGGCGTTACACGCGCGCCGCCGACCCCTCGCCCACCCTTCGACCCAGGCATCCAAAAGAAAGCGTTGACCCTGTGTGCTGTTGTGCTGCTCCCGCGCGCCCGGGGCCTCAATTCTCCACTCTCTCACTCGACCCCAATCAATCTCTCTCAAATCTCAAAGCGCACCCCCCAGTCGGCCTCGCCCGCCGGCGGCACCACGACGAGCGTGCCAGTCGCTCCGTCGAACGAAAACGGGAGCTCGCCGCCGGCGGCGCCGCCGGTGACGGAGGAAGGCTCGGCCGACGCCCACGCGATCAAATCGCCGCCACCAATAATGTCGGCCGCCGCGACGAGTCCCGCTCCGCCCCGCGTCGCCGCGACGTGCAGGGACGCGATGGCGCCGCCAGCGTTGAGCAAGCCGCGCAGGCCGACGAGGGCGAGGCCCGGGCCGGTGTCCCCTGCGGGCCGCGCGACGGGGGCCAGGGTCGTCACCGCCGCGCCGCCTGCCTCGAGCACGACGTCCACGCCGGCCTTGGGGTCGGTCAGGAAACGCACCGCGCGCGCCCCGTGCGTAAAGGCCGCCCACTCGCCGCCGCCCGCCGGGTCGGCCCCCGCGTCGGTCGGCCGCACGACGCCCGCCAGCGGCGGCGGCGCGTCGTCGTGCGTCACAAAGCGGCGCCGCACGCGGCACCAGGCCGACCCTTGGACGTGCAGGGTGGCGACGACGAGCGCGTGCGGGTTGGCGTTCCAAATTTTTAGTAGAGTCATCCCGTCCCGCATCACGTCCCGGAACAGGCAGTCGGCCGTCGCGCGCCCGGGCAGCTTGGCGCGCAGGACGCGGCCGTCGGGGAGGACAAGGGTGGACAGGATCGAGAAATCGTGGCACCCAGGGGCATCCGACACGTAGACAGGCCCCCCAGACACGGCCCTTGCCGCCGCGTGCGCCCGCGCGGCCGGGTGCCGCGAGTGAAACATGTCGTAGTCGGGGTGCAGGATGCCGGCCAGGAAGACGGCGTTGTAGGCGCACGCGCCGATGTGGGGGCCGGACGAGGAGGGGTCGCGCGGGTAGAAATCGTCCGACGCGCGCACGAGGGCTGACGCGGTGGTGCGAAACAGGTTTTCGGTCGAGTGGCACATGCAGTTGGTGACTGAGAGGGAGGAGGGGAGGAGGGTGGGGCGTGTTGGTCGTGAGCGCGGCGACCGCGCGCCCTCTCTTTCTCTCTCCCTCGCTCCGCCTCTCTCTCCCCACGCACAATGGTTCCCGGGCAAGTGCGTCGCCACGCTCGCCTCCAGCGCCGCCTGAAACCTCGCCGCGGTCGCGGCCCCGCCCTCGAGCGCCGACCCGAGCAGCCCCGCGCCCGCCTGGCCATCCACTTTGACGCCGTCGACGCCCGCAGCCGCAAGGTAGGCGTGCATGTCGGCATACAGGGCGCCGGGGTCGTCCACGACGCCCACGCCGGCGACGACCGCCGGGTTCCAGAGCATGGCCGGCTCCACCTCGGCCACGCCCGGCGTCGGCGCCGCGCGCACGACGCGCGCCGAGTATTTGGCGACGCACGGGTGGCCGTCGGCGGGGGCGACGCCGCCCCAGTAGGCGGAGAGCGAGTGCCACGCGATGACGTGGCGGACGCCGTGCCGCGCGCGCAGCGAGGCGACGACGCCCGCCAAATCTTCCGGCTCCCCGGTCCAGTAATCCGCGGGCGACGCGTCAGGCCGCGCGAACTTGGCGTTGGCGCGGACGTCGGTGAGGCGGCGGGTGAAGTCACCCGACGCTGCGAAAAACTCGAGCATCACGGGGCGCAGCGGGCCCAGGGCCAGCGCGCGAAATGTGCGCACGGGCCAGGAATTCGGTGGCGCGGGATCCACGAGCGCCTGGTAGGCGCGCGCGCCGGCGGCTTCGAGTGCGCCGAGCGCGGCGCCCGCCGCGCGCTGGACGCCCGCTGCGACGAGCCACGCCGCGCCCACGAGCGCGACGCCCACCGACCCCGGCCCCGGCCGCGCCCGCACTGGGGGCGGCGGCCGGGGCTCGGGCGGCGCGTCGTCGGCGGGCGCCGTGTCGGGCGGCGGCGCGAGCGCTGCGAGCGCGCCCGCAAGCGCGGAGCCCGGGGGGGCGCTCCGGGCGGCGTATTCCAGTGCGCGCCGTTCTGCAGACTCGCGCTCGTACTCGCCCGCCGTCTCGATCTGCTCGAGCGCGGCGAGCGCGGCGGCCGCCGCGGCACGCGCGTCGGCGGCGGCGGCCGCGGCCGCGCCCTCGACCGCAGCCTCGACTTGGCGCGCGACGGACACGACGTCGCCCATGTCCGTGATGTCGACGAGGTCTTCCAGGGACGGGAGGGACGGGGCGGGCTCTTTCGGGGGCGCGGCCGGCAGCGCCACCGCCGCGCCGCCGGACGCCTGCGGCACCGGCCGCCGAAACGCGGGGTCCACGTCCGTGCACTGCCACCCGTCGTCGATGATGACGGTGCGGGGGGGGGCACCGCCGGCGGCGAGGGAGGCCACGCCGTCGTGCAGGCCAGCGGCGGAGACGCGGCTGTAGTACGCGTCCCAGGAGCACCACCCGAAGCCGTCGACAGAAGGCGGGAGGATTTTGGCGGTCCGTGGCGGCGCGCCGCCGGAGAGCGAGGCCGCCGCCGCCGTCGCGTGCTCGGCGAGCGCGGACGCGTCGCGGCCTGCGGAGAGGAGCAGGGCGCCGGGCCACGTGTCGCCCTGGACGTGCGCCGCGCCCGACTCTAGGCGCAGGGTGACGGCATCGGGGTCGGGGGACGCGCCGCGCGCGGGGGGGCTAAGGAAAGAGAGGAGGGTGAGGAGTGGGCACACTACTCGCAGCACACCGCGTGCAAAAGAGAGAAAGGAGCAGGGCCGGCCGCCGCCCTCGCTCCCTCGTCCCGCCCGCCACCATGGCTTCCCCCGGGTCGGCCCCACCGGGGTCGGCCCCGGTGCCGCGCGCGCTCGAGAGCGAGCTCGCCGCAGCGGCCAGCGGCGGCGTCGCGACCCGCAAGCGGCGCGCCGCCGCGGACCCCGCCGCGGCGGGCGCCAGCGGCGGCGAGGTAGGGGGAGGAGGGGGCGCGGGCGGGCGCGATGCGGAATCGGCGCGCGCGCCCGCGCCCGCGCCCACGAGTCCCTCTCCGCCACTCAGCCGTCCCGGGCTACGACCGGCAATCAGACGCGCCGTACGCGGGCGAGGGCGTCGGGTGCAGGGTTGGAAGTCGCCGCACCCGCGACCGCCCCCCCTCCCACCACCACCACCACCACCGCCACGCCCGTCGCGGACGCTGTGCTCGGCCTGTTTGCCGAGCGCGGCGACGTGGCGCGCGAGCTGCGGGCGGCGGTGGAGGCGGCGCGGGAGGGCGAGCAGCGCGCGGCGCGCGAGCGCGACTCCGCAGTTGCCGCGGCAGCGTCCGCTCGCGACGACGGCGCGCGCGGCGCCGCACTCGCGCGCGCAGCTGCGGATGCCGCCACCGCGGAGAACGACCGGCTACTGCGCCAGGTGCGGGCCGAGGCCGCCAAGAGCGCGGCGGCGGAACGGCGCGCCGAGGCGGCGGAAGCCGACGCCGCCGCCTCGCGCCAGCGCGCGCACGACGCCGAGGACAGGGCGATGCAGGCGGCCGCCGCGATACGGGGCGGGGCGCAAAGCGAGGACGACCAGGGCGCCTCGGCCGCCGCTCTCGCCGACGCTGACGCCGCCCTGCGCTGCGCGCGCGCCGACGTCGAGCGCGCGCTGGCATCAGCGCGCGCGGCGGAAGCGGTGACGGCCGCGGTGCAGACGCGCCTGGACGAGGCCGTGGCGGCCGGCGACGGCGAGGCGGCGGCGCGTCGGCGCGCCGAGGCGGCGGCCGCGGCCGCGTCGGCGCGCGCCGAGGCCGCCGAGGCCGACGCCGCGCGCGCACGCGCGGACGCGGCCGCCGCCGGGTCGGACCCGGTCGTGCTGCGCACGCTGCGCGACGACGTGGCAAGGCTGGAGACGGCCCTGCGCGCCGCGCGGGCCGACGGCGGCGCGGCCGCGCTCGTGCGCGAGCGCGCGGCGGCGGCCGAGGCGCGCGCGTCCAGGGCCGAGGAAGCGGTCGACGTCGCGGCCCGCGACACGGCCGCCGCCGCCGCGGCGGCGGCCGAGTGCGCGCGGTGGCGCGCGGCCGCCGCGGCCGCGCTCCCGCGCGGCACGCCGCCCGCGCCCGAAGCGTTGGCCGCCCGCCTGGACGACGCCTGGCGCGCGACGGCGGCGGAAGCCGACGCGCGCGGGGCGGCCGAGGCCGACGCGGCCGCCGCGCGCAGCGACGCCGACGCGGCGGCCGCCGACGCGGCCGACGCGCGCGCGCGCGCGGCCGACGCGCGCGCCGCCACCACCGAGTCGGCGGCGGCCCTTGCGCGCGCCGAGGCGCGGGCGCGCGGGCTGGCCGCAGAACGCGACGGCCTGCGCCGTGCGCTCGACGCCGCGGGGTCGGCGGTTGGCAGCGGCGGCGACCGCTCCGGCGACGACGGCGACGCGTTGCGCGCCCGTGTCAACGCCCTCCAGGCCGCGCTGGCGGACGCGGAGAAGCGCGCAGCGGGCGCCGACGCCGCCGCCAAAGCCGCCGCAGCTGCGCGCGCCGACGCGGCGGCCGCCAACGCCCAGCTCGCCGACGCCGTCGCCCGCGTCGACGCCGCCGACGCGGTGGCCGACGCGGCGGTGGCGGCGGCGGAGCGCGCGGCGGCGCGCCTGGGGCGGGGCGAGTTTGACTCCGGCGCGACGCGCGTCCTGCACCTCGTGCGCAACCCGGAAGCCGCCGCGTCGCGCGAGGCGGCGGCGGCGCGCATCGCCGAGTTGGAGGCCGCACTCGCGGCGGCGAGGGCGGGAGGGGACGGAGGCGAGCGCGGCGACGCCGCGACCGCCGCCGCGGCCAGCGCCCGCGTCGCAGACGCCGAAAAACGGGTCGCCCGCCTCCAAGCCGCCTTCACCGAGCACGCCGCATCGTTCCGGGGCGCGGTCGCCGCCCTCATCGGGTGGCGCGTGGACATGCGGCCGCCGCCGGTGCGCGGCGGCGCGGCGCGCTTTGCGCTCCACCCCACGTCCGGCGCCGGCCCGGCCGACGGTCTCCTCTTCGAGGAGGCGGCCCCGGGCGCCGCCGCGCGCGCGGCGGCGGGGGGCGGGGGCGGCAGCGGGTTTGTGCTCGTTGCCACGCCGCTCTCGCGCGCGCGGTCGCGCGAGGTCGACACGTACATCGGCCGCTACGCGTCCGTCCCCGCCCTGACCGCCGCCATCACGCTGGAGCTGTTCCAAGCGGACGATGGAGGCGGGGAGGGGGAGGGCGGCGAGTGACGGGGGCGAGGGCGGCGTCCAGGGAGGGAAGGAACCAAGAACCCCCGCCACCACTCTCTCTCCCTCTCTCGCCTCTCACCTGGCGGGTCTGAGCGTGCCCCGGAACGTGCCAGAGTCAATGAGGGGCGTGAGGCAGGCGTAGGGGCCTCCAGGGGACAGCTCGACGAGCAGAAACTGGGTCTCCGGGGGCACGCCCGCGCCGCGGGAGCCCCAGACGGGCGTCATCCACCACAGCTTGGCGCGGGCGCCGGCCAGGAAGGGGGCGCGCGCGAGCTGGAGAGGGAGAGGAGGAGGAGAGGTGAGCGCCGCACGCGCCAACCACCCCTCGCCCGTCGCCACCCCTCCAACGCACCCGCCCCAGGGGCACATCCTCCATGGCGGTCGGCGCACCGCCGATGGCGGCGAATCCGAGCACGAGGTCGCCCTCGCCAGGACCCGCGCGAACCGTGACGCCCAGGGGGAGCCCCGCAAGCAGCGGCCGGGCCGCGCCATCGACAATGACGTCCCGCCCAGTCACGCTGACGGCCAGGGGCGTGTGGCGTGGGGGCGCGAGGGGCGAGTCGAGGAGTGTGGTCGCCGGGCTTGCAGCGGTTCGCCCGGGCGGCAGTTCGCGCGGGCGCGGCGCGGCATTGGGGGGTGGGCTCAGGTACCGAGGGCGGGCCAGGGAGTAGGGGCGGTGTCTAAAGGAGGGAGAGGATGGGGGGGGGGGATGGGGGTCGTCGCCGACGCGGCGCCGCCTCGGCGCGGCAGCCGCCTGCGCCACCGCCCGACCGCGCACGCCCTCTCAGCGTCGGCCGACACAACGCCAACCGCCGTCGGCTCCAGCCCTCCCTCACCTGGGCCCCCACTTTGGCCGCCGCGCTGGCGGCGGCGGCCTCGCCTGCCGCGGCGTCGGCGGCGGCGCACCCACCAGCGATGCGAGCGAGCCCGACGAGGACACACGTCGCTCCATGGTGGCCGACGCGGCGCGGGCTTTGCGCAGAGTGAGGGAGAGAGGGGCGGCACGGCTCGCTCTCGCTCGCAGACCTGCCACCGTCACACGCCCTCGCCCGCACCACTCCCGGCATCCGGCGCCGCCACCCGTTCCTCTCCATTAACGACGAGGGAGAGGGGCCCCAGGTAGAGCCACTCGGTGTCCGTCGCGCCGCGGCCGCCCGCCCGCTGAAACAGGCTTGTCTCCTTCATCGTCCCCACCGCGCACCCCCCGTCGATGCGCATGCCTTGCTGGCCCGTGATCTTGTAGGCGGCCACAAAGGAGACACTCCCCTCGTCGTCGGAAGGGCCGCCGCCACTCTTCCCAACAACTCTCAGGCGTTGCCACGCCACCGTCTTCATCGTGGCGCGCACGTCGTCCGCAAAGGAGGACGCGAGCGTGCCGTCGGGGCGGCGGGAGCCGGCGGCGGCGGGGTTGTCGGGGTGGGTTGTCGCCATGATGTAGGCGGCAGCCTCTTTCCCTCCCCGCACGTACGCCGCAAAGCGGGACCGCATGAGAGCTTCCGCGGTGGGGGCGGCGGCGGCGCGCGACAGGTGCGGCTCGCAGCAGGCCGCAAACGGCCGCCCCGAGCAGCAGGGGCACGCGGCGCGGTCGGCGATCCAGGGACGCGCGTCGCCCGGCTGGGAGGGTTTGGGATTCTTGGCGCCAAAGCCCGTGGCGGCGCGTGGGGCCTGCGGCCGGGCGCAGGCCGCGGCGCGGCGCGCCTGCGGCATGCCGGCGCGCCGCGGCGCCAGCGCGGGCGCGGGGGCGCGCGCGGGGGCCCGCATGCAGGGCAACAAGGAACGAGGGTGCCGGGAGCGCGCTGTGTTGCACGGCGGTCGCGCGCTGGCCAGCGGCGCCGGCGGCACGCCGGGAGCCTCTCTCTCTCCTCTCCCCTCTCTATTTGAGCGCCTTGAGCAGAAGTTTGATGAGGTAGACGACGACGTCCCCGCACGACGGCTGGGACGAGCCGCCGGGGCCGGCGCCCCCGTTTTGCGGCCGCGGCGGGCGCCCGTTTTGAGGCGGCCGCCCGCCGCCACCGTACGGCGTGGAATACCCCCCCACCCCGTCCCCCTTGCCCAGCAGCATGGGGAACGCGGACCCCACCTTGTCGCCGTACTTGGATCTGATCCGGAAGGCTTTGATGCACACGCCCACCCCGTCGACCGCAAACCGCGTCTCCTCCGACCCGCCCATGAAGACCAGAGTGTAGAGCGCCAACTCCAGCTCGGGCGAGGTGCCGACAAACATGGAAGAGATGTCTTTGGCCGCCGCGCCAAACGCGGAAAACTGGATCGACACGACGCGGTCCCCCGGGTCGGCCCGCGCGCGCTTGGGTGGGATGTGGCCGTGGAAGTTGGCGTGGCCGGCCCGTTCGAGGAGGGCGAACCGGACCCAGTTGTGCAGGCCGACGACCCTGCCCGCGGCGTCGCCCGACCCGACTTCGCCGACGAAGGTGTGCTCAAAGCCCGAAGTGTCGTCCCGGGCCGCCCTAGTGTAGCGGCGAAACCACATCTGGTGCAGGGCGGCTTTGAAGTCCGGGAGGGCGGGGGGGGCGGCGCCACGCGCGGACAACAACGTGTGCACGTAGCGCAGCGGCCGCGTCGCCAGGCACGCGTCCAGGAATGCCGACTCCTCCGCCGCCTGGGCGGGCGTGGAGGATTCCGACACGCCCGTCTGCGCGGTGTAGTTGTCGAGGAGGGCGACGAACGCTTTATACGTGGGGCGCGAAAATATCGCGCCGTCCACCCGCGCGAAAAGCGGCCTCCCCGCGCTATCCCCACCGGCCCCGTCAAAGCCGCGCACGGCGGCCTGCAGGTCGAGCGCGTAGTCCCGGCCAGGGGCCGCGCCGCCGTCGTCGAGCGCAAAAAGGGCGGCGGCGGCGGCCGACAGGTCTTGCAGGTGGGCGGGGTTGACGGGCGGGGGGGGCTGCGCCATGGCGACAGCCCAAATGGTGGGGGAGGGAAGTGAGGCGAGAGTGGCAGGCCGGCGGGGCGGGCCATCGACGCGCCCGCCGCGCTTCCTCACACACGCGACCCCCGACCACCCCCGCCAACGCGCCCACATGCCGTAGTGACGTCTGCACACATGAGGCGTGTCGTCCTGCTCCTGCTGGCGGCCGCGGCGGTCGCCACCGCCGCGCCAACCGCGCGCGACGCGGCGCTCGCCCCCACGCCCGCCGCCCAATCCCGGTCCGGCGACGCGGCGCGCCCCACGCGCGCGGCTGCGGTCGACGAAGCCCGGCGCGACCCCGCGGCGGTCGCGCGGCGCGCTTTCTCTGCGGCGGTGGGCGCCATCCCGGTCGTCGCCGACGCGCGCGCCATGCGCGCGGACAAGGCAGCGACGCGGGTGGCGGGCGACGCGGCGGTGAGTGTGCGGAATTGGGGGCCTGGGGGCGGGGCCATGGCGCGCGCAAGGGCAAAGGCCGACGCGGCGCCGGGCGCGCTCGCGCGCCCGCACACGGCCCTGGAGTCAGACGAGGGCATCGCCCAGGGCGAGAGTTGCGGCGTTGAGTGCCTGGCGCGCCCCAACCGCCCCCACCTTCCACCCCCTCCCCACCCCCAGGCCCTCGCCGCCCACCTGCAAGACCCCGAGGTCCGCACCATCCTCCTCTCCCGCGATGTCGAACTGTCGGACGCGGCATGGGCGCCGGTGGGGTCGGCGGTGGTGACGCGGCGCGTCACTGTCGCCCCCGTCAACACGACGGGCCGCGTCGCCATCGATTTTGGCCGCCTCATCTCCGCCGTCGTCCTTGTGGGCGACCGCGCCAAGCTCACATTTGACCGGGTGTGGCTGCGCGGCCTGGCGCCGCGCGCGGGGGTGAGGCAGGAAGGACTCACCCGGCTCCGCCCCGGCGGCGCGCTCACGCTCTGGCCGTCCATCGTCACCCTGCCAAACACCACGCTCGCCCTGTCCCAGTCCCGGGTGGACATCGCGTCGGACGACGGCTTTAGCAATTGCACCTCGTTTGGCGCGCGCGTCGAGGCCGACGCCGCCCCCCTGGGCGTCCCCGTCGTCCTCGCGCCCGACGGCCGGGACGCCCTGCTGGCCGGTACGTTCACGGTGGGGCTCCCCCTGGCGCCCCCGGGCGCGGACGCGGCGCCGGCCGGCAACGCGAGCGTCGCGTCGACGGACACGGTGCTGACGTGCGTCCCGGCGCCGGCGCGGCCGGGGCGCACGCCCGTCAAGCGGGTCGCCCTGCCGATCGTCAACGCGGCGGGCAGCGTGGCCGACCCGCCGGCGGCCCGCCCGCCCAACACGCCCCACCCGCGGCTCAAGTGGTGGCTCGCGTTTACGATCGCGCTCTCGTGCGCCGTCATCCTCGCCCTGCTGGGCGGCCTGGTGGTGCTCACGCGGCGGCTGCGGGCGCTGCAGAAGCAGCGGTCGCTGCGGCGCGCGGCCAAGGCGGGAGGGGGCGGAGGCTCGGACGACGCAGAGGCCGCGGCGCTCTCGCTCCGCCACGCCGGCTCCGCCGCCGCCCCCGCGTCGGCGCGCGCCGGAGGCGACGCGACGGACGTCGAACTCGGCCCGCTGCTGGGCCGCGGGAGCTACGGCCGGGTGTACAAGGCGCGGTGGAAGGGCACGCTCGTCGCCGTGAAGGCGGTCGACGACGCCGACCCCGCCGCCGTCGCGCGAGAGGCGGCGCTGGCGCTGGCGGTGACGCACCCCAACGTGGTGGCCACGTACGAAGTGCTCGAGGTTGGGGGAGGGAGAGGTGGTGGAGGCGCGCGCGCCGCCGCCGACGCCGACGCCGGCCCCGCGCGGTCGGCCTCGACGCCCGGCACGGAAACCTGGATCGTGCTCGAGTACATGGACCGCGGCACCCTGGACGCCGCGGTGGCGGCCGGGAGGTTTGCGCCCAAGGGCGCGCGCGGCGCGCGCGACGACGCCGCCGTCTGGGCCTGCCTCAAGGACGTCGCCGCCGGCCTGGCGTACCTCCACGGCCTGGGCATCGTGCACGGCGACCTCTCGACCGCCAACGTCCTGCTAAAGTCGACCGCCGCCGACGCGCGCGGCTTTGTCTGCAAGGTCTCCGACTTTGGCCTCTCCCGCCTCCTTGCCGACCGCGCGACGCACGTGTCGACAAAATCTTACGGCACCGTGCGCGCCATGCCGCCGGAACTGTTGAAAGATGGGCGCATGGGGACTGCGGCCGACGTGTACGCGTTTGGCGTGCTCGCGTGGGAGCTCGCGGCCGGCGGCCCCGCCTACGGCGCCCTGCCCACCGCCGCCATTTTTTACAAGGTGGCGGTCGAGGGAGGGAGGCCGCCGTTGCTCGAGGGCGCGCCGGCGGGGGTCAACGAACTCTGCTCCGCGTGTTGGTCGGTCGACCCGGCCGCACGGCCGACCGCCGACGCCCTTCTGGCCACCGTGAGTGCGGCCGCGGCCGCAGCGCGGGCCGCCGCGCGGCGGGGGCGGGCGCCGGCCGACGGCGGGGACAGCGCGGGGTCGAGCGCGCCGGGAGCAGGGGGTGGCGGCGCGCACTCTTCGGGCGCGCCGCCGCCGCCGCCGCCGCCCGCGCCGGCCGCGACCCCGTTTGCGTCGCCGCCCAAGCCGGCGGCGACCCGGCCGTGGGGGCGGCGCGCGTCGTGGGGGCGGCGGGACAAGCCGGCGGCCAAGCCTCCGCCGCCGCCCGAGTGAGTTCTGGTTTCCGTTGCGGCCCTGGCGCGCCCCGAGTTTTGTGCATGGTTTGGGGGAGGGGCTGTAGTCCGTCTCTCTCGTGTGTGCGGGGACTCGTGTGTTGACAGGTGCGGGGCGCCACGCCACCCCTCCTCCCTCGCCCTCTCTACCCGCCGCGCCGCGCCGCGTCGAACCGCGCCTTGAGCCAGGCGAATCGGGCCTTGACCTGGCCCGCGGTGCGGCGCGGGCGGCCCCCGGGCGGAGGCGGCAGCGCAGCAGCGACCCCGTCGAGGTCGGCCGCCGTCGGCGCGCCGCGCGCAGCCACGAGGCACGCCCGCAGAAGGGCACGGTCGTCGTCCTTGGACCAGTGGGTGATGACGCCGTCGACAACGAGGGCGGCGTCGGTGGTCGAGGGCGGGGGCGGGGGGGGGGGAGGAGGAGGCGAGGTCGCCGCCGCGACCGGTGGCGCCGACGCGGGCGTGTCGCCCGCGCCGCCACCACCGCCGCCGTCAGTCGACGATGACGGCCACTCGTTGGCGACCGAGGGCGCGGGCGAGGTGGGTGACGCGGGTGCGCCCGCGCGCGCGCGCTTGGCCGCGCGCGCGGGCGCGGGCGCCACGCCCGACGACGGCGACGACGGCAGCTCCTCCACTTCAAAGCCGGCGCCCGTGCCGTCGGGCGACGCCGGAGGCGGGGAGGACAGTGGCGCGCGCGGCGCCAGCGACAGCGGCGGGTCGTCGCGGCGCAGCGACCAGTGCAGCTCGCCGCCCGCCCCGCCTTCCGCCCCGCGCGCCCCGCCCGCGACCGCCTCGCGCCACAGGCGGGGCAGGGTCTTGGCGTGGCGGTAGGGGAGGTAGCGGGCCGCGACGGAGGCCCAAAACTCGGCGCGCACACGCGGCGCGGCGCCGGCACGGCCGCCGCCGCCCGGCTGCTCGGCGTCAACCAGGGCCCGGATCAGGTCCACCTCATCCGCCCGCAACGCCCCCGTCGCCGCGTCGCGCGCGTCGCGCACCGGGTTGGGCGGCGCGCGCGCCTCGGTCGCTTTCTTGAACCGGCGTTTGACCTCGCCCGCCGTCCGCGCGGGCAGCAGGTAGCGCACAGCGAGCAAGGTCCAGGCGTCGGCGTGGCAGCCAAAGCGGAGGACGGCGCGGGCGAGGAGCTCGTCCTCGGCGGGGGCGAACGCCGAGCGCCCCGGCCGCGCGGCCCACCCTTGGAGCACGGCCGCATCGAACGGGGGCGGCGCCACGATGTGGGCCCAGGCGGCCGCCATGTCGGTCGCACGGCGTGGGGTGCGGGGGCGCGGGGGGGAGGGCGGCGCGACGCCGCCTTTTGTGCGGGGGAGCGGCTGGGCCGGCGGCGCGGGGCCGCACCCGGGCGGCAGCGACAGCAGCTCCGACAGGAGCACGGGCGCGGCGCGCGTGCCGGCGACGTCGCACGCCGACCGGGGCGGCGGGTTGAGCCGCGCGCCCGCGCACCCCGCGCGCGCGACGCCCGCCGGCAGCGGCGGCCGCGCCACCGCGGCCGCCGCGCGCGCGGCCGCCGCGGTTCCCAGGTCGGCGAGCAGGGACCGGGCCGAGGCGACGGCCGCGGCTGCGCCGGCGTCGGCGGCGGCGCCCGTCGCGCGCGCGAGCTGGAAGAGGAGGCGCACGTGCACGCCCAGCTGCTCCCGCAGGGTGGCCAGCTGGGCGTGCGTCCAGTTGCCCGGGAGGGCGTGTGGGCGGGAGGCGGCGGCGTCGTCGCCCCAGGCGGGCGGCGGGTGCGCGGCGCGCGGCGCGCGCGCGGCGGTGAGCGGCACGGGCAGGCCCGGCGACAGCTCTCTCAGCAGCGAGCCGCTCGGCGCCAGAGGCCGCAACCCCGCGTCGGCAGCCGCCGCCATCGCCGTCGGCCGCGGGCGGTGCCCTGCGCGCGCCGCTTTCGGCCGCGGCCCCGCCGCCGCGCGCCGCGGCCGCCGCGGCGGCGGCCACGCGCGCACCGGCGACAGCAGCCCCTCCCACGGCACCACAAAGTCGGCGTCGTCGTCGTCGTCGGCGTCGGTGAGCGGGAGGGAGGGGGAGGGGGCGGCGGGAGTCGACGTCGCGCCACCACCACCGCCCCCTCTCCTCAGGTCGGACAGAAACGCTTCGTACGCCGCCGCGTCGCCCGCGTCCAGGGGCGCGTCCGGGTCGTCCAGGTCGGGCAGGGCAGCCTCCAGCGCTTCCAGGGTGACGTGGTCCAGCGGCACGCGCGCGCGCGTGCGCGCCGCGACCGCTCCTCCCCGTCCAGCGCCGCCCCCCGCGGCCGACGCCGAGGGCGATGGCGACGGGGAGAAGCCGTCGCCACGCGTCGTGCCGGGCGTGGTCGCGGTGAGGGCGCCGCCCCAGGAGCCGCCGCCGGCGGGGGCGCCGCCGTCGTCCGAGTCCGATGTCCCGGCTTCCACCGCGTCCGCCGCGTCCAGAGCGGCGGCGAGGGACGGGTCCAGGCCGGTGGCCAGGTCGTCCAGGGCGTGGG
>Ga0315276_10003852_pt1 | contig 13764 bp, 15 predicted proteins | sample YL17G05_0_MG_FD_204542 | JGI IMG/M metagenome (GOLD analysis project Ga0315276, IMG submission 204542) | Sediment microbial communities from Yellowstone Lake, YNP, Wyoming, USA - YL17G05_0 | ecosystem: Environmental > Aquatic > Freshwater > Lake > Sediment | place: USA: Wyoming | collected...
GTGCAGGCTCCCTGGCGCCCCAACCGCGCACAGGCTCCCTTGCGCCCCAACTGCGCACAGGCTCCCTGGCGCCCCAACTGCGCACAGGCTCCCCGGCGCCCCAACCGCGCACAGGCTCCCTGACGCCCCAACCGCGCACAGGCTCCCTGACGCTCAGTGCCGCACAACCCGCTCCAGCAACTCCACGAAGAACGCCGGAGGTCGCACCGGCCGACCCGCCGTGTCGAGAAGACAGTGCCTCGTCATGCCGCAGGCCAGCAACTCGCCATCCGCCTGGCGCACGACCCGGTACTCGAAGCGCAGCGATGCCCGCCCGAACTCCGCGAGCGCAGTCTCGATTGCCAACTCGTCGTCGTAACGCGCCGGCTTGAGGTAGCGGCAGTACACCTCCAGGACCGGCATCCGGAACCCCGCCTCCTCCACTTCCCGATAACTCATACCCTGCGCACGGAGCATCTCCGTGCGGCCCACCTCGAACCAGCGCACGTAGTTCCCGTGATAGGCCATCCCCATCTGGTCGGTGTCCGCGTAGCGCACGCGGACCACGAAGCGGAACCCGTGCTCGCTGCGGTCTTCGCTCATGCTGGCTCTTCCCCGCTCGTCGCACGATCCACCGTCCCGCCCTCGGGCCCGCCTGAGGGTGGGCGGGTCTTCCACCGTCGGTGGAGCCAGAACCAGAGCTCCGGACGCGCGCGGACCCGCGCCTCGAGTACCGCCACGTGGTGCGCGGTGAGGCGCAGCACCGCATCCGGGGTCTCCGGCTCCGCCAGCTCCAGCGGACCCTCGATCTGCAGATCGAAGCGTCCGTCGGGCCGCCGCACCGCGAACCCCATCACGATCGGAGCCCCGCTCTTGAGCGACAGGCGCGCTGGCCCCGCGGCCGTACTCGCGGGCCTCCCGAAGAAGGGGACGAACAGCCCACGCTGGCTCGCGTCCTGGTCGGCAAGGATGGCGACCCACCGCCCGGCTGCCAGCGCCTGGTAGATGCCCCGCTGCCCCTCGCTCGTGCTGATGCAACCCACGCCGGCCTCGGCGCGACGTCGGGCGATGAAACGCTCGACGCCCACGTTCGAAAGCGGTTTCACCAGGAAGTCCACCGGGTTCAGGCGCGCCACCATCGCACCCATCAGCTCGAAGTTCGAGAAGTGGCCGCTCATCAGGATCGCGCCGCGGCTCCGCAGCGGCTCGAGCGCCTCGATCCCGGCCGTCTCTACCAAGACCTCGCCCAGTGGCGCGCGCGCCAGCCGGTCGAGGTGCGCGTACTCGGCGACCACGCGTCCCAACTCGCGATAGTGCTCCCGCAGCACCCGTTCCCGTTCGGCGGCGCTCCACAACGGGAAGGCGAGCGCGAGGTTCTCCTGCGCCACTCGCCGCCGCAGTCCCAGCCCGCGCACCGCATCGCCCAGGCGCTCACCCGCGGCCCGGGCCCGCTCCCAGGACAGCCCGCGCAGGCCCGCCATGGCGCCCCGGGCGAGCAGCGAGACCGCCCGGTCACCCGCCCTCACGACCGGGCCCTCCGCCAGCGCTGTCCGGGCAGCGCCACGGCCGCGCCCGCCCACTCGAACTGCAGCAGCAGCGCAAGCGTCTCGTCCACCGCGAGGCCCGCTCCCGCAGCGAGTTCGTCCACGCCGCGCGGCTCCGCACGGAGCACCGCACCCAGCCGCGCCTCCGGCGCCGCCTCGGCCCCGCAACTCGGGCCACTGCCGAGGACCTTCAGCACATCGCCCGCGCTCTCGCACAGCGTGGCCCCGGCACGAATCAACGCGTGCGTCCCACGGCTCGTCTCGCGGTCCACATCGCCCGGCACGGCGAACACCGGCCGGCCAAGGCGGCGCGCGCAGGCCGCCGTCGCGAGCGCTCCGCTGCGGGCCGCCGCCTCGACCACCACGGTCGCGGCAGACAGCGCGGCGATCAGCCGGTTGCGCTCGAGGAACGTCCAGCGGAACGGCGGCGGCCCGCTGGCCCGCTCGCTGAGGAGCCCACCGCGGACGCACATCGCCTCGGCCAATGCGGCGTGATGCCGTGGCGTGATCGCGTCGAGCCCGCCTGGAAGCACCGCCACGCTCGTGCCACCCGCCTCGAGCGCTCCGCGATGCGCGGCCCCGTCGATGCCACGCGCCAGGCCGCTCACCACGGTGCAGCCCAGACGCGCGAGGTCTGCACCCAGGGCCCCGGCCTGGGCCAGTCCGTACGGCGTGGCGGCGCGGGAACCGACCACGGCGACCACCCGGTTGCGCTCCGGCAGCACGCCGCGTACGAACAGCACGCGCGGAGCGTCGGGGAGATCGCGCAGGGCCGCAGGGTAATCGGGCTCACCGACGAGCAGGGCACGCACGCCCAACCGCTCGAGCGCCCGCGCCTGGCAGGCCGCCGCGACGCGCTCCACGGTCCCGGCGGCCTGCCAGGCCGAGTCCGGATCGGACGCGGTGGGCGAGCGTGAAAAGAGCACCCGCGCTTCAAGCGGTGGGGAGTCCGTCATCCTCCCTGCGCCCCGGGGGCTTTGCCTGGGACTGCGGGGAGGACGCTCCTTGCGGCCCCGACGGAGGCCGGGGCTCGACGGGCACCTTCGGCGCTGGCGGGCTGGTGAGCACTTCCCATTCGACGCCGTCCTCGCTCGCCCGCACCACGGGGTGGTCGTCGGTGAGCAGGTCGGTATCCTCGACCGCCATGAGCTCGTCGTTGGTCATCAGACGCTGGATGCGCTCGGCCAGGTTCGCGTCACGCGCCGCGAGATCATCGAGTTGGTGGCGCCGGGCGTCGGGCGGCAGGCGGTGCAGGACGTGAGCGATCCGCACCGCGCCGCTCGAGCGGCCGACGGCGATCAGTGCCTCGCGCGCGGCCTCTGCCACGGTGCGATTCTCGTCCTCGGTGAGCCGCAGCAGGCCCGGCACGGCGGGCGCGTAGCCCAGCTTCCCGAGGATGCCGGCAGCGCTGGTGCGCGTGAACCACAATCCCTGCTCCAGCAGCGGCAGGAGCAGCACGGCCCCTTCGCTGCCGAGGTTCAGGAAGGCCTGCTCGGCCAGTTGCCGCAGATACCAGGACTCGTCGCACAGGCACTCCACCAGCAGCGACATGGCCTCGGTGTCACGGCGTTGCTCGAGGCCGCGCACGTACTCGCGCTTGGCCGCCAGGCTGCGCGTGTTCAACGCGTCGTAGCTCCTCGCCGGGGGATGCTTATCTTCACTCATCTTCGCCCTCGTCCGCGGGGGCGGCACCCTCCGCCGCCAGGCTCGTTGTGATCAGTCCCCAGAGATCCTCGAGCAGCGGGGCCAGCCCCTCGCCACTCTGCGCGCTGATGAGCCGCGCGTCCGGCAGCCCGAGGCGCGCGCAGGCGGCCGCGTGATCCTCCGGCGGCAGCAGGTCGGCCTTGGTGACCACCACGCAGCGGGGCTTTTCCAGCAGCGCCGGGCTGTGCAACGCCACCTCCCGCTCGAGGACCTCGAGGTCGCGCGCCGGATCCTCCGCGCCCGCCTCCACCATGAACAATAGCACCCGCGTGCGCTCGATATGGCGCAGGAACTGATGACCGAGTCCCTTGCCTTCGTGCGCGCCCGCGATCAACCCGGGCAGGTCGGCCGCGACGAGCTGACGCTCGTCATCGAGCGCCACGATCCCCAGGTGCGGCTCCAGCGTGGTGAACGGATACGGCGCGATGCGTGGCCGCGCCTTCGAAACCCGCGAGAGCAACGTGGACTTGCCTGCGTTGGGCAGGCCCACGAAGCCCACGTCGGCGATGAGCTTGAGCTCCAGTTCGAGCCAGCGCTCCTCGCCGGGTCCGCCGGGCTCGGCGTGCCGCGGCGCCTGGTGCGTCGGGGTCGCGAAGTGCGCGTTGCCGCGCCCGCCCCGTCCGCCCCGTCCGGCCGCGAACCGCTCCCCGGCCTGGACCAGATCCGCCAGGACCTCGCCGGTCGCTGCATCCCGCACCACCGTCCCCGGGGGGACGCGCACCACGAGATCCCGTCCATCCTTGCCCGAACGCCTGTTGCCCGAGCCGTGACCGCCTCGATCCGCACGGTAGCGAGGCTGTTCACGGCAGTCAAGCAGCGTGCGTACGTGCGCGTTCACCTCGAGGAACACGCTCCCACCGCGCCCGCCGTCTCCCCCGTCCGGCCCGCCCTTGGGCACGAATTTCTCCCTGCGGAAGCTCACGCAGCCCTCCCCGCCCGACCCCGAGAGCACGTGGATGCGCGCCTGGTCGATGAGCATCTCAGCGCCTCCCCGCGCCCAACGCGCGGCCGGTGACGAACGGCAGGAGACCGCCTGCGCGCAGCACCGCGATCGCCCGCGCCGACAAGTCATGCCCCAGCGTGACGTGCGTACCGCGCGTCAGATTGCGAGCCGTGAGCGGGTGCGCCGGCACGAGTGCCTCCGGCAGCCCCGGCAGTTCGAGTTCATCACCACGCTCGAGCGGCCCCGGCATCCCCTCCTGCGTCAGCAGCAACGGCATCACCCCCGCGTGCACCAGCGCCTGCGCCGCGCCGGGCGCATAGGAACGCGCCAGCACGGCCCCGACGGACGATTCCGCCAGGCAGACGGCCACGGCCGCGCGCGGCTCCCCGCGCGCGAACCCCGTCCCCGCCACGACGAAGCCTCCACCCCGCTCACGGGCACGCTCCGCGAAGCCGGGATCGATCCCCACCAGCAATTGCCCCGCGAGCGCACGCAGCCGGCCGCGCAGACCCTCGAGACGTGCACCCGGAGCGAGCAGCCTCGCGCACTCCAGTTCGTCGCCCAGCACCGCGAGCACTTCGCCCCGGAACGGGCTGCGCGGCACCGACGGCGCCCCGGGCCACGCCGGGCCCGCGGCCGACTCCGGCGCCTGCGCCTGCGATCCCGCGCCACCGGTCATCCACGGATCCGGGTGGAGCCCGCCCCCGGTTTCGAGGAGCACAGGCTGGCCGCCGCGCCAGGGTCGCGTCACGGTCCCCGTCAGCGCCGCGGCCGCGCAGCATTCTACTCCCGCCACGAGCCAGCGCGCGCGGCCGGACGCCACGGCCTCGTGCGGCACGCCGAAGCACAGTCCGGTGCCCGAACCCGCGGCCTGGGCCGCCACCTGTCCCTCCGCCACGCGCACCCCCGCGGCGGCCAACCGCTGCCCGAGCCCCGACGCCGCGACGCGGTCGAGTATGCTGCGGCTCCCCGCCACGACCGTACACTCGACACGCCCGTGGACGCTCCGGCCCTCGAGGCGCGCGGCGAGCAGCGCAAGATCGGCAAGCGTGGCCGCCGGCCCCACCAGCACTCGTTCGATCGGAGTCCCGGCGAACGTGCTCGCGGGGTGCGAGCACGCGAGTTCCTCCAGCGGGGCGACCCGCGGTTCGATGCTCTCGAGTTCCACGCTCCACACCGAGTCATCGCCCGCCCTCGCCGCATCGATGCGGCGCCAGTCCTGATCACGCCCCAGCGCGGCCAACTCCGCCCGGGTCACCTCGTCCGACGGAAACATCGCGAGCAGCCCGGCCTCCCCCAGAAGCCACGCGGCGCTCATCCTCTCCGTCATCGCCAGCGTCCCCACTCCACCACCCCCCAACTCGATCACCTCGACCGTTTCACCCGCTTCGCGCAACCGCGAGAGCAGGGCGAGCGCGAGATCCACGCCTCCCGCCACCGGCGTCAACGCTCCCGAAAGCTCCACGCCAAGCACGCGCGGCTCCTCCGGGACGAATGGCCCTCCCGCCAGCACGGCTGCCGCAACGAGCGCGTCCGTCTCCAGCGCCAGCATGCCCAGCGCACCGCAGGCAGCGAGCCGTCCCGCGCACAGCGCGAGGCGTCCGGGCGCCGCCAGCCGCTCTCGATGGAGCACCCTCAGATCGCCGTGCCCGGGCCGCGGGACCAGCAGTCCGAGCCCGAGCGCGGCGCGGCGCCAATCGGTCGCGGGCTCGTCCTCACCTCCGTCGCTCCCGCACCCGGTCTCCGCGAGGACGGGACTCACGCGCGCGGACTCGACCCCCGCGCGCCTCAGGAGCGCGACGACGAGGGGAGCCTGCTCGCTACCGAGCAGCACCTGATCCACGAGCCGGATCCCCACATCCGGGTTGCGCTCCACCACCGTCCGCTCGAGCCCGTGCGACTCCAGCACGGCCTGCACCAGACCGAAGGCCATCGGCGCAGGCTCTCAGCCGCCCGACGGCGTCTTGCCGCCCGTCGAACCGCTCCCGCCGCCCGACGAGCCGCTCCCGCCGCCCGATGAGCCGCTCCCGCTGCCCGTCGATCCGCTCCCACCACCCGTCGATCCGCTCTTGCCGCCCGTCGAGCTTCTCCCACCGCCCGTCGAACTGCTCCCGCCGCCCGTCGAGCTGCTCCCGCCGCCCGTCGAGCTGCTCCCGCCGCCCGTCGAGCTGCTCCCGCCGCCCGTCGAGCCGCTCCCGCCACTTGCGGACTTCTCCTGGCGGGCCTTCTCCTTGTACGCCTTGCTCCGGTAGTCGGTGACGTAGAAACCGCTCCCCTTGAAGAGCACGCCCGCCCCGCCGGCCGGGACGCGCTGTGCGCCTCCCCTGCACTTCGGACAGCGCTTCGACGCATCGTCCTTGATGCCGTGGAAGAGTTCGAACTGGTGCCCGCATTTGCGGCACCGGTAGTCGTAGGTGGGCATGGAGACCGTCCCCTCTCAGTTGTTCGTCGCGGAGAGCGCGCAGGCGATCGTGGCCGTCTCGACGACATCCGCTGCGCTGCAACCACGCGAGAGGTCGTTGCCCTGCCGGGCGAGCCCCATCAGGATCGGGCCGCAGGCCTGCGCTCCCGCCAGCCGCTGGACCAGCTTGTAGCCGATGTTCCCCGCATCCAGATCGGGGAAGACCAGCACGTTCGCGTACCCCGCGACCACGCTGCCGGGGGCCTTCCTGCGGCCCACCTCCGGGTCGATGGCGGCGTCGAGCTGCAACTCGCCGTCCAGATGCAGGTCCGGTCGCCGCTCACGCGCGAGCGCCACGGCCTGCCGCACCTTCGCCACATGCGGGTGGTCGGCCGAGCCGCGCGTCGAGAACGACAGGAAGGCGGTGTGCGGGATCTCTTCCGTCAGGCGCTGGAAGTGATCGGCCGCCATGATGCCGATCTCCGCGAGTTGCTCCGCGGAAGGGTCGGGCACGACGGCGCAATCCGCGAAGACCAGGACGCGCTCGCGCCCGCCGGCGCCGGGCAGCACCATCAAGAAGAACGAGGACAGGGTCCTGGTGGCCGGCGCGAGTCCCACCAGGTACAGCGAGGCCCTCAGCACGTCCGCCGTGGTCCGCGCCGCGCCGCACACGAAGCAATCCGCCAGCCCCAGACGAACGCGGCAGGCCGCCTGAAAGAGCGGATCGCGCGCGTAGCGTTCGAGGTCGGCGCCGCTCAGCCGGTCGCCGCGCACGGCGCGCAGTTCGGTCGCGGTGCGCGCGATCTCGGCCGCCTCGCTCGACTCGATGGCCTCGATGCCGCCGAGCCCTGCCCCCGCCTTGCGTGCCGTCTCTCTCAGCACGGCGCGGGAGCCCACCACGGCAACCTCGGCGATACGCTCGCGAGCGAGCTTCTCCGCCGCGCGCACGACGCGTTCGTCGTCCGCCTCCGCCAGCAGCAGCCGCTGCGGCCGCGACCGCGCCACCCGCCGCAGACGCTCTAGGATCGCGCTCAAACCGGCTTTCGCCCCGTCGTGCGCAGCGGAATTCGTCCCGTCGCCCGCGCCGGCCTGCGCGTCCGCGCCGCGGGGCTCGTCGCCGGCCGCAGGCGCGCCCGCAGGCGCTCCGCCACCAGCCGCGGCACGAGATCCTTCACGTCGCCCCCCAGCCGCGCGACTTCCTTCACCAGCGTCGAATTCAGGTAGGTGTACTTCTGGCTCGGCATCAGGAAGACGACCTCGAGCCGCGGCGATAGCCTGCGATTCATGAGCGCCATCTGGAACTCGAACTCGAAATCACTGACCGCCCGCAGGCCCCGGATCATCACCTGGGCGCCCACCCGGCGCGCGCAGTCCACCACCAGGTCCCCGAACGAGACCACCTCCACGCGCTTCATCCCCCGCGTGGCGACGCGGATCATCTCGACCCGCTCCTCGAGCGTGAACAGCACACCCTTCGCCGGACTCTCGGCCACGGCCACCACCACGCGATCGAACAGATGCACCGCCCGTTGCGCCAGATCGAGGTGGCCGTTGGTGATCGGATCGAACGTCCCGGGAAACAGCGCCGTGCGGCTCGTGTTCATCGCCCTCGCTCCTCGGCAGCGGACGCGTCCGCCACCTGGTACGTGCTCACCGTGGTCTCGCCGTAACGCCGCGCGCGCACCCGTGCGAGACTTCCGCTCGACTCCGGCACCTCGTCCTTCGCGTGATGCTCCAGCGCCACCCGCGCTCCCGGCTTCAGGATCCCCCGCCGGCCCAGCGCCTCCAGCACCTCCCGCGCCGGCCCTCCCCCGTACGGCGGATCGGCCAGCACCAGGTCCGCCTGCGCCAGTTCCCCGCGCAGCCGCTCGAGCCCGCGCGGCAACTCGAGCGCCCACACCCGGCTGCACTCGACGAGCCCGAGCGACTCGAGGTTCTCCTCGAGCACCCGGCGCGCGACTGCCTCGCGCTCGACGAAGTCCACCCCGGTCGCGCCGCGCGAAAGCGCCTCGATCCCCAGCGCCCCCGAACCCGCGAACAGGTCCACGACCCGCTGCCCCCGCAGGGGCTCCAGCGCCATGAAGAGCGACTCGCGCACGCGGTCCGACGTCGGCCGCGTGTCCCGGCCGCTCGGCGCCTTGAGCCGGCGCCCCCCGAGGAACCCTGCGATCACGCGCACGAAGGACGGCGAGTCTCCGCGAGCCTCCGGGGGGTGTCAAGCGAGTGGCGCAGCGCGGGCGTCTTCACCCTGTCCCCGGAGAGGGCAGGGCCGAAGGGCCTCACGGCAACTCCACGACTTCGAACCCCGCCGGGGGCTTGAGCACGAAGTCGGCCGGACCGCGCGACCGCACGAAGCGCCAGCGCGTGAGACGGTATTCGACCCGCTCGCCCGGACTCGCTTCCACCGTCAGGCGGCGCGGCAGCCCGTCCGCACCCAGCTCGATCCGCTGCGCCAGCGCCTCGCCCGCCCCGGGCTGGGTGAGCACGTACTGCCGGGTGCCGACCTTGCGCTCCCGGACTCCCGTTGCCTGCGGGTCCAGCAACGCCCCCCACCACACCAGCGCCCCTGCCGCCGACTGGGACCCGGCGCGAACGAGCTGACGCATCGCGGGCTGGAGCCAGTCGCCGCCGTCCTCGCGCAGGGTGAGCCGCTGGCCGTCCTCGAGTTCCAGGCGCGCGAGCCGGGGCAGTTCCAGGATAAGCAGCCCGCGCACGACGTTCGTGCGCCCGCTGAGCGGATCCAACCGGCTGAGCTGCAGCGTGGCCTCGGCACGGCCCGACGAGCGCAGTCCCGCGAGCAGCGCCCGGCTCGAGGCGAGCGGAGCCACGACCGCGCCCGCGACCGGAGGCACGGCGGAAAGCGCCAGCAGCGCGCACAGCAGGATCCGCGGAACCCGCCTCACCGCACACCTCCCACGCGCTCCAGCAGTCCGCGCAACCGGTCGAGCCCGAGCCGCTCGGCATCAGCGGGGATGCGCACCGCGAGCCGGGAGCGATCCGGACGGGCGCGGAACGTCACACGCTCGAGGCGGCAGGTGAGATCCAACGTGCCCCCCAGCGTGCGCACCTTGAGCAAGGCCGGCCAGGGCACACCGTCCACGGCCTCCCAGCGCTCGTAGCCAACGGCCACCCCGCGCCGCGCGTCCCGCCACAGACGCGCCCAGACCGGCTTGCCGGCCTCGTCAACCGCCAGGGCGACGGAGTCCGCCGCCTCGCTCCAGCGCAGCACGAGCAGTCCGCCCTCCCAGGTTCCGCCCGCCCACACCGGCTGCGGCGGTCGCCACCCGGCGCTGACGAGGCGCGTCGCGAGCCGCCCCGGCTGTTCCAGACCGAGCGAGTCGCTCACCGCGTCGAGTGCCACGCCCCAGCGTTGCGCGGGCGCATAGGCCGTGATCGAGTCGCCCGCCAGACCGAGATCGAGGGCCGTGCCGAACATCGAGCTGACGCGCAGCCGGAACGCGTCCGGCCAGGCCAGGACGAACCCGGCCTGGAGGGCGGGCAGCCGGCGGGGCGGGCAGGTGTCGCAGGGAGCGAAGGCCCGCGACCAGATCGTGGCGCCCCCCTCGACCATGGCCGCGTTTTGCTCGCGCCCGGACAACTGCGACAGGTAGCGCTCGACGCGCGCCCCGCCGGTCACGGGTGCGACCGTCGTCGGCCGCGGCGCACACCCGGCGACCAGCGCCAGCGCCACCGTCGCCACCAACCGCGCAGGAGTCCGCCAGCGTCTCGTCATCCCGCCCGCCTCCCCAGCACGCGGAGCACCTCGTCCGCCACCTCGTCCGCCGTGCGGCCCTCGACCGACACGCGGGCCAGCGCCACCTGCTCGTAGAGGGGCCGGCGCACGGCCAGCAGCGCCTCGAGTCGCAGGAGCGGCGCGACGGTCTCTCCCGCCGCGCCGGCGGCGAGCAGCGGTCGCGAGCCACCGGTGTTCGCGAGGCGCAGCACCGCGGTGGCAGGGCTGACCTCGAGCCACACCACCCGGCAGCGCGCGGCGAGCGCGGCGCGGTGGGCCGGATCCAGCACGATGCCCCCGCCGCAGGAGATGACGCCCGCACCGGCGGCCAGCGCCTGATCGAGGATGCGGCCCTCGAGCCTGCGGAACGCGGGCTCGCCCTCGCGCTCGAAGAGTTCCGCGACCGAGCAGCCCCGCTCGGCCTCCGCCATCGCATCGAGGTCGGCCACTGCCCCCCCCAGGCGCTCGCCCAGGGCGCGCGCCACCGTGCTCTTGCCGGCGCCCATCAGTCCCACCAGGGCGATGGGGCGCGCATCAAGGTTCGTCACCATGGCGGGCAGCCTAACCGCATCGCGGGGCATGGCAAAGCGGGGGGGCTGTGCGTCCGCCGGCCTGGGGGCCGAAATGCCGGACGGCCGCCGGTCGAAACCGGCGGCCGCCTGGGAATCCCATTCGCTTACTCGTTGCTGGCGACGCTCGAGATGATCCGCGGGGTGACGAAGATGATCAGTTCGCGGTTCGAGCTCACGGTATTGACGGAGCTGAACAGCATCCCCAGCAGCGGGATGTCCTTCAGGTACGGCACCCCACGGCGCACGGTGCCCTCGTTGGTGCGGATCAGGCCACCGATGACGGCGGTCTGGCCGTCGTCCACCATCACGCGCGTGTCGGCCTCGCTGGTGTTGATGATGACGCCGCCCTGCACGGTGCTCTGCGTGGACAGGTCACTGACCTCGGGGTGGAGGTCCATGACGATCTTCTTGTCCGCGGTCAGGTGCGGCGTGACCCTGAGCAGGATGCCGATGGTCTGCAGTTGCGAGACCGGGTTCCCCGCCACGTCCTGCACGATGAGCGGGATCTTCTGGCCGACCAGGATCCTGGCCTCCCGATTGTCCACCGTCGTGATCCGGGGGTTCGAGATGATCTTGGCCTTGCGGTCCTGCTCCAGCATCTGGAGCTGAGCCTCGATGGACGCCCAGCTCTTGAAGATGCCGAACGTCAACCGGGTCGCGGGATCGCTGATGCTGGTGTTGTGCTCGCCGGCCGCGCCGAGCGTGCCGTCCTTGTTATGGAACGCGCCACCGCCCGGCAGGACCGCATCCCCCGTGCTCGGGGCCCTCACCGCCGCGGGCGGGGAGCCGGTCCAGAACTCGGGCTCCGCCGGCGCGATGTTCCATTCGACCCCGAGGCCACGCAGGGCCTCCACGTCCACGTCCACCAGCTTCGCGGTGATCTCGATCTGCGGGGTGGCCGTGTCCAGGTCCTGCGCCATCTTCTCGACCGGGCCCAGCCGCTCGGGCAGGTCACTGATGATCAGGGAGTTCGTGCGCTTCTCGACCAGGATGGTGCCACGCTTGGTCAGCGAGCCGACCAGGGCGGTGGTGAGTTCGCCCGCGTTGGCGTAGTTGAGCTTCACGACCCGCGTCTCGAGGGCCATGAGTTCCTGCTGTTTGGCCTTGGAGGTCTCGCGCTCGACGGCCTCCGCCTGGAGCTTCTGCATCTCGTCCACGCGCAGGATGCCGTTCTCCTCGACGTAGTCCAGGCCGTTCGACCGCAGGACGGTGCGCAGCGCGTCCTGCCACGCGACGTTCTTGAGGGCGACCCGCACCTTGCCGCCGATCTCCCCGCTCACGACGATGTTGCGCCCGCTGAACTCGGAGATGGCGCGCAGCACCGTCCGGATGTCCGCGCCCTCCACCTCGATGCTGAACGTCCCCGAGCCGGTGCGGACGAGGCCCACCTGCTTCATGGTGCCCGAATCCTGCGCGCTGGCCGGGACGGGCGCGAGGGTGACGAGGACGGCGCCGGCGATCAGCAGCAGGCCCGCCAGGAGCTTAGCGGTTCGCATTCGAATCTCCCTTCCGCGTCAGTGGGATGGTCACCGACTGCGTCTGACCGTCCGTGGTGAGGCTCACGATGATGCCGTCGCGCTTCAGACCTTCCACCACTCCATTCATGACCTTGTCACCCGGGCGCAGCACCGTGCTGTTCCCGCGGCCGTCCTCGATGATCGCGAACTTGTCCTGTGTCCCCCACACGATGCCGACCACCTGCATGCCGCCGACCTCGGGCGGGCCTTCGATCGGGACGTACTCCGCGCCGCCCACGAGCGGCATGAACGGATCGCGCCGTCCCAGCGCGTTGTACTGGTAGGTCACCTGGTCGTCGAGTCGCGCGGCCGGCGGCGACGGCACCGTGTTCATGCTGGGCCGCATCGAGGCGGAGACCGCCGCGACCTGCGGACGAACGGAGGCCACCACCACGGGCTTGCCGCTCACCGGCGGGCGGACCGCGGGATTCCCAGCCTTTGCCGGGATCGCGGCCGCCGCCGGAACGGCCTTCGCCGGGGCCACGGCCTTCACCGGGACCGGCGTTGCTCGAGGCGCGGATGCGCCCGAGACGACGTTCAAAGCCTGGGCGCGGGTCTGGGCCCGCACCGCGACCTGCCGTGCGGCGGCAACGGTGCGCGCCTCGACCGAGGAGCCCGCCAAAGCCGTTCCCGCCGCGAGGCCGGCGCACGCTACGAGCAGCGCGACCGCGGCGCTCCTGTGCGCGGTGCCCCGCGCGATCCCGGCGTCCGGGATCCGCTTACGAAGACTTGCGCGCATCCGAGCCTCCCTTCTTGCCAGCGTCCTTCGCCGGCGCGACCACCGGCGAGGTGTTCAGGCTGTAGGCCGACGCGGAGAACTCGATGGCCGTCGTGGCGAGCGGGTTGCCGGACAGGCCCGGGTTCGTCTTGAGGCGCATGCCCGTGACCGTCACGATGCGGCGCAGGTTCGCCAGTTCGGCGAGGAACGACCCCACCTGGTGGTACCCGCCGCTCACCGCGATCTGCACCGGCATCTCGGTGTAGTAGGTCTCCGTCTTCGAGGCCGTGGGCTTGAAGCGCACGAACTGCACCCCCGTCTCCTGCCCGGCGAGCGTGATCTTGCGCAGCAGCGAGCCCAGTTGCCGGTCCGTCGGCAGCAACTCGGCCGCCAGTATCCAGCGGTCGTGCAACTGCTCGTACTCGGCTTCGAAGCGGGGCAGGTCCGCCACCGTCGTGCGGGCCCTGGCCAGTTCGGTGGACTTGCGCTCGAAGTCGGTCTTGAGCACGCCGAGCCGCTCCTGCTGGTTCGGATAATTGAACGGCAGGAAGTGCGTGAAGAAGAAGACCGCCAGCAGGCCGCCCGACAGGAGCACGCTGAGCACGGTCTTCTGCACCATCGGGTTCTTGAGATCGAGATTGGCCATGGCGTTC
>Ga0315276_10003853_pt1 | contig 13764 bp, 11 predicted proteins | sample YL17G05_0_MG_FD_204542 | JGI IMG/M metagenome (GOLD analysis project Ga0315276, IMG submission 204542) | Sediment microbial communities from Yellowstone Lake, YNP, Wyoming, USA - YL17G05_0 | ecosystem: Environmental > Aquatic > Freshwater > Lake > Sediment | place: USA: Wyoming | collected...
GGACTCCTTTGGTGCAGAAGCTCCCATCGATATCGAGGACGTGGACTACGACTCTGATGCATGGGAAGCAGTCCCCACGACTCTGCCGACTTACGTCACTGCTCCAACTGCAACACGCATTCCCCGTGTGATCGACCTGACCACTCCAGGATCGTGGAACGGTCAAGCCATGGTCGATCAGGCGTACGGTGCTGAATCCCTTGCAGCACAGGCCAATTCAGGTATCTACGATCAGATTGACGATGGCGTGTGGGACGGTCGCGTCGGCGACGAAGTCCAAGGCCAGCGGGCGACATTCTCAGATCGCTTCGTCGAAGACGAACATGACGTCGACTTCGTGGTCGACGAAGAGATCGATACTCGATTCGTACGCCGCGCGGTCAACGACTGATCCGCTTGCTGCGTCATCGGTTGGTGCGGTCCACGCGCGCACACCGATGCGATGAACCGCTTTGCTATCCTCGCCGTCTGTTCTGGGGCTGTAGCGCAGTCCGGTAGCGCACCTCGTTCGCATCGAGGGGGTCAGGGGTTCGAATCCCCTCAGCTCCACTTACGAAAACGGACTCGACCATGAGGTCGGGTCCGTTTTCGTTGCTTGGGATCCCGCGATTCGATGGGCCCCCGCTGGCGAGTGTCAGCGAGCCAGTAGGGGACCCCTCAGCTCCACCCACGTGAGAAGGGTCCGGCCTTCAGGCTGGGCCCTTCTCACGTTTGAAGAGCCGCGTGGGGATCCCGCGATTCGCGACTCCGGATGCGGTCCGAGCCGGACTCCGCCATGATGTGAGTTGTTACTCACTTCATGAGTTGCGGACCCGCCTGAGCGGCGCGAAGGTTGGTCCGATCCCTTCGGAGGTAGCACATGTTCACCAACTTCTGGTACGCGCTGGCGTTCAGCGACGAGGTCACCAACAAGCCCTCCCAGCACCGCTTGTTGGGCCAGGACCTCGTGCTCTACCGCGGCAGTGACGGCAAGGCTCGCGCGTTGTCCGACGTCTGCATCCATCGGGGCGCGCCGTTGTCGAGCGGATGGGTCGAGAACGACACGGTCGTGTGTCCGTATCACGGGTGGGGTTACAACGGCGAGGGAGTGTGCACACGCATACCCGCGCTACGCGAGGGTCGCCCGCTGTCGAAGAAGGCCCGCGTGGATGCGTACCCGGTCGAGGAGAGGCACGGCTGGATCTGGGTGTTCCCCGGTGATATCCCCGAGGCAGAGCGGGTGCCGATCCCGAATTTGGACTTCATGGACGACCCATCGTTCCGGCAACTGCGCGGCGAGTGGAGATGGGACGCGAACTTCGAACGCGTCGTCGAGAACGGCACGGATATCGCTCACACGCCCTGGGTTCACGGATCCGCCTTCGGCAACCGGGACGAACCACAAGTCGAGGACCTCGACATCGAATCCTGGGAGTGGGGCGCGAAACTCACCGCGGTGCAGCGGCCACCCCAGAAACCCGGTGGCTTCTTGAAGCGCAAGCACAAGGGGCGTCCGCCGGAAGTCACCGTGAGTACGGCGTTCTTCTTCCCATCGATTGTCATGATCGACGTTCAGTTGTCGATCGGTCGGCAAATCATCTGGGACACGAACATTCCGCTCGACGAGAACACGACGTTGACCAAGTGGGTCGGCTTGCGGAACTTCTTCACCGGCAGCTGGGCCGACAGAATTGCTCGCAAGCGGGTGCTGGAGATCTTCCGACAGGACGATGAGATCGTGAAACTGATCAAACCTGAACTCATCCCGCCGGAACTCAGCGGCGAATTGCACCTGAAGTCGGACGGCATGTCGCTCGAGTATCGACGGTGTCGGCAGGCCGCAGTCGACCTCGGCCGGTCGGTGATCGGCACGGCTGCTGGTGGGCCGAGCGAACGCACCGTCATTGCCAGCCCGGGCCGACGTGAGGCAGGTCTGACCAACGCGTGGGTCCTCAAGCCGACCCCGGAGGGGACAGGAGCGGTCCCAACCTCAAGCCGTAACTAGGTCACCACGACCTCAATCCCCCGCCGCTCGGTTGCGGCGGGGGATCGCCTTGTCGTGGGCCCGGCGTATCGGAAGCCGACTTCTGTTCTTTCAGGCCGCGTCGCCACCTGTCGATGGCGGCGGCACAACGTTTGACGCGTCTCACGTGTGCACCAAGGATGCGCACGTGACCGACTTCGTGGTGAAGAACCTCTCCAAACCCGATGAGTTGATCCGGACGCCTGGTGCAGAAGCAGATCTCGTGACGCTGGGGGATGTGACGGTCGGTCGCGAGGTCGACGCGCCGGGTTGGCGTTGGTCGACTCACATGAAGCCCGTCGTGGGTGGGGAGTGGTGCGAAGCCCATCACCTGGGTGTGCTGTTGTCCGGACGCTCGGGATACCTCCTCCGCGACGGCACGACGTTCGAGCTCGGTCCCAATGACGTCTTCGACATCCCTCCGGGTCACGACTCGTGGACGATCGGCGACGAGCCGGCGGTGTACCTCGAGTGGTCCGGTCTGCGAACCTGGGTCGGCTCGGCGGCCACCTTCGGCGACCGAGTCCTGACCACGTTGCTCATGACCGACGTTGTGGATTCCACCGCGATGTTGGCGGCTATGGGTGACACCGCGTGGCGCGAGTTGCTGACGCGGTTCTTCGCCTCGGCGCGTGAGCTCATCGCAGTTCACCGGGGTCGCCTGGTGGACACCACCGGTGACGGGGTGTTCGCCCACTTCGACTCACCCGGGCTCGCACTTCGTTGTGCCAGTGGGCTGCGCCAGTCAGCACGCGGTCTCGGACTCTCGGTCCGCGCTGGTATCAACACCGGTGAGGTAGAACTCGCCGGGACCAGCGTGCGCGGCCTCGCAGTCCATGAGGTCGCTCGCATCATGGCAGCAGCGGCAGGGGACGAGATCCTCGTCACGGATATGACCCGCAGCTTGGCCGTGTTGACCGGGGCACAGTTCGACGAGCGTGGCGACCACATCCTCAAGGGTCTAGACGGCCCCCGGCCGCTGTTCGCCTACATCGGGGTGAGCCCTCCGCCAGATCCCGGTTGATAGCAGGACCGGGCAATTGACGACACCGCGCTTGGCACCCGCTATCGATCGCGTCGTACGGCAGGTCCGCACTCCCCTCGAATCGGATCACGTGGCGGTCCCTGTCGACAAGAACGTGAGTCACGGCGGACCCGTCCGCATCAGTGCCCGGTGCGCGCCTGTACGAGTCGGGCTGCGATCTCCCGGAGGAGCACCAGGGCGAAGGTGGGCTCGGTCTCCAGAAGGAAATCGAATGTCTGCCGCGGGACGGCGAGGATGCGCGCGTCGGTGTTGGCTCGGACCCGGGCGATGCGTGGCGAATCGGGGACGAGAAGTGAGAGTTCGCCGAAGAACCCCTCGCGCCCGATCTCGACGTGCAGAGCGCCGCGCTCAACCACCACCGACCCGTCGAGCACGACGAACATGCCGACGCCCGGGTCGCCCGCCTGTGCCAGGACCTGGCCCGCCGGAACGTCTGTCACGCCCCCGGCGGCCACCAACGCGGCGGCCTCCTCCGAAATCTTGGCGAAGAGTGGAATCCCCAAGATCTCGGCCTTGACCATGACGCCTGTTGTACCAGATGTCCGGGAGCGCGGACACGGCTTCGGCGACCGTCGCACAGGCGCTCGGCACCGCTGGTCTCGCAGTAGCAGAAGCCGGAGTTCTTCTCACGTTCGCCCAAATACTTCGACGCCGGAAACGCTCTTCGGCGGCTTTGTTGGGGCGCCTCAGATGCCTCTAGCGCAGCCTGGGGCACCTTCATCGGGAGAGATCCGTGGGGGTGCGGCACGGCGGGGGAGTGCGGACATGGCTTCGGCGACCGTCGCACGGCGCGGCACTTCTAGACCCAGGTGGGGAACCACATCCGCAGTTGCCACTGCGTCTGTGGAATGACCTGAGCGGTCCAGATCGGGAAGAAGAAGTACGACGCGGCAATCGCCCCAAGGACCGCGGCTCCGGCGAACATGGCGCCGTACATGCGTCTGTTGGGCGATGCGTTCGCGCGGCCGAGGAGGGTTCCCAGGGACATGGTCAGGGCCATGATCGTGAACGGCAAGAAGATGATCGTGTAGAAGCTGAAGATGGTGCGTTCCTGGTAGTGCAACCAGGGAGCCCAGCCTGCGAGGAAGCCCACAACGACAGCCCCTGATCGCCAATCGCGTACGGCGACCCAACGCCACGTCTGGTGCAGTAGTGCGAGCGCGCCGGCCCACCAGATGACCGGGTTGCCCAGCGCGATGATCTCCTGGGCACACTGCGGCGCCGTGCAGCCGTTCACTCCGAGCTTCGGACTCTCGTAGAAGAAGCTGGTGGGCCGCGTGAGTAACGGCCAACCCCAAGGGTTGGCTTGATACGCGTGCGGTGAGGTGATGTTCGCGCTCGAGGTGTACATGTCCCATTGGTAGTGCCACCACGACCGCAGGACGTCGGGGATCATTGGCAGGGCGCTGCTGGTGCCGTTTGCCCAGTTGCGGTCATAACCACCGGACGTCAAGAACCAGCCGGCCCAGGTCGCGACGTACACCACCGCGGCGAGCACGGCCAAGGACGCAATGGCAGGGACGGCATCGCGTACGAGAGTGGCGAACAAGGGCAGCCGTACGCCGATCATTCGGCGCGCGCCCCAGTCCCACAGCAGCGACAGGAACAGGAAGCCAACGACGAAGAACAGCCCGTTCCACTTCGTTCCGCAGGCCAAGCCCAGACAGACGCCCGCGACAAGGCGCCACGGTCTGATACCCATCCCCGGACCGAACCCGCCGGAGCCGAAGACACCAGGGTCGAGGTCGGCGATTCTGGCGGCCAAACGTTTGCGGGTTCTATCCCGGTCGAGAAGCAAGGCACCAAAGGCCGCGAGGATCCAGAAGGCGATTGTTTGGTCCAGCAACGCCGTACGGCTGTGCACGATCGCCATGCCGTCGATCGCCATCAGCAGACCTGCGGTGGTGCCCAACAGGTTCGATCGCGTCAGGCGCCGCACGATTCGCGCGATCATCAGCACCGACAAGATGCCCAGAACGCAGACGCCGATGCGCCACCCGAAGGGTGTTACTCCGAAGATCTTTTCGCTGAACCCGATCACCCATTTACCGACGGGCGGGTGGACGACGAATCCCGCGTCGGGCTTGAAGATGCTGCGTAGCGATTCTGGGTCACCGTTACTGCTCAGGATCAGGGCGTTGGCGTTGTCGACGCTCTGTCTCTCGTGACCGAAGAGAATCAGCGAGAGGCCGTCCTTGACGTAATAGGTCTCGTCGAAGACGAACGAGTTCGGGGTACCGAGTCCTGGTAGGCGAAGGGCGGCCGCCAGCGCAGTGACACCGATAGGTCCGGCCCAGCCGCGCCACCCACCGCGTGGCATTCGTGGAACCAGTCGATCGGCGACGGGTGGCAGCGGTGGATCTGGGTAGTCCGACGGATTCTCGGCGGGCCGATCGCGGTCGTCCAGCATCTCCTCGTCGACGGGAGCCGTCGCGGGGGCAGACGGGGATACCGAGGTGACGGTCACCGACACAGGATAGGGAGCCGATGGGCCTAGTCCTACGCGCCATTGCCAGGATGACCGCGTGTCCGGCCTTCTTGTGATCGCGGCGACGCCGATCGGTGACGTTCAGGATGCGTCGGCGCGGCTCGCGGCCGAATTCAGCCGGGCCGACATCATCGCGGCCGAGGACACCAGACGCGTACGGCGCCTGATCAAGGAACTCGGCGTGGAGGTCACGGCGACCGTCGTGTCCTGTTTCGACGCCAACGAGGCCAGCCGGGCCCGTGAGCTGGCCGACGCCATGGCTGCTGGCCAGCGAGTGCTGCTGGTGAGCGATGCGGGCATGCCATCGGTGAGCGACCCTGGCTATCGCGTGGTGTTGGCCGCTATCGAGGCGGCGATCCGGGTGACGGTCGTGCCGGGTCCGTCGGCTGTCCTGGCGGCCTTGGCCGTCTCGGGGTTGCCGTCGGATCGCTTCTGCTTCGAGGGATTCCTTCCGCGCAAGGCGGGAGAGCGGCGAACGCGGTTGGCGGCCCTCGCCGCCGAGGAACGCACGATGATCTTCTTCGAGGCGCCCCATCGACTGGGTGCCGCGCTGGCGGCAATGAGCGAGGCTTTCGACCCGTCGCGCCGTGCGGTTGTCTGCCGAGAGCTCACCAAGACGTACGAGGAGATTCGTCGCGGATCCCTCGGCGACCTGAGTGAGTGGGCGCGGTCTGAGGTCCGGGGGGAGATCACCGTCGTGGTGGCCGGTGCCGACCGAACCCCCGGCGATTCCGTCTCAGCCGGTGACCTGGCCCGCGAGGTACGCGCGTTGATCGGTCTAGGCATTGATCGCAAGCAGGCGCTGAGCGACGTGGCTGCAGCACATGGGATTGGACGGCGGGAGGTCTACAACGCCGTTATCGCGACGAAATCGGGTTCGCCGGACTCGTAGTATCGGCGCCTTGGTTCTTGTTGCAGTCAAGCTCACTTCCATCAAGCTCGTCCTAACCGAGGGAGACGGCCACGTGGCCGAGGAGAAGGCGTTCTACGTCACGACGCCGATCTACTACGTCAATGACGCGCCCCACATCGGGCACGCCTATACGACGGTGGCCGGAGACGTACTGACTCGGTGGCACCGGATGCGGGGCGAGAAGGTCTGGTATCTCACCGGCACCGACGAGCACGGCCAGAAGGTCATGCGCTCAGCGGAAGCGAATTCGACGACCCCGCAAGAGTGGGCCGATCGCCTGGTCGAGAGCGCGTGGAAACCCGTGCTCGCCACCATCGATGTCGCGAACGACGACTTCATCCGCACCACCGAGCCTCGCCACACGACGCGCGTCCAGACCTTCCTGCAAGGACTCAAGGACGCGGGTGAGATCTACGAGGGCACCTACGAGGGCCCGTACTGCGTGGGGTGTGAAGAGTTCAAGTTGCCCGCCGAGCTCGTGGACGGCGAGGGGGAGTTCGCAGGTCAACGTGTCTGCGCGATCCACGGACGACCGGTCGACAACGTCAACGAAAGCAATTGGTTCTTCCGGTTGTCGGACTACACCGAACGGCTGCTCGCCTACTACGAAGCGAATCCGTTGGCCGTCGAACCGGTGTCGGCCTACAACGAGGTCGTGTCGTTCATTCGCCAGGACCTGAAGGACCTGTCGATCTCACGATCCAGTTTCGACTGGGGGATTCCGGTTCCCTGGGATCCCACTCAAGTGGTGTACGTCTGGTTCGACGCCTTGCTCAACTATGCGACGGCAGTAGGCCTCGGCGACGAGGAGGGACCCGGAGCCGAGATGTTCCGATCGACGTGGCCGGCAGACGTCCATCTCGTCGGCAAGGACATCCTTCGCTTTCACGCCGTGATCTGGCCGGCGATGTTGATGGCAGCTGGTTTGCCACTGCCCCGCAAGGTCTTTGCGCATGGCTGGTTGCTCGTCGGCGGCGAGAAGATGAGCAAGTCCAAGCTCACCGGCATCGCCCCCGAGCAGGTCACCTCGCATTTCGGGTCCGACGCATTCCGCTACTACTTCCTGCGTGCGATCGCGTTCGGCCAGGACGGATCGTTCTCGTGGGAGGACATGTCCGCGCGCTACACCGCCGAACTTGCGAACGGGTTGGGAAACCTGGCCTCGCGTGCCACCGCGATGGTGGGCAAGTACTGCGAGGGAGTTCTTCCAGCTTCGAGCGCCCCTGGTCCTGACGAGGAGGCGTTGGCTGCGCTTCTCGCCGATGTCGCCGTACGCGCCGATGCGGCCGTGCTCGCGTTGGAGTTCTCGATCGCAATCGCCGCCATCAAGGACTTCGTGGACGCCGTCAACGGCTATGTCACCGAGCAAGCCCCGTGGGTTCTCGCGAAGGATCCGGCCGAAACCGATCGTCTGCACACGGTGCTCTACACGGTGTGCGAGTCATTGCGGGCACTCGCGGTCCTGTATCACCCCGTCATGCCCAAGGCGACCGCCGCGTTGTGGGTTGCCCTGGGAGCCGAGGCGAAGCTCGGACCTATTGGGGCGCAGCGGATTCAGGACGCGGGGCGCTGGGGCCAGTTGCCTCCTGGCGTGACGATCACCAAGGGTGACTCGCTCTTCCCCCGGCTCGAAGAACCTGCCGACCCGTGAGAGGGATGCGTCGTGGCTGAGTCCAAACGTGACGAGTCGGGCAGATCGCGGACGAGCACGGGAGAGGACGGGCGAACCCGGAACCTGAGTCGGCCTGAGGCACCCGAACCGCTGGCGTCCCCGGTCGTCGACTCCCATTGCCATCTCGACATTCGCGACGGTGACCAACCGCTCGATGTCGACGATGCACTCGCCATGGCGGCCGGCGTGGGCGTCACCAGAGTCATCCAGATCGGTTGTGATCTTCCTAGCGCCCGTTGGTCTGTCGAACTCGCCCGGTCTCATCGCGGGGTCTGGGCGGGTGTTGGTTTGCACCCCAATGAGGCTCCCCGGTTGCAGGCCGAGTCAGGCGCTGAGGCGTTGGAGGCCGCGTACGCAGAGATCGAATCCCTTGTCGCTCATGACGAAGTACGAGCGGTCGGCGAGACGGGTCTGGACTACTTCCGGACCGGCGAAGCGGGAAGGGGTATTCAAGAAGCGTCATTTCGCCGGCACATCGCGCTGGCGAAGTCTGCGGACAAAGCGTTGGTCATCCACGATCGAGACGCGCACGACGGCGTCATCCGGGTCCTGGAGGACGAAGGTCCACCGCGTCGTGTGGTCTTCCACTGCTTCAGCGGCGACCTCGACATGGCCCGCCACTGCAGTGAACGCGGTTGGTATCTGTCGTTCGCCGGTGTGCTGAGTTTCAAGAATGCGCAGGGCCTGCGCGATGCGTGCGCATCGGTGCCACTCGATCGCATCCTGGTTGAAACCGACGCCCCGTTCCTGACGCCCGTGCCACATCGAGGCCGACCGAATGCGTCGTACCTGATCCCGTTGACCGTTCGGGTCATGGCCGAGGTCCACAACGTCGAGGAGGCTGTGATCACCAGTCATCTGTGGGCCAATTCCGAAACCGTGTTCGGTCCCCTCTAGTCGCTTCGTCGGCCTGGTGCCTCGTTTCCCTTGTCCCTGCTCCAGTAGTCGCTGCGTTGCCCTGAGTAGGCAAATCGACCTGACCTGGGCATACGCCAGGGCCTCATCTGTCACATGAATCACATCCGTCCCAGGATGGCCGTTTGAGGTGGCGCCCAGGCGAATCGGTCACTACGGTCCTAGTCCCGACAGCCGGGTGGGGGACCTGGGACCTGCGCGGGCTGGAGTGCAATGAGTCGTACGCCCGTGTTCGGCGTACTCGTCGCACTCGCCGTTTCCGGATCTCTGCTGGGATTCGCGGCAAATGGCGGGGACTCGATACCCGCGTCACCGACCCAAACCGTGGTCGCTTCGTCGGCTAAATCCGCGGGGTCCGCCGATGTGGTCAGCAAGGCCCTGATCGCCGCCCGAATCCGCGACGCGAGCAACGCCAAGACAACGCCGACGACACCGAGGACACCGACAGCGACCCGCACCCCGGCTACCGCAGCGCCGAGGGCGACCGCAAAGCCGGCAGTTGTGCGGACTCAACGTCAACGCGTCGTCATCGCTCTGCCGTACGCCACCAAGGTGACCAAGACCGCGAGTTACTTCGAGGGTCAGTCCAAGGTGGTTGTGGTGGGACGCAATGGCGTCCGTATCAAGGTGATCCGGATCGTTCGCGTCAACGGTCAGGTCGTACGTCGCGTCCTCGTGTCATCGCGCGTCACGAAGGCGCCGCGCAACAAGGTCGTTCTCGTGGGCATTCGACTTCACCCTGTGTCGCAGGCGTGGCGCGGTGGTTCCAACGTCGGACGCTCGTCGGTCGACAACCTCAACTGGCACGCGCTGGCGATGTGCGAGAGTCGCGCCCGTGCAACGGCGGGTGGTCACACCGGTCCGTACTACGGCATGTACCAGTTCACCAAGGGCGCCTGGAAGTCCGTCGGTGGCAGGGGATATCCGTCCGACGCGTCCGCCTCGGAACAGACCTACCGGGCGAAGCTGCTCTTCATCAAGCGTGGCGCTGGACCGTGGCCTTCATGCGGGCGCAGGCTCTGAGCGACGCAACTGATGGGCTGCTCGGCCCACGCGAGATTCGAGAGATCGCCGCTCGCCTTGAACTGCGTCCCACCAAGACGCTTGGCCAGAACTTCGTCGTCGACGCGAACACCGTCCGCCGGATCGTTCGGCTCGCTCAGGTCGACGCTGCGGACGTCGTCCTCGAGGTAGGGCCGGGGCTCGGGTCGCTGACGCTCGGACTGGCCGGTGTGGCGGATCGGGTGATCGCCGTGGAGGTGGATCCGGTGCTGGCCCAGGCCCTGCCCGACACGATCGCCCGGCAACGACCGGACAAGTCGGACCGCGTGACCGTCATCGAGGCGGACGCCCTGCGTCTCACCGAACTTGCGGATCCGCAGCCCACGACGCTGGTCGCCAACCTGCCGTACAACATCGCGGTTCCCGTGCTGCTGCACATCTTGGCGACCTTCCCGACGGTGCGCAGTGCCCTTGTGATGGTCCAACTCGAGGTTGCCAGTCGCCTGGCCGCCGAACCGGGGAGCAAGGTCTACGGGATTCCGAGTGTGAAGGCGCGTTGGTACGGCGAGGTGCGCAGCGTCGGCCGGGTGGGGCCCCAGGTCTTCTGGCCGGTTCCCCGGGTGGACTCGGGTTTGGTCTCGTTGGTGCGCGCCCGCCCGCGCGACACGGCGGTATCGCGAGCTGAGGTGTTCGCCGTCATCGATGCGGCCTTCTCTCAGCGCCGCAAGACGTTGCGCGCGGCGTTGGCGCGCTGGGCCGGATCGGCGCAGGAGGCGGCAGATGTCCTGGCCGAAGCCGGAATCGAAAGCCGGCTGCGCGGCGAGTCGCTCACCGTCGAGGACTACGTACGAATTGCCGAGGTACATGCCAGCCGGACTCGACCACCTTCGGACTCGCAATAGGGTCGCAGGGTGAGCAGCACGGTTCCGGCGTCGGTGACAGTCCGCGCCCCCGCCAAGGTGAATCTGGCCTTGTCGGTGGGCCCGCGCCGGCCCGACGGCTTTCATGAGTTGGCGACGGTCTTTCATGCCGTGTCGCTACTGGACACCGTTGTTGCCACTGAGGCGCCACCGGGGCACGGGGTGTCCATCACCGTCGAGGGCGATGAGGTCGCAGCGGTTCCCACCGATGACTCCAACCTTGCTTGGTCGGCGGCTCAACTTGTCGCGACGGCCATGCGGCGGCCCTGCGACGTACATCTGCACCTGATCAAGAACATCCCGGTTGCCGGTGGAATGGCCGGCGGGAGTGCCAACGCCGCGGCTGCGTTGGTGGCCTGTGATGCGCTGTGGGGAAGCAGCATCGGCCGACAACGGCTGGAGGCCCTGGCCGGTCAGCTCGGCAGCGATGTGCCGTTTGCGCTGCACGGCGGCACTGCCATCGGGCGCGGGCGCGGGGAGCAGATCACCCCGGCTTTGGCCCGCGGGGAGTACCACTGGGTCTTCGCCTTCGCCGACTGGGGATTGTCGACTCCCGATGTGTACGCCGAATGCGATCGCCTACGCGGGGAGGGCCAGGTCCCGGAGCCGAGCATCCCCGACGAGCTGATGTCCGCACTGCGCTCTGGGCGCGCGTCGGCAGTCGGAGCGAACTTGCACAACGATCTGCAAGCAGCAGCCCTGTCCTTGCGACCACGACTCAAACTGACCCTGGAAGCCGGCCAGGACGCCGGAGCCTTGGGAGTCGTGATCTCGGGCAGCGGACCGACGTGCGCATTCCTCGCTCGCGATGACGAACACTCGATAGACGTCGCCGTCGCTCTCAGTTCCTCTGGCTCGTGTCGCACGGTCAAGCGGGCAACGGGGCCAGTTCACGGTGCGCGAATCGTCGACATCGTCGGCGCTCCTGAGTAACGGTGATGGCCTCAGCCCCAGTGGTGATCGCCGAGGACGTGAGCATCACCTTCGGTACACGTCATGTCCTGTCGACCGTGACGGTCGGAGTCAACGACGGGGCCCGCATCGGTGTCGTGGGGCGCAACGGCGGCGGCAAGTCGACGCTGCTCCGGATCCTGAGCGGCGACCTCGAACCGGATGAGGGTCGAGTTGTTCGCGCCGGTGGCCCCGAAGGATTGCGCATCGGCGTACTCGCCCAGGCCGACACGTTTGGTCCGGGTCTCACCGCAGGTGACGTGGTGGTCGGGGCACGCCAGCGCCACGAGTGGGCCAGCGACCCGCGAATCCGGGACGTCCTGGCGGGACTTCTCGGCGGGGTGGATGCCCCGTTGCTGACTGAGGGTCTCGACACGCTGCTGAGCACGATGTCCGGTGGCGAGCGACGTCGCTGCTCGCTGGCCGGCCTCCTCGCCGACGACCGGGATGTGATCGTCCTCGACGAACCAACGAACCACCTCGACATCGAGGCAGTGGATTGGCTCGCGCATCATCTCGTCCGCCGAAACGGCACGCTGGTCGTCGTTACTCACGATCGTTGGTTCCTGGATGAGGTCTGCACGGATACGTGGGAGGTTGTCGACGGCAGCGTGCATCGCTACGCCGGAGGCTATGCGGCGTACGTCCTGGCCAAGGCCGAACGCGAACGCGTTGCGGCAACGGTCGCCGACCGGCGCAGCAACTTGTTGCGCAAGGAACTCGCCTGGTTGCGGCGGGGACCTCCGGCACGCACGAGTAAGCCGCGCTTCCGTATCGACGCAGCCAACGCGCTCATCGCGAACGAGCCACCACCGCGCGATCGACTGGAGCTGCAGCGGTTTGCGACAGCCCGACTAGGTCGGCAGGTGTACGACCTCGAGTCGGTAACTCTGCGGGCTGGTGGTCGAGTCGGGGCCGATCCCGCCGGGCCGAGGGTGTTGACCGACACCACCTGGGGTGTCGGCCCTGGCGATCGCATCGGACTGTTGGGTCCCAACGGTGCCGGCAAGTCGACTCTGCTCTCACTGCTCGCTGCGGGCACTCGGTTACGTGATCCGTCGGTGGCGCCGATGCTCGGCGTGACATCAGGTCGAGTCGGTGTCGGCAAGACCGTTGTGCCGGCACTTCTTGCCCAAGACGATGATGTGCTCGACCCACAGATGACAGTGCTGGAATCCGTACGCCGTGTCCGCGAGGTCATCGACGTCGGCAAGGGTCGGACCCTCACCGCATCGCAACTGCTGGAGACCTTCGGCTTCAGTGGTGAGCGGCTTGTCTCTCGGGTGGGTGATCTGTCCGGCGGGGAACGACGTCGGTTGACCCTGCTCACTCTGGTCATGGACGCCCCCAACGTGCTGATGCTCGACGAGCCCACCAATGACCTCGACATCGAGATGCTCACGATCTTGGAGGATTTCCTCGACTCCTGGCCGGGGACGCTGATCGTCGTCTCACATGACCGGTTCTTCCTGGAGCGGGTGACCGACGATCTGTTCGCGCTGCTCGGCGACGGCCGGCTTCGTCATCTGCCCGGTGGGGTCGATGAATACCTCGCGCGTCGTCGCGCTGTCGTCGCGAACGAGGAGTCTCGTGTCGTCCCGCCGGCCGGCACGCCGAACGGCGGCGAGCCGGCGTCGATCGCGTTGCCGCCCGCGATGAGTGGCGGCGCGGCGTACGCCACTCGCAAGGAACTCTCACGTCTCGAACGGCGGATCGAGAAGCTTCGTGACGAGGAAGCGACGCTGCACGAGCTGATGGCCGAGTTCAGCACTGACTTCGAACAGGTCGCGACTCTGGACGAACAACTGCGCGCCGTGAGTGCACAGCGTGAGTCGCTGGAGGAGGAGTGGTTGGAA
>Ga0315276_10003854_pt1 | contig 13762 bp, 18 predicted proteins | sample YL17G05_0_MG_FD_204542 | JGI IMG/M metagenome (GOLD analysis project Ga0315276, IMG submission 204542) | Sediment microbial communities from Yellowstone Lake, YNP, Wyoming, USA - YL17G05_0 | ecosystem: Environmental > Aquatic > Freshwater > Lake > Sediment | place: USA: Wyoming | collected...
AATTCAGAGGTAAAGAAACGCCTCATATTCATATCTCGTGCAAATCTATTGAGGAGTGGGAGGTGCAGAATCGGGGATTAAAATCCGAAATCCGAAATCTAAAATCTAAAATCGAAAAGGGCTGGGTCTTCTCTGTACGGGATAACGGTATTGGTATCGACCCGCAGCATAAAGAACGGGTCTTCAATGTCTTCCAACGACTCCACGGGAGAGATTATTCTGGCACAGGCATTGGGTTGTCCATTTGTAAACGAGTCGTGGAACGTTACGGTGGAAAAATCTGGGTGGAATCCGAGCCCGAAAAGGGATCGACCTTTTATTTTACAATACCTGATCGGCACTCGTAAATCGTACATCGTAAATCGTACTTAGTACATCGTAAATAGTAAATAGTACATAGTACATCGTATATCGTAATTCGTACTTAGTACATCGTATATCGTACATCGTAAATCGTACATCGTAAATCGTGAAAAGGATAAATCATGGAGAAGATTAAAAGTTTTAAAGAATTGAGGATGTGGCAGAAAGGAGTAGAAATTGTGAAGGACGTTTACACATTGACCAGAGAGTTCCCAAAAGAAGAAATTTAAATGATTTCATCCCTTTTAAAGAAGGTGGGTTGACGAAGTACGATGTACGAATGACGATGTACGAATGACGATGTACGATGTACGACCGACGATGCGATGTACGAGGAAAAGGAGGTGGAGGCGATGAATGAGAGAAGAGGTATAAAACCGATTGAGATTTTACTGGTAGAAGATAGCCCGGGTGACGTTCGTCTGGCCAAGGAACTCTTCAAGGAGACGAAGGTTCCCAACAATCTGCATGTCGTTGGCGACGGTGTTGAAGCCATGACCTTTTTAAGACATAAAGGGAAAAAGTATGCGAATGTTTCTCGTCCAGACCTCATTCTCCTTGATTTAAACCTACCTAAAAAAGATGGTCGTGAAGTCCTTGCTGAAATTAAGTCGGATGGGAAATTGATGAATATACCTGTAGTCATTCTTACCATCTCTGAGGCAGAAGAGGACATTCTTAAAACCTACAATCTTCATGCCAACTGCTACATCACCAAGCCGATCGACTTGAACCAGTTTGCCAAGGTAGTGAAGTCTATTGAAAATTTCTGGCTTTCCATCGTGAAATTGCCACCGAGGTAAACCCCGTTAGAAATTCCAGTCGTTGCGACTCGAAACCGAGCGGGGCATTATTTCTAACGAGGTAAAAGAAGTAATGGAAAATCATCCTTTCAAAGTCCTATTAGTCGAAGATAACCCGGGAGACGCCCGTTTGATATGTGAAATGCTGAAAGAGGCCAGCGCCGCCAAATTTAAACTTTTGTATGTCGATCGACTTGACCAGGGGTTGAAATGCCTCACCAAGCAGACGCTTGATTTGATTTTATTAGACCTTTCACTCCCGGATAGCCAAGGTCTCGACACATTCATTAAAACATATACTCAAGCCACAAAAGTCCCAATTGTAGTGCTCACCGGTCTCGATGACGAAGCCTTAGCAATCAGAATCATCCACTTAGGCGCACAGGATTATCTTATCAAGGGCGAATTAAACAAAAATGTTTTAGTGCGCGCCCTATGCTACGCTATTGAGCGGCATGGTATGCAAGAAAAAATTCGCTCCTTGTCCTTTGTGGATGAACTAACAGGACTTTATAACCGGCGAGGCTTCTTAACCTTAGCCTCCCAGCAATTAATACTGGCCAGCCGTCTTAAGAAGAGAATGTTACTGATTTTCGCCGACCTGGACGGTATGAAGTGGATTAATGACACCTTAGGTCACCAGGAAGGCGATAAGGCTTTGATCGAAATCGCTAAACTTCTGAAAGAGACTTTCCGTGAATCGGACATCATTGCTCGTCTCGGTGGGGACGAGTTTGTTGCCCTAACATTAGGAAAATCTGTGTCCACCGACGATGCTATCACCAGGCGTTTACAAGAGAAACTAAACTCTCAGAACGCACATGGAAACCGACACTACCGTTTGTCATTGAGCCTGGGTATGGCGCATCACGACCCTCAACATCCATGTTCTATTGATGAGTTGTTAGCCAAAGCAGATTTATCGATGTATCAACGAAAGCGAGGTATGGGGAGAGAGTGGGAGGGAAGGAGAACGAGTCAAGATGAACACACAAGACTCTCGGCTGAAGGTTTTGTTGGTTGAGGATAATTTAGGTGACTTCCGACTCATCCAAGAGATGTTTAAGGAGTCGGGGGCCAACGTCGAACTGAAATGGGCCAAACAGCTTTCAACCGGGTTGGCGAACCTAAAAGAAGAAAGTTTTGATGGGCTCCTTGTGGATCTTGGATTGTCTGACAGCCAGGGAATCGATACTTTTAAAAAGATACATGACCAGGCACCACAGATCCCAATTGTTGTGATAACAGGTCTTGCCGATGACGGGCTTGCCATGAGGGCTGTAGGGGAAGGCGCACAGGACTATTTAATAAAGGGGCAGACCGATAGCCATTTACTCATCCGTGCAATCCGTCATGCGATCGAGCGCAAGCGAGCGGAAGAGGCGCTACGTGAAAGCGAGGAGAAATATCGAACGATTCTTGAGAACATCGAGGAGGGCTATTTTGAGGTAGATATTGCAGGGAATTTCACCTTCTTTAATGATTCCCTTTCTCGATTGCTTGGGTATTCCAGAGATGAAATGATGGGCATGAATAACCGACAGTATACAGATGAAGAGAACGCCCCAAAATTGTACCGGGCCTTCAATCAAGTCTACAGCACAGGAGAACCCACTAAAGGATTCGATTGGGAGGTTATTAGAAAAGATGGGGCAAAACGATATGTTGAAACCTCTGTATCTTCAATAAAAAATAGTTCAGGGCAACCGATAGGGTTTCGCGGCATTGTTCGAGACATTACCGAGCGCAAGCGAGCAGAGGAAGCGCTGCGGGAGAGCGAGGAACGCTATCGCCAATTGTTCGAAGCGGAATCCGATGCGATTGTTTTGATTGACAACGCGACCGGCTGTATTCTGGAAGCCAACAGCGCGGCAGCGGCCTTGTACGGATACAGCAAAGAAGAATTGCTTTCAAAAAAGAATTCTGACTTGTCGGCAGAACCAGAGGAGACTCAACGAGTCACCCAGACGACACCTGTGGATGTCAACCGGGTCGTGACTGTCCCGCTGCGCTTCCATCGGAAGCAAGATGGGAGTGTTTTTCCGGTAGAAATTACCGGTCGCTTTCTCATCAGGCAAGGACGGTCTGTTCACATCGCCGCCATTCGCGACATCACCGAGCGCAAGCAGGCGGAAGAAGAGTTAAGAAATTCGCAAGAACAATTTCGTGCTCTTTCAGCACGTATTCAATTCGCGCGAGAAGAAGAAAGAACCCAAATAGCGCGAGAGATCCATGATGAATTGGGTCAGGAGTTAACGGGCCTAAAAATGGACCTCTCCTGGTTGATAAAGAGACTCCCTAAAAACCAGGAATCGCTGATTTCGAAAACAGAATCGATGTTAAAACTGGTGGATAGCACAATCCAAACCGTGCGAAGGATTTCCTCTGAGCTGAGGCCGGGGGTGTTAGATGACCTCGGTCTGATAGCTGGTATTGAATGGCAGACGCAGGATTTTGAAAATCGATCTGGAATCCCATGTGATTTCATTTCAAGTGTGGAAGAGATCGATTTAGATCGAGATCGGTCCACGGCTGTGTTTCGAATTCTTCAGGAGACCTTGACGAATGTGTCTCGCCATGCAAAAGCAACCCAAGTTAAAATTAACCTGGAAGAAAGCGCTGATTCCCTCATACTGAGAATAGAAGACAATGGCAAGGGAATTAAAGAAAGTGAGGTTTCCCATCCAAAATCCCTTGGCCTTCTCGGAATGCGCGAACGGGTCCTTGTTTTTGGAGGGAAAGTTATCATTACCGGTGAACAGGGGAAAGGAACGACGGTGACGGTGAAAATACCACTCATGAAATAAATTGCGGATTTCGGATTGCGGAATAATTGCATTCAATTAAAAGCATAATGAACTACCCCGCCGCAAGCAGCGGGGTATCAAAAACTATAAATTCTGTCATTCCGCACTTGATGCGGAATCCAGTCCGGTCTTCTGGATTCCGGCTTCCGCCGGAATGACGAACTCGCCGCAAGCGGCGGGGAATACAACCCGAAGGGATTAAAAAGAGGATTAGAAATATGGATAGAGAAGAAATGAAAAGAAGAACAAAACGGTTCGCTTTACAAGTTATTGAATTAGTAGAATCTTTACCAAGAGGGCGAGCCACGGAAGTCCTGGGGAGACAATTGTTGAAGTCTGGGACCTCAGTAGGAGCCAATTATTGTGCCTCATGCCGAGCAAAATCGAGACCTGATTTTATCTCCCAAATGACAATTGTAGAAGAAGAGGCAGATGAAACGATATATTGGTTGGAGTTATTAGCGGAAGCCGGAATCGTAAAATTGGATATTATACAACCTTTGCTCCGTGAGGCTGATGAGCTTTTGGCTATAACTATTTCATCAATAAGAACAGCAAAGCAAAATAGAAAATAAATTCAATCCGCAATCCGCATTCCTAAATCCGAAATGGAGGTTTTATGCTCAAGATCCTAATCGCTGATGATCATCCGATTGTGAGGCAAGGGCTGAAGCAAATCCTGTCGGAGGAACCAGACATGGGAACCTTTGGCGAAGCGCAAAATTGTCAGGAGGTGCTTGAACTTGTTCGGAAACAAGATTGGGATATAGTCGTACTGGATATTACCATGCCGGGCCGAGGTGGATTGGATGTATTAAAGGAATTGAAACATGAACACCCAAAACTTCCCGTCCTTATGTTAAGTGTGCATTCCGAAGACCAATATGCAGTAAGAGCTCTAAAAGCGCATGCGTCCGGTTACCTGACCAAAGATAGTGCACCAGAGGAATTGCTCAACGCGATCAGAAAGATCCTCCGAGGAGGGAAATATGTTAGCCCTTCTCTCGCTGAGAAATTAGCATTTGATTTGGAAACTGAAACTGAGAAACCACTTCATGAAACCCTTTCTGATCGTGAGTATCAGGTCATGCTGATGATTGCCTCTGGAAAAACTGTTAGTCAGATCGCTGTGGAACTGTCGCTGAGTGTCAAGACCATCGACACCTACCGAACCCGCATTCTCGAAAAAATGAAGATGAAGACGAACGCCGAACTCATGCATTATGTGATAAAGAATAAACTCGTTGAATGAACCAACAGAAGGCAGAAAGCCATAATAATTCATATATTCCCGACTATTGCATATTGCATTGTGCCTTCTGCCATTTGCTTTCCACCTACCTATTAAAATTTGACACTATAGCACTTTAGTGCTAATATTGGTTTTGAAAGGAGGTGATTCACCATATGCCTCGAAATAAAAATAGCCCTGTTCGGTTGAACATCTATATCCATAATTCTGGTATACGCCGACAAATAAAAGCAGTTGCCGCCAGAAAGGATATTTCAATTTCCGAGTACTGCGTTCAAGCCATCGCCAATCAGTTGAGGAAAGAGCAGGAAATACCCCACGAAGAAGGGGCAAGTTCCTTGAAAAATGCTGTGGAAAAGGCCCATAGATTCCATAAAGAGACATTTGAAGGGAGGGTTTTTACTGTCAGTTCTGCGGATCTTATCCGAGAGACCAGGGACAGGGATATCTCATGAAAAACACTGTTGTGATTGATGCCAGCCTTGCAGCGATGTGGGCAATCCCAGAACTCTATACCAACCAGGCCCTCGCCCTTGCCAACCAATGGGCTCAAGAAGACACTCACCTGATTGCGCCCTGTCTCTTGCTTACAGAGGTTACGAATGCTTTTTATAAAAGAGTGGTTCGTGGAGAAATAGACCTGGACACGGCTATAGCAGCCCTTCATATCGTTATGGAATTTGATATTGAAATTCGTGAAGAACCCGGACTTCATTCACAGGCCATCAAATTAGCCCGCCAACTAAAGAGACCTACCACCTACGATTGTCATTATCTTGCTTTGGCAGAAATTCATCATTGTGCCCTATGGACAGGCGACGAGAGATTTTACAATTCTGTTGGAAAAGCCTTCCACCAAATAAAATGGATTGGCCATTCCCCTATTTCACCTCTTCCATCTGACATCGGTTAAACTTCGATTGTTTTAGAATTTAATTCTTCCAACCTCTCTTTTTTATCTCTTCCCTATTCTCACTTAAATTTGTATCCTGCCTTTTGCAATCCGTCTACTGCCTTCTTCCCCTTGGATTTGTAAGAAAAAACCTGACAATAAAATCAGAGTTTCACTGATTTACTATAAATTTCAAAGTGTTATCTTGTAAACTCTTTTTGACTTAAAGGAGAGAAGAAAACAGTCTCATTATTTTCCAACTGAGGACGAATGATATGACCAAAAAGCAGAAAAAGATTGTGAGAGTGTTTATTGTTGATGATTCAGCGATTATTCGTGAACGTTTGAACACGATGCTTTCTGAACTTAAAGGTATTGAAATCATCGGGCAAGCCAAAGGTTCCACCGAAGCCGAAGAGGCCATTCCAAAACTAAAACCTGATGTGGTGATACTGGACATTCGAATGCACGGGGGAAACGGCATCGAGGTACTAAAAAATATTAAAAAGGATAAGAATTCCCCTCTTGTGATTATGCTTACGAATTACCCCTATCCTCAGTATCGGAAAAAATGCAAGGACGCGGGGGCGAATTTCTTTTTTGATAAATCGACCGAATTTGAGAAGGTCATAGAAGTTTTCAAAAGGTTGGGCAGGAAACAGAATAAACCCCGTAGGATGTTCGCTATCCAACGGGGTAAATGACGGGGCTTTCTAACGGGGTAAAAGTTAGGACATCGGAATGTCCTTAATTTTGACCTTCAGCGTTGTGGAATCAAGGCAGTAGAGGTGGCAGCGATCATGAGAGAGGAAAGCCGTAAGAAGGTTGTCCTGTTATTGAGGTGGGCGGTCATCATCGTAACCTCCTATCTCATCCTTTTCGCGAAGGGAAAGGTGACACACCTCGACCTCGGACAGATCTTGGTTCTTATCTATATCGCCACAAATCTTGCTCTGACCTTTCTTCCGAAAGCCTATTTTTTCAACCCCAAACTATTCTACTCTTTGGTCATCATCGACACGGGGATCGTCTCACTCGGGATGATTCTTTCAGAGAGGGTGACCATCGATTTCTATCTGGCCTTTTTTCTAATCCTCATCTTTGCTTCAATGAGTCGCAATTTCAAACTGCTGATGACCATCGGAGGGATCACCTCCATCTTGTATGGAATTCTCCTCTATTCTTGGGGACTTTTTCGTTCTGAGAATAATATTAGCTATATTCTTCGGGTACCGTTCGTCTTCATTATGACAGCCTTTTATGGGTATATTGTCCAAACCTTCACCGCAGAGAAACGTCAACAACTCGTCACCTCCGAAAGCAAATATCAAAGCCTTTTTGAGAATGCCAACGAGGGGATCATCATTTTGAGAAATCCTGGATGGCAAATGGATGCCATCAACCGTGAGGTCGAGCGATTGACCGGCTATGAAAGAGGGGAGTTATTGGAAAAATTTTTCATCGATCTGTTCAGACAAGAGGAAAGAGAACAGGTGGTCGCTTATCTGGAAGAGATTTTTCAGAAGGGGGAGGCGAAGACGGATGCTCTCTCCATGCTAAGAAAAAACGGCTCACCATTGGAAATCGATCTCTCGATCAAAAGAGTCGATTTGGAAGGAGAATCCTTTTATCAAGTGATCTTTCGGGATCTAACGGAACAGAGGAGGTTGGAGAAGAAGATCCGGCAGAGCAAAAGGAATCTTGAGGCGATCTTTGACGGAATGCGGGACAGGATTTCTCTCCAGGGGCCAGATTTTCAGATCCTCCGTGTCAACCGGGCTGTGGTTGATTACCATCAGACCACGTTTCTGAAATTAATGGGTAGGAAATGTTACGAAGCCTATTATCAGAGGAGCTCTCCTTGTGAAAGATGCCCTGTGGCAACGACCATTGAGACCCGACAGCCCGCCTCCTCCGTACTGAAAATACCTGAGGGAGATATGACGCTTCGGATCTTTTCTTACCCCCTGCTGGATGACAAGGGCCAGATCCTCTCCGTCATCGAACATACCCGTGATATTACCGAAGAGCAGCGGCTGCAGGAGCAGCTGATTCAGTCGGAGAAATTGGCGGGTATAGGGATTTTGGCCTCTGGAGTGGCCCATGAGATCAATAACCCTCTGAGCGGGATCATCGGGATGGCAGAGATCATTCTGGAAGGAGAGGATCCTTCCAATCAGGAATCTTATTTAAAAGACATCCTGAGTTGTGCTCAACGGATAAGCGAGATTGTCAATGGATTAAGGTCCTACTCGCGGATGGCCAGAGGGAAGGACCTGGATCAGGTAGATGTCAATACGGTACTGGAGGAGTCTTCAAAAATGGTCCGCTTGGCGATCAAACCTTCTTCGGTGGAGGTGATCAAGCAATTTCAGCCGGTGGAGAAGATCAGGGCAAATGGAGGAGAAATACAGCAGGTATTCACGAACCTTATTACCAATGCCTTCCAGGCGATGGGGGGGGGAGATGGAAGGTTGGTTCTGTCGTCCAGGCCGTTAAAGGATATGGTGGAGGTGAAGGTGAGTGACAATGGAAGGGGGATTCCAGAAGAGCATCTCAGCAAGATTTTCGATCCTTTCTTTACAACGAAAAGCCCCGGCGAGGGGACGGGTTTGGGTTTGAATATTGTCTACAGGATTCTAACGAAGCATGCGGGGACAATTGAAGTTGAGAGTAAGGAGGGAGCAGGGACGACATTTACCGTGAGACTTCCGATATGGAGGGAAAAATGACGAACAAAAAGATATTGGTCGTTGACGACGAAGAGATCATCCGTAAGACCATAAGAATCCACCTGGGGAAGATGGGTTATGAATTGAAAGAGGCGATCGATGGGGTGGACGCCTTGAAGAAATTGGGAGAAGAGAAATTCGACCTGCTTATCTGTGACATTCTCATGCCCAAGAAGAATGGATGGGAGGTGTTGAAGGAGTTGAGATCGAATCCATCGACCAAGGACATGCCTGTGATTGTCCTCACGGCAAAAACCAGAGATGAGGACATGTTCAGAGGGTATGATCTGGGCGCCAACTATTTCATGACCAAACCCTTCACTAAGTCACAACTGTTCTATGGGATTAAGCTGATGTTTGGAGAAGCTTGATGAGAAGGACGATGGATGGAAGGCAGCTTGCCCGCCGAAGCCTTGGCGTAGGAGGGAAAGCAGAAGACAGAAAGCAGATCACCCCCTCCCAACCCTCCCCCCTCGAGGGGGAGGGTGAGGGTGGGGGGGCAGTAATCAAATTTTCGATTTGTTCTTAAAATCGGCAATTGGAAATCGGAAATTGGAAATCGGAAATTGGAAATATGGGAATATCCCTGATTTCTACGATGGAGGATAGACGAAGGACGATGAATGAAGATGCAAGCTACAAGAGGCAACTTGTAACTTAGAAATATGGAAAGCGTCCTTAATTAAGAAAGTGAGGAGTTGATGGACACAGGACAGACGATGAGAAACGTATCAGAAGGCCCATTAGGTCGTCTTTTGATTGTCGATGATGAAATTTCCGTCATGACTGTTTTGCGTCGGTTATTGATGAAACACGGATATGAGGTGGTGGGGTCTGCATCTGGGAAGGAAGCGCTGGAAGAATTAAGAAAACAGAATTTCGATCTGCTCTTGACCGACTTAACGATGCCCGAAATAGATGGGATGACCTTGTTGCAAAAAAGTTTAGAGATCGATCCGAACCTGATCCCCATTATGATGACTGCCCATGGGACGATAGAGACGGCGGTGGAGGCGATGAGGATCGGTGCCTTCGATTATATATTGAAACCTATCGATATGCATATTTTGGCCGCGATGATTTCAAAGGCCATGAAAGTTCGCCGTCTCAGGTTGGAAAATGTCGAATTGCGGGAGACAGTGGCCATTTATGAACTGGGAAAAACCATATCTCTCACTTCAGACCTGGAGACGATTCTGAATAAAGTGGCCGACACAGCGCTCCAACTGTGCAGGGCCGATGGAGTTTCTGTGATGTTAACGACGTCCCAAGATAAAGAGCTTTATGTAGCCATTGCCCGTGACGGAGATCATGACCATTTATTGGGAAAACGAATACCGATGGAAAAAGCTATTGCAGGCTGGTCAGGAGGCCTTCGTGAATCCCCTCTGTCACACAATAAAGCCACTGAATCGAACTCGACTCGTCTCAGCTCTTTGGATGACACCCGTTTTTCAATGTCGATGCCGATGCTTTCCGGTGGCAAATCGATGGGCCTGATCAACGTCAAAGCGAGAGAACGGACCTGTCCGTTCACACCTGGAGAAACGAAGGTATTAAGTATCCTTGCGAGCATCGTTGCTTCTGTGTTGGAAAATGCTCACCTCTTCAAAAAAACGAAGGAGGCTTTTGACAAATTGCAAAGGACATTAGACGAGACGGTTTATGCACTGGCGCTGACAACTGAGAAGAGAGATCCATACACGGCTGGCCATCAGCAACGGGTAGCCCAGCTCTCCTGCGCGATCGCTAAGGAAATTGGAATGCCGGAGGATCAAATTGAGGGGACCCGTGTGGCTGGGGTTCTCCATGATATTGGGAAGATATCCGTACCCGCTGAGATTCTCAGCAAGCCCGGTCGCATAACAGAAATAGAATTCAGTATCATCAAAACCCACGCCCAAGTCGGTTATGACATACTTAAAACCATAGAGTTTCCCTGGCCGGTTGCCCAAATTATGCTTCAACATCATGAAAGAATGGATGGTTCTGGATATCCAGCAGGTCTTACAGGAAAAGATATCCTTCAGGAGGCAAGGATCCTTAACGTGGCCGATCCCGTAGAGGCTATGACCTCTCACCGGCCTTATAGACCTGCACTCGGTGTTGAGAAGGCCCTGGAGGAAATCTCGAATAAGAAAGGGGTCTCTTACGATATGGAGGTTGTAGGGGCCTGCCTGAAACTTTTCCAAGAAAAGATGTTTAAGTTTGATTAGTTTTAGATATGAGGGACAGGTGTTTTGAGGTCAATTAGACGAGGGGGAATTAACGAAGGATGAAAAACGAGGCCGGGGTGACGATAGGCGGTGGAAGATGGGAAAAAAGTGAAAGGCGAGGGGGTGTTAATAAACTTCGTCGTGGGTGCCGATATCAAGGAGATGAACAGTGTCGTCATATAGTTTAAATATGACTCGAAGTTCATACGTTAGGGAACATCCATGTTTGCCTTTTAGTTGGCCAGTCAGTGCATGGGTATGCAGCGATGGGTCAAAAGGATCGCTTGCAAGCTTAATATACAATTCTTCGTATGCCTTTTTGAGATTAGGATTTTTCTTGAGAAGTTTCTTTGCGCGTTTGAGGAAGGTTTTATCCGGTTTAACCTTCATCGTCGTCGGGTGCATTAAGAATAGCTTGCATGAATTCTTCAGGGGTTTTGCATTCTACAACATCAGGATTCTGTTCGGCTTTCAGCACCCGTTCTACCAGTGCCTTATGTCTGCGCTCCCTGTCGAGAAGGTATGCCGCGAAATCCCTCACCTCCTGGCGGGCTGTTTTCGGAAGCATGTTAAGCATTTCGTCAATTTCAGATATTTCCATTGTCTTCATGACACAATGATAATTTGTGGATGTTTTTTTGTCAACATTAAAAGTGGAGAGCTCTTGAAAACTAATACACGCTCTCTCATTCCCAGACCGTCATTCCCGCCCCATATCAAGTACGGGGCAGGCTCAGTCAAGCCCGGAATGACAAATAAAGGGAAGAGATTTCTGACTCACTACATTAGAGTTGCGTATCTGCTGAAGAGATGAAAAATGGAAGCCTTTAAAATTGAAAAAATGGGAGTGTCTCTAATTGGGGAGGTCGTTCCCCTGGAGGCAAGGATCATTGCTGTGGCAGACTCCTTCGATGCCATGACCAGCCTGAGAGAAAACAGAGAAGATGGCCACAGGTTGAGAGGCTCATGAACTAAAGACAAGACATCACGCAAAAAAATGGATCAAAATAAATGCTAAACCACTCTCTGGGTCGATTGTTAATTGGCGATGATGAAGCCAAACTGATGGCCGTTTTACGCAAGTTGCTGACGAAACACGGTTATGACGCAGTTGGCTTTACTTCGGGCAAGGAAGCTCTGGAGGGTTTGAAGAGCCAGAAGTTCGATCTGTTGCTGACCGACCTGATGATGCCCGAAATGGATGGCATTGCCCTGCTTCGGGCAGGTTTGGAGATTGATCCGAACCTGATGGCTATTTATGACGACTGCCCAAGGTACGATAGAGACGGCGGTGGAGGCGATGCGTGCTGGAGCGCATGACTTTCTTATCAAGCCGGTGGATTTGGAGCTGATGGTGTTGAATGTCATGAAAGCATTGGAGAAGAAAAGGCTGGAGGAAGAGGTTGAGGCTTACAAAAAAAAACTGGAGCGGTCAGTCGAGGAGAGGGCCGCAGAGCTGGCAAAAGCTAAAAAAGAATTGCGAGAATCGAAAAAGCGACTTCGTTCTCTCTCTTCTAAAGTTTTGAGTGCCCAGGAGGAAGAAAGGAAAAGAATTTCAAGTGAACTTCATGATAGTCTCGGCGCAACTTTAACCGCGATCAAATTCAGTTTAGAAGATGGTTTTCGACTGGTAGAAGAAGGGGGCCCCATATCAGAATCATTGAAAGCCACCGTCCCGCTTACAAGATACGCTATCGAAGAAACTCGTAGAATATCGAGAGACCTTCGACCCTCCGTTCTCGATGATCTGGGTATCTTGGCTGCTATCAAATGGTTTTGCGGGGAATTTCAAACCCTCCATCCTGACATCCAAGTTGAGAAACAGATCCACATAAGGGAGGACGAGGTGCCGAATCGTTTGAAGATCATACTCTATCGGATCATTCAGGAAGCTACGAACAATGTCACTAAATACAGCAAGGCGGGCCTTCTCTGCCTTTCCTTCGAGAGAAAGAACGGCAAAATAGAGTTAGCCATTCGGGATAACGGCCAAGGGTTCGATCTGAAAGGGGCACTCTCTGGAGAAAACTCAAAGCATGGGTTGGGACTTACGAGCAGGAGAGAGCGGGCTGAGCTTTCTGGTGGAGTCCTTACAATTGAGTCTTCTCGAGGAAGAGGAACTACCATCAAAGCAACGTGGCCTGCCAAGAAGTAGTTCGGAAAATGTAAAGCGGAAGATGGTTAATGACCTCATCCCCCTGATGAAGACGCTGTTGTCTTAGATGATAGAGCCGGTTGGGGATCGGAACGAGAGTCCTATGGAAAACCGGATACTCATTGTCGATGATGAAAAGATGATCTACTCCATCCTTGCGCAGAGACTTGCCAGAGAAGGGTATTCCTGCGTAATGGCCAATAATGGAACGGAGGCCCTTGGCCATTTTTATAAGGGAAATTTCTCTCTGATTATCTCAGACATCAGAATGCCCCAAATGAATGGTTTAGAACTCCTGAAGAATGTGAAGGCTGTGCGACCAAACATGATGTTTATCATCATGACCGCTTATCCAGAGATCGATATGGCAGTAGAAGCTATACGCTTGGGAGCGAGCGATTTTATCCTCAAGCCGGTCGACTTGGAACTCTTGGTCTTCAGTGTGAAAAAAGCCCTTGAGCAGAAGAATATGGAGGAGAAGCTCGAGTCTTTTTACAAAAATCTGAAGAAATTGGTGGAAGAGAGGACGGTAAAACTTCAAC
>Ga0315276_10003855_pt1 | contig 13760 bp, 22 predicted proteins | sample YL17G05_0_MG_FD_204542 | JGI IMG/M metagenome (GOLD analysis project Ga0315276, IMG submission 204542) | Sediment microbial communities from Yellowstone Lake, YNP, Wyoming, USA - YL17G05_0 | ecosystem: Environmental > Aquatic > Freshwater > Lake > Sediment | place: USA: Wyoming | collected...
AAGAAGAGAAGAAAGGTTATAAGTATACCCGAACTTCTAGATATTTTATAAGAAAGCAAGATAGTGATAAGTCCTGGATTTCAGATCTAGCTGGATATTGTGAATTAGTAAGGAGTGGAGAAGATTTTGAAGATCCTAAATTCACAGCAAAAGTCTTTTAATTTTTAACAATTAAGCCTCAGTAAGTTACATAAAAGGTTTGTATTTATAGAGCTAAAAAGCTATATTTACTATCCCATTAATAAATAATTAATCCATGACCAAACCAACAAAGTGGAAGACTCAACGAGAGGCTTTTATAGAATCCTTGTCTTATTTAAAAGGTAGACAAACAGGTCAAATAACAAGTATTAAAACTCCATGGAGTACATTTAATGATGCAACAACCAATGGAATTGAATGGCATAGCACAACCGTAATAGGAGCTAGGCCAGCAACAGGTAAGACTTTAATTAAAAGTTTACTTGTAAATGCTGCATTTAATCTTAATCCACTTATGAACTTTAGGGTTCTTGAGTTTCAGTTTGAGATGTTGGGTAAGAACTCAGCAATTAGAGAATTTTCAACCCATATAGCAAAGGGTTATAAGTATCTCTGTAGCGCAGATGGAAAATTAAGTGATGAGCATTTTGAGCTATGTAAAGCTTATGCTAAAGACAGATTAAAATATCCTATTGATATAGTAGAGGAAGCATGTAATGTTTTAGAATTTAAAGAAATTATAGAAGATTATATGAAACTATACTCTACTACGATCATGGAAAGAAATGCTGTAACAGGTAAAGATGAAGCTGTAAGAGTTTACAAGAACACAATAATAACCCTAGATCACTCTCTACTACTAGATAACAGCCCGTATGGAGATGATATGAGTATGTTGAAAGCTCTAGGTAAAACAGTAACAGCACTTAAAAGAAAGTATCCAATAGCCTTTATCATTCTTAGCCAGCTCAATAGAAATATTGATGCTCCTGAGAGAAATGAAGATGGCAAGTATGGTAATTTTATATTACCATCTGATATATTTGGATCAGATTCCCTACTTCAGCATGCTGATACATTAATAGGACTTAATGCTCCAGGTAAACAAAAGATTAATTATTATGGAGTAGAGAGATATATAATTGGTCAAGATCCTGAGATTTTAGCAATGCATTTCTTAAAATGTAGAAATGGAGAGACTGGTGTAGCATTCTTTAGAACAAGATTTAAACAGATGGCAATGGATGAATTGCCTACACCGGCTAGACAAGAAAGAAAAGTAAGAACAATATGAGTACAGCAGTAACCAACAGTCCAGAGGACAAGAAGGAGAACCTTAAGAAAATCAAAGAATTTCACAAGGGGACATTAACAGAATTAGGAGTAATTGATTATTCATTACTTCCTAAATTGGCTTATAAGCCATCAGATAAAACAGAATTGCATGTAAGCTTTTTCTATAGTGAAATAAGCAAAGGGCAAGATGTATATCTGGAATTTACAGACAGAAACAATGTGCCAGAAGATCCAGATAGAACTCTGTATTTATGGAAATTCAACCCTCATTTTGAAGAGGAGTATGAAAAAACAGATCCTACACCAGGTACAGGACATGTAAGATATCTTATACCAGTAGATGAATTGAAAGTAATAAAGAGATATAGCCCCGAGGCTATGATCAGAACAATTATAGAGACACCTAAAGAATTTGAATTTAACTTACCAAACCCTGATACAGATCCTCCTATAAATGAGATGACAATCAGAGATCTAGCAGCAATCATGCTGGGTAAACCTGTAAGTAAGAAAGAATGGTTAAACAATATAATCAAAAATAAATAATGGGACAAGAAATTACAACAGCTGAAGCAGGAGAGTTAAAGAACTTTCTAGCAACCCTCATTGAATCAAAACAGCTTCCCGCTCACATAAAAACTGTAGAGCAAGCATTCACTATCGCGCAGATGGGTAAAGAATTAGGATTTCCTACAATGCAGGCATTCCATTACATTATCCCTATTCAAGGTAAATTAAGCTTAAGTGCAAAAGCAACTAATGCTTTACTAAGAAAAGGTGGTGTAAAATTCTATACTAAAGAAGATGGTGTTTATCTTTATAAGGATGGATCTATAACTGAGATGAGAAAAGACATCCAAGAGAATCCTATAGATAGAAGAACTACTATAGTATTTATAAGAGATGGTGTAGAAGAAACTTGTTCTTTCACATGGCAAGATGCAACCGGTCAAGGTTTAAATACTAAAGATAACTGGAAGCGTATGCCTAAGGAGATGTTATATGCAAGATGCTTAGCAAAAGGTGCTAATCGTGTTGGCTCAGATCTATTATTAGGTTTGTATATGACAGAAGAGTTAACTGATAGTTTCAACATCCCAGAGATTGCAGTAAAAAGAAATGAGGATGGTACTATTAAGGAAATAGTAGATGTAACCCATACAGAAGTAAAATAATCCAAATAAAAAACATATGAGCAATTTAAGTACAAAAGACATCAAAACTGGTGGAGATGGAGTATCAAAGACTTTAGAACCAGGAATAAACACATGTAAAATCAACAATATAACTCTTGAAGAGTTCAAATTCAAAGAAGGTGCATTAAATGTAATGCTTCATCTTGAAGGTGAAGATTTAGGTAGTTCTTTTGAAGGTTTCTTTATCAACAAGGATAAGCCTGAAGCAGGTCGTCATAAAGGTAAAGTTGGGGTAGTAAAACTTACAGAATGGGCCTTTGCAGATGGTGAGACCAAAAGTAAAGTTCCTGTAAGCAGAGATCAAGAACTATTAAAGAGTTTAAAACAACTCTGTGTAAGCCTTGGTTGCCTGAAATGGTTGGAAGATCAAGATGGTAAGCATGCTAATGTTCAATCTTTATTTACTGCTTTTGCTAAAGATAAGCCTTTTGGTAATACTTTCTTTAGATTTTGCATTGGTGGTAAAGAATATGTTAATCGTGGTGGTTATACTGCTCATGAATTATTTTTACCTAAGTATTCTAAAGAAGGTGTTCCTGTAGAAAGAGATGATGTACAGATGTCTAAACTCTTAAAGTTTAATGCTGATACTCAAATTAGAAAGAAGAAAGCAGAAAGTATAGAGACCTTTGGCAGCACAGCCAGTCAATCAGGTTCAGACTTTGAATTATAAATCAATAAGGGGAGATGATTAAGTCTCCCCTTTTTCATAAAATAAAATGACAGAATTAGATTATAAAAAAGTTTTAATATTAAGAGAGCATGATATTAAAAAAACTACTTTAAAAAGAATTAAACATAAGGATATTACAGTATTTGATATAACTATTAAAGATTTATTTAAGGATGTTCATAGAGATATGCAAATAGAATTCTGTAAAAAGAAAGGTTATCCTATATTGCTACAAATAGGAAATATAAAAAGATTATTAATATTTAATAAACCTTTATGATAAGAACTAAATCATTAATAACAGACATAACAGAGGTTCCAAGAGAATGGATTTTTGAACACTATTTACAACTGCAGGAAAAGTTAACCGGCCAGGATGTAAAGATTAAATCAGTGTTCAACAAGAATGATAAGACCCCCTCTATGTGCATATACTATGCATCAAACAATACTTACAAATACAAAGATTTTTCAACAGGAAAATCTGGAGATGCGCTTAATTTACTAATGGAGCTAAGTGAACCAAAACTTACTACAAGAGGTGAGACTGCTCATAAGATTATTGAAGACTATAATGCTTTTATTCTTAATAATAAAGATGATGGTATTAGACAATTCAAAAAGAGATCTAAGTATAGAATAACAGACTTTACTACAAGATCTTGGAGTAACTTTGATGAGAAATATTGGAATAAGTTCCATATAGGATCAAAAATACTTGAGTATTATAATGTAACTCCTTTAAGTCAATATAAGCTTAGTAAAGATGATGAAGGTGTAATTACAGAACAGATTATTAAAAGTACCAATATGTATGGTTATTTTCGTAAGGATGGTACACTTTATAAGATCTATCATCCTTTAGTGAAGGATTATAAATTTATCAAAGTACAGGATTATATTCAAGGTATGGATCAACTTACAATGAAGGTGCCTTATCTGATTATCTGTAGTTCTTTAAAGGATATAATGGCCTTCAGTAAACTTGGATACAAGAATGCAGAAGCAATTGCACCAGACAGTGAGAACACAATGATTCAGGAACATGTGATCACAGCACTTAAGCATAAGTATAAAGCTATTTGTACTCTATTTGATAATGATCCTGCGGGATTAGAATCAATGAAGAAGTATAAAGAGAAGTATGACTTGCCTTATGTTGTCCTAGAGATGTCCAAAGATCTATCAGATTCAGTAAGGGATACAACTATAACCAAGGTAAGGGAAACCTTGACTCCTATGCTAAAAGAGAAGTTGATGAAACAAGCAGTAATAGCAGAGTAATGGCAACGGATCGTGTAAGAATGCTTACTCAAGAAGAGCAAGATGCTCAAAGGTTAGCAGAAAGAGATAATTACATGAGGCAAATGAAGGATCTGATGATGATGCCTGTTCCTTCTAATCCTATTTTTAATGCACCACCGGATAAGGACTTTGAAGAAGTAAGATTTGATTCTGCAGAGAGAGCTATGTATGCTATGAGTAAAATATCTCTACTCCACGGAATGAAAAAAATTACTGATAAAGAAGCTGCAAGACTAGTAAGTCTTATGGATTCTAAAGATGAGGAGAACTGGACGGTAGCAGAAGAGTGTATTAACCAAAAATTTTCAGAAATATGAGTCTAGATGGAGAATCATTTAAACTGCTTATGAGAGCAGCAGACTTTAACAATAAAACAGTAACAACTATGAATGATTCACCAAGTACAGCTATGGAAGCTATGGAAGCTCCTAGAGAGATATCCAGCTTTAGATACAATAATGCTATTCAACACATGATTCTATTAAGAAGCATGGAAGTAATAACTAATGATGAAGTCAAAAGACTTGTTAGCCAACTACAATCTCCAGATGATGAGAACTGGCATGTAGCTGAAGAATGTATTAGACAAAAACTATCATAATGGACGAGTTTCAGAAGTGGTTATTAAGCCTACCAATCCAAACATTAACTGATGAGCTCAAGGATGAGATCATAGTACAAGCATTGAATGCTTGCGAGAGTGATAATAGCTAAAACTTAAAAACATGAAAGTACAAGTAATTAAAGCATATAAAGCAGAAGATGATTGCATTTATGAAAATGAAGATGAAGCAATCAGTCAGAATATTGATCTTTGTATAGAAAACATGGGTCATAGCTGTAATGATAGCAACTCTAACATCTACACGGATGTAAAGAAATGGTTTCGGGATCATCCTAAGGATGTAAGATATATCTTAGCTAATATTGGTAAAATCAAAGATCTTATTCAAGATTAATGAGCTGGATCTATAATGGAAAGCAATTCAGAGATGAAGATATTCCGCCAGGAGCAGTAGGTTTCATCTACATGATTGAAGCTATTATTGATGGTAGATCAGCTGCTTATATAGGTAAGAAAAACTTTCAGGCTCTTGTAAAAAAGAAGCTTAGTAAGAAAAGACTACCTGCAGATAAGCGAAAAAAAGCCTATGAACATGTAGCTAAAACTGCATACAACAACTATTACAGCAGTAATGAAGTGCTTAAGAAAGCACAAAAAGAAGGAGTAAAAATGAAGAGAACTATGCTTAAAATATGCTACAGCAAAACTGAATTGACTTACCAAGAGGTAAAGCATCAGTTTCAGTTTGAAGTATTAGAGCATGATTGTTATCTTAATGGTAATATCCTTGGTTCATTTTATAAACAGAAAAAACATGAGTGAAGAAAAAAAAGAAATAAGCTGTACAATCCCTTTAGATAGCGGCTTTACACATATACTATTTAATCTTGCTAGTCAAGGATACTCTCATATATATGCTAGATACTATGGTAGTGGTGATAGTGGCGCTATAGAGGAAATATATCTAGTAGAAAGAGGCGGTGTTCATGAAGAAGAAGGAAGTCTTCCAGAACTTGAAGGAGATGCCGTACTAGCTTATATAGAAGGTGAGTTATCTAAATTATTAGAGGATAAGATATATAAGATAGCAGATAATGCAGGCGATTGGTATAATAATGAAGGTGGTGGAGGAACCATATTCATTTCTACAGAAGATTACAAATATAAAGCTGATCATTATATTAATGTAACAGAAACTGTTCATGAAGATCTAGATGGTACTTTTGGAGATTAATATGGCGCATCCATCAGAACATGCTAAATCCTCAGTAAAGACCTGGGGTGGCGTAGAAGAAGACTATTTACCAATACACGAATGGTTTGATGCTACTAAAGCTTGGGTAGGGCATTCTATACACAGGATGTTCCGCCATCACTCAGAAGGAATATTTGAGTGTGAAAAGATCTTTGGTAAGCATTTCTTCAATAGTGCTGGTAAAAAAGTCTATGTAAGATATGTAGGAGAACAACATGTAAAGGAAGATTGTAATAATCATATTCCATCAGCCAAAGAATGGCTAGACAATATAACAGAGAAAAAAACACCAATATGGATGCTAAAGACACTACCGATGAAAGACTAGTAATTGATGAAGCTCGCTACAAGAATTTAAAAGCAATGTTGAACTCAACACCGGAAGATGTTCAAGTAGCTCTTAGCTGTATCAAATCATTAAATAAACAAAGAAACTATGTTGCAATAGCTTTCCTCAGACAGAATACAAGATGTGATTTTTCCAATTGGGCTGAGCACTGTAAAACTCACTTAAAATATCAAGAAAGTCTAGGCATTCCTGTTGGATATGTCATAAAAATTTCTGATATTTATAAGGCTTTAGACAATGAGACTGCATATAAAGATGAGAACAAAAAGTTCTTTACTGCAAGATATGCTGAGTTTCTAGAGAGTACCCTTGCAAAAATGGATTTTGTTGAAAGTATTGAAATCAAAGTAAAACTTAAAGATTATGAATAACAAAACAGATGAATTGGCAAAAGCCAGTAAAGATCTGATGTTGAAAGAACCTTTCTATGGATTATTCCTAATCATGCTGAATAAGCAATGGAATAATAAAGCTGTGCCAACAGCAGGTGTAAGTAGACAAGGAATCAACTATCAGTTGTATATTAACGAGAACTTTTGGAATAAATTAAGCACTAACCAACACATAGGTTTATTGAAGCATGAGCTTCTACATATTGCCTTCTTCCATATTACCGATTATGAGCATCTCACAGATAAAGAAATTGCTAATATAGCAATGGATATTGAGATCAATCAGTATATAGATAAGGATTTCTTACCTCCAGGCCCACAGCTTCCGGAATCATATCCAGAACTAAAGCTTGAAGCAAAGAAAGGTACTCAGTATTATTATGACAAGCTTATGCAGGGTAAGACAGCAGGAAACTGTCCAAATCTTAATGCTATGCTTGCAGCCAGTGCTGTTGGTATACCAATGCCTGGAGAAGGTGATCAACCTGGCGGAGGACAAATGGTAAAGATCAGAGCTAAAGGTGGTGGAGAGATAGAGGTGCAACTTCCCGATCACAGTACTTGGGGTGAGTTTGAAGACCTTGATGAAGCCACTAAGAAGCTAATAAGGACTCAGACAGGGCATATCCTATCAGAAGTAGCAGATCAGGTTCAAAAGAGCCGTGGAACAGTTCCTGGAGAGATGGCAGAGATCATTAAAAGAATCTCTATTGTTGAAGAACCTAAGTTTAACTGGAGAGGCTATCTAAGACGGTTTGTAGGAGGTAGTACTAAAACATTCACAAGAATGTCAAGGTCTAAGCCTAATTTCAGATTTCAAGAGAATCCTGGATTAAAACACAAGACGCGTAGAAAGATCTTAGTAGCAATTGATACCTCAGGTTCTGTAAGTACTAATGAGCTTCAAGAGTTCTTAGGTGAGATGAATCATATTCACAGAACTGGAACTGAGATTATGATGATACAATGTGACAGCGCTATTCATCACATGGAAAGATTTGATCCTAAGAAGGATCTTGAAATCCATGGTAGAGGTGGAACTAGCTTTCATCCTGTTACTGACTATTATGATGCAAATTTCAGAAAGTATAATTGCTTAATCTTCCTTACAGATGGTGAAGCACCGGCTCCAGACAAATGCCGAGGCCCTGTATTATGGGTAATGTCATCTCAATCAAAACTAAATGAAGATCTACAAGGTCTAGTAATCAAATTAAATTAAATTATGTCAGCACAAATCTCATTAAATGCAGAAGAGTTAAAAGGATTTTTAACCTACATTCACAAGAATAATCAATTATTAATTAGCAAGAAGCTTCCGGCACAAACTGTAAATGTAGAAGGTGAAGCAGGTGGAGGAAAGACCTCAACTATATTACAGCTTGCCAATGAAATGGGTATGGCTTTAGTAAGGAAAAATTTAGCAGAGTTAGAAGATGTTTCTGACTTAGTAGGTTATCCATGTAAAGAACATGAAATGATTGCCAAAGATGGCGAAACAAAGAAATGGGTAGTAGAGGGTACTATGCCACAATATATCACAGCTGGTTATAAGCCAACTAATGAGAAACGCATGACTCATGCAGCGCCAGAATGGGTGCAATCAGCAACAGGACCTATCATTCTTTTATTAGATGATTATAGTAGAGCAAGTGAGAAATTTGTTCAAGCTACTATGACTTTAATAGAGAATCAAACTTACAACAACTGGAAATTACCAGAAGGTTCTATGGTACTTTTAACTTCTAATCCAGACAATGGAGCTTATAGTGTAACAGCTTTAGATAATGCTCAAAAGACTAGGGTGATTAATGTAAGTTATAAATTTGATGTTCAAGTTTGGGCTAGATATGCTGAGAAAACAGGTATTGATGGCAGATGTGTTAACTTCTTGTTATTACATCCTGAATTAGTTGAAAAGAATACAGATCTTAATGCAAGAACTGTAACTATGTTCTTCAATAGCTTAATGTCTATTCCAGATTTCATAGCTCAGTTAGGTTTAATTCAACAATTAGGTGAAGGTACTACAAGTGCTGAGTTTACTACAATGTTTACTACATTTATCCATAATAAATTGGATAAAATGGTTACTCCTAAAGATATGTTACTTCATGAAAATGAAGCATATATTGTTGGAGAGATTAAATCATGTATAGGTGTAGGAGCTCAATATCGCGCAGATATAGCAAGTGTATTAGCCACAAGGTTAATTAACTATACTATAAACTATGCAGAAGATAACACAATTACTCAAAAGATTACAGACCGCTTAATCAGATTTGCTACAGATGAGCTATTCACTAATGATTTAAAGTATATCATTATTAAGAAGATCATCAATGCAAACAAGCAGAAGTTTCAAAAGCTTATGCTTAATGCTGATGTAGTGAAAATAGCAATGAAGTAATATGCCTACAGTAGATGAAAATATAGAGGTGTCAATAACACCTAAGAAACCAGTTATAGTAGCAACTCCCCTGAAAGATGGGGAGGCTGCTCCTATACTGGATGCAGAGAAATACAATACCATATTGGGCATGCTCAAGAGTGGTGATGAAGGCAATCACAAGATTGCTCAGCTTATTCTTAATACCTGTGATATAGAGAAATCTATTTACTGGATCTGGAGATTAACTAAAGTAGCCGGTCATTGGAATATGATTAATCTAAGAACAAAGGCTAGCCGGGCATTTAGAGACAAGTCAGAGTTATTTAATATGAGTAACAAGGGTCCTTTAGCTTTTGCAGAATGGTTAATTCATAAAGATTGGATGACCTCAGAGAATTATCAGAGACTAGAAGATGACATACTGAATATTCTAACTTCTCAATTTAGAAATAAATTCTATGATATTACTATCAGCATTATGGATAAGTACAAACACTTACCACTTACAAAAACACCAATACCAATAGGCCATGAAGAAACCACAGGGTAGAAAAGTCATAATGATTGACACATTACACAAGCCAGAAAACACAATAACCTACCTAGAGGTAGAAATATTTGACAAAAATCCTTTAGCAAAGGGATTACAGAGAAAGTACATACCAAAAGCCGGAGATAGAATCTTCATTTATCCAGACAGCAATATTCCAAGATTTAAACTGAAGAAGTTTTGTGATGCCCATAAGGTATCCATATCAAAAGCTAAAGAAACTGCTAATGTATTCTTCATGGATGATGAAACAGCTAATAAAAGTCAAGATTACTTTCATGTGGATAACTACCCGCATTTAGTATACAGAGAGTATTTCCTTGATTATCTTAAAAGAGCTACTAAGGTGAATGATAAAAGATATACTCAATTAATAATTGATCTTACAAATTCAACAGATAGTGCTGTATATGTTGAAGATTATTATACATTTAGGGAGCAGGGTCTTAACAAGTATAAGTTAGATCTTGTAAGACCCGATGAAGTAGATGATGAGGATCCTCAGCCAGAAGTAACTAATTGTGAAGACAGAAATAGAATCTATTTTATTAAAACAGAGGAGCAGAAAAAAGCTTTTGCTGACTTAGAAAATAAAGATTTTTATCATCCTGATGCTATGTTAGCATTGCTTAATGAAGGTAGTGTAGTGGATAAAGAAATGTATGATGGTATCATGAACTTATTTGAAAGTAGTGATAAGAATGATCATAAAGTTGCTATGGAAGCTATGGCAAACTGTGATTATCAAAAATCAGCAGTGTATTTACTCATGATATTTTATCATCACCAGAATGATATCTACAATTCAGAGACCAAAACACATGTTAACTTTAAGAGTTATCTTAACTTCTTTAAACTTTCACATGGTCGTAGCATCTCTATAGATGACATGATTGATAAACTGAAGGATAAGAGATTGCTTAACAGCAGCAACTTAACCATAGTGATGAAGGAAGCCAAGAAGGTCATGAAAGCAAGCCTAGAAAGTGATACAGAATATTTTGAATTCACTGATGTAGCTCCTGTAGAATCAATTCAGTTAGAGGTAGAAGAGACAGATGCTGAAGAAGCAGCTGCTATACAATCTCAAGTAACTATAGCACCGACTTTAGATTCATCTCCAGGTGCTTTTCAGCAACCTTCTTTTGTTGAGATAGGGTTGGGAAATACAGAACCATTATTAGACTTATGACAGAAACAGTAAAAACACCACAAGAATTAGAGAAGGAGTTTTATAGTAAACCACTCTATTTAAGTTATTCAGGCTTAAATAAATTACTATTTTCACCCAATTTATATTATAAACATTATGTCCTTCAACAGAGGGAAGAAAAGTTGGATAGCTATCTAATAGATGGAAAAGTTATTCACAATTTGTTGCTTGATGATGGTAGCTTTGAAAAGAATTTCATACTTTTACCATCTACTCTACCCACAGGCAACTCAAGACTCGTTATTGATAGAATCTACAACCTAGTAAAAGAAGGACCCGGATTACTCAGTGACTACAAAGCAGAGATCTTAGATATACTCAAGAAAATCAACCTTCACCAATCACTAAAGACTGATGAACAGAGATTAGCCAAAATAATCACAGAAGAAACAATAAATTACTTTGAATTCTTAAAAGTAAAAGGCACTAAGGATTTAATAGATAGTGAAACACTACAAAGATGCAATGAAGCAGTAGATGTATTAAAGAATGACAGTAAAGCAACTGAACTTCTTGGCACATTCCGATCAGAGATGGATAATACTAAAATACACAATGAACTAATGCTGTCTATAGACAAGAATAGCTCTGCGGGACTTTCATCTTTTGGATTAAGAGGAGCCATAGATAATATGAAACTTGATTTTGATGCTAAAATCATCTATATCAATGATCTTAAAACTACTGGTAAGACTATCTCAGATTTTGAAGAAACTGTAAAGTTTTATAACTATAATCTACAGGCAGCTATTTATCAAAGGCTTGTTAAAGAAAAGCTAAAGGATAGTATTGATGCTGATTGGAAGATAGTATTTCATTTTATAGTAGTAGATAAGTTTAATCAAGTCTATTGTTTTGAAGTGAGTACAGATACAATGCAGAACTGGCAAATTGAGTTAGATCTAAAGCTAGCAGAAGCAGAGTGGCACTATCAAAATAATAAGTATAAATTACCTTTTAAATTTGAAACAAGCCAAGTAATTTTATAATTATTATGGCAATTAAATCTTTGTATAAGGACTATTTTCAAAAAAGCAGGATCTTCCTCTATCCCATCTTAGAGATAAAAAGAGGAGTTAGTGTTACACCTATAGAGACGCATGTATCTTGGACGGACAATTATTCTAAAAGTGATATGAAATTAATATGTTTATATCATCTAAGAACAGATCCTGAATTTTTACAATTTGAGAAAGAAAAACTATTTAACAATAAACACTTCCACAGCTTTAAACAAGTTGAAGATAATAGAGGAGTTTATGTTTTTGATTTTTCTACATATGAGAAAGATTGGAATAAGATACTAGAAGGAAAATATTCAGAGTTAAGTCATGCATACAAAAAGAAGATTGAGAATTTTTATGGTAAAAGAGATGCTAACTATGCTTATATAGAGAGTTTCCTGTATCCTGAAAAATATTATTCTATGTATGCTGAGATGTTAAAGGTTAAAGAAGAATTACTAAGAGAAGTGAAAGAACTATGTTCTGAATTTGATCTTGATAAAGAAAACTTAACAGCAAGCATAATAAACTTGGAATTGAACTTAAAAAGTACTTAATTTGTAACCCAAACCAAAAAATAAAATGAGTGATTTAAAAACAATGATGTTGGTAACTGTGCCTTATACAGCAACCGAGAAGAGTTTCAGGTTAATTCCTGTAACAGCTGATTGTCCATACATAGATGTGGTATATTGGAAAGATAAAAAAGTATTAGAAATTAACTCTCCATTCAAGAAGACAGAACATGCTTATTTTCCAAAGCTGGATGAAAATGGAGATATGGAAAAAAGAAAGATTCCTATTAAGGATGATAATGGTCAACCTATGATCTACAAACAAGAAAGAAGAACAACAGAGACATTACAAAAATATTATATAATAGAGCAAGTAGAAATCATGGCTTTCATTGAAGCAATAGCAATCAATGCAAAGACTGTAGATTATATGAGCCTCTTAGCAGGAGTGATAGTTGAAGCACCAAAAAGCTCAATCATACTTCCATAATTCTCAAAAACAAAAACCAAGGCCTCAGAGAGGGTTAGAGCAATCTAACCCTTTTTGTGTCTTAAATATATAGGGGGGACAGCTGAACTGAACAAGACCAACATGAATAAAGAAGATCTAAATGAGCATGAAAAAATTGCTTATGATATCATCAGCAAGCGCTTAGATGATGAGATGGATAAGATCCGGACTAATCCCTTATTCCAAGAATGGAGTGCATCAAGCTTCAGAGATATCTTAATCTTTGGAGAGCACACACCAGAGACAATAGCTTTAGAGAAGAAACTTTTAGAATCCCTAAAACAAAAGCCATGAGTAAAAACCATTGGGTAATGGACTGGGAGACTTTAATAGACTGCACAGTCCTGGTGGTAGAACACTATACAGGAACTGAAGTAAAGGTTTTTAGTATCAGTAGGATGGAGAACCAGCTTCCTGAGCTAATAGAATTCTTAAAACAAAATAAGAAACAAGATGAATGGCACATATCATTCAACGGGTTAAGTTTTGACTCACAAATTACAGAGCACATATTAAGAGCTGAATCATATCTTTTAACACTACATGCAGTAGATGTAGCAGG
>Ga0315276_10003860_pt1 | contig 13756 bp, 7 predicted proteins | sample YL17G05_0_MG_FD_204542 | JGI IMG/M metagenome (GOLD analysis project Ga0315276, IMG submission 204542) | Sediment microbial communities from Yellowstone Lake, YNP, Wyoming, USA - YL17G05_0 | ecosystem: Environmental > Aquatic > Freshwater > Lake > Sediment | place: USA: Wyoming | collected...
GTCGACGTCGATCTCGACCGTGTCCCCTTCCCCGAACTCCCCGGCCAGGATCTTCATGGCCAGGGGGTTCTGGACGTCCCTCTGGATCGTCCGCTTGAGAGGGCGGGCGCCGTAGACGGGATCGAATCCCCTCTCCGCCAGGAGCTCCTTGGCCCCCTTCGATACGTCCATGCCGATCTTCCGGTCGGCCAGCCTTTTACCTAAAAGCTCCAGCTGGAGCCCGACGATCTCGAGGAGGACGCTCTTCGGAAGCGGCCTGAAGATGATGACCTCGTCGATGCGATTGAGGAACTCCGGCTTGAAATGGGCTTCGAGGACCTTTCGGACCTCCTTCTCCATGGCCTCATAATCGCGGCTGAGCTCTTTGATGACTTGACCGCCCAGGTTCGAGGTCATGATGACCAGCGTGTTCTTGAAGTCGACGGTCCGGCCCTTGCCGTCGGTCAGCCGGCCGTCCTCGAGGATCTGGAGCAGGACGTTGAGGACGTCGGGGTGGGCTTTCTCGATCTCGTCGAGGAGGACGAGCGAGTAGGGCCGGCGCTTGACGGCCTCGGTCAGCTGGCCTCCCTCCTCGTAACCGACGTAGCCCGGCGGCGCGCCGACGAGCCGGCTGGCAGTGTGTTTTTCCATATATTCGGACATGTCCAGGCGGACCATGGCCTTCTCGTCGTCGAAGAGGAACTCGGCCAGGGCCCGGGCCAACTCGGTCTTGCCGACGCCCGTCGGGCCGAGGAAGATGAACGAGCCGATGGGCCGGCCGGCCTCCTGGATGCCGGCCCGCGAGCGCCGGACCGTGGCCGCAACGGCTTGGATGGCCGCGTCCTGGCCGATGACCCGCTTCCCCAGGATCTCCTCCATGCGGATGAGCCGGTCGACATCGCCCTCGAGCATCTTAGAAACGGGGATGCCGGTCCACTTGGACACGATCTGGGCCACGTCCTCCTCGTCGACCTCCTCCTTCAGCATCCGGCCCTTGGCCTGGATGGACGCCAGGTCGGCCGCGGCCTTGTCCATTTCTTTTTGGAGTTCGATAAGCTTGCCGTAGCGGATCTCGGCCGCCTTCGCGAGGTCGCCCCGCCGTTCGGCGTTCTGTTCCTCGACCTTGAGGGCGTCCCGTCTCTCCTTGAGCTTTCCGGCGGCCTCGATCGTCCCCTTTTCCTTCTGCCAGCGGCCGCGAAGCGCCGACGCCTTCTCCTTGAGGTTGGCCAGCTCCTCTTCGATCCTCGCCAGCCTCTCCCGCGAGGCCGGGTCCTTCTCCTTCCTCAAGGCCTGGCGCTCGATCTCGAGCTGGAGGGTGCGGCGGTCGAGCTCGTCGAGCTCTTCGGGCAGGCTGTCGATCTGGATGCGGATGCGCGAGGCGGCTTCGTCGACGAGGTCGATGGCCTTGTCCGGGAGAAAGCGGCTGGCGATGTAGCGCGAGGACAGGGTCGCCGCGGCGACCAGGGCCGAGTCCTTGATCCTGACGCCGTGGTGGACCTCGTATTTCTCCTTGAGGCCGCGGAGGATGGAGATCGTCTCCTCGACCGTCGGCTCGTCGATATAGACCTGCTGGAAGCGGCGCTCCAGCGCGGCGTCCTTTTCGATGTGCTTCTTGTATTCGTTGAGGGTCGTCGCCCCGACGCAGCGGAGCTCGCCCCGGGCTAGCGCGGGCTTGAGCATGTTCGAGGCGTCGACGGCGCCCTCGGCCGCGCCCGCCCCGATGATCGTGTGGAGCTCGTCGATGAAGAGGACGACTTCGCCGCCGGCCTCGCCGATCTCCTTGAGGACGGCCTTGAGACGGTCCTCGAACTCGCCCCGGAACTTCGTCCCGGCCACGAGCGCGCCGATGTCGAGGGCCAGGAGGCGCTTGTTCTTCAGGGACTGGGGCACGTCGCCGTTGGCGATGCGCTGGGCCAGGCCTTCGACGACGGCCGTCTTGCCGACGCCCGCTTCGCCGATGAGGACGGGGTTGTTCTTCGTCCGCCGGGACAGCACCTGGATGACCCGCCGGATCTCGTCCTCCCGGCCGATGACCGGGTCGAGCTTGCCCTGGCGGGCCAGGGCCGTCAGGTCGCGGGCGTATTTCTCGAGGACCTGGTACTTGCCTTCGGGCTGGGGATCGGTGACCCTCTGCGAGCCGCGGACGGCGGCTAGGGCCTTAAGGACGGCATCTTCGGTGACGCCGTTCGCCCGGAGGATCCGGGCCGCGTCGCCCTTGCCCTCCTTGAGCACGGCCAGGAAGAGGTGCTCGGTCGAGACGTACTCGTCCTTGAGCTCGTCGGCCTCCTTCCGGGCCGCGTCGAGGACCCGGCGCAGATCCGGCGAAAGGACGGTCTCCCCTCCCCCGCTGACCTTGGGCAGGCGCTCGAGGGCCGCGTCGACATCGGCCCGGATCTTCGTTACCGGCGCGCCGACCTTGGCCAGGATGGCATTGACGATATTTTCGTCCCGGGCGAGAAAGCTCCAGAGGAGATGGCCGGGGCGCACCTCTTGATGGCCCATCTCTTCGGCCCGGCCCTGGGCCTTTTGGATGGCTTCCTGGGACATCACCGTGAACTGATCCCAGCGCATCGGGCGCACCTCCAGATTGGATTATCCTTATTATTAAAGACCCGCGGCGCGGGGCTGTCAAGACGCGGAGCGGGGACGCTATACGCCCTTCCCGGCCGGGAGGATGAGCCCGAGGGCCCGGTCGAGCAGCCCCTCGAAGTCCGTCGGGTACCAATGGCCGATGTTCGGCGTGAGGTGGAACTCGACCGGGAGGCCGAGCTTCTCCATACGGATCATCAAGGCCCGCTGCGGCTCCGCCCGGTTGTCCAACTCCGTGGTCATGAGCATTCCGCGAAGGCCGCGCGCCTTGGCCGCCAGGATATCCTCGTCGGTGATCGTCCCGGGCACTTCCGGGCAGAGGGCGACGAATCCCAGGACCGGAAAGAAATTCCCGAACGCGGCGACCAGCGAGCCGAATCCGCCCGAGGAAAAGCCGCCGATGATCACCCGGGCCGGGTCCACCGGGTATTGATCGAGGATCCGCTTGTAGGCGGCTTCGAGGTCCCTGCGGGTGACGGCGACGTCCTGCCAGTGGAATCCCCTCATGCCGGCCACCTGGGAGGATTGGACATAGACGGTGATGAATTCGGCGCGAAGCCGGGGCGATGTCCAGTTGGGCTTGAAGTCGGCGGTGGATTCGCCGCCGCCGTGCAGGGCGATGAAAAGAGGGTACTTTTTGGCGGGGTCGTACCCCGCCGGCATCACCGCCTCGATCTTCATGGAGGATTTTTTCTGGGCCTCCTCGATACGGGCCTGGTTCGCTTTCTGGAAGGCTTCGAAGCGCGGGGATTTTTTGATGGGGCCCCAGAGCTCGGCGGCAAAGTCCCAAACCCCGTAAAAAACCCCCCGGCGGTGGCCTTCCTCCAGGGCTTGGATCGCCTTGTCGGCATCTCCAAGGTAAACGCGGGCGATGGCCAGGTTGTAGGTGTTGGCCAAAACATTGTCGGGGAACCGGTCCAGGACGCTTTCCAGAAGGGACGCCGCTTCGTCGTACTTTTTTTGCTGGAAAAGCCCTCCCAGATATTCCCGCATCTCCTTGTAGCTCCCGAATTCCCGTTTCTCCTGGCCTCGGAGGGAAGCCCAGGGCAGGCAGCAAAGAACGATGCTCAGGATGACAACGATTTTCTTCATGGCAGACCCCTTTCGATTCTCCCGTCCGAACTTGCGGGCGTCGGACCTGTGAGGCGAAGCGCGGCGAGGGCCGCCGCCCGAACGGCGACCTGCGGCCGCGTGTCGTTTCCCGCCGGCTCTTTTGGCCGGATCCGGGTCTTCTCTACGCCGACGATAATTCCGCCCACGGCATAAACTCTATCCAGACATATTCTATAAGCAAAGTTCATGCCAGGACATCCGGCCCTCAACTTTTTTGTAATGATGGGCTTAGCCGAAACAAGGAAAGCCCGGGAACTCTCTCTCCGTAAAGCTTCTTGACGGGGACCGAACGGCCATTCGATGTCGCGATCCGAGTGTGTCAAGACGGCTGAACTCCTCCCAACGTCCCCCTTGACAATTCGTTAAAAATCCATATTTATAATCAGTGAGAGCACCTCATGGAAGAGATGGAATTCACGAGCTGGCTGACGCTCGACGCGATCAAGAAGTCGAAGTCCGCTGAGATCGTCGAGACCGTCGGCAACCTCCAAACGGGTCACAGCATGTCCGTCTTCTGCATCGTCGATGAGGACTTTCTCGAGCTTTGCTACAGCGACTCGGTCGTGAACACCATCCGGAGATATGAGGACCGGGACGAGTTCGACGCTGCGCTGGAAGAACGGAAAGAGGACGACGGGGAAGCGCCTCTCGAAGACGACGGGGAAAAAGATTTCGACGAAGACGAAGACGAGGAGGAGGGCGAGGATATCGAAGAAGGGTTCTCGGTCGAGGACGAGGCCGAGACTTATTGACCGGACGGGCCGGGCCCGAGCCGGTCCTTGAGCTTGGCGAGAAGGTTCAGGGCGTCGAGGGGGGTCAGCGAAGAGAGGTCGAGGCCTTCGATCTCGTCCTTGATGTCGCGGAGAAGGGCGGACTCCCGGTCTTCGGCGAATAGGAGCATCTGGCTGCGGTCCTTCGCCCCCCGGCCGCGATAGGCCAACCGGGGCAATCCGGCCTCGTCGAGCTCCTGCTTCTCCAGGTTGAAGAGAATTTCCCTGGCCCTCTCGATGACGTCCTTCGGGATGCCGGCCAGCTTGGCCACGTGGATGCCGTAGCTCTGGTCCGAAGGCCCGGGAACGATCTTGCGCAGGAAGACGACCTCGTCCTTCCATTCCCTGACGGAAACGTGGTAGTTCTTGATCCTCGGCAGGGTCAGGGCGAGCTCGGTCAGCTCGTGGTAATGGGTGGCGAAGAGCGTCTTCGGCCGGAGGCCTTCCCGCTCGTGGAGGCGCTCGGCCACGGCCCAGGCGATGCTTAGGCCGTCGAACGTGCTCGTGCCGCGCCCGACCTCGTCGAGGAGGATGAGGCTGCGCGACGTGGCGTTGTGGAGGATGCTGGCCGTCTCGAGCATTTCGACCATGAACGTGGACTGCCCGACGCTGAGGAAGTCCATGGCCCCGATCCGGGTGAAGATGCGGTCGACGAGGCCGAGCGTCGCCGCCTTGGCCGGGACGAACGACCCCATCTGGCCGAGGATGGAGATGAGCGCCGCCTGCCTCAGGAAGGTCGACTTGCCGCCCATGTTCGGGCCGGTGATGATCAGGATCTGGTTCGATGCGGCGTCGAGTTCGAGGTCGTTGGGGATGAAGGGCTCGGCCTGGCTCGTCTCGATGACGGGGTGGCGTCCAGCCTCGATGCGGAGCGCGTCCCCCTCGTCGACCGCGGGACGGACGTAGTTGCGCCGGGCCGCGCACTCGGCCAGGGCCAGGAGGACGTCGAGCGCGGCGACGTCGGCCGCGATCCTCTGCAGGCGATGGGTTTCCCGGGCCGCGGCCTCGCGAACCTCGAGGAAGAGACGGTGCTCGAGGACCCCGATCCGCTCTTCGGCGTGGAGGACCTTGTCTTCGTACTCCTTGAGCTCGGGCGTCAGAAAGCGCTCGGAGTTGACGAGGGTCTGCTTCCGCATGTAGTCGGCCGGGACATGGGGCAGGTTGGGCTTCGTGACTTCGATGTAGTAGCCGAAGACCTTGTTGTAGCGGACCTTGAGGGAGCCGATGCCCGTCCGCTCCCGCTCCCGCTTCTCGAGCTGGGCGATGAAGGACTTCCCGGACCGGCTGACCGAGCGCAGGTCGTCGAGCTCGGCGTTCCAGCCGTCCTTGACGATGCCGCCCTCCGTCAGGAGGAAGGCCGGCTCGTCGAGGATGGCCTTCTCGATGAGGCCGGCGACGTCCTCGGCGTTGTCCCAGCGGCCGGCCATCTCCCCGAAGATCCCGGCCGAAAAAGCGCCGAGCTCTCGCTGGACCAGCGGCAAGGGGGCCAGGGATCTTTTAAGGGCGACGAGGTCCCTCGGATGGGCCGCCGCGAGGGCGATCTTCCCGGCCAGCCGCTCCAGGTCGAGGACCCCTTTCAGGACTTCGCGCAGCTCGCGGCGGACGATGGTCGCCCCTAGGGCCTCGGCGACGCCGTCCTGCCTCGCCGCGATCTCTTTCGTGTCGAAGAGGGGACGCAGGAGCCAGGAGCGGAGAAGGCGGCCGCCCGGGGCCGTCACGGTGAAATCGATGACGTCCAGGAGAGTGTCCTTGACCTTGCCCTCGCGCAGATTGCGGACAAGCTCAAGGTTGCGGACCGTCGTCGCGTCGAGGACGAGGTGGCTTCCGGCCTGGAGGTAGGAGATCCGGTGGACGAGCGACAAGGAATCCTGGCGGACCTTCTTGACATAGGCGATGAGGGCCCCGGCCGCGGCGACCGCGAGTCGCTTGTCCTCGAGGCCGAACCCGATGAGCGACCGCGCCCCGAAATGCTCGAGGACGACGCGGCCGGCTTCGGGCGGGTCGAAGAGCCAACCCTCGGCCGGGCTCAGGGCCGCGCCGGCCAGGCCGTTCGGCGACAGGGCCCGTCGCAGGGCCTCCTCGGCCCCCTCCGGGTAGAGGATCTCCTTGGGGGCCGATTTGAAGATCTCGTCGGCCAGGACCTTGGCCTCGGGCCAGCCGCCCTCGAGCGTGCGGACCTCGCCGGCGGCGAGGTCGAGGAGGGCCATCCCCCATCCCTCCTCTTCGAGGGCCAGGGAGACGATGAACGTGCTCTCCTTGGCGTCCTCCGTCTCGAACTCGACGGCGGTCCCGGGCGTCAGGATCTTGATGACCTCGCGCTTGACGACTCCCTTGGCCGCCTTGGGGTCCTCGACCTGCTCGCAAATGGCGACCTTGTGGCCCTGTCTCAGGAGTTTCGGGAGATAAGCGCCGACAGCGTGGTACGGAACGCCGCACATGGGCACCTTCTGGCGCGAAGTCAGGGCGATGTCGAGGATGGGCGCGGCGACCTTGGCGTCGTCGTAGAACATCTCGTAGAAATCGCCGAGGCGGAAAAAGAGGAGGGCGTCGCGGTGGAGCCCCTTGATCCGGAAATACTGCTCCATCATCGGAGTCAGGGTGTTGTTTTTGGACATCGGCGAACCCTCACTATACCGATGGCCCCTGGTTTTTGCAAGATTGACACATCCGGGCGAGCTGTTGTAATCTCGGGGCGTGAACATCCCCAACTACCTCAGCCTGGCCAGGATCCTCGCCATCCCGGCCCTCGTGGCCGTGATGCTGACGAATTTCGAGGGCCACGACATCGTCGCCCTGGCCATCTTCATCTTCGCCTCGCTGACGGACTGGCTCGACGGCTGGCTGGCCCGGAAAAAGGGGCTGGTCACCGTCCTCGGCCAGCTCCTCGACCCGACGGCCGACAAGCTCCTCATCGCCTCGACCCTCATCTGCCTCGTCGGGCTGGGCCGGGTCCCGGCCTGGGCGGCCGTGGTCATCATCGGCCGGGAGATCGCCGTCAGCGGTTTCCGGGCCATGGCCTCGTCCAGGGGGGTCAATATCCCCGCCTCGGCCTTCGGGAAGGCCAAGATGGGCAGTGAATCCTGGGTCATCGGCGCCCTCGTCCTGGGTCCGATCTATCTGGGGAAATTCTATATCCTGGCCAAGGTCGGGCTGTGGCTGGTTTTCGCCCTGGTGGTCATCTCGGCCGTCGAATATTTCGTCCGTTACGGCCCCCGGGTAATTTCACAGCAAGCCGATTAGGGCCGCCCTCGCCTTCTCCAGCCCTTCCCAGTTCTCCACGTTGTGGAACGCCGGCGCCTTGGGCCAGCCCCGGCCGATGCGCTTGAGCAGGCCGGCCAGGACCTTGCCCGGACCGCACTCGACGCACGCTTCGATGTCCATCTCTTTTAAAAGGCCCATGGACTTCGTCCAGAGGACGGAGCGGCTGACCTGCCGTTTGAGGGCGTCCCGGGCCTCCTCGGCCGTCCCGATGATCCGGGCGTCGACGTTGGTGATGACCGGGAAGCGCGGCTGCGCGAACGGGACCGCGTCGAGGTCGGCGGCGAGTTTTTCCTCGGCCGGCTTCATCAGGCGGGAGTGGAAGGGCGCGCTGACGGGCAGCATGACCGACCGCGGCGCCTTGATCGCCGCCAGGGCCTCCTCGACCGCAGCCTTTTCGCCGGAGATGACGATCTGGTCGTCGCTGTTCCAGTTGGCGATCTCGACGACGCCCGAGCGCACGGCGGCGAGATGTCCCTCGACCACGTTGCCGGGGACTCCGAGGACCGCGGCCATCCCCCCGATCCCGACGGGAACGGCATCCTGCATGTAGCAGCCTCTCTTGTGGACGAGGAGGACGGCGTCCTCGAAGCGCAGGGCGCCGGCGGCGACCAGGGCCGAGTATTCCCCCAGGCTGTGGCCGGCGGCCACGGCCGGGTCGCGGCCGAGCAGGCGGCAGACGGCCGTGCTGACGACGAGCAGGGCCGGCTGGGTGTTCCGGGTGAGCCGGAGTTCTTCCTCGGGCCCCTCGAAGCAGATCTTGGATAACGGGAAACCCAGGATCTCGTCGGCCGTATCAAATAGTCCGCGGGCCTCGGAGGACTTGTCGAAAAGGTCCTTGCCCATGCCCACGGCCTGGGACCCCTGTCCCGGAAAAAGATAGGCGGTTTTCATTTCAGGCAATCCTTCTTGAGCTGGATATCGGCCCGTTTTCTCAGGTCCCTGACCCAATCGGACGTCTGCTTCATGCGCCTCTCCTCCCGCAGCAGCGATTCGATCCGGTCGGCGATCCGTTCGAGCGGTTCGGCCGCCTTGCCGAGGCGCATCTGTTCCGGGACGTAGCTATCCCGGTAATGCCTCTCGACCTCCGTGAGCGATACGGGGATCGCTTGGCTGAACCTCAAGGCCAGGGCCCGTTCGCAGAGGATCCGGGCCTCGAGAACGGGCTCGAGGTCCTTCTCGGCGAGCCCGAATTTGGCCAGCTTCGCGGCGAAGGCGTCGTCGCCCAATCCGTGGCGCAAGCTGGTGAGCGCGGCATCCAGTTCCTCCCCGCTGAGCCCCCGGGCCTCCCGGGCCAAATCCAGGACGACCTTCCTATCGATGAGCGCGTCGAGGGCCGCGAGACGGGGGTCGCGGCCCGCCTCTTCACCGGCCTCGCGACCCAGGCCGAACTCGGCCGCGACCTCGACGTCGAGGAGGGTGATGATCTCGCCGTTGACGACCGCGACCAGGCAGTTGACGGTCTGGGCCAGGCCGGCGGCCGCCGCCAGGAGTGTCAGGAACATGATCCTTTTCATCATGGTCGTCCCCGCCTTAGAAAATGTTGCCGATCGTCAGGAAGATGAGGGGTTTCCCTTTTTTGTCCTGAGCGTCGAGTCCCCAGAGTTTCCAGGCGACCTCCACGCGCACCGGTCCGAGCGGCGTCCGGTAGCGGATGCCCGCCCCCGCGGCTCCCTGGAGCTCGAGGGGCCGGAATGCTTTCAGGCTCGCGTAGACGTTGCCGAGATCGAAAAAAGCGGCCAGCCGAAGTTCCTTCCACGAGGGGATGATGGCGAAGACGAGCTCCGAGTTGATCAGGAAGACGGCCTCGCCGCCGAGCGGCTTGAGCGTCGTCGGTTCGATGGGGCCGAGCATGTCGAATTCCTCCCCCCGGAACGTGTTGCTGCCGCCCGCGAAGAACCTCTCCGGCAGGTTCCTCAGGCCGCTGCCGAGCCCCAATCGGGCCGTGACGCCGAGGTTCAGACCGGCCGGCAAGGGACGGAAGAGCTGGGACTTGAGGAACACCTTCTGGTAGTCCGATTCCATGCCGAAGACCGGGAAACCCCATTCGCCGACGGCGCTGAAGAAGAGCCCTCTTTCGGGGTTCAGGGTGTCATCGCGTCTTTCCCAATTCATGCTGACCGAAACGAGCGCCGCCGAGTACGGGAGAAAGCGCCTGTCGATGTCGCCCGGCGGATTTTCGAGGTCGACCTGGGGGAGGGCCGTGCGGATGAGGCTCAGGGAGCCCAGAAGGAGCCGGGCCTTGCCCAAGGACTTGACGGTGCTCAGGCTGATGCCGCGTCGGTCGTAGGTGAAGCTCTCCCGCTCCTCTCTTTCGGCCCAGCCGAGGAGGGTCGTCGGCAAGGCCAGGCCGAAGAGGTAGGGCTGATTCCAGGAGGCGACAGCCCGTCTCTCGACCGTGCTGAGCTGGCCGAGGAGGCCGACTTGCGCGCCGAGGCCGAAGACGTTGGTACGGATATACTCCGCCGTGCCCCTGGGGCGGAAATCGTTGGGCCAGGAGGCGAGCGAGCCGCTGAGCGGGGTCAGGGATTCGAACCCGAGACCGGCGCCGGCGTAATTCTTTTCCCCCTCCCGGACGGTGACGACCACGACTTCGTCCCCGGGCCCGGTCGGGACCTCATCCACGCGGACCTCGGAGAAGATACCGAGGCGTTCGAGCCGGCGTTTGGTCTCCTGGACCTTCGAATAATCGGCCTCGTCGCCCTTCGCTATCCGCAACTCCTTCCCGATAACGCGGTTTTTCGTGGTCCGGTTCCCGGTGATGAAGATGTTTCGAACGGCGACCTTTTCGCCTTCCTGGATCTCGTAGACGAACGAAACCCGGTTTTCCGACGAGGGCTCGACCCGGGCGACGACTTCCGTGCCGCGGACGCCGCGGTTGAGATAGAAGCTTTCGATCTGGCTGACGTCTCTCTGGATGTTGGGCGGGAAATACGGGCCGCCCTGCCGGCTGACCAGTTCGCGGAGGAGGACCTCTGCGGGAAAGAGCGAGCCCCCCTCGAAACGGATGGCCTTGACCGTCGTCTTCTGCCCTTCCCGAACGTCGAAGACCGCCCGCACGCCCGTTTTCTGCTTGACCAGATCGAGCCTGACCTGAACGTCGGCGAAGCCGTTCTCCTTATAGAAGGCCTCGATTTCGCGGGGGATCGAAAAAAGACGGTCGTAGCTGAGCAGCGCGAAGAACGGGACGCCCTCGCGGATGGCCAGCCTCGTCTTCATGTCCAGCTCGGAGAACGCGGCGAGACCCTGAAAACCGACGGCCTCGATCTTGAACTTCCCCTCCGGTGTAACGTCGTGGACGATGCGGATCTCGCCAGGCCCCTTTTCGACCCGGCTCTTGACCGTGGCGAACAGGTAGCCTTTTCGCCGGAGGTGATTGAGGATCCGGGCCTCTCCTTCGGCCAATCCCCACTGTTCGAATACCCGCTCCTCCCAGATCGGTTCGAGGAGCCGGGACGGGACCTTCGCGCCGTTGATAGCGATAATGATCTTCTCGTGGGGCAGGATCTCGACGCGGAGGTCCACCAGGGACCTCCCCTCGTCGAACGCTTCGCCGGCCAGTCGGACCTCGGCCCTCCGATAACCGGACTTGCCCAGGGCGGCGGTCAAGACCTCGAGGTCGGCTTCGAGAACGCGCGGTATATAGACCTGGCCGATCTTGCTTTTCATCTTCTTGAAGAGGGCCGCCTCGGAAATATCGGCCTGCCACTCGAGGTCGAGCGAACCGATCCGGTAGGACTTCCATCCGGCCGCCCGGAAAACGAGGTCGACCGCGGAATCCCCGGCCTTTCGCCGGACGTCGCATTCGACCACGGCGCGGAAATAGCCCTCTTTCCTCAGCCCTTCCCCGACCTCGGCGACAGCCGCCGGGATCTTGTCCTCCTGGAGGATAGCGCCGGGCCTGAGGGAGACGAGACTTTCCCTGAGGCGGGCCGAGGAATAGACCGGGCCGCGGAAAAAAACGTTGTTGATGGACAGGTTCCGGACCAGGGCGAAGACGAGCTCGACGCGGTCCTCCCCGCTCTTCAGGACCCGGACGTCGGCGAAGAGGCCCGTCCGGAAGATCTGTTTGACGGCCTGGTCCACGAGCCGCGGCGAATAAGGATCGCCCGGCAGGATGGGGATGAGGTCGAGGAGCCCCTTTTCGGCGGGCTTCCCGTCGACCTCGACCACGACCTTGGCGACGACCGCCGGTCCGGCGTCCTGGGCCCGGACCGTCCGGACGCCGGCGAGCGCCAGGACGGCCGCGAGCGCCAGGACGGCCCCGGAGCCGGGCCTGCGTCCACGGCCGCGTTCTCTAGAAGCGTTTGCGGTACTTGACATCCAAGCTCAGCCTTCCCCGGTCGTCCCGCCCGCCGACGAGCGAGAACTTCCTGCTGATGTCCCATTCCATGCGGAAGATCGGGACTTCGTCGATCCCGGCCATGACGGTGGAGTTGGCCACGATCGTCGAATAGAGGAAGAGGAGGTTCCGGGAGATCTTCTTGCCCACGGTGATCCGAGCGGCGATGCCGCCCGGCGCGCTCTCGGGGATATAGGGGTCGATCCGGAAACGGTCCAAGGAGAAGAGGCCGCCGGGGGTCCTCCTCCTGGCCTGGTCCGCGATCTGATAGGTCAGGAGGGAGGCCGTATTAAGGGCCGTGCTGCGGTCGCCGGAATAAGAATAGTACGTCCGCTTGAAGGCCTCGCCCAGGGCCAACAGGGACAGGATCTCCTCGGGCGGCAAAGGCGGGGAGGAGGAGAACTCCGGCTTGAGGCGGCTGACCGGGCCGCTCATGTTCAGGGTCACCCGGTAGTCCTTGACGTAGGTCTCGCCGCGGAAATCGAGGTAGGGCTCCGTGTTGATCGGGTCGACGAAGCTCAGGCGTCCGTTGATCACCCGGAAGCTCCGGTCCTGGAAATAGAAGTCGCCGCTCCCGAGATCGATGTCGCCGAGAAGAACGGGCGAGGCGAAGTCGCCGGTCGCGGTCAGGTTGAATCGGCCGTTGAACTTGCCGAGCGAGTTCTCGATGATAAAGTTCTCGTCGGCCCGGAGGCGGATGTTCAGGGACATGCCGTCGAAAAACGAGGGCCCCGTGTCCGCCGCCGGCTCGACTTCCGAGGAAAACCCGAACTCCTCGTAGATCTCGCGCCGCCAGGTCAGCCGCTTGAACACGAGTTCCCCCTCGCTGACGAAGCGCTTCTTGTCCTTGAGCAGGCGGAGCGTCCCGTCCACCTGGGCCCGCATCCGCTCCATGGGCGAGAGGACCATGTCCTTGGCCTCGAACCTCAGGTCCATCGTGGCGATACCGGCGTCACCGATCCCGACCTCGCCGGAGCCGCGGACGTCGCCCCCGCCGAGCTTGCCGCCGAGCGAAGAGATGGTCAAGACGTCGTCGAGGTAGCTCGCGGATGCGGTGAAATCGGTCATGGGGTAGGCGAAACCCGGCAGGGGCACGACCGGGGCCTCGACATCGAGGACCACGGCGACCTTCGCTTTCGTTTCGGTCTCCTTGACGTCGGCCGTGAAATCGGCGTGCCCCTGGGCCCCGTACCATGGCCAGATGAGGTCGAGGTTGCCGATACGTCCCTTGACGACCCCCGAGAAGAGCCCTCCGGAGAGAGGGAAATCGAAAGCGGCTTCGAACGGGTTTTCGCCCGGGATGAGCCCGCCTTTGAGACCGAGGAGGACATGCCCGCCGGCGACATCCAGTTGGAGGTCGCCCCGGGCTTCTGTTTTTTCGAGGGGAGAGAGGGTCAGCTCCTTGATGCTGAATAGCCCGCCCAGCTTGTCCTTGCCGAAGACTCCCCGGCCGGCGAGGGCCAGGGACAGCCGGCCGGAGGCCGCCGAGACGACCTGGCGAAAATCGAGCTCCTCGCCGCGGAGGTCGAAATCGAACTCGCCGCCGACGACCCCGACGAGCAGCCGGCCGTTGAAACGGCCGCCATAGAAATCCATGGCCAGCTCGGGGAACGACAGGGTGCCGTCCTTCCATTCGAGCCGGCCGGAGACGCGGCTTGCCTTCTCGCCGTAGCCGCTGATCTCGGGGCTCGTGAAGTTCCCCGAG
>Ga0315276_10003861_pt1 | contig 13755 bp, 20 predicted proteins | sample YL17G05_0_MG_FD_204542 | JGI IMG/M metagenome (GOLD analysis project Ga0315276, IMG submission 204542) | Sediment microbial communities from Yellowstone Lake, YNP, Wyoming, USA - YL17G05_0 | ecosystem: Environmental > Aquatic > Freshwater > Lake > Sediment | place: USA: Wyoming | collected...
GCTCTTGTGGCTCGCTATGACCACACCAGGCCATCCGGCCAGCCCTTCGATCAAACCCCGCACCGGAGGGGCCTCCAGCATCCGCCCGCGGGCGAACATGACCTTGGGGTCGTCCTCGGGCTGCCCCAGTAGATCGCGTCTCGTGCGGTATTCGATCCACGGCTCGCCTTCGAGCAGCCAGTCGATGGGAGCGTTCATCGCTCACCGTCCCTCCTGCGTGGCTGTGCCTCGGCGCCCGGACGGGCGGACATCGTCAGCGTAGCAGGGGGGAAAGGAGAACGGAAGTCAGCGCCCCGGTGAAGATAAGGCCTTCTGTGAGGCTCTTTCCGCCCGCAAGAAGTACACCTGCCGAAACGAGGCCTGGGTTCGCCTGATGACGAGATACGTGATGAGGGCGATCGGGACATAGTCGCCTTGCGCCAGGATGAAGGAGGGTAGGGTCTCTGGGTGCACTCCACCGATCCCTTCCCCCGTGACGGTAAGGCCGGCTTCGAACAACATCCTAACCGGCCACGAACGACGTATGCAGCCGTTCCAGGACCGCGGCGTCTGTGCCTCTTGTCTCGAGGAGGCTCAGGCCGCTCAGAAGCCTTTCAAGCTCCCGCTGCACGGCAGGATGGGCCGATTCTTCGATGAAGTGCTCAACCCCGCTGTAACCAGATCCCGGCGGTTCGATCTCCGCCTCCGCCTGGGAGAAGGCCCAGTCGACCAACCTGCTTGCGGCCCAGAACGCAGCCACCGAATCCGAGTCGCACAGGCTCTCTGCACTGTGGATTGCGGCCGCCACCGCGTCGTCGTCGGCGTTGTCGGGAACATCCTGGCCATCTCCGCCGGTGAAGGGGCTTGCGCGGTAGGTTTCGAGCGACTGCCGGACTCTGGTGATCGCGGAGTGCGAATGTTCGGCGAAAAGCGCTTCCCAGATCACCGCCAACGTGTCGTTCCATAGGAGCATCAGCGGACGTTGTTCCGCAGTCGGAAGCGAGACGTGCGAAGCCATCAGGCGGCTCGCGCACGCGGCGGCGAGAGCCGTCCTCGCCTTCGGTTCCATTCGACGCAGCCGGTCCTTCACGTCGTCGAGGACGTCGCCGAAGTACAAGAGGCCACGAGACTCCACAGCCTCTCTTACGAGCTCACCTTGTGTGCGCTGCACGGCTACCTCGATGTCCGGCTAGCGGTCGAGCCACCGCCGGAACGCCGCCGACCGGGAACTGCGCCGATGACCGCTCGCCCGAACACCGAATCACCTCCCCATGAGCTTCCGGAGTTCGGTGGCGTCGAACACAAGCCTGATAGAGGCGATCTTCCCGGCCTGAAGACGGAAGAACTCCGCGGTTCGAATAGTCCCGGCGGGCGACTCCGTCACGCAATCGTAGAGGAGAGCGGCCTTGTCTACCCCGTAGAATTCCTGCAGGAGCTCGGCTCGGGCGAGCATACCGGCGAACCCGGCGAGTGCCGGAATGTACTGGTCGGCACTCTCGAACGTGTCGATGGGACCCTGGAAGTCCAGATCGTCGGCCAGGTAGGAACGTGCCTGGGACAGGTCGCCTGTGGTCCAGGACTCGTGGTATGCGCGAACGGTGTCGCGAACCCTCATGCGATCTATCATCGGTCCTCCCTGTGTCACGACGGTAGGTCGACTGGCGCCCAGCCTGTGGCCCGTCAGCGGAGGCCGATACGCCGATATCATCGTAGCACCGGAGACATCCGCCGGCAGGGACGGTCAGGTACTTGGAACCCTGTATTCGAAGACCTCTTCAGGACCGTCCACCTCATCGACATGAGACCCCACACGCACGAAACCCAGTTGAGCGGCGAGGGCTTGGGAGGGAACGTTGTCCGGGCGGATCGACATGACGAAGCTCCTCACGTCATGTACCCGGCGCGCCCAACGCATCAAGGCGATGGAAGCTTCGCGGGCGTACCCTTGTCGACGGAAGGCGGGGAACACCGTGAAGCCCAGCTCGACGGCCCCGGGAGAGAATGGTCGGAGGTAGTCTGCTCCCGGCGCGGCGTGGAAGCCGATGTGCCCGATCATGACGCCCGTCCCTCGATGTACCATCGCACGGGCCAGCCACTGCTGGAGCGCCGGCTCGCAGTCGAGTTGCTTCAGCCGCAGAGATAGCACCTCCGCGTGCTCCCCGGGCCAATCCGGAGGCAAAGACGCCTGCAGTTCTCGCTCGGCCTCGGGAAGGTCGCACCGCAACGAGGCCCGCAGGAACGCCGGCGTCATCGGAATCAGATCCAATCGCGGTGAGTGGATCGGCGCGGTCATCGGATGTCGCTACGCATCGTCCGCGGGTCCCCGATACCGCCGATAACGCCGGGTGAAGGTCGCCCTCGAGAGCACGAATCGCAGCCCAGGCACACGCAGCCCGAACCACAGCATAGCGTAGGCAGACCACACGGCGACCACGATCCAGGCGTAACCGAACAGGAGTCTGACCACGCCACCGGCCGTGCCGCCGGAGACGCCGAGCGCGTCGAGTAGCGCCGTGGCCCCAAGCGTGGCGACCGGCAGCGAAGCCAGCCAGATGTAGAACAGCAGCCACGCCTGCCCTCCCTGGATAGCACCGGTCGGGCAGTTCGACATACAGCGCATGCAGTTCTGACAATCGTAGGTCCAGTACGGGCGCCGCCGCTTCTTTGTCAGTCGAACCGCGCTCTGGGGGCAGTTCCTCTCGCACGTTCCGCATGAGGTGCAGCGATCATCGGCGAAGAACATCTTGGCCAGGAGCAGGCGTGCGATGAGCATGTAGCCGAGAGAGAGCGGCAGGATCAAGACGCCGACAACCAACTGTCCCAGTCCTCCGTACACGTGTGCTCCGCCCAGGAGGCGACGCGCGAACTCGTCGGTCTGGGCATCTCCCCGCTCCACTATGGCGGCCACACTCTCCGGACCGAACGACGGGACGATAACCGTCCAGTTCAGAGGCATGTCGATCGCGCCGACGGCGCGCACATGAGCTCCCCGCAGGGCCAGCAGCGCCGCGGGCAGGTACGCCGCGGTGCCCTCGAATCCGGACACGGTTCTGCCCGCGACTCTGGTTCCGCCGCGGGTCACGAGCACGAAGGCATCGGTGCCCCGCACGCTCGGAAGAGTCAGAGCCGCCTTCACGAGGGGCCATGGCGCCGTGAACCCGTGCGTAGGCGCGAGCAGGCCGAGCAACCTTCGTGCGACAAGGGGTTCGTCGCCGGCGCTCTGCGCAGTGAGGACACGGGTGGCACTGCCGTGGGAACGCGCAGCCTCAGCAACACGTTCGGCGACGCGTCGGGTGTTGCCGGTGCCGCTCCACACGACCAGATCGACGGCGTCGAAGGTCGTCTTCTCCACGGTCACAGTTGGCCTTTCTTGTGCAGGGCGGACAGACCGGCCGGGCGGGTGGCGGACCCCTGCGAAGGATCCACGAGCGGCGCGCCGGGTCGCCGAAGGCTATCATGCTGAGAAGGTCGGTCACACCGAGTCGAGGAGGTCACCCATGGGCGGCGGAGACGAGGGGCCCTCGCCCCAGGCTCCCTGGTGGAAGGGCGCCAGAGGCGAGGGATACGTGGCGGCGCAGGTCATCATCTTCGGCCTCATCGCCGTCGGACCACGCTCCGGGCTCGGCCTCCCGGTCTGGACCGAGCCCTACACCTCGGTGGCGACCGTCGTCGGGGTCGCGTTGATGGTGAGCGGAGCGACACTCGCCGTCTGGGGCATGCGCGCGCTCGGCACCAGCCTCACCGTGCTTCCCTACCCCAAAGAAGGCTCGACGTTCGTCGAGTCAGGCCCCTACCGACTGGTCCGCAACCCCATCTACAGCGGGCTCATCCTCGGCGCGTTCGGGCTGGCCCTGGCGATCCACTCGTGGCTGAACCTCGTCTACGCGCTGGCGCTCCTGATCCTCTTCGACGTCAAGACCCGTCGAGAAGAACGCTGGCTGCGCGAGCGCTACCCCGAGTACGCCGACTACCAGCGGCGGGTGAGGAAGTTGCTGCCCTGGGTGTGGTGAGAAGGGCGTCCGTCAAGCGGCCCGCGTACCCCGGGCCCCCGTCAGCCTTTGCCCGGAGGCTCGAACGTCCTCCCGGTCGCCCACGCTTTGCCTACCTGCTCGCCCACGGCCCAGTAACGGTTGTCCGGCATCGTGAGCGTGAAGGGACGTATCTTGGTGATGTCAGGCCTGCCGTGGTCGTCGAGGAAACGCTCCTCGGTCCACGTAGCCAGGACTTCGGCGACGAAGAGCTCATGCGTGCCCAGATCGACCACCTGCGTGACGCGACACTCCAGGCAGACCGGGCACTCCGCGATCATCGGCGCATGCTCGAGCGAGCCACGGACGACCTCGAAGAGCGTGCTCTTGTCGGCGCCGCGGCCGGCAGAGTTCATGCCACACCAGTCCGTGACGGCGACCATGTCGACGCTGGGGATGTTGACGCTGAACTCGCCGTGCTCTCGGATGCCGGCGTTGGTGGCGTGGCTCTTGCCCAGACCGGTGGCGAGCAACGGCGGGTTGGACTCCACGCGGTTGATCCAGGCGACCGCCATGAAGTTGGCGCCGCCCGGCAGGTCCGCACCCACCAGCGTGACGGGCATCGGATAGAGGAAGCCCTGCGGACCGATATCGATGCGACTGGACATGGAGACCTCCTGACGTCGGTGACAGACCGGAGTATAGCCGTCCGTCGACGCGGACTCGAGGGCTGTTCGGGATCGCGTCGCGCCCGCAGCGAGAGTCAGGGCACCACCTCGGCCTTCCGGTTCATGCGTTCGATGTCGGCGAGCGCGTCTTCCGCGAAGCCACGGTCTCGGAGTATCGCCACCAGGAACTCCGTCTTGCCTTGACCGTACCCATCGACGTCCTCCGAGTGGTCGCGCGCCAACCGCTTCTTGAGGTCGCCATATGCCCGCGCGGCACCAGGGTCGCTCCGAAGGAAGTCGCGAATCGCCAGATGATTCGCCAGAGCCGGGCTATCCGTGGGGCACACATAGAGATGATGAGGCGGAGAACCGGGCGGGCCGCGAAACGCCTCACGACCCGCGACGCCCAGGTCGCCTAGGTGCTCGTAGCCCAGCGCGGTCAATCGCGCCGTGACCCGAACGACGTCAGGTCCGGCAACGACCACGTCGATGTCTATCACCGGTTTCGCCGCCAGCCCGGGAACGGAAGTGCTGCCGACGTGCTCGATCGACACGGCGACATCCTCGACCGCATGCCAGATCGGCGGGCGCAGCCTCTCGAAGACCCGCGGCCAGTCCGGATCGTAGTCAAGGACGCTGACGGGATTCACCTGATGATCACCGCATCAGTCGCCGGGCGGCGGCGCAGATCCGCTCTCTGTTGGGGAGGATCTGGTCCTCCAAGTGACGGGCATATGGGATGGTCGTCTGGGTGCAGACGCGGGCGTACCTGCAGGAGATGCCGGCCTCCAAGACCACCGCCGCCAGTTCACCCGACAGACCGAAGCCCTCGTAGTCTTCGTCGACCACCACCAGACGCCCTGTCTGCGAGACCGCCTCGCAGACCGCCGTCTTGTCCAGCGGAAAGACGGTCCGCAGGTCCAGAACACCTGCCGAGACCCCTTCCGTCTCCAGCGCCTGGGCGGCCTCCAGAGCGCGGTGCACGCCCACTCCCACGCTGACGATGGTCACATCCCCCCCATCCCGGCGAAGCGCAGCCGTGCCGATGGGCTCGGGTTCCCACTTCCGGGGTACGGCGCCTCTCGCCCCCTCCGCGGGAACGTCGTATCGAACGGTGCGTCGCGCGCCTGACCCCAAGAATTCGAGCCACGTCTCGGAGAGAAGTTTGTGTTCAAGGAAGATCACCGGACCATCGTGCTGCAGAGCGGCCAGCATCAGGCCGCCGGCATCGGCCGGTGTGGACGGGACCAGCACGGTCAGCCCGGGAATATGCGCGAGCCAGCCCCACAAGGACTGTTCGTGCTGTCCGCCGTCGCCGTATCCGCCGCCACACGGGGCGCGCACCACAACGGACGCGGTCCACCTGCCGCCGGAGAACGCCTCCGCTTTGGCGGCATGGTTGAGCAGGGCGTCCATGCACACGCCGAGGAAATCCACCATGTACAGTTCGACGACCGGGCGCAGACCGGCCATCGCGGCAGCCACGCCTGCTCCCAAGAAGGCGCTCTCACTGATGGGAGTGCCGCGCACGCGTCGGGGCCCGAAGCGCACCAGCAGGTCGCGCCGCAGCAAGGGAACGTCCTCTCCGAATAGAATGATGCGTGGATCTTCCGCCATGGCTTGAGCGAGCGCGTCATCGACAGCCTGCGTGAAGAACATGGTTCTCACGACCGCGCCTCCGCCAAGGCGGAGGCAAGCACCTCGTCCATCTCCTCCTCGATCCGCTCTTCCAATTCCAGCAGGCGTCCCGGGTCTGAGAGCAGAGTCTCGCGCGCACGCTGGACCGGGTCGTTGGTCGAATCGCGGCGCGGATCACGCAGCGTCGAGAGCACGGCCGCGACGACTTCTTTCAGCCCGGCCACGCGGTCGCCCACGGCAGCCCCGCCCGGATGCACGAATGACCGCGTGAGCGGAAGGGCGATCCCGGGCATCTCCCTGAGCGGATCACGCACGAGCCTCAGCAGTTGAAGGCCCAGGAAGTGGCCTTCGAAATGCACGCAACGGGCATGCAGGAAGGTCGGCCCTTGACCGGAACGGGCGCGTTCGATGGCCGCATGGGACGCCTCCCACACCTCGATCACGTCGAGGCCGTCGACTTCAACGGCGGGGACGCCCAGGCCGCGCGCCCGCTCGTTCAGGTCCCCGCCGGTCATCCTTTCGGATTGCGTGGTAATGGCCCAGTCGTCGTCCTTGCAGACGAACACCACAGGCAGATTCCATGCCGAAGCCAGGTTCATCGATTCCATCAGCATGCCCTGGTTCATCGCCCCTTCCCCGAAGAAGGCAACGGCGAAGGCGCCCGGGTGCAGGTACTGAGCCGCCAGCCCAAAGCCCGCAGCGGTCGGTCCGGCCGCGCCGACGATCCCCGAAGAAGCCGCGAGGTGTTCTTTGGAGAACAGGTGCATGTGTCCACCCATGCCGCCACACAGCCCGTCTGGGCGACCGAGCAGCTCCCGGAGGATAAGGACGGGGTCTACGCCGCGCATGAGTAGCGCCGCTGTGCCGCGATGGTCCAAAGCCATGGCGTCGCCTTCGCGCACGTGGGCGACAACGCCCGCGATGATCGCTTCCTCGCCTGTCCCAAGGTGCATCTCGCCGGAGATCAAGCCGTCATGCCAGAGTTGGGCGATGGCCTCTTCGAACAAACGGCTCTGCAGCATCAGCGAATAGAGTGACCATGATTCAGGTGGCACACCAACCTCCGAGAATCGTCGCCGGCCGGCGTGCCACGCATCGGTGGCCGGCCGAGGTGTTGTCGACCCTGCAGAAGGGGCTACTCCTCAGGCTCCTGCCTCTCGGTTGCGACCAGCACACTGCACGCCAGCAACAGAAACGCTACCGGCGCCCAAACCAAGCGCTCGCCTGCACTAGGCGTCGCCAAGTTCAGTACCAGGCTCACGGCTCCGACCGCGACGACCAGCCACACCAGCCACCGTGACGCTCGGGACCACGCCGGCAATGCCACACCGGCCCGGGACAGGACCACCCCTGCCATGAGCATCACAAGTGCGGCCTGCACCACGGCGGCGACGCGCAGGGCGGGCGAGTAGTGACCCGGAGACACGCCGCCCATCGCGTAGGCGCCCCACGGCGCGCCGGCGGCAAGGGCGATCTGGAATGCCGCAACACCCGCCGAGATGACCGCGTACCCGATCGCCGCCATGCGCCTGATGCTCACGAAACGCCTCCTTCGTCGCTGATGGCGCGCTCTTAGCCTCGCCTGCCCTTGGGCTCGGGTATCGGCCGCCCGAACTCCTTCGCCGTGTCCAACCACAGATCCATCGCGCCCTTGCAGCTGGTCAAGGCTTGGTCCGGGGTATCGCCGTGGGCGACACACCCGGGCAGCTCGGGCACTTCCGCGATGAAGGCTTGGTCATCGTCGCTCCAGCAGATGGTGATCTCGTACCTATGCATGAACCGTCCCCTCCGCCGCCAGGTGGTGTGCTGTGATGACCGTCCTCACCTGGCGGACTTGGTACGGCTTGGCGTAGTGGCCCTCACGTTGGAGATTGATCATCTCAGGGATCCCGGAGTTGACGAACACGTGGTGGCTGCCGTGCACGCGCTCGGCGAAACCGAGATGCTCAGGCAGGCGACGCAGATCGTCGAATTCGAGGTTCGCGTCGGACCGGCCGCTCATGACTCGAGCCAGGAGCTTGTCGTAGGTGGTCACGCTACTCGCCTTCTTTCATGCCATGGCATCAACCGCCACCCCCGTGACGCTGCTAACGTGTGGCGCTTTGGCGGCGGTCCGCTGCGCTGCATTTTACTACTCGCGTGGCAATGGTCCGCTGCGCTTCTAGGACAGACCAGCGACAAACGCTTCGGTTGCCGAAGGCAGTCCGCCGGAACGACGGGTCGGGCGGCAGCGTCACCGATTGCCGGCCGCCAGCTTGATGCCAAAGCCGGTGAGAGCCACACGGGCGAGAAGTGTGGCAGCCTGACGGGCGAACGGTAGCGCCTTCAGTCGACGCGCCGCCGCGTTGCCCACAAGTACAAGGCCCGCCTGACACAAGAGGCTCAGCACCGTGACATGAACCATCATTGCTATCAGCGTGGTGCTGGATGATCCACCGGCCGCGCGCGCACGTAAGAGTTGCACACCCATCCAACACAAGTACGCTGCTCCGAACCATTGCAGCGCTCGGAACAACACCGGGTCCGCGTTCATGACGGCAGCCAGGCCCGCCGCGGGAGCGACCATGAAGAGGAAGTCCCCCACAAGCGTGCCCGTGACTGCACTCAGGCCGACACCGACCCCGTTTCGGGCTGTGGCGTTCGGGATCGTGAGCGTCCCCGGTCGGGGGACAACTGGAACACCAGGATGGCGGCGATGAAGCCGCCGTAGTCTTGAATGCCGAACACCGACGAACCTCCAGGCGTGGGGCCTGTTTGTCAAGGCAGCCCGCCTTGCGCGCGGCCGTGAAGGCCGGCGTGTTGATGGCGGGGTGGCCATCCACTGACATCGGAGACAATACCGGATACTGCCACGACAGGGCCAGAGGCTGAGGCGCCGCCGTCTGCCGGAAACGCTCGTTCGACGCGCGACGCCCCGCCAACCCGCGCCCCCTATTTCGAGGCCGTGTCGGTGTTCTCCTCGACCCTGAACTCGACGATCCGGCGGATCAGGTCCGCGGGCAGTGGCCGACCGAGGGGAAACTGCACCGAGCCCTTCCCCTGCTTGTATGGCTTGAGTTCCTCCTTGAACGCCTCGACCCCGCTCGGCACCGGATAGAACCCTACGTGCTTCGCGTAGCCTGCGAAGTGCACCAGATGATGACCGTTCAGGTCGAACGTGGGCATCGCGTAGCTGATCGTCTCGGTCGCGTCGGGCGCTGATGCCTTGATGAGTGCCCGTAGTTCTTCCAGCGCAGCTTGTGTCTCGGGGGGGAATCCCGCTATGTATCCGTCGATGGAGACGGCAGTCGACCTATTCGCCATCGTGTGTACCCGCCTCTTGGTCGTGTCACGGTCTCGGCCTCGCTGGGCGATCTCTGTCGTACTCGTCTCAGGGTCTCACGCACGAAAGAGCAAGGCTTTCGTCGGCATCATCCAGCGGACCGCTCCCATAGCCTGTGAAATGCCGGACGGCTGTGAAGCCGCAGTCTTCCAGCAACGCGCGGAATTCTCCGAGCTCGTAGAGCCGGAGGTCCAGCTCCTCCCACTCCGTTTCCAGCAGCCGCCCGTCTTTGATCAACTCGTAGCGATGGAGGCTGTGAGAGACGCGGTCGGCGGCTCTGTGGCGACTGAGCTGGCTGATCACGATCTTCGCGCCATCGGGGCGCGTGACCCAGCGTCCACGCCACGAATCGGGCTGCGGCGGCTGCGGCATCAGCAGCTCGATCTCCACTACTAAGGTGGCCTCTGGCACCATGAGCGCGTGCAGGCGTCGGAGGCTCTCCCGAACCTGGTCCGGCTCGGTGATCAAACAGAACGAGCTCGCCGGTATCATGACCAGGTGATAGCGCCCGGGCAGCTCCAGCTGGTGCAGAGCCTGCTCGTAGAGCACCGGCGCAAGTCCCCGCCGCCGGCCATTTTCCCTGCAGGCTTGAAGCATATCGCCGGACGCGTCCACGCCGTCGATGGGGAAACCGCGTTCCAGAAGAGGGAGCAGGAACCGACCAGAGCCACACATGGGCTCGAGAATCGCGCCATTGGCGTGTCGGGCGTAGCGCAGATAGAACGCCAGCGCTTCAGGAGGGGCGTCGGGTTTGTCGAGGTCGTAGAACTGGGTGCAGAGGTTCTTGTAGCTGTTCATATGGGCCGCGGCAGGCGTCGGTACCGCCAATCGGCGCGCTCGGCGCAGTCGGCGGCCCAGAGCGCCAATGAACTGCGATCCTGCTTGGCGAGCCTCATTCTCGAGCCCCCTCTCCGCCCGACGTCTTGGGCTTGGCCTGCGCACCGTGCCCCTTCAGGGTACGACACCCGTCGCGCACGACCTAGACCTGGAGGCTGAACTCGAGTCGTACCACGTGGGTCTTTTTGCCACCCACCACGATGGGGCGGCGACTCACCTCGGTGGTGAACCCCTCACGACTCCAGAAGGCCAGCGAGCGCTCACGTGCGACGATGACCCCAGCCGCGAGTGATTCCACGCCGCAAGCACGCGCATCAGCGACAATCGCCCGCACGATGTCGTGGCCGATTCCCCCGCTTCGCATCGTGGGGTCAACGAGCACGATGCCGACGATCCACTGGCCCTTGTGCGCGTAGCCGCGAAGGACTTCTGCGTAGCCGGCCGGCCGGCGCCCCTGATAGGCGCGATAGATGACCTCGTCTGAGCGCGTATACCCATCAGGCAGGTCGTCGAGATCGGCTTGAAACGACTCCGGGGTCGGAGGGGGGTCGCCTAGCTCCACGAAGAAATCCCCTGCCCGAGTGCGCAGATCGTGGATCTCCGCGAGATCCGCGTCAACGAGATCGACGACTTCGGTTCGAATGATGCGGGATGTCGAATCGATTACGGACCCCCTCTTCCGCGGTACAAAGGCGCATATACCGCAAGACGCCCGATACGCCGGCTCCGGCGTCGTCGCGCCTCCATCTCGAGTGTGGTCGGCGTGTAGCTGAAGGTGCGAACGAGGTTCGCATGGTCCTCCACCGATGCGAGAGCCAGATCTTGCGGAAACGCATTGAGGAGCTGGGCGAAGCCCAGAATCGTGTGCACGTAGTCGAGAGAACGCGAGAACCTGGCCAGGGGCCACGTTGCATGCCACGCGATCTTCGGGAGGATCAACGGAATCGCCGTGAAGCGAATCGTCTTACCGTAGACCGCCGACAGCCTCTTCGCCGCTTCGGGAAAAGAGAGTAGCTCCGGCCCGGCCAGACGGACGCGCCGCCCGCCCAGGTCGTCCCGCAAGACTGCCTGCGCCGCGATCTCGCCCAGGTCCACTGGTGAGATCGTCGGAACCGCCTTCGGTCCGCCGCCGGGCACGACCATGCGGTCACCACGCATCATCGCGAAGAACACCTCCATCGACGGCGGCGCGCCGAGGATCGTCCAATCGAAATCGGACGACTGGAGATACCTCTCCACGTCCTGCTTGATTCGAGCGCTGTCCAGGTGCAGCCGAGCGGGGATCTCCGGCCGAATGTCGAAGACCGATATGTAGACGACCCTCTTGACTCCCGCGGCCTCGGCCTCGTCCAGAGCCGCGATCACAGCTTCCCTCTCGATAGCCCCCATCTTTCGGATCTGGCCTCGAGTGAACGCCGAAACGGCGACGACCACGCGATCGACGTCGTGGAGCGCACGGGCGACATCCTCACGCGATACGAGATCTCCCTGTGTGAACTCCACGGTCCGCGGAAGGCTTCCCCGTGCCCGCACGGCACTTCGGGTGAGGACCCGCACGGGCACACCCTTGGCTTCGAGACCGGCAACGATGTGCCGGCCGTAGTGGCCGGTGCCACCAAGTACAAGCACCTTCCCAGGTTGGGTCATCACCGGCCCCCGGTTTGGTCGGCGAACGTCTTGGGTTTCAGCGGCGCACGGCCCCAGGACTCGAACTCGGGCCATCGAACACCAGTCCCAGTGCCCGGGGTAGAGTGTCAGCCCAAGCCTCGATTGCCCCCCAGTCCCGAAGATCGCATGGGGACAACTTCTTCATCGCCGGATTGGCGTCCGGAAAGCGCAGTCCGGTGGGATCCAGGACGCCGCCGAAGACGGCCACCGCGACCGGGGAGATTCTCTGGCTCTTGGCGAGGCTCTTGTCCAAGTGCTTGCGCGCGCCCACGTACTGCTCCTCGGTGTCCTCAATGGGGCCCATGCCGAAGACAGCCACGGGCATCTCGGACAAGGCCTTGCGGTGGCGAGAGAGGAACCGGCGACCCTCGCGTCTCAACCGGAAGAAGTAGAGCGCACCGCCGAAGACGACGGCGTCGTAGCCGTCGAGCGAATCGACGTCCCCGGCAGCACGAACGTCGATCGTGGCTCGACACTCGCGCAGCTTCGCGGCTATCGCCTCCGCGACCTCCCGGGTGGAGCCGTACTTCGTTGCATAGGCCACCAAGACTGATGCCATCACAGATACTCCCCTCCCGGCGTCTCCGCACGATTCTTGCGTTCCGCCAATTTCGCTACGGTCTTCCGCTCGGCCAGACGTCTGACAGGAGGAGCGGATCGCGGCCGCGCCGCACCCGCGGGAGCCCGCTCGACGGAAGAGCTAGGCGTCACCAGCTAGGCGCCGCTGTTCGGACCGTCTCGCCATTGTTCCAGGTCGATGCCTTCCTTCGCGAGGACTGCACGAATGCCTGCTTCGAGCTCCCGGGGAACCTCCGTCTCTACCTTCTTCGGGATCAGGCCCAGGATCTTCTTCCTCTCGTTCGCCCTAATCCACAGGCCCCACTCATTCACTCCCGGTCGGCCGCCTTCATTGTGTTCAGACAGGTTATAGATGGCGACTTCGAACGGCGGTGCCGCTGCGTCGGTGCTGACAATGAGCCACCCCCAATCCTCGTCCAGGTAATCCGCGCCGATGCGGAATACGGCACGCCGTGAACGCCGGCCCAGTAAGGAGGGTTGACGGCGCGGCGGCGCGAACATGCACCAGCACCTCGTCGTCCTCGACCACCGGCTTGTCGATGTCCTTGAACTCCAAGACTTCCGGCGAGCCGTCATCGCTCTGAACGACCGCTTTCAAGGCGTTCCCCCGCTGCCTATGCTGTGATGTCGCCGAACGTGGCCCGAGATGTCGTCTCGTACCTGGCTCCTCGATCCGATCACGCGCCCCTGACCGGGTAGGCTGGGGTTGGAGGGATGGGTACGCCCCGCCGGACGGCGTCAACGACTGCCCGGGCGTCGAGGACTCGGTACTCCTCGCCGTACACAGCACCCGGTCTCCGGGGAGCCTCCATCACCGCGCACTCGTCGACGCCCCCAAGATCGACACCCTGGTAGCCCATCTGCTCTATGAGCGCGATGACCGCAGCCTTTGCTTCGGCATCGTCCCCGCACACCCATTGGACGACCCGATCATCGCCGCTGCGCTCAGCCACAGCTGCCTGGAACGCGGCGGTGAGAGTGTTGAACGACTTGGTGTAGCGCGCTCCCGGCATGCGTTCCAGGTTGTAGCGCGCCGCCGTCTTCCCACCCAGATCGACAAGCCCACCGGCGGAGAACTGGTTCGTGGTGTCGATAA
>Ga0315276_10003865_pt1 | contig 13749 bp, 11 predicted proteins | sample YL17G05_0_MG_FD_204542 | JGI IMG/M metagenome (GOLD analysis project Ga0315276, IMG submission 204542) | Sediment microbial communities from Yellowstone Lake, YNP, Wyoming, USA - YL17G05_0 | ecosystem: Environmental > Aquatic > Freshwater > Lake > Sediment | place: USA: Wyoming | collected...
CACCAATTCGTTGTGATTGAACTCAGGGTAGAAGTTGGTGAAAGACATCGACTTGGCGTTCTCGCAAACCTGCGATTTCCAGCGCAGGGCGACCACGTCCATGAGGGTCGGACCGGCGTAGACAATTGGAATCTTCCCGTGCAACAACTGGGCCAGTTGCTTGGCCGGATTGGTCGTGCTATTGCCGCTCTCGATCATCCTCTCGCGGGTAGTCCTAAGATGATCGATGGTGCCTTTGATCCTCTCCGACATGTTTTTGGCCAGACCGATTTTCTCCAGAAACATCAGCAACGGTACGGTCAGGTACCCGACAGCCGCCCGCGGCTGCAAACCGGCCGGAATTTTCAGCATCGGTATTTCATTGAGCTGGGCCACTTCTTCCAGCAACCCCCCAGTGGTCAGGACGGCAATCATGGCCGAACGTCCCAGAGCGTCATCTACGGCCGCCAGCGTTTCCTCAGTGTTGCCACTGTACGACAGGGCAATCACCAGGGTTTCATCGTCAACATACTCAGGAAGAGCATAATTGCGGCAGACGTGAAAAGGGATCACCAGTTCCGAAGCGAGCACGGAACGTGCGATATCGCCGGCGATTGCCGATCCACCCATGCCGACCACCACCACGTTGTGCACATCGGGATACAGGTCGGCCGGCACGTTCCAGCCCCCGGCCATCTTCAGAGCTTTGGCCATCTGCTCCGGGAGGTCAAATATGGCGTTGTACATGTTGCCCGGGTCCAAAGCCTTAATCGTATTCAGTTCATCAAGTTGTGCCAAAATTTCGATTCCTGTCTCAAGAAAGTTACTTGTTTTCTATAGCGTTACGATAACTCTGCAATCTTCTCGTTGCGGCGACCGCGCTCTGGCTGCTCAGGAGCGGGATGACCAGGTGGCGAAGCACGTCGTAATCAATTTTCTTTATCAACCTGCAGGAGTCAAACACCTTGCCGGGGTTCATCGACACACCGGTCACGCCCAGACCCACGTACAGTATGATACCCAGCGGGTCGCCCGCCGTTTCACCGCAAACACAGACCGGTTTGTTCAGTTTCCGACAGGCGCGGACCGTCATATCGACAAGCTTTATAACCGACGGATGAAACGGGCTATACAGCCCGGCTACCCGGTCGTTGCTCCGGTCGGCCGACATCGTGTACTGAGTCAGGTCGTTGGTCCCAATATGCACAAAATCGGCCTGTTCCGCCAGTGATTCTGCCATAAGCGCTGCCGACGGCACTTCGACCATCACACCTACCTGGATACGCTCATCGAACGATTCACCCTGTCGGCGCAGCTCCAGCGCCGCCTGACCAATCAGTTTCTTCGCTTTGAGGAATTCGCTCAGGTCGGAGATCATGGGCAGGAGAATACTCACGTTACGTCGAGTCGAGGCTCGAAGAATCGCCCTTACCTGAGTTCTGAAAACGTCCGGCATATCGAGCATCAGCCGGATACCTCGCCAGCCCAGGGCCGGATTCGGTTCGACGATATTGGGGCCTCCGGACCTGACCTTGTCCGAGCCGAGATCAAAGGTGCGAAATACGACGTGCGATTCGGCAAAACGCTCGGCGATACGGTCATAGAAACGGAACTGAGCAAACTCGTCCGGCGGATCATTGCGCTCAAGGTAGAGAAACTCGGTCCGATATAGCCCCACCGGAATTTTCCTGGCCGCAAGAATCTCATCCGCCGGTCCGGGAAATTCGAGATTGGCGGCTACCTGCACCGGCACATCGTCAGCAGTTCGGGGCGGTATTTCAGTCAAACGCTTGATTCGACTGATCATAGCCGGGCCCAACCGCTCCCGCTTGTGCGTGTAGTCGGCCCATTCGGCCTCAGTCGGATTGATTATCGCTCGGCCGTTTGCCCCATCGAGAATGATCTGACTTCCGCTAACCAACTTGTTCAAGGCACGTGGAGCAACAACCATGGGCACGAGCAAGGAGCGGGCGATTAGGGCTGTGTGAGAATGAGCGCCGCCCTCGCAGGCAAGGAATCCGGCCGCGCGTCTCTGCCGGTAATCAAGAATATTGCCGGGGGTAAACGATTGGGCTACGAGTATGGTGTCGGGATCAAACCGGCTGGTCGACTTCTCGCCAACACCGTACAGATGAGAAAGTACTCGCTCAGCGACCGCCTGGATTTCTTGTGCGGACTGCTGCAAGTAAGGGTTGTTAGCAAGTTGCAGTTGGTGAGTGGCTTTCCTAACCATCAGATTATAGACAAAGCCCGCATTGCGCTGCTGGCTGGCAATCTCAGCCCTAACCTGGTTAAGAAAATCCCGATCTGTGGCTATAAGAAGTTGGGCGCCAAAAACTTTCGAGATGGAACTGTCAATCTTTCGGCCTGCGGATTGGTGTAGCTTTCTCAGTTCCTGAGCGGTGTCCTCGACAGCTTTTTCAAGGGCGGCGATCTCCTTATCGACCTCAGAGGCTCTTATGGATTTCTCCGCAACATCCAAAAGACCGGGCAGAACCACTTGCACATGCCCTAGGGCGATCCCGGACGATATTGGTATCCCCCTGATTACTTTACGTTTACTCGCCACGGCCACCATCGGTTAACAAACCTGAATTGGTGAAGTATATAGCGGATGATCACTCTTTGAGGCAAGCCAAATATCAGATCTCTTCCCCGAAGCCCGACTCAATTAGTTGAACCACCGCCTCGACGGCTGCTTGCTCATCTGGGCCGTCCGCCTCAATCAGCAATTCAGAGCCTTTCTCGGCGGCCAGCATCATTACACCCATGATCGATTTGGCGTTGATACGAAGATCTTGCCTGGTGATGAAAACCTCTGACTGGAACTTTGACGTGGCCGACACGAGTTGTGCCGAAGGCCGCGCGTGCAGCCCCAGTCTGTTGACAACATAAGTGGTGCGCGTGATCATGGGCTATTGATCGGCAAGAACAAAGCGTTTGCCCGGCAATTCTTCGACTATTCCCTTGAGTTCCAGGGCCAGAAGGTATTCCAGGGATTCGGAGACTGACAACCCGGCCTGGCGGCAGAACTGGTCGATTTGGAGCGGTCCGCCGGATAATAAGTCAACCATGCGACGTTCCATATCGGTCAAATCCGGTTTCTCTTTGGCCCGGGTGGCTGTGATTTCACCGGCAAGACGGGGGATTTCATCAAAAACGTCCTGAGCCGAAGTAAGCAGTCGGGCGCCCTGCTTTATCAAATTGTTGGTTCCGGCCGACCTCTCAGAACCCGGATGCCCGGGCACGGCAAACAACTCCCGGCCTTGATCGAGCGCAAACTGCGCGGTGATCAGCGCGCCCGACTTGAAGCCCGCTTCCACGACGATTAGACCTTCGGACATCCCCGAAATGATTCGATTACGTTCAGGAAAATTCGAGGCATTCGCGGGTGTGCCCGGCCAATACTCGGAGTAAATCGCGCCCTGGTTCATGATTCTCCGAGACAGTTCGCGATTGGTGGGCGGATACACCTGATCAAGCGGCGTGCCCCATACTGCCAGGGTCAGGCCGCGCCCTTCAAGCGCCCCCAGATGTGCGGCAGAATCGATTCCCTCAGCCATGCCCGAAACCACCGTAATCCCAGCCTGCGCCAGATCAGCTGCAATCTTGTGAGTGAACCGACGCCCGGCTTCAGAAGCGTGGCGCGTCCCGACAATACCGATCATCTTGTGTTCGGGTCGACAGGGCTCTCCCAACCGGAAAAGCAGTGGGGGATGGTCATCGATATGTGCCAGCAGGGGCGGGTATTCAGGGCTGCCAGCGAACAGAGTCGTCCAGCCAAGCTGCACGATTCGGGCGGCCATCTGGCGGGCTGCCTCGCCATCGTACTTTTCCTTGATCGCTCCAGCGGTAATGTCCGACACGCCAGGCACTTCCAGCAGTTCTTTCAGCGGAGCTGCCAGAGCATCAGAGGGCGAACCAAAGCGCCTGACCAGGCCGGCAAACCGACCTCGGCCAACGCCGGGAATGCTCAGCAGCGCAATCGTGTCGACCAGGCGATCCTTTGTGTCAGAACTGATCAAGTTTCCCTTCTATCGTCTGCAGAAACTTCTCCTCTCCGCGGTGCGCCACCGCTGAGATATAAATATAATCGGACGGCAGCTTTTCGGAAATGGCCTTAAGATCACTTTCAGTCAAGGTGTCAATCTTTGTGATTACGGTCAGCGATGGCTGCCTCGCCAGGTTTGAGTCAAACGCAGCCAGCTCGGTCTCAAGAATCTGGCGGGTGCGCGCTATGTCGCCGTCGTTGATGTCTATCACGTACACCAACAGATGGGTACGCTGGATGTGTTTCAGAAACTGGTGCCCGAGGCCCTTACCCTGCGAGGCTCCCTCGATCAGCCCCGGGATATCAGCCATCACACACGACTTGAACTCGCGGAATCGGACAATCCCCAGATGCGGCTCCAGCGTAGTGAACGGGTAATCGGCGATTTTGGGTCGAGCCGCTGAGAACGTGGCAAGAATCGTCGACTTGCCGGCGTTGGGTTGACCGACCAGCCCAACATCGGCGAGCAATTTCAATTCCAGGGATAGTCTGAATTGTTCGCCCGGACGGCCCGGTTGGGTCTTGCGCGGGGCCTGGTTGGTGGGAGATTTGAAATGGGCATTGCCGTGGCCGCCTTTGCCACCACGCGCCAGAACCAGACGCTGGCCGGGCTGGTCAAGGTCGGAGAGGAGTTCCCCGGTGGCCTGATTCTTGATCAGCGTCCCCAGCGGAACACGCAATTCAACGTCATCCCCTGAGTGCCCGGTCCTGAGACTGCCACTGCCCGGCTGGCCATTTTCAGCTTTCACATGACGGCGGTAGCGATAGTCAAGCAGTGTCTTGAGTTGCGGATCGGCAACCGCGACCACGTCGCCGCCTTTGCCGCCATCGCCGCCGTTCGGTCCGCCTTTGGGGGCAAATTTCTCTTTGCGGAACGAGAGACACCCGTGGCCGCCGTTGCCGGCGGATATTTCAATCTCAACGTAATCGACAAGCATTGCTACAATATCCCCAACCGGACCCGGATTGTCAAATAATGGTGTTGGCGGTACCGACAGAAACTATCCGGGTCTGGATTGACGCCGCTCCAAAAGGTCCCTATATTGCCGGCCGACTTATGGACAAGGGTTTCAGATAGTGCCTGGGATGAACCAGCGCAAACGGCAATGGTACGAGCGATCCTCGCTCGCTTTGGGGAAGGCTTGCCTGAAACTTGGGCTCAAGCCGAATTTCCTCACCGCGATTTCGCTTTGCTGTGCGCTGGTGTCGGGTATCTGCTTCTGGCGCGGGCAGATGATCTGGGGGGTGGCCTGGATGCTTCTAACCTCGCTGACCGACATGCTCGACGGTTCCACGGCACGCGCCGGAAACCTGGGGACAGTTTTCGGCGGCATTCTCGATCATGTTTCTGACCGATACGGGGAGTTTTTTATTCTGGCCGGGATTACCATGTCACACGCCGTTCACCCCGGCTGGGGACTGTTTGCCCTGTTTGGAGTGCTGATCGCGTCATACACGCGCGCTGCCGCGGAATCGATAGGCAAAATCGAGAACTGCGCGGTCGGCATAATGGGGCGGCTCGAAAAGTTTGTCATTATCATGGCTGGGTCGATCCTGCATTACTTCTTCCCCACCGGTTCCTGGCCGGAAGCACGTTGGCTGGAAGTGGCGCTGATAATTGTGGGAGCAACATCGGTGGTTACCGCAGTGCAACGACTGGTCTATGCCCGCAAAGTTCTCGGCGACCGCAAACAGGTGTAAACGTTTTCTCCTCCACCTTTCCACCTTCCCGCTTGACAGGCTCATCGGCAGACGCTACCTACCCCTTCTTTGCATGAAGGACAGATCATGATAACGGCAATCGGCAATCCGGTTTACGATTACATCAAGACGCAAAAAGTCGATACCAAGGTGCGGGTTCTGTCCGGCTGTTCAACCAATGCCGCTCTCGCGCTGGCGAAACTGGGAGAGCCGGTACGACTGGTAGGGGCAATCGGCGACGACCGCAAAATCGAATTCGCGGCTAGTCTGGAGCGTTATCGGATTGAGTTTGAGATTACACCGTCGCGGGAAACCGGTGGTTTCTCGCTGGTATATTACGACAACTATGGCAACCGCACGCTCGATCTGCTGGGTCGTGCCAATAACATCGAGAAGATCGATCCGCGCTGGTATCGGGATTCCGATGCTGTCCTGATCGGCCCGATACTGGGCGAAGTATCATTCGAGAGTATCCGCAAAATCCGCAGCAACTTCTCCGGACTCTTTTTCTGCGATCCGCAGGGGCTGCTTCGCGGAGCCGACCCGAACGGCCGCATTTACCATGAAAAGCCGGAGGGAATCGAGGAAGTGCTCGGCCTCTTTGACATTGTCAAACCGAACGAACTCGAAGGCAAAGTGCTTACCGGAATCGATTGCCGTCAGAATCCGTACGAAGCCGCCCGGATTATCAAATCATGGGGACCTAAGATCGTGATTGTCACGCTGGCGGAATTGGGATCAATAATTTATGATGGTTTGCAGTTCGTCGACATCCCCCCGTATCAGATCGATCTGGTCGATTCGACCGGCGCGGGTGATACCTATATGGCCGGGTTCACCTTTGAATATCTGCGCACCCACGATCTCCGTCAGTCCGGCTGCTTTGCCTCGTGTGTGTCGTCAATCATGATCGAGCAGGTGGGACCCGATTTTGAACTGACCGAGCGGGAAGTCCGCCGCCGTCAGCAGAAGCTCCTGGCAATGAAGGACTTCAAGCCGGCGGTAGCAGTTAACTGGTAGGTCGAGTTCATGAGTTCTTCGCGGAGCGAAGAGCGACAAACCCGACATTTCCGCTTGTATAGGAGGATCGTAAGTGACCGATTCAGTTTTTTTCCGTCGTCAAAGCAATCGCGCGTTTCTGGATCGAGCGATACCCGAGGAGATGCTCGCGCGAGTCTACGAGAAGGTCCGCTGGTCTCCGTCGTGTAACAACAACCAGCCCTGGCGGTGTGTCTTCGCATTTGATCAGAAGCAGCGGGCCCGGTTCATGGAATGCCTGCCTCTCGGCAACCAGTGGGCGGCTGCCGCACCGGCGCTGATTGCGATTTGTGCGCGTGCGGCCGACGACTACACCCGCAGCGATGATCCGGTGGCCTATTATCAGTTCGACTGCGGTCTGGCAGTGATGTCTTTATTGCTGGCAGCAACCGAAGAAGGCCTGTTGACACACCCCATGGCCGGTTACAATGCGACCCAGTTGCACGCTGTTCTCGAAATCCCGGTCGAGTATCATGTCATGTGTGTGATCGCCATGGGTTATCCCGGCTCGATTGATCAGCTGGATGAACGCAACCGCAAGAAAGACGAAACGCAACGCACTCGGAAGGGGCTGGCGGAAATCATCTGCAGGGACAGGTTCGACTTCACGCATTAACACGAGGTTTCTGATGACTCGTGGCGTCAGGTCACAACCCCGACTTCGTCAGGGTCAGGTGGCCCACCTTCCAGGTGGGTTTCTATGCAGAAAGTGGCGGGTTTGAAGCAAACCCGCCCTACGTCTGACTGACCTACCAAGCTTCAGATAACGATCCGCTTTCTCTCTGGCGCTGAGTTTCGCGGAGGAGTCGGCTGCTTGTCGGCACGCTCCTCGCCCCGAATCAACGTTATCCGGTCTCGTGTCGTTTGGAACTCACCAAGCACCTGTTCCAAATTCTTGCCATATTCGCTGGCCTGGCGGAGCCATTCGATGTTTTGCTGCATCGATTCCGTAAACTGTCGAGGGTCGTCCATCGGCAGTTTCTTCAACCGCTGACTGGCGTCATGCTCGAATTTGCGGAAAATATCATCCAGGCCGCCGGCGGCCCGCGAACCGCAGAGAGCCAAGATAAGCACCATCAGGTCAATTACGACCGCGAAGACGATAGAGAAAGTGGTCAGTCGATCAGGCAGCGCCAGGTCGGCAATTACCATGCTGAGCGCTTCCTGACCGTTGGTAGGCCGCTCGACGAATTTTGACGTGAACGGGGCGTCCTTTAGGTTTGGTTCTGTCGCGAGAATCATCTTGAATTCGCCTTGGGGAAAATGTACGGCTGCCCAGTTGGCCATGTCGTATTGCTGTGCCACCGGAACCTGGGAACCGAGTAGAAGCGAAATTGAGTCGACGGCAACAGTGTACTCTGCCATCCGCCCCAGATGGTCATTGATCTGACTCTGCCAGTTGTGCAGGTAATCGAGAATAATGCCCCGCCCCGAGCCCTGTTGATATTCGGCCCCCTGGTGTTTGTTCCACGACTCCACGGTGCGGCGGGCGCCTTCGATGACGGACTGCAAGAACGGATCATTGGAGCCCTCGTCAATAATCGTCGCCCAGCCTTTGGTTTCTTCCATATCCAGAAGCGCCTTGAGCCGCTGCACCTGGTACTCACCTTGAGAAACCGCCTTCTTGGATTGTGCGGCATAGTCGCGCAACACCGGACGGGCGGCGTCGGCGTAGGCCGCGCGAGCGTCCTGTTGCCGCATTTCGCCCTTCAGACGGTTGTTAAAATTCGCGTATGAGAAAAACATCGAAAAAGCCGCCACCGAGAAGAACACGAACACGTAGCTGAGCCGGTTCTTACGCATCCGTATCAGATTCCACGCAATTCCCAGCATAGCTGTCTGAAGCCCCAGAGAACCGATCAGCGCCAGCCAGCGATCCAGAAAAATGGTGAGGCCCAGATAGGTGGTGAAAAATGACAGCACCGAGACCAGAAAAGTACCCAAATAGATCATCCCGGATGCTACTCGTGACGTTTGCTGTGCTAACATCGCCCCAAATCCTTGCTACGTTGGTTCATGGCATCCGGCCATCGAGCCGAATCAGCCCTCTTCATTGGATTATCGGTATACTGAGCGGCTGGTTTAGGCCTTGTGAAGAAGGATTGCGTTTGGCGCTGAAAATCAATATCATAGACCGCATGAGGATAATACTGCGCGCCCTGCTCGGGCTGCTGGTTACCAGCGCCCTGGCGGCCCAGACCACCCCTCCTCTGGGCATCACCGACAAAACCCCCGAACTCAAAGCCTTCGTTAACGCGCGAATCTACGTCACGCCCGACCGGGTCGTCGACTCCGCCACGCTGGTGATTGATCGGGGTAAGATCGTGGCGGTCGGCCGAAAGGTTACTATACCCGACGGCGCTGTCGTGATCGATCTCGAGGGGGAAAGCATCTACCCCGGCTTCGTTGATCCGTTTTCGGAGTTCGGCCTGAAATCGTCTCCGGAACCTGAGCGCCGCCGCCGCGGAGAACCGCCTGTCTACGAAGCCAGCCGCATCGGCTGCAACTCCTGGAACAACGCCATCCATGCTGAAAGGAACTGGGTCGAACACTTCCAGCCTGACAGCAACACGGCCAGTGATTTCCTGAAACTCGGCTTCACCACCGTGCAGTCAATCGACCGTGATGGGATATTCCGCGGTCGCGGCTTTGTCGTTTCGCTGGGCGAAGGTCTGCCCAACGATCTGGTTGTCCGACCGCACTCGTGGCACTTCCTGTCCTTCGACAAAGGAAGTTCTCAGCAGGAGTATCCCACATCACAGATGGGGGCGATCGCTCTCATTCGGCAGACCCTGCTCGACGCTGACTGGTACGCCCGGGCACACGCCGCCCATCAGAAGAATCCCAAGCAGGAAAAGCCGGAGACTAACCTGGCGCTGGAGGCTCTTCAGACCGTCACGGGCGAGACCGTTATTTTCGAGACCGACGACTGTTTGTCCCTCCTGCGAGCCGACCGGATCGCACGAGAGTTCGGCTTCAACATAGTCCACGTCGGGTCAGGCTTTGAGTTCGAAGGAATCGAGGGCATACGAGCTGCCGGACGTACTGTCATCGTGCCGGTGAATTTCCCCGAGGCTCCGGAACTGACATCGCTCGGTGATGAAGTTGATGTTTCTTTGCAGACTCTGCGCCGCTGGGACTGGGCACCATCGAACCCGGCGATTCTTGAACAGAACAAAGTTAGGTTCGCATTCACAACCGACGGTCTTGAGAAGAAGGAGGACTTCTTCGCCAATCTGCGGCGAGCTATCAAACGCGGCCTCTCCGAGAAAACGGCTCTGGCAGCTCTGACCACGGTACCTGCCGAGGTCTGCGGAGTGTCCCATTTGCTCGGATCAATCGAACCGGGCAAGCTTGCCGATTTCGTCGTGTGCAATGGCAACATATTCGACGAAAGAACTGCCATCTGCGCGGTCTACACCCAGGGCCGCAAGACCGAGTTTGTTCCCTTCGACGAAGTCATTTTCGCCGGATACTATACCGGCGAGCTATTAGGCAAATCGGTCGCGCTGAAAATCAAAGACGAAAGCCACGGTACGGAGCGCAGAATCAGTGGTAAGCTCAAGTCAAACATGATTGGCGTGGAATGGAAAGACGCGTCGCATGACCGGGACCTGCTTTCATTCTCAATTGCGCTCGATAGTCTCGGTAGTGCCGGTGTGGCGAGGTTTGCTCTGCGCAAGGAAGGCGACCGCCTTAGTGGACGGGTTGCTTTTGCCGACGGCCGCTGGCAAACATGGAGTGCGAGTGGAGCTGAGCAGCCGATGACGGACACGACTGCAGGTCAGAATAATGCTGAATTCAAGGACCACGAAGAGGAACGAGAAGACAAATCGAAGGCTCCGGACACCCTAACTGCACACTTGACTCATCCCAACATGGCCTACGGATTCGAGACTCTCCCCCAGCATGAGAATGTCCTTGTCAGGAACGCTACTATCTGGACTTCCGACAGTCTCGGCATACTCGACAATGCCGATCTTCTGGTCAAGGGCGGCCGAATCGAGGCGGTCGGGCACAACCTTAAGGCTCCATCCGGTTATCGCGTCATCGATGCCACCGGCAAGCATATAACAGCCGGTATTATTGACGAGCATTCCCACATGTGCTTGTCAGGGGACATTAATGAAGGTTCGGACGCCATTTCATCGGAAGTACGTGTCAGCGATATCATCGAACCAAATGATATCTCGGTCTACCGTTCTCTGGCTGGCGGTGTGACCGCTGCGCGCGTGCTGCACGGTTCCGCCAATCCGATAGGAGGACAGGCTCAGATCATCAAGCTGCGCTGGGGGGGGGCATCGGAAGAAATGAAGTTCACTCAGGCTCCGCCGTCGATCAAGTTTGCGCTCGGAGAGAATGTCAAACAAAGCGGCTGGGGCGATCAGTTCAGCATCCGCTATCCGCAGACCCGCATGGGTGTTGAGACAATCATGAGGGACGCCTTCCAGACCGCGCGCGAATACGAGGCGGAATGGACCAACTACAACGCCCTTGACCTAAAATCGCGAGAACGCACTATTCCACCCCGTCGCAATCTGCGGCTTGAACCGCTGGTGGAAGTGCTGCACTCACGCATGTTCATCACCTGTCACGCTTACGTGCAGTCCGAAATCCTGATGATGATGCAACTGGCTGCCGATTACGGAATCACGATTTCTACCTTTGGACATATCCTTGAAGGTTACAAGGTGGCCGATGAAATGGCGAAGTATAAAGTCGGGGGCGGTTCCGCGCCGGACTGGTGGGCGTACAAATTTGAAGTTTACGACGCCATCCCCCAGAATCCGGGTCTGATGCACCAGCGCGGGGTTCTTGTCTCGATCAACTCAGACAGCCCGCAATTGCAGCGACTGCTCAATCAAGCCGCCGCCAAATCGGTGATGTACACCGGCATGAGTCAAAAAGACGCTCTCAACATGGTAACCATCAATCCCGCCCGCCAGTTGAAGGCCGACCAGTACATCGGCAGCCTAAAAGCAGGCAAGGATGCGGACTTTGTCATCTGGTCGGGCAACCCCCTCTCGGTGTATTCACACCCCGAACAGACATGGATCGATGGTAAGAAGTACTTCGACGTCGAGGACGATGCCCGTTTGCGCGCTCAGGTTGACGAGGAAAAGAACAAGCTGATTCAGAAGATTCTCTCTCAGCCAGGAAAGAAGAAAGACTGGGATGAACACAAGCGGGGTTCGGGTCGTCCGCATGAGAATGGAGCCGGCAATGAAAACACTTATTAGACTTGCACTACTGGCTCTGCTCGCCACGAGCGCTCTGGGGTACGACTATGTTCCGGCTCAGAAACAGGCTCAGCCAGTTTTACTCAAAGGCGGGACATTGTACACCGTTACCGGCGGAATCAGGGAGAATACGGATCTGCTGTTTGACAAGGGCATCATCACACTGATAGCCAGGAATATCGTTCCCCCTCCCGATGCTGTTGTCGTTGATGTCACCGGCAAGAAGGTCTATCCGGGACTGATTGCACTGGGCACTACAATCGGCCTGACAGAGATCGGCGCGGTCCGGGCCACCAATGACATAAGCGAGACTGGCCGGATCAATCCGGACGTCCAATCGCACATGGCCTACAATCCTGATTCTGAGATTATCCCCACGATCCGATCAAATGGAATCGCATATGCGCAGATTGTCCCGGGCGGACCGCTCATCAACGGACGGTCTTGCCTGCTCAATCTCGATGCGTGGACTAAAGAGGATGCTGCCGTCGAATTGAATCTGGGACTGCATGTCGTCTGGCCAAATTCGGGCGTGTCTGTCGGAAGAAGGGAACGACGTTCTGCCGAAGAGCAGCGCGACGCCAACGTGCGCGATCTGGCTGAACTTTACAAGGCATTCGATGATGCCCTCGCCTATAAACTCGCCAAAGAGGCCGACCCCAACACGCCGGTTGATTCTCGATGGGAAGCGATGGTACCGGTGCTTTCGGGTAAACTGCCCGTGTTCGTACATGCCAATGACTACCGTCAGATTGAGCAAGCGATTGAGTTCACAAAGAAGAGAAACCTGCGGATGATCTTGATGGGTGGCAACGACGCCTGGAAAGCGGCCGACCTGTTAGTCGCCAACAATATCCCGGTTGTCTATTTCTCAACGATGGGTCTGCCATCTCATCAGGACGATCCCTACGATCAGGCCTTTACTGTTCCCAGGCTCCTGCACGACGCCGGTGTCATGCTGTGTCTCGCGGTAGGCGGAGCTTCCGGCGTGCGAAACCTGCCGTTCGATGCCGGCCACGCGGTCGGATTCGGCTTGCCTGCGGACGCCGCGCTTCGAGCCATTACTTTGACTCCGGCTGAGGTTCTTGGAGTGGCGGATCGAATCGGTTCACTGGAAGTCGGCAAGCGCGCGACAATCGTCGTGTCCGAGGGTGACATAATGGATCATCTGACGCACAATGTCACGCACCTGTTCATCGATGGCCGCGCGGTCGACCTTGACAACAAACACAAGGAACTCTACCGGAAGTATAGCGCGAAGCATGTGGAATGAGCATCTTGATGCTGTTGCGTCAGGTCCGCTATGTAGCATGAAAGAAGCTTCATAGGTCGAAACCAGCCCGCTTCGGGCGGTTTCGACATTCATGTGCGACGTGTCAAAACGGACCCCCTTGCCATATGAGCGTCAGGGGATTGAACCTGTGCCTCTACACGCTACGATTGCTCTTGCCTAAGTTACATCGTGAGCAGAGCGTTTGTAGGTTCTCGAATGTAGTCTTACCTCCTTTGGAAAAGCCGGTAGCCCACAGCTCTGCTGTGGGTTGTTCGACAAATACCCACGCTCCCACGCGTTACCGATGTCCTCGGTCTATCGTGTTACCTATGTGCTCGGTTCATTTGCCACCGGTCCCACAGCAGAGCTGTGGGGTACTAAGTTGTAACTCCTTGAGATCGAAACCCTAGGGGCCTCAAACAAGCGTGTCGTCAGGCAGGGTGGCCTGACGGCACTTTTCCAATGTG
>Ga0315276_10003866_pt1 | contig 13747 bp, 11 predicted proteins | sample YL17G05_0_MG_FD_204542 | JGI IMG/M metagenome (GOLD analysis project Ga0315276, IMG submission 204542) | Sediment microbial communities from Yellowstone Lake, YNP, Wyoming, USA - YL17G05_0 | ecosystem: Environmental > Aquatic > Freshwater > Lake > Sediment | place: USA: Wyoming | collected...
CAGCAATGGCAGTCTCTTTGTGATATTCGCTCTGCGGTGGAAGCCCAGGACGGCCCGGCAGCGTTACGGCATATCGACAACATGGAACAGAATTGGACCCGTATTGCAGAGATTGAGAAGTCGCTGGTGACTTGAGATTGAAGTTACCGACTCTCTTCGAGTTTCTTCACCCGCTTCAGAAGTTCAGGTAAGCGGCGGATCGAGGCCTCGATTCGTTTGGCCTCCATTATCTCGCGCGCCGGAGAACCAAAGTAACCCTTGCCGTCCGGAATCGAGTGTGTGACTCCGGACTGCGCCCCCACTCTGACGCCATTACCTAGTTCGATGTGTCCAACCAGGCCAACCTGACCGGCCAGAACCACATAGCTGCCGAGTTTGGCGGAACCTGAGATGCCAACCTGTGAGACTATCAGGCAATGTTCGCCAATCTCAACATTGTGCGCGATTTGCACGAGATTGTCGATTTTGGTCCCGCGGCCTATCTTCGTCGGACCGAGCGCCCCGCGGTCAATTGTAGTATTCGCGCCGATTTCTACGTCATCACCAATTTCGACCCAGCCCACTTGCCGGATCTTCTGGTGTCCGGTTTCCGACTGGGCGAACCCGAAACCGTCGGATCCAATAACCACCCCGGCATGAATCGTCACGCGGTCGCCGATCTTGCACCCGTGCATGGCTCGGACACCGGGATGTAGCAGACAGGTGCTGCCTATAGTCGCACCGCGGCCGATGAAAACCGATGAGACCAATGTCGTGTTGTCACCGATCCTCGCGCCGGCGCTGACATGACAAAGTGGGCCGATAGCGCATTCTTTGCCGATTGTTGCGCCCGTCTCGACAACGGCCTCTGGACTAATACCGGGTTCGACGAACGTCGGCTCCGCATAAAGCAGATCAATGACCTTGGCAAACACCAGATACGGATTGGTATGTCGGAGTACCGGCAGCCGACTGCACTCGGTCTGCATGTCGAGCACCAACGCGCCCGCGCCGGTAGTCTCTATGAACTTGACGTAATTGGGATTGGCAACGAAACTGATATCGGCGGAACCGGCGCACTCGATAGGAGCCGCGCCGGTAATTCGTCGGGAACCGTCGCCGCACAACGTAGCCTTTACGGCCGCGGCGATCTCCCCAAGCGTCAGACCAGTGCTATTTGTCGAGCTTTTCAAGGTTTTCAAGCACTTTCTGCGTAAGGTCGAGGGAAGGCCTGATATAACCAAGGTTGCTCTGCATAGTGAAAATGATGTCGTACCCGCCGTCGTTGGCGACCGCCTCTATGGCCTTACGGATGTTCTCAGTCAGCGGCGCCAGCAATTCCTCCTGTTTCCGTTCGGCCGTGCCGCCCGGTCCATAGACTTGCCGCGTGTAGGCGTCGAGAGCTTCCTGTTTGGCCCGGATTGCCGCCTCGCGCTCTTTCTTCTTCTCGTCAGACAGAATCAGGCGCTGCTTCTCATACTCGGCGACCATATCCTGCAGTTCCTGCTGTTTGTTCTGACCTTCAGTATCCCAGGCCTTCCGCTCGGTCTCCCAGAGATCATTGGCTCGCTGCCAAGCTTTGTAGCTGCTCTGAATCGCTGTATCCAGGACGTACCCTATCTTAAGCGACTGGGCACTTACTGAGGCGGTTGAAACCAGGCTTGCGGCTACGAGCGTCAATAACACAGTTATCAGTGGCTTTAGACTGCGCATGGCAAATACGTCTCCTATCTTGAATCGATACCTAACTATCTAAACGTTGTTCCGATCTGGAAGTGGGGCTTAAGTTTCTGGGCCTGGCTGTCCTTCTTGTCCAGCGGATAGCCGAAATCAAAGCCGATTGTGCCGATTCCCGGAACCACAATCCGAAACCCAATACCAATCCCCTTATAAAGACTTCCGAAACCCGTTATGCTCTTCTTATATAGCCATGAATTGCCGGCATCGAAGAATAGTAAGCCGTACAACTGCTGGGATGCAATAGGAAACTGCAGCTCCAAATTAGTTACCAGCAGATACTTGCCGCGGACGCCAATCCTGGAACCCTGATAAACATTAGTACCAACGCTGTCGGCCTTCGCGTATGGATTGGTGACCGCGCGATCAAAGAAGTAGAATATCGTGTCGGTTCGCGGCGTTGGAAGTGAATCGGGTGTCAGAGTACCGTCATCGTACCCCCGGACGATGCCATCGAAAGCGGTGCCACCAGGATAGAATCGGTCGGAAAGCAGGATTCGATCGTCCCCCTCCGGTGACGTTATGACGCTGTACTGTACTTTTGCGGCGAGTGCCAGCTTCCCAACTATGGGAATGAACTTCGCGACATTAATCGTGTGTTTATCATAATGCCAGTAACCGCCCAAGAAACCGCCGCTCTTTTCAAAGGTGTAGGAAAGTTGTGACCCTCGAGTAGCAAACTCGGGAAGATTGCGGGAGTCACGCGTGATCGTAAAGGCAACCTGCGAGGCGGTGAACCACTGTTCCCGGTAATTGAGGACCGAACCGGGCAGAGGGTCGTAAACGCGGAAGCCAATGCTCTTATACACTCGATGCTTCAATCCCGTGAGTGTGTCCGGGGGGGCCTGACTAGTGTCAACGAGACCTACACTGGTATATGTTTCTCTTAGTCTAAAGTTATTGCTGAAATCGCTAAACCGGTTTTGTTCAAGGCGGTACGAAGCATATGCCCGGAAGTAGTTGTCCGGCCAATGAAGCCTGCGCCCGAATCGAATCGATCCGCCCCGTCGCCCCTCAGTGTATGAATCATCAAGCCAGCGGCGGTTGGTTGAGTAGAGGTCCAGGCCAAGCAAGGTCGGACGTCCGAACAGCCATGGCTCCGTAAAAGAGATCGAAACGGAGTTGCGGTTCTTGCCGCGCTCCACGGTAAAATTCAGGCTCTGGCCGTTACCGGCCAAATTGGGAATACCGAGTCCGATATTGCCGACCAGCTTATCCTGGCTGTTGTATCCGGCGCCCGCGGAAATCTGGCCGGTCTGCTTCTCCTGGACTTTGATCTCAAGGTCGACGTCGCCGTTGGGGAGATCAATCGGGGTCGGCTCGACATTGCTAAAGAAGTTCAGCGCCATTGCGTCACGAATCGAGCGAATCAGCAGCGAGCGGTTGAATACCTGACCCGGCAAAACCGATAACTCGCGACGAATCACTCGATCTTTTGTCTTGGTGTTGCCAACGATCTTGACCAGGCCGATATGAGAAGGAAGTCCTTCGGTTATGTCATAACTGATATCCAGTATCGAATCCTCGCGCGTGGCTCGGGCGTCATCGACCCGAATATGCAAGTGCCCGATCTCCTGATACGTCGTGTAGATCTCCGTCAGTGATTTGTCGTACTGCTCGCTGCTGAAGACAGCGCCTTCTTTGTGCTTCAGGATCGATTCAAGAGTCGACGTTTTGATCTGTTCATTCCCTTTGAACGACGTCTTACCGAAGTAGTACTGCGGCCCTTCGTAAACGGCCAGATGAATCGTCATCAAGTTGAGAGCGGTGTCAATGTCTGTGGAATCGGATATCAGATACGCGTCAATGTACCCCTTCTTGTGGTACTCGGTAATTATTTTTTCCAGGTCTTCTTCGTACTTATCCTTGGCAAACGATGAACTCTTCAGGAAACCGCGCTTGCGGTTCCTCATCACCTTGATAATGTCTTTCTCCTTGACTCGCTTGGCCCCCGTAAGAACTACTTCCTTTACCTTGACCTTGGACCGCTCGTCAATGGTGTACTTGAGGGAGGCCTCGGCGGAGTCAGTATTGTAGGTGAGTTCTGGATGAACCACCGCCTGGAAGTACCCTTTTTCAATGTATAATTGCCGGATCTCTTCCTGCTTCTGTGCGATGAGAAAAGGGGAGATATAGCCCCCCACACCCAATTTCAGCTTCTCTGAGAGCGCCTTGGACTTGATCTCATGATTGCCCGAAAAGGACAGTCCGGACAACTTGGGAAGTTCCTTGACACGGATATAGACTTTGATCCCACCAGTGACTTGCTCGGCTTCGATTGAGGCGTCCGAGAACATCCCCAGCCCATAAAGGCGGCGAATGGTTTCTTGTACCTGCGTGGGGTTAAGGGGAGAACCCTTGTCGATAGCGCAAACGCCGAGAATCAACGACGCAGTCGCCACCCGGTTGCCGACCACCTCGACATCGACGACACGATAATTCCATTCCTGACCTTGGGCAAACGCTGACAGGGTCAATAGAGCCAGAAGGCCCAGAAGAGCGCTCCCTGCCCTTCCATATGAACGGATCATCGCTATCAAGCTTTGGGGCTGACTATCTTGGTGACCTTAATCTCGGTGTAGTCCTGCTTGTGACCAATAGTGCGGCGGTACTTAGTGCGGCGTTTATACTTGAAGGTCATCAGCTTATCGCCGCGGGTAAGACCTACTACCTCCGCCTGAATCTTCGCACCCGCTACAAACGGTGTCCCGACCAGCGCAGCATCCTCTCCTTTAACCAGCAAGACGTCGCCGATCTCGACCTTTTCACCGGCCTTGGACGACTGAAGCGGAATGCGAAGAGTCGCCCCTTCTTCAGCCCGATACTGGAAGCCATCTATCTGAAAGACAGCGTACATTCGTTCCTCCACAATTCATAGAACATGTTAATCCGTTTAGACTTAAGCCCAACAAGGTAATCTTCCTCACCCATTAGTCAAGCCTAATCTTCACAGCCGGTACTGCATTTTTCTCTCTGGTTCCGACCGTTTACACACTCCCAGAACCGATTGGTTCCCATATTGTTGACATAGCGCAATCCCTGCAGCGCACTTGGAAATGCGATTGCAGGTCAACTCTCGTGCGTTATATTCAATATCTGTACGTCTTGTGAGTGTGTCAGTGATGGAAGTAAGTCAGGCCAAGGTCGCGAACAAAGCTCGGTTCGAGCTGCAATCCACTTTCCCCCCACGCGGGGACCAACCGGAGGCCATTTCCCAGTTAGTCGCCGGTCTGGAGCGGGGGCAGAAACATCAGACTTTGCTGGGCGTGACCGGCTCCGGGAAGACCTTTACGATCGCCAATGTTATCGCCCAGTACGGGCGCCCCACGCTCGTCATATCACATAATAAGACACTCGCCGCCCAATTGTATGGCGAGTTGAAGGCGTTCTTTCCGAAAAACGCGGTGGAATTTTTCATCAGCTACTACGATTACTACCAGCCGGAAGCATACATTCCGACCACCGACACTTACATCGAAAAAGACACCGCGATGAATGAGGATATTGACCGGCTCCGGCTTCGCGCCACCGCCTCGCTTTTGGAAAGGGATGATGTCATTATCGTCGCGTCGGTCTCCTGCATCTACGGTCTCGGTTCGCCGGAGGAGTACAAACGGCAGTTGCTCTTTCTTGAAGTGGGCGTGGAAACGGAACGGGACTTCGCAATTCGGCAGTTGATTGATATTCACTACAACCGGAACGATATTGATTTCTCCCGCGGTAATTTCAGAGTTCGCGGCGACACGATCGAGCTTATTCCCGCTTACCACGAAACCGCTCTGCGAATCGAGTTCTTCGGCGACACCATTGACCGCATCTCGGAGATCGACCCGCTGACTGGAGAGATTTTGGGAGAGCGGAAGAAAGTGGCGATCTACCCGGCCAAGCACTTCGTGGTATCGAAACCGATGCTCGAGGGAGCGATAACCGGAATCAAGGCCGAGCTTAAGGAGCGCCTTGAAGTATTCCGTGGTCTTGACAAGTTGCTCGAGGCCCAACGACTTGAAATGCGGACGCGGTACGACCTGGAGATGCTTCAGGAAGTCGGCTACTGCAGTGGTGTTGAGAACTATTCCCGCTATCTAACCGGCCGTCGGCCCGGCGAGCGACCCAAGACGCTGATCGACTTCTTCCCCGAGCCGTTCCTCACTATTGTCGATGAGTCGCATCAGTCAATTCCACAGGTACGCGGTATGTTTGCCGGCGACCGAAGTCGCAAGGAAGTGCTGGTCGAGCACGGCTTCCGCTTGCCGTCGGCTCTCGACAATCGACCTCTCTTCTTCGATGAATTTGAGAACCTCGTTGGCAACATTATCTACGTCTCGGCCACGCCGGCAGATTACGAACTGGCCAAGAGCGAGGGCATGATTGTCGAGCAGGTGATTCGTCCGACCGGCCTTCTGGACCCGATAATCACAGTCAAGCCCCTGCGGACTCAGGTCGACGATCTGCTCGAACAGGTGCGTCAGCGTACCTTGCGCGGCGAGCGCGTTCTGGTAACAGCTCTCACCAAACGGATGAGCGAAGACCTCACGGAATATCTTGGTAGGATGGGAGTCAGGGTCCGTTATCTGCACAGTGAGATCGAATCGATCGAACGCACCGGCATAATCCGAGACCTGCGGTTGGCTGAGTTTGATGTGCTGGTTGGTGTAAATCTACTGCGCGAGGGACTGGACCTGCCCGAAGTCTCCCTGGTTGCGATCCTCGATGCCGACAAAGAAGGGTTTCTGAGGTCGGAGCGCTCACTGGTCCAGACTGCCGGACGAGCCGCCCGTAATAAGAACGGCGAAGTTATTTTCTATGCCGACAAGGTGACCGATTCGATGCGGAAAGCAATCGAAGAAACGAGCCGCCGGCGCACCAGACAGATGGCGTACAATCAAGAGCATGGCATTGACCCGGAAACGATATTTAAGACCCGCGACGAAATCCTCCGCACAACGCTATTTGCAGATAGCAAGACCGTCGAGGAAAAGAGCTTCGACAAACCGGAGCACTTCAATCTCATGTCGCACGAAGACCAATTGGCTTTCATGCTGAAGGCGATGCGAAAGGCAGCCGAAGATTTGGAATTCGAAACCGCTATTCTAATCCGTGACGAAATCGACCAGTTGAAGAAGGAACGGCAGCGGGCCAGAGGCCGTAAGAAAAGACTATGAAGATAAGCCGCGCAATCCAAGAAACCATCGGCACAGCCTCGGGGATCGGTACATACGTACTGGCGCTAATTGGCGTCATATGTTTTGCCGGTTGCAAGGAGAAGGATGTGCCGTACGTCATCGACTCCGAAGAGATAGAAAACTACTTGAAACAATCCGAAGACGCGGTGAACCTGTTTCGTTCCGACGGATTGGTGAAATCCGGTACATACACGCTCGTACCGGGGGGACCAACATTTACAGACACCGTACTTTCGTCAAACCGTTCCTACGATATCTGGGTCTCCGACACCGCATGGCACTTGGGCAGCTATGGAAATCTAAGGGTAGCGAATGCGACGGTTACTGATGAGTTCACGATTCGAACCACGCGCAAGAAGAACAACGATTCCATTGTTTCGGAGCGGACACGGCGACTCGAACGGGTAGGCGTTTTCTGGAAGCTGGGCGATGACTCGGAACCGTATGTCGGCTGGCTATTGTGGGGAGTTGTGGGAGGAAGTCTCTCCGGTTCGGCAATCACTGTCGCAACCATCGGCGGCACTTATCGTCTTGACACGCTCAGTAAGCAAGGGGATACGACTCTCGCAGGAGAAAAGTATATTCGCATCAGGGAAGGAATACCGGCCGCCATCCCGGGCGGACAGCTTGGCGTGATTCTGTCAACGGCGCCTCGGTTGTATCCGCTGATCTCTTCGGTCACGAACTCCGGTTATTTCACCGCTCCGATGCCACCTGATGACTCCGGCCGATACGTGACGACAGTCCAATTGCCCGACGTCTATGATCGCTTATTCGATGTCGCGCTGATACAGTTTGTGAATGATTCGCTTGGCACCGCCTCGGCAAATCCGGTGTTCATCCCCTACAAGATTCTGCATTAGTTGGTTGGCAGCCCCCGAGTCCTCGGGGGCTTTGCCGAAATCTTCACCGAATCGCCTCGGCCGCTTCTTTGAGCAATTCCCGCGCGATGACGATCCGCTGGACCTCGTTGGTCCCCTCGAATATCTCGCACAACCGAACATCCCGGTAAATGCGCTCGACATTGTACTCGTGGGTGTACCCGAAGCCGCCGAGAATCTGTATCGCCTGATGCGCGACCTGAGTTCCGATCTCCGAACCGTACATTTTGGCGATGGCGGCGTTCTTTGCAACCGGCAACCCCTGGTCCTTGCGCCAGGCGGCTTCATACGTCACTAATCGCGCGGAGTGAATCTTGGTCTGCATATCGGCCAGCTTGAACTGGATGGCCTGGAAGGTTGAAATCGATGCTCCAAACTGTTTGCGGTCGAGCGAGTACTTGGCAGCAATTTCAAATGCCCGCTGCGCCATTCCGACCGACTGCGCCCCGACCGATATCCGGCCGTGATTCAGCGTCTCCATCGCAACATTGAATCCACGCCCGACCTGGCCAATCAGATTCGCCTTTGGCACACGATAATCGGTGAAAATCAGCTCTGCCGTCGGCGACGCTTTGAATCCCATTTTGACTTCATTCTTGCCGACCTGAAACCCCGGCTTATCTGCTTCGACTATAAACGCGGCGATCCCTTTGGTCTTTAGCTCCCGATTGACCGTTCCAAACACGATAATGAAATCGGCGATTGACCCATGTGTCACCCAGAGCTTGGTGCCGTTGAGAACATAGGAATCGCCGTCGTCCTGAGCCGTGAGCGTCAGCGACCCCGCATCGGAACCCGCCCCAGCCTCCGAGAGGGAATAGGCGGCCATTTTTTCGCCGGAGCACACGGGCGGGAGATACTTGCGCTTTTGTTCTTCGGTGCCGAATTCAAGGATCGGCATGGCAAACAGCGAACCATGTACGGCTGCTACCAGTGCATGCGACGCACACCCGCGCGCGAGTTCCTCTATTGAAATTGCATACGCCAGATTATCTAACCCGGCGCCGCCGTACTCCTCCGGAACCTTGACCCCCATCAGGCCAAGCTCAGCCATTTCCTTTATGACGTTGCGGTCGAGTTTTGCGTTATGGTCAAACTCCCCGGCGCGAGGGAACAACTTCTCATCGGCAAACTTACGGGCAACATCTCGGACAAACGTCTGTTCGTCTGTCAATCCGAAATCCATCAATTCCTCCTGTGCTACCTCATGGATTGTTCTGGCCGAATTAGTGTTGTTTTAATCCCAAAGGCAATCATAAATGTGAGCCACTGCATGCCTTAGTCATACGGCAGCAAAGCAAAACCCCCGCGAAGAGCAGGGGTCATGTGATATCCGTGACGGAAATATCGGGATGGGCTATTGACCACCTTTGGTCTTGGCGTCCTGAAGATCCTTAAGGTGGCTCTGAGCGATCGCGACATCGTTTTTGGCCTGCGGGATATTCCGCGCAATTCGCACGAATTCCTGCCAATTCGTGATATTCTGGGCGTAAGCGTCCTGTTTCAGTGTTTCCATTGCCACCGCGTAGTTGTACGCAGCGCGATAGCCTTTGGGGTCGGCCACCAGCGCAGCCTTGAAATATTTCGAGGCCTGTTCAAACTTCTCCTGTTGCAGGTAAATTTGCCCGATAGCGAAATTGGCCCGGTAGTTTTTGGGTTTCAACGAAATCGATTTCTCGTAGGCAGCGATGGCATCCGGCGTCTTGTCCTGCTTCTCATTAGCCTTACCGAGCCAGTACCAGGTCGTATCGTCCGACGAGTTCATCTGATGCAGCTTTTCTGCCGTCTGGGCCAACTCCGACCAGCCGCCGCGCGAGAAATAGACATTGGCCAAGGCGCGTTGGAGTTTCGCATTGTTAGGGTCCAGAGCGATGGCTGACTTGTAGGCGGCCTCAGATTCGATATACGCCCTCTTCTTGAATTCCACTTGGGCGATATTGACAAAGGCGTCAACGCTTTTGGGGTCCTTTTCCGATGCGGTCCGGAACGTCCTGGCGGCGTCGTCATATAGTCCCTTCTGGAACTGCAGCGCCCCCAGATTCATGTAGGCATCGAAGTAGCCGGCGTCAGCACCGATAGCCTGTTTGTAGGCGGCTATGGCGTCATCGGTCTTGCCCGCTTTGGAGGCCGTCACGCCCTGATTGAAGAACTCTTTGGCCTTGTCACTCGCGGCATACGGATTGCCGATGCTGACGGCCAGAATACAGAGGGCGATCGCCATCACCAAAAGGAAACGGTTGCTGCCGGGTCGGTTGATCATGTACTCTCCTTATCAAGTTTCGAACTGCTCATATATATACAATTTCGGGCCCGGATTGTTCAAATCAATCAGAGCGTCTTCCGGTGGGCCTCCAGCGCCAATTTTACTTCAGGGTATTTCAGGGCGAGAACCCGGGCCGCCAACACAGCCGCATTTTTCGCGCCGGGTGTCCCGATTGCCACCGCCGCAACCGGTATCCCGGGAGGCATCTGAGTAACACTGAGCAGGCTGTCCAACCCGTTCAGCGCTGCCGGCAGGGGGACACCGATAACCGGAAGCAGGGAATGCGATGCCGCTACTCCCGGCAGGGCCGCTGACAGACCGGCCATGGCCACAATGACCTCAAACCCGCGCGCCTGAGCCCCGGCACAAAGATCGGCGGTTCGCTCCGGATGCCGGTGGGCCGACGAGACTTCAATGGCAGATTCCACCATCAGCCCGGCCAAATCAGACTTACAGGTTTCAGCGTATTCCATATCCGATTTGGAACCAATAAGAATGAGAACTTTTGGCATATATTATCCCTGTGCTTCCGCTTTCTGCTGCCGGACCCGAAATCCGATATCCTTTCGAAAGAAAGCGCCCTCAAAACGGATCTTTCTCACCGCACTATAGGCCCGATCGAGCGCTCCCCGAAGATCACTATTGAGGCCGACAACCGCCAATACTCTCCCGCCGGCGGTGAGTAGCTTGCCGTTGTCACGCCGAGTGCCGGCGTGAAACACCTGGCAATTGTTGTCCTTCACGTGCTCCAGGCCGGTGATCGGGAACCCGGTTTTGTAATTGGCCGGGTAACCGCGCGAGGCCATGATGACGCAGGCCGCAGCTCCTTTCCGCCATTCGAGCTTGCCGGCACCGGCCAGCTTCTTGTCAGCTGCCGCGCTCAAAATATCAGCGAGATCATTCTTAAGCAGAGGCAGCACTACCTGAGTCTCCGGATCACCGAAACGGCAATTGAATTCCAGCACCCGCGGCCCGAAGTCGGTCAGAATCAGACCCGCATAAAGCACTCCCACAAAGCCAATATCCTCGGTCTTGAGAGCGGCAATTGTCGGATCGAGAATATGTTGCTGGATGTCCTCGAGAAGCTCCGAGGTGACGAAATCGACCGGGCTGTATGCGCCCATCCCCCCGGTATTGGGACCTCGGTCCCCGTCGAAAGCCTGCTTGTGGTCCTGGCTCGGCAGGAGCGGCAAAACGGTCTTCCCGTCGGTGATCGCCATTATGGAAACTTCCTGCCCCTGCAAAAACGACTCAATGATTATTCGTTCGCCGGCCTTTCCAAAGGCCTTCTTTGTCATCATCAACTCAATGGCGGCGGTTGCTTCCTTAAGGTTTTTTGCAACCACTACGCCCTTGCCGGCTGCAAGTCCATCGGCTTTGACGACCAAGGGATATGCTGCCGATTTGCAGAATCCGATAGCCTCAGCCGAGGTCTGAAACACACAGAACGGAGCCGTCGGGATGTGGTACTGTTTCATGAACTCCTTAGCGAATACCTTGGAGCTCTCCAGTCGAGCGGCCTTGCGGTCCGGCCCAAAGATTCTCAATTTGCGACGGCGGAATTCATCGACGATTCCGGTTGCCAGAGGCTGTTCAGGACCTACTACAGTGAGATCGATCTTGTTACGCTGAGCGAATTCAATCAGGGATTTGGTGTTGTCGGTCTTGATGTTGACACACCTTGCCAGCGCCGCGATGCCGCCATTGCCAGGCGCGCAGAACACCTTTTCAACATTGCGGGACTGCTTGAGCTTCCACACCAACGTGTGCTCCCGTCCGCCCGAACCGATTACCAGTACATTCATTACAACAGCTTGTTCCGTGCCAAGGGGGGAAGTAAATGCGGCGCTGCGGAAAGAACAACAGCTTTTTTGTGTTGGTTCCGCAACCGTATCGACGCCCTCAGGCCAACCACCTCGCTCGTTTTGGTAGCGCGCGAAAACGGTCGATGACCTGTGGCCGGCGCGTCGGCTCTCCAACTAAGCGTGAACCGCTGTCTGGCAGCAATGTGTTGTCGGCAATCTGTCCGGCGCAAGCCCAGTCGATGTAGTGGACTTGAGTACACTTTTGTCATATCAGACCAGCGGCGTACCGGTACGGTTGCCGCTGAAACGCGCTAACTTCAATCGCTCCCGCAATGTCGATTTGTCCGACCTATTTTCAGACAGGAGTATCGCTTATCCGGTGTGCCGCCGTTCGGCACGGCCACCGGCCGTGCCATTTCTCAATCACGAACATTGCCGTTGACAACTGTCTGTGGGGTGGCGTATCTTCGTTGCCTGTATCCCGGCTGGAGACGGCTTAGTGGGGTACTTGAAGATCGAGAAATGATGTCTGTTGATATGTTGAGGGTGTTCTGATGAGGAAGTTTTCACATGCTCTGGTTGTTTTGACGTTGTGCCTTCTGCCGGCCGTCGGCTGGACGCAAGAGCAAGCGGCCGATGAAAATGAGAAAGATGTGCTGGAGGTGAACGCCAGCGCCGGCTTCGGCCTGCCGCTCGGAGCGATCAAGAATTGGGGTGATTCACTCGGAGCAAAAAGCGGTCCTTCCGGGAGCTTCCATTTCGGCTACTTCTTGACGTCAAACATGGTTTTGGGGACTACTTTCGCCTATAGTCAGTTTGGCATCGACACTAGCGACCCGGCGGAGACGCAACATCACCGCCTGTACTGCCCGGGTGTCTATCTGAAGTATCACTTCTTCGGCTCATCAGACTTTGTGCCCTTCGTGGAAGCTAATTTCGGGGCTGACTTCGTGAAATTCTCAACTCACGTGTATGACAAAGGCGTGCCTAAGTACCGGGAACTGGGATACAAACCGGGAATAGGAGCCGGTGTCGCGGCAGGGCTGCATTACTACACGTCAGACTTTGGCGGTCTCTTTCTTCAAGTCGGCTACCACCAGGGTTTTACTAAGAACCTGACTAAACAGTATGGCGGCAGGGAATACACGTTTGGAAAGAATCTGAGCCTCTTATCACTGACCGCCGGCCTCCAGGTGTTTTTTGGCGCAGGTCGGTGATCTAAATTCTGATCCTTCAATCTTGAGGCCCGCGTGTCAGCGGGCCTTCTTTTTTGTGTTTGGGGATTCAACGTGCTTCTTATAAGTTTCTCACATGTCCGGAACCAGACTTCTCGTAGTTGACGACGAGCAGGACCAGCGTGACCTGCTTGCCGGTTTTCTTGCCCGACGTGGCTATGACGTCAGCGCCGCCTCCGACGGACGCGAGGCACTGGAATTGTACCCGTCGATCTTCGCTCCAGTAGCGCTCGTGGACATGAAAATGCCCGGCATGACGGGACTTGAGCTGTTGACGCGTCTGCGTGAGCTTAATCCGTTCCTGCAAGTAATCGTGTTGACGGCTTTTGGTTCCATTGAGACGGCGGTCGCCGCAATGCGGGCCGGGGCATATGACTATCTCACCAAGCCCGTGGAGGACCTCGAGGAACTCATTGTCAAGATCGAGAAGGCTGCCGGTCAGAATAGACTGGTCGTAGAACATCAGGCGATGAGCCAGCAATTGGCCGACATCTTTCCGGAGACCGGAATTCTGGGCGAGTCGCAGGCGATTCAAAACGTCAGGGAAATGATCTCGCTCGTGGCGCCGCGTGATTCAACTGTACTCATAACGGGAGCCTCCGGGACAGGAAAGGAACTGGTCGCCCGCGCCGTTCACGCGCTTTCTTCACGCGCGTCAAAGAGC
>Ga0315276_10003867_pt1 | contig 13743 bp, 12 predicted proteins | sample YL17G05_0_MG_FD_204542 | JGI IMG/M metagenome (GOLD analysis project Ga0315276, IMG submission 204542) | Sediment microbial communities from Yellowstone Lake, YNP, Wyoming, USA - YL17G05_0 | ecosystem: Environmental > Aquatic > Freshwater > Lake > Sediment | place: USA: Wyoming | collected...
TTCTGAAAGAGCCAGCGCAGTCGCCACCGAGCGGCCGATCTGGGCGACTTCAAGCGAATGCGTGAGGCGCGTGCGGTACATGTCGCCTTCGTGACTGATGAACACCTGCGTCTTGTAGACCAGGCGCCGGAAGGCATTCGAATGCACGATGCGGTCGCGATCGCGCTGGAATTCGCCGCGGTAGTCGGCCGGTGGCTCGGGATGCCGGCGCCCGCGCGATGTGGCCATGAGCGCAGCATAGGGCGCGAGCCCGGCGTCCGGATCGCGGCCTTTTCTCACGCCGCGCCCGTGCCGGCCCGGTCCTCGAGGAGCTTCTGGAGCGCATCCTGCGGAAACTCGGCCGTGCAACTTGCTGCGCCGATCGCATCCAGCAGCACGAGGCGCAGTCGCCCGCCCGCAACTTTCTTGTCCATGCCGAGGAGCGACAGCATGCGTTCGCTGCCGAGCCGCGGCGGATCGACCGGCAAGCCTGCGCGGGCGAGCAACGCGCGCACGCGGCCGACGTCACCGGCGGCCAGGCGGCCGCAGCGCGCGGAGAATTCGGCGGCCAGCACGATGCCGGCGGCGACCGCCTCGCCGTGCAGCCAGCGGCCATGACCCAGGCCCGTTTCGATCGCATGCCCGAAGCTGTGACCCAGATTCAGGACCGCGCGCAGGCCCTGCTCGCGCTCGTCGCTGAGGACGATGGCGGCCTTGATCTCGCAGGCGCGGCGGATGGCCTCCGCGAGCGCCTCCGGTTTGCGCGCCAGCAGCGCCTCGATCTGCTCTTCAAGCCAGGTGAAGAACGCGGCGTCGGCAATCAGCGCGGCCTTGATGACCTCGGCGAGTCCGGCGCGCAGTTCGCGGTCCGGCAGCGTGCCGAGCGTGTCGGTGTCCGTGATGACGGCAGCGGGCTGGTGGAAGGCGCCGATCAGGTTCTTGCCACCCGGATGATTGACGCCGGTCTTGCCGCCGACCGCCGAATCAACCTGCGCGAGCAGCGTGGTCGGCAGCTGCAGGCAGGCGACGCCACGCTGGTAGCTTGCCGCCGCAAAGCCGGCGATGTCGCCAACGACACCACCGCCAAGCGCGAGCACCATGCAATCGCGATTCATGCGCGCTTCCACGAGCGCGTCGATGATCCGCCCAACGCTCGCAAGCGTCTTGTATTCCTCGCCATCCGGCAGCAGGCATTGCGCGAATGGACGGCCGGCAAGGCCATCACGCAGCCGTGGAAGCCACAGGGGCGCCACGGTCTCGTTGCTGACGACCATCAGTTGCCGAGCGCCGGCATGCTCGGCGAGCAATGCCTGCGAGCCCAGCAGGCCTGGCCCGATCAGGATCGGGCAGTGCCCGGCGCCGAGATTCAGGTCGACGCGCTGCACGTGGATAGCGCCGTGGCGATTTCGTCGGCCACCGAATTCAGGCGGCGCCCATCGGTCCTGATCGTGATCGCCGCGATGGACCGGTAGAGCGGCTCGCGCACGCTCATCAGCTCCTCAAGCCTGGCGCGTGGATCGGTGGTAGCAAGCAGAGGCCGGTGCCGCCCGCGTCGCGTGCGTTGCAGCTGCTGCTCAATGGTGGCGTCGAGGAATACGACCGTGCCGCGCGCAGACAGCCGCTCACGATTTTCCGGCAACAGGATCGCCCCGCCGCCGGTCGCGAGCACTATCCCTTCGCGCCTGGTCAGTTCATCGATCATGTCGCGCTCGCGGATCCGGAATCCGGCCTCGCCCTCGCGTTCGAAGATGTAGGCGACATCGACGCCGGTGCGTACTTCGATCTCGGCATCGCTATCCGCGAATGGAAGGCCAAGCCGCTCTGCGAGCTGCCCGCCGACCGCGGTCTTGCCCGAACCCATCGGCCCCACCAGAAAGACGCTCCGAACCATCAGCCACCTTGGTGCCGGGTCGTACTTTCGTAGTTATTAGCCGAAGCAATAACTACGAAAGTACGACCCGGCACCGCAAAAGACACGACCGCCCGGAGGCGGCCGTGTGACTGTGCATTGTAACCGGCCCCGGACGCAAGCCGGGACCATTGGGACGTCAGTTGACGTTCGTGCCTTCGCGCAGGATCTTCGGCGTGATGAAGATCAGCAACTCTTTGCGGTTGTTGGTCTTGCTCTTGGACTTGAACAGGTTGCCGAGCACCGGCACGTCGCCGAGCAGCGGAACTTTCTTCACCGTATCACGTTGCTCTGTCTCCATGATCCCACCCAGCACGACTGTCTGGCCGTCCTTGACGAGCACCTGGGTCTGGATGTTGCGCGTGTCGATCGAGGGCACGAAGCCACCGGTGGCGCTCGGCACGAGCTGGCCGACACTGTCTTTGGTGACGGTCAGGTCGAGGATCACGCGGTCATCCGGCGTGATCTGCGGCGTCACCTTGAGCGACAGCACGGCCTTCTTGAACTGCGTGGTCGTGGCACCGCTGGACGCCGATTCCTGGTACGGGATTTCGACACCCTGCTCGATGATCGCCTCGCGTCCATTCGACGTGATGACGCGCGGGGTCGATTTGATCTCGCCACGGCCCTCGTTCTGGGCGGCCGTCAATTCGAGGTCGATCAGGAAGTCGTCGAAGTTGAGGATCGACAGTGCGATGCGGCCCGCCGGGTTCGCGACCGGCATGTTGACGTTGTAGCGGTCGAAGTTGCCGAATGGAATCTGGACCGGGAACGGCTGGCCGGTACTCGCCAGGTTGTCGAGGGCCGAGCCCATAATCGAGTCGGTGGACTGCGCGCTGCCGCTGATCGCCATCAGGTCCTTGACGTCGCTGGAGACGCGCGTGAACCCGGCGCGGACGCCAAGCTCGCGGCTGAAGTCGTCGCTGACAATCACGATGCGCGACTCGATCAGCACCTGGCGGACCGGGATGTCGAGTGTCGATACCAGGTTACGGATCGCGGTCAGCTGTTCCGCTGTGTCCTGCACGAGCATCGTATTGGTGCGCTCGTCGACCGTAACGCTGCCACGCGTGGACAGCAGCGAACCGCCGCCGCTCGACTTGACCAGGCGCGCCATATCGCTGGCTTTTGCGTAGTCGACCTGCATGAACTCCGTGCGCAATGGCGCCAGTTCCTGGATGTCCTTTCGCGCGGCAAGCTCGGCCTTTTCCTGCGCCGCGAGCTCAGCCTGGGGCGCAACGATGATCACGTTGTTCTTGCGCCGCATGTCGAGGCCCTTGGTACGCAGCACGATGTCCAGTGCCTGGTCCCAGGGGACATTCTGCAGCCGCAGCGTCACGCGGCCCTTGACCGAGTCGGACACGACGATGTTCTGCCCGCTGGTGTCAGCGAGGAGCTGCAGCACCGGGCGCACGTCGATGTCCTGGAAGTTCAGTGTCAGGCGCTCGCCCGTGTAGACCTTCTCGTCCATCGACGAGGCGGCTGCCTTGGCGCGGCGCTTGACCTCGATGACGTACTGGTTGTCGGTCTGGTAGGCAAGCTGCTCGAAGTCGCCGGTCGCGGTCACGACGACGCGCGCGTTGTCGCCGACACGCAATGCGTCGACCATCGTCACTGGCGTCGCGAAGTCAACGACGTCGTAGCGCTTCATGTTCTCTTCGCCGAGCTGGACGCCCGTGAAGTCAACGATCACGCGGTCGCCCTCCTGGTGGAGGCTCGCGGGCGTCGCCGGATCCGAAAGTTGCACGACCACCCGGCCGGCGCCATCCGGCGAGCGGCGGAAATCGACCCCGGTGATGCTGCGCGGGCCGCCCGAAGACGCGGCTGCATTAGAGGCGGGGGCCGCAGCGGTCGCGGTCGTGGCTGTGCCGCCGAGGGTCACCACAACGCTGTCGCCGTCCGCCTGGGCTGAATACGGCACAAGGGCATCGAGATTAAACACAACCCGCGTGCGGCCCGAAGCTTCCGCGGCGACGATTGTGTCGACACCGCCTGTGCCGACGTCGATGCGCCGGTTCTTGAGCGCCAGCACGACGTCCGGCAGGTCTACCGACAGCCGCGCGGGGCGGTCGATCGTGAAAGTCAGTGGCTGTGGCGCGACACCGTCGGTGCGCAGCCTGATCTGCAGGGTCTGGCCCTGCATCGGCTGCACTTCGACCGCGGTCAGTCGGACCGGGCCCTGTGCGAGCGCGATCTGCGACCATGCGATGGCCACTGTGGCCAGCACGCCGCCGAGCCCGCGTGCAAAGCTTCGTGCCTTGCTGTTGATCAACGCCGTTGTCCGGTTAATGCGAACCATCAGTCGTTCTCCCAGGATTCAATCGCTCAGCGCGAGCGCCGCAGGGCGCTCCAGGTAACCGCCAAGTCCATCGGGCACAATCTCAGTCACTGCAATGCGTGCGTCGCCGATCGACATCACACGGCCATCATTCTGGCCGACGTGATTGCCCGCCAACACACGATGAATCAATCCATCGCGGGTCTGCACCAGTCCGTAGTACGCGCTACCGAGACGCAGCGTGCCGACCATCTTGAGAGTGTCGAGCGGGTACTGTTCCAGGTATTCGCGCGCGCGCTGGATGTCCGGCCGCGGCCCGCTCGGGTTTTCGCCGGCGAGGCTCTGCAGAAACGGCGAGCGGTGATCCGCCATCTCGTATTCGTGGCTGACATACGGCTTGACCTCGGGCAGGGACTTTATGCGTCCGCCCGGCCGCTGCTTGGCTTTTTCGATATTAACGCGCAGTTCGTCCAGGTCTCCGGAGCAGGCGCCGAGCAGCAGGGTGCCCGCGAGTCCGACGACGGTGAAAATGGTACGCATGCGTGCCTGACTCATGTCGTATTCCGCTTCGGCTTCGAGCCTTTCTTGTCGCCCTTAACATCCGCGTCCGAGGTGTCCGCTTCCCCTTCCTCGAGGTACCGGTAGGTCTTGGCGGTCAGGCTCAGTGTCAACTGGTCGTTCGGCGCCGACGCGCGGCCGCGCCCGCTCGCACGCTGCTGGCCCGTACCTTGGGTGATCTCGATGTCGTGCAGCGTGACGATGCGCGGCAGTGCCGCAATACCGCTGACGAACTGACCGAACTCATGGTAGCCACCCGACAGCTGGATCTTGATTGGCAGCTCGGCGTAGAAGTCCTTGCGCGATTCGCTGCCTGGCTGAAACAGGTGTTCCTGCAGGCCGGACGCGAGGCCAGTTTGCGAAATGTCGACCAGCAGGCTCGGTACCTCGGTCTTGCCGGGCAACTGGCGCAGCATCGCGCCGAATGTGCGTTCGATCTCCGCGAGCTGCTGGCGATAGGCCTCGAGATTGGCGGCCTTGCGCTGCTTGTCGTCGAATGTCTGCCACAGCGTCTTCTGCTCGGCCTGAGCCCTGCGCAGGTCTTCCATGTTTCCGAGATTGACGAAGTAGTAGATCAGAAGCCCTGTCGTCACCAGGAATACGAGGGCGACGCCAAGCGCGCGGAACAGGAACGGCCAGCGGCCGACGTCGCTGGGATCGAGCTGACGCAATTGCTCCAGGAATTTCATCGGCCGATCTCCGAAACGAGGGCCTTGCGTTTTGCCTTGGTCGGCTCTTCGTCGGCATCAGCCCCCGCGCGCATCTGCGCGAACAGAGTGAACTGCGAGCCGGGACTCGCGTCCTTGCCGGTCTGGATGACCTTGAGCTCAGGCGCCGAAAGTGTCTCTGACGCGTCGATATTGCGCATGAACGCGGACACGCGAGTGCTCGACTGCGCGATACCGTTGAATTCGATCTTGCGGCCGCTCTGCTTGAGCGACGTAAGGTAGACACCCTCGGGTAGCGTCGCGACCACCTGGTCGAACAGCTTCACCACTTCGGGGCGGCTCGACTGCAGCGTGTCGATGACTTCCATGCGGGCGATCATCTGGTCCTTCTGCTCCTCGAGGGCCAGGATCTGCTCGATGGCCTTGTCGAGACCGGCGATCTCCGACTTCAGCAGGTCGTTGCGCTGGTGCTGCGCGTCGATCATCGAACTGACGGTCAGGTGCGCGAGCAACGTGACGAGCGTGGCCAGCGCGATCGACGCGACCATGCCGATGAAGAACTCTTTCTGTCGCCGCTGGCGGAGTGCTTTCCGCCAGGGCAGTAGGTTAATACTTGGCATCTTGGTCGAAGCTCCGCAATGCGAGGCCGCAGGCTGTCAGTAACGCAGTAGCGTCGCGTTGAACGCCGAGCGCCTTCGCCTTCGAGGAAATCTTCATCTGGCCGAGCGGATCGCCACGTTCCGCCGGGATACCCACCCGGCTTGCGATGACGTCCGCGACACCCGGGATGTTGGCGCAGCCGCCGCAGATGACGATCTGCTCTGGCTGGCTGCGGCCGCTGCCGGAGGCCAGGTAGAACTGCAGCGAACGGCTGACCTGCTGGGTCATGTCGTCGATGAATGGATCGAGCACCTCGGGCTGGTAGTTGGACGGCAGGCCGCCTTCCTTCTTGGCGCGGCCGGCTTCCTCCATCGAGAGCCCGTAGGTGCGCATGATCTCTTCGGTCAGCTGCTGGCCGCCGAAGGCGAAATCGCGCGTGTACACGACGACGAGGTTGCGCAGCACGCTGAATGTGGTCGTGCTCGCACCGAAGTCCACGACCGCGATGTTGCGGTCGATGCCACCGTCCGGCATCTGGTGCGTCAATAGCCGGCAGGCATTCTCGAGCGCGAATGCCTCGACATCGACCAGCTTGGCAACGAGGCCCGCCGCGGTCACCGCGGCGACGCGCTGCTCGACATTCTCGGAGCGCGAGGCGACCAGCAGCACGTCGCGCATGTCGGGGTCCTTTTCGGACGGCCCGAGCACCTGGAAGTCGTAGCTGACCTCCTCCATCGGGAACGGGATGTACTGGTCGGCCTGCATCTCGATCTGCTGCTCGAGGTCGGCCTCGGACAGGTTGCGCGGCATTTGCACGGCCTTGGTAATGGCCGCATCGCCGCTGATCGCAACCGCGCATTCCTTGGAGCGCACGCCGGAGCGCTTGACCGCCCGGCGGATGGCCTCGCCGACCGCGCCGGCATCGACGATCGCCTTCTCGTTGATGGCGTTATGGGGCGTCGGCTCGGCCGCATAGGCCTCGACCCGATATTGACCGCCCGAGAGCGCGAGTTCGATCAGCTTGATCGACGACGTCGTGATGTCGAGGCCGATCAGCGGTCGAAACCGTGGTCCCAGAGAGATCTTCGGCAGCTTCAGCACGGAAATTTCCTTTTCAGGTCAGGCTATTGGACGCTTAATCGCTGCGCAGGGTCAAGTTCGCCACAACTATATAACAAGCAATTGTCAAATTGAACGTGACCCGACTCGCAGTTCGATTCTGGAGCAGCCTTTCCCAGTCGCCGTTCCAGGGCTGTCCGGGGGGTAACCCCCCGGCCGGACCCTGGTGCCAGTGGCCGCTCGCGCCCCTGCGGGGCCTGTGCCGTCTGGTCCGCCACCGATGCTGCACTCGATCCGTGGCCCGCACCGTGTCTGCCGTCACGGTCCGCGCGTCGCGGGGTGGCGACCGGGGTTACGGCGGTCCATCACATTACTATGCATAATCGCCGGCAAATGAAGACCCGACTGCAGCGCAGGCTGCGCATCGCCGCGACCGTCATCGTGTCGCTGGCGGGCCTGATCCTGATGGCTTTTCTCTCGACGTTTTACTACCTGAAGCCGACCCTGCCGGACGTCGCACAGCTGCGCGACGTACGCCTGCAGATACCGCTGCGGGTTTACAGCCGCGACGGGCGCCTGCTGGGCCAGATCGGTGAATACCGCCGCGTACCGGTTACCTGGGAGGAGATCCCGCCGGTGGTCATGCAGGCGGTGCTGGCCGCCGAGGACGATCGCTTCTTCCAGCACCCGGGTGTCGACTGGCAGGGCATGGCGCGGGCGGTCCTGGTCGCCGCATTCACGGGGGAGGCCACGCAGGGCGGCAGCACGTTGACCCAGCAGCTGGTGCGCACCACGCTGATCACAAACGAGCGGAAGCTGCGCCGCAAGCTGCGCGAGATCTTCCTGTCCCTGCAACTCGAGAACGAGCTCAACAAGCAGGAAATCTTCACGCTGTTCGTCAACACGCAGTTCCTCGGCCAGCGCTCGTATGGCTTTGCCGCAGCGGCCGAAACCTATTTTGGAAAGTCGCTCGCCGAGGTCAATGCGGGCGAAGCGGCGCTGCTGGCCGGGATCCTGAAAGCGCCCTCCAATCTCAATCCTGCGGCGAGCGTGAAAGCCGCAACCGATAGGCGCGCTTACGTGTTGCGCCGCATGCATGAACTCGACTACCTCGATGACAAGGCCTACGAGGCCGCGCTCACCGTGCCGATATCGCACGACCTGCACGGGCCGCGCGTCGAGGTCGACGCGCCCTATGTTTCGGAACTGGTGCGCCTCGCGCTTTACGAGACCTATGGGGAGAGCCTCTACACCGATGGTTACAAGGTCGTCACGACCATCGACAGCCGGCTGCAGCGCGCCGCCGACGTCGCATTGCGCAGCGCCGTGCTCGAATACGACCGCCGCCACGGCTATCGCGGCCGCATTGCGCGGCTTGTCCTTGCGCCGGGTGCGGACGATGCAGCGACTGCCCTCGAACTCGAGCGTTATGTGGTCGTGGGTGGCCTGCAGCCCGCGGTAGTCGTCGCGGTCGGTCGCGAGGATGCGACCGTCGTCGCGCGCAACCGCAAGCGCTACCGGCTGCCGATGGATGGCATGCGCTGGGCACGCAGCCCGAAAGCTGCCGAGGCAGCCAGCGACCCACCGAACAACCCCCACGAAGTCGTCGCCAGCGGCGATGTCGTCTACGTGCTGCCGTCGGGCGGTGATGACGCACTTCTCGCCCAGCTGCCGGAGGTCCAGGGCGCATTTGTTTCTGTGGATCCGCATGACGGCGCGGTCGTCGCGATGTCCGGCGGCTTCGATTACCAGGCCTCCAAGTTCAACCGCGTAACCCAGGCGCGCAGGCAGCCTGGCTCGTCATTCAAGCCCTTCATCTATTCCGCGGCACTGGAGGCCGGGTTCACGCCCGCATCGATCGTGCTGGATGCGCCGGTCGTCTACGAAACCCCCGCCAGCGAAGACGGCACCGAGGAAGAGGAAGACTGGCGACCGGTCAATGATTCGCGCCGCTTTTACGGCCCGACCCGGCTGCGTGACGCGCTGGCCCGCTCGCGCAACCTGGTCACGATCCGGCTGATGCGCCAGATGGGCGTCTCCTACACGCGCGAGTACGTCCAGCGCTTCGGCCTGCCCGCGGAGCATATTCCCGCCGACCTGACCGCCGCGCTCGGCACGGCCCAGTTGACACCGCTCGAAATGGCGACAGGTTTTGCGGTATTCGCGAATGGCGGCTCGAAAGTGTCGTCATACCTCATCGAGCGTCTATACGCGTCCGACGGCAGCGTCCTGAAGCAGGCCGAGCCACGGCAGGCATGTGTCGACTGCGCCCTGCCCAACCCCGAGGGCGGTAGCGCGGCGGTAACGCCGGCGGATAGCCAGCTTGCTCCCCGCGTGATCTCGGAAGCGAACGCCTGGATCATCACCGACCTGATGCGGGAAGTGATCAAGAGCGGCACCGGCCAGCGCGCGCGCGCGCTCGGTCGCGGCGACATCGCCGGCAAGACCGGCACGACCAATGACGGCCGCGACGCCTGGTTCTCCGGGTTCAATGCCGACCTGGTCGCAACCGCATGGGTCGGATTTGACCAGGAACGGCCGCTCGGCACCGACGAGGAGGGCTCGCACACGGCCCTGCCCATGTGGATCTACTTCATGCGCGATGCGCTCGCCGGCCGTCCTGGTCACCGCCTGCCGATGCCGGACGGCGTGGTCACCGCGCGCATTTCCCCCGAGACCGGCGAATTCGCCGGCGGCAATGATCCGACAGCCATATTCGAGTACTTCCTGGCCGACCACCTGCCGGCCGGCTTCGACGGTGGAACCGGCGGCACGCAGCCCGGCGTGCCGACGCCGAAGAAATACGAGGAGCCGATCTTCTGATGCCGCGACGATCTGCGCGTGCCGAAATGCTGCGCCAGGCGCTCGCGCGCGAGGCGGCGCGGCTGATGATCGAGCATGGCCTGCCGGACTACGGGCTTGCCAAGCGCAAGGCAGCCGCGCGCCTCGGCGTGACCGACCACGCGGTGCTGCCCAAGAACACGGAGATCGAGGAAGCGCTGGCCGAACACCAGCGGCTGTTCGTGCCGGAAGCGCACGCCAGTGAACTGCTGGAGATGCGCCGCGCCGCGCTCTCGGCGATGCGCCTGCTTGTGGACTTCGAACCGCGCCTGGTCGGCCCGCTGCTGTCGGGCACGGCAACTGCGCACAACGACATCACGCTGCATCTCTTTGCCGACACACCGGAGCTGGTTGCCGTGCAGCTCATGGATCGCGGCATTCCGCATGAATTCGCCGAGCGGCGAATCAAGGTCCAGCGCGGCGAGTTCGAGGCTTACCCTGCCGTGCGATTCACGGCCGGTCCGCATGGGGTGGACGCAACCATCTTTCCGCTGGACGGGATCCGCCAGGCGCCACTCGGCCCGGTGGACGGCCGGCCGATGCGCCGGGCGACGCTGCACGAAGTCGAGGGATTGCTGGCGGCCGAAGCCTCAATCAGCGTTTCTTGACCGGCACGTATTCGCGTTTGACCGGGCCGGTGTAGAGCTGGCGCGGACGCGCGATCTTCAACTCGGGGTCGGCGATCATTTCCTGCCAGTGCGCGACCCAGCCGGCTGAACGCGCAATCGCGAACATCACCGTGAACATCGAGTGTGGGATGCCGAGCGCGCGGTAGATGATCCCGGAATAGAAATCCACGTTCGGATAGAGCTTGCGGCTGATGAAGTACTCGTCTTTCAGCGCAATCTCCTCGAGCCGCAATGCGAGCTCGAACAGCGGGTTATTGGCCTGGCCGAGCTTCGCGAGCACCTGGTGGCACATCTCGCGGATGATCGTCGCGCGCGGGTCGAAGTTCTTGTAGACGCGGTGGCCGAATCCCATCAACCGCACGCCGCCGGCCTTGTCCTTCACGCGCGTGAGGAATTCCTGCACCTTGCTGACATCGCCGATCTTCTCAAGCATGTTGAGCACGGCCTCATTCGCGCCACCGTGCGCCGGGCCCCACAGTGCCGAAACGCCGGCCGAGATCGCGGCATACGGATTACAGCCGGTGCTGCCGGCGAGCCGCACCGTCGAGGTGCTCGCATTCTGCTCGTGGTCGGCATGCAGGATGAACAGCAGGTCGAGCGCCTTTGCGTGCAGCGGATCCACCGTGTAGGGCTCGCACGGCACGGAGAAGAGCATGTGCAGCATGTTGCTGCAGTAATCGAGGTCGTTGCGCGGATAGACAAAGGGCTGGCCGAGCGCATGCTTGTAGGCGGCGGCGGCAATGGTCGGGATCTTGGCGATGATCCGGTGCGAGAAGATCTCGCGATGCCGGTTGTCATTGATGTTCGTCGTGTCATGGTAGAAAGCAGCGAGTGAAGCGACGATTGCTGCGACCATCGCCATCGGGTGCGCGTTGTGATGGAAACCACTGTACAGCCGCGACAGTGACTGGTTCATCATCGTGTGCCGCGTGATCGAATGCTTGAATGAGTCGAGCTCGGCCGCATCCGGCAACTCGCCTTTCAGCAGCAGGTAGGAAACTTCGAGGAAGTTGCTCTGCGCCGCGAGCTGCTCGATCGGGTAGCCGCGATAAAGCAGCGTGCCCTCGTCGCCGTCGATGAAAGTGATGCGGCTTTCGGTCGAAGCCGTCGCCAGGAATCCGGGATCAAAGGTGAAAACGCCGTGGTCGCGCAGCAGGGTGGTGATGCTGATGACATCCGGCCCCACCGTGCCCGACAACGTCTCCAGGTCGCTGGTCTTTCCGGTTGTCAGATTCTTAAGCTGATATTTGTCGTTGCTCATCGGCTCATGATACCCGCATGGCATCCTCTAGAATGTGCGCATGAACACGGCGATCGCCATCTACGTCCACCTTCCGTGGTGCGTCCGCAAGTGCCCCTACTGCGATTTTAATTCACATCCAGCGCCCGGGCGCATTCCTGAATTGACCTATGTCAAGGCGCTGCTGGCCGATCTCGATGCTGACCTGGATCTCGCGGCGGGCCGGAGCGTCACGAGCGTGTTCCTGGGCGGTGGAACGCCCTCGCTGTTCGGCACGGAGTCGATCGGGACCCTGCTCGCAGGCATCGCTTCGCGACTGCCCGTTGCCGCGGACGTCGAGATCACGATGGAGGCCAATCCGGGGACCGTCGAGCACGGCCGCTTCGAGGGCTACGCCGCGGCCGGCGTGAATCGCGTGTCGCTGGGCGCGCAATCCTTCGATACAGCACGGCTCAAGCAGCTCGGGCGCATCCACGGGCCCGAGGAGATCGGCATCGCGGTTTCCGAACTGCGCGCCGCCTCCATCACGAACTTCAATCTCGATCTCATGTACGCGCTGCCGGAGCAGACCACGGCCGGGGCGCTCGCCGATCTCTCATCGGCGATCGCGCTCGGACCCGCGCACTTGTCCCACTATCAGCTCACGCTCGAGCCGGGCACCGCCTTCTATTACCGCCCGCCCCCGCTTCCCGATGACGACCAGGCCTTCGAGATGCAGAACGAGTGTCAGCGGATGCTGGCCGCGGCGGGATTCGCCCAGTACGAGGTGTCTGCTTACGCCCGGCCCAGCCGGCAATGCCGCCACAATCTCAATTACTGGCGCTTTGGCGACTACCTTGGCATCGGCGCGGGCGCCCACGGCAAGGTCACGGTCGGCGGGCAGATCATCCGCACCGAAAAGGTACGCATGCCGCGCGAGTACCTGCGCCGCGCGGCCGATAGCGTTGGCAGCGGGGACACCCGCAGGTCGGTGCCCGTTGCGGACCTGCCCTTCGAGTTCATGTTGAACGCGCTGCGCCTGCATGAGGGCTTCACGCTTGCCGATTTCGAGCGCGCGACCGGGCTCGCCGCCCAGGCGCTGGAACCCGAGCTTGCGGAACTCGCCGCCAAGACGCTGATGGCCGAAACCGGTGGTCGTTGGAGGCCAACCGGGCTCGGATTCCGGTTCCTGAACGACCTGCAGGCAGCCTTCCTGCCCTCTGGCAAGGAGGTGACGAGCAGCAGGGAGTTGTACACAGCGCCCTCCCGGCTCGGGCCGCAGAGGGACTTTCGACACATTGTTACTGATGTGCCTTAACTGGACCTAGATAAGCCATTGTTCTTACTTGGGAAAAGTGCCTGGTCAATATTTAAGCAATTCGTCATATAAGCGCGTTCCCGCGATTCGATGGTCTCTGCCACCGCACTCATCCACAGAGTTATCCACACAATTTGTGGATAAAGCGAAAACCCTCACAGATTCGGGGACTTAGATCGCGTCATCGGCGCCCATCCCGGGGTCTTCTGGCCTGAAGACAGTCCTGATAGACTGCGCGCCCTTTTCGCAGGACCTCACCAGGATCGCAGTCATGAAGACGGACATTCATCCGAAATACGCGGAAATCACCGTCACTTGCACCTGCGGGAACAAGTTCCAGACGCGTTCCACGCTCGGCACGAACCTCGACATCGAGGTCTGCTCGAACTGCCATCCGTTCTACACCGGCAAGCAGAAAATGCACGACACCGGTGGGCGCATCGATCGCTTCCGCAAGAAGTACGGCCTGAAGTAAGCAGTCGGCCGGCAACGCCAGCCAACTTTCCCTGCTCCGGCGCGTCTAAGCTGGAGCGGGAGGATTCCATGTCGAAGTTGCCAAGCAAGATCTTGACCTTCTGTGCTGCCGCGCTCTTCATTGCGAGCGCGACCAACACCATTGCGGCCACGACCGAAAAGCCAGAGGTCGAAGAAACGAAGGCCGAACAGGCCAAGATCGAAAAGCCGA
>Ga0315276_10003869_pt1 | contig 13741 bp, 11 predicted proteins | sample YL17G05_0_MG_FD_204542 | JGI IMG/M metagenome (GOLD analysis project Ga0315276, IMG submission 204542) | Sediment microbial communities from Yellowstone Lake, YNP, Wyoming, USA - YL17G05_0 | ecosystem: Environmental > Aquatic > Freshwater > Lake > Sediment | place: USA: Wyoming | collected...
GGCCCCAAGGTTCTCTGGTCGGTCCCCGTGGGCATCGGCTACGGCGGCCCGGTCGTCGTGGGCGGCAAGGTCTACCTGCTGGACAGAGACGACACCGTCGGAGACAAGCTGCGGTGTCTGGATTTCGCCACCGGCAAAGAGCTCTGGAGTTTCACCTACGATGCGCCGGGCAAGTTCGACCATCCGGGCTCGCGAACCACGCCGACAGTCGACGGCGGCAACGTCTATGTGTCTGGCCCACTCGGAGACCTGTATTGCATCAGCACGACCACGCACAAACCCGTCTGGAACAAGAACGTCTGGAAGGAATTTGGGGGCGGGCAGTTGCCGAGGTGGGCCTTGACCCAGAACCCCCTCATCTACCGCAACCTGGTGATCGTGGCGTCGCAGACATCGCAGACCAGCGTGGTGGCCTATGACAAGCTGACAGGTGAACTGAAGTGGAAATCACCTGTCCTGTCCGGCAGTGCCGGCTATGTCAGCCCGTCGCTGGTCAAGGTCGGCGGCGACGACCACCTCGTCATGATCATGTCCTCCAAGGGATTCGGCCGCAGCGCCGGCGGCGGCAGCGTCGCCGGCCTCGACCCGCTCAGCGGAACGGTCTTGTGGACCTATGGCAACTGGCAGTGCGGGATTCCGGTTCCGCATGCGGTCGATGCCGGTGACGGACGGATCCTCATCACGGGCGGGTACAGCGCAGGCGCAGCCATGATCAAGGTGCACAGGGCAGCAGATGGGACCTACGGCGTCACGGAGCTCTTCAAGAACGTCAATTTCGGCGCCCACACGCAGCCGCCCATTCTGTACAAGGACCATTTCTATGCCCAGTACACCATCAACGAGCGGAGCGACGGCCTGGTGTGCATGACGCTGGACGGTCAGATCAAGTGGAAGACGGGCGACGACCCATCTTTCAACAAGGGTGGCGCGGTCCTCGCCGACGGTCTGCTGTTCAGCGTTGATGGCAACAAGCTGTTGTATCTCATCGAGCCGGACCCATCCGGCTTCAAGCCGCTGGCCAGCGCCGAGCTGCTGGAGCCGGGTGAGAACTGGGCTCCGATAGCCCTTGCGGACGGCAAGCTGCTGATACGCGACCAGAAGAACCTGAAGTGCCTGGCGGTTGCTCAACAGGGACGGTGAGCGCGATGGGCCGCTGACCGGGAACGACGACGGCCCATGTCGACTGGGGCGGGCGGTGCGGGTCTCGAACGGTGCGAAAAGGGGATGCGGGTCATGGAGAGTCGGATGCGGACAACCGTTGCGGGCGTGATGGCGGCATGCGGGCTGGCGGCGTCGGTCTGGGCGCAGACCCCGGAGGAGATCGGCGCCCGCCTGTTGCGGGACCCGGCGGTCAAGGCGGCGCTGGCGGCGGCGAAGCAAAACGAGCCGCAGGTTATCGAGGACCAGCTGGCGATCTGCGAGGTGCCGGCTCCGCCGTTCAAAGAGGGGCCGAGGGGCGAGATCTACAAGCATCGCCTTCAGGCCCTTGGCCTCAAGAACGTCCGGACGGATGCGGCCGGCAACGTCCTGGGTGAACGGCCCGGCCTCGGGCCTCGCCCGCACCTGGTGCTGGCGGCCCACCTGGACACGGTCTTCCCCGAAGGGACCCGGGTGACGCCTCGCCAGGAAGGCACGGTCCTGGCCGGACCTGGCATTGGCGACGACTGCCGCGGGCTGGCGGTGCTGCTCGGGGTCATCCGGGCGCTTGACCAGGCCCACGTGCAGACCACGGGCTCCATCACCTTCGTCGCGAACGTCGGCGAGGAGGGCCTCGGTGATTTGCGCGGGACCAAGGCGCTGTTCGACGACACCCTCAAGGGCACCATCGATCGCTTCGTGTCGATCGACGGAACCGGCTCCGGCATCACCAACGAGGCCGTGGGCAGCTTCCGCTATCGGGTGACGTTCAAGGGGCCGGGCGGGCACAGCTACGGCGCCTTCGGTCTGGTCAACCCGGTGCACGCCCTGGGCCGCGCCATCGCGGCGGTTGCCGACTTCCAGGTGCCGTCGGAGCCGAAGACGACGTTCAATGTGGGGCGCATTGGCGGAGGGACCTCGGTCAATTCGATCGCCTACGAGGCGTGGATGGAGGTCGACTTGCGCTCGGCCGACCAGGCCTCGCTCGTCTCGGTCGACGCGAAGTTCCACAAGGCCGTGGAGACCGCCCTGGCGGCCGAACGGGAACGATGGGGGCGCGCGGATCTGATCGTCGACACGGAGCTGCTGGGCCGCCGGCCGGGCGGGCGCACCGCGCCGGATTCCTTCATCGTGCGGGCCGCGCGAAGCGTCACCTCGGCGTTGGGCCTCGAGCCTGACCTGAGGGAAGGCTCGACCGATTCGAATGTGCCGATGAGCCGCGGCGTGCCGGCGGTGACGATCGGCGGCGGAGGGCGAGGCACCGGCGCCCACGCGCTCTCCGAGTCATTCGACACGACCGACTCCTACAAGGGGACGCAGCGCGCACTCCTGCTGGTCGTGATCCTCACGGGGGCCGACGGCGGGCGCTGATGGACGGCATCCTGCCCGTCCGTCTGGCGATCGGGAATGGCGGTTCTTGCGAGTATCGTCTCCGGTTCAGACGTATCGCCGGACGCGGCTGCAGTAGGTCCGATACTCTTCGCCGAATACGTGACGCAACTGCGCCTCTTCGGCCAGCACAATCTTGTGGTGAACAACAATCACGTATGCGGCGACCAGTAGCAGCACTGGATTGAGCGTCCGCAGGACCGTCGCACAGAGCGTGGCGTAGACGCCCACGTACATGGGATTCCGACTGAACCTGAACAGTCCGGTCTGCTTCAGGCCGGTGCGTTCCTTGGGTGATCCAATCCTGAACGAGTCTCCGAGACCGGACCGGCCGGCGAACAGGAGCGCGAAGCCCACCGCCCACAGACCGAGCGATACGCCCGCAAGCAGATCCGGGACGTCGATGAAGGAGAGTCTGTCGCTCCAACTCTGGACGACCATCGCCCCCCACACTACGACAATGGCCCACTTGCTGCTGGCGAATAGCCCCTTCGCGATCGGAGGGTCTCCGTCCATCTCGACATGGCGCCTCCGAAACGCCAGGCCTTTCTGGATGAGGCCCGCCAGGAATAGAACGGGAAGCGCGGTGACGATCAGAGACAGAAGCATGCCAGTCCTCCGGGGTACTGGGGGCCGTCTGCCATCTCGTCGAGGATGACGGCGAAGAGCGTGTGGCTCCTGGGATCGAGCCTGCCGGCTTTCTTGAGGAGTTCGTAGCTTGTGCGGATCGCCAGTGCCCCCAGGTAGACGGCCGCGACGGCGGAGTAGCCGATTATCATGTGGCGCCTTTTGGGGGGCGCGAGGGAGGCGGCCCCATTCTATCGCACGGCACGCGTTGCGCGGAACACGGATGCCATAGCCCCAATTCAGCGCCGGCGCTTCGCGAGAGAGGACCCCGGCACGCTGTGAGCAGGTTGTTACGAATGGGACACTCGCGTTGCGAGTGGCGCGTTGCGATTGGGACGCGGCAGTCACGCCCTGGCGCTACAATGTCCCCGCTGTCGGATTCGAGCCTCGTGTAAGTGAGCAGTGGGAGCATGGTTCAGCGTTCCCGTGAATTCCAGGTGTTCGCCAAGCCGGTCGGGGCTCTCTGCAACCTCGACTGCCAATACTGTTACTACCTGGAGAAGGAACGGCTCTACCCCGAGAGCAAGTCCTTCCGGATGCCCGACGATCTCCTGGAGGAGTACATCGTCCAGCAGATTGCAATTGCGCCGGAAAGCGAGGTCCTCTTTTCCTGGCACGGCGGCGAACCGACGATGCTTGGGCTGGACTATTTCCGCCGGATTGTGGAACTCCAGCGCACACACTGTCCCGCCGGCACACACATCGCCAACGGCATCCAGACCAATGGCGTGCTGCTGACGGATGAGTGGTGCAGCTTTCTTGCGGCTGAGAAGTTCGGCGTGGGCCTGAGCCTCGACGGACCGAGAGAACTGCACGACGCGTATCGCACGACGAAAGACGGTCGGGCGACGCATCGGCAGGTGATGCAGAGCTATCGTCTGTTACGGCGGCACAAGATTCCCGTGGATCTGCTCTGTGTGGTGCACGCGCAGAACGTGCGGCACCCGCTCGAGGTGTATCACTTCTTCAAGGAGATCGGGGCCCAGTACCTCAGTTTCATACCCCTGGTGGAGCCGCAACCAGGCTCGACCGGCGGCGTGAGCGAGCGTACGGTGCCGGCCGAGGCCTTCGGCCGCTTCTTGTGCGCGATCTTCGACGAATGGGTCCAACACGATATGGGGCGGCTCATCGTCCAGATCTTCGAAGAAGCCGCGAGACCGGCGCTTGGGCTGGGCCATTCGCTGTGTATCTTCCGTCCCGCCTGCGGCGATGTGCCGGTGGTCGAGCACAACGGCGACTTCTACCAATGCGATCACTTCGTCACCCCCGGGCACAGGCTGGGCAACATTCGCGACACTCCGCTCGCGGACCTGCTCGAGAGCCCGGCACAGGACGCCTTCGGGCGGGCCAAGCAGGAAACGCTGCCGCGCTATTGCCAGGCGTGCGATGTTCTGACGATGTGCAACGGGGGCTGCCCGAAGGATCGCATCATCCAGGCGCCCGACGGCGAGTCGGGCCTGAACTACCTCTGCGCCGGTTATCGGCGGTTCTTCATGCACTGCCGTCCCTATACGGAGCGCATGGCGGCACTGCTGTGGGCAGGACATCAGCCGGAATCGCTGATGGAGCAACTCCGCGCGGAGGAGATTGAGTCGCGTCCGAACGCGGGGCGCAATGATCCCTGCCCGTGTGGGAGCGGCCGCAAATTCAAGGCGTGCTGCCTGAGGGGGTGATCGTGTGTGTGGTTCGAAAGGAGAAACCGTGATGCTTTCGGATGAAACGCAGAAGGTCATGAATCGACGAGAGTTTATCGCGGGGACGACCTCGGGAGTGGTCGGGGTCGTGGCCATGGGGGCGGCCGTGACGGCACAATCGCCGCCGGCCGCCCCACCGGGGCAGTCCGCGGCGGCACAGCCTGCGGCGACGGCGGGCAGGGTGTTCTACAAAGCGATATCGGGCGAGACCGTGCAGATGCGCGGGCACAACGGCGACCTGATCGACGCCTACGTGGCGCGCCCGTCGGGACCTGGCAAGTTCCCGGGCGTGGTCGTGGTCCATCACATGCCCGGCTGGGACGAGCCGACCATCGAGATCACCCGCAGGTTCGCCCAGCATGGCTATGCCGCCATCTGCCCGAATCTGCAGTTCCGCGAAGGCAAAGGGACGCCCGAGGCCAACGCCGCGAGCGTGCGGGAGGCCGGCGGCATGCCGGATGACCGCACCATGGGCGACGTCGAAGGCGCCATCCGGCATCTGCGCGCCATGCGGGAGCTGAACGGCAAGGTCGGGATCATCGGCTACTGTTCCGGCGGCCGCCAGGTCTATCTGGCGGCGTGCACGCTCAAGGGCCTCGACGCCGCAGTGGCCTGCTATCCGGGCGGCGTGGGGGCGGGCAATGCGGGGCTCACGCCGCGGCAGCCCGTGGATCCGCTCGACCTCACCAAAGACATGAACTGCCCGCTGCTCGGCATCTTCGGCAAAGAAGACAGACGCCCCTCCCCCGAACATGTCGCCAAGATGGAGGCGGAACTCACGAAGTTCGGCAAGACCCACGAACTCCTGTCGTTCGATGGTGCCGGGCACTCCATCTTTGCGATCGATCGCGCGGACTACCGTCCGCTGGTGGCGACCGAAGGCTGGAAGAAGATCTTCGCCTGGTACGAGAAGTATCTCGTGTGAGTGCGCCGCTGCGGGCGATCAGAATCCGCTCGGCCTGACCCAGAAGCTTTCCTGCCACGTCGTGCCTGGCGGCCGCGCGGGCGCCGGCGGCTGGTTCGGCCCGGGGCTCACGATCTGGCTGCCGCGTCCGCTGTTCGTCGGGTTCGGCGAGTAGACGACGAGGGATCTGAAGTTGGCACCCAGGTTCACAGCGCCCTAGAATACTCGGATGACCAATCACGACCGGATTCCAGTGGCCGGCGCTCGCCGGTTGGCGTGTCTCATCCTCGCGCTCGCCGGCCTGACGGCCGCGTGCCAAACCAAGCCGGCGGTGCCGCCTGTCTCCGCGAGCGCGTGGGCGGTGGTGAACGGCCACGAGATTACCCGAGACGACGTCGAGAAAGCCTACCGGCGTAGCGCTCCGACGGCCCAGCCGATCGGCGACGACGAGGTGTTCGCGGCCAGGCTGGTCCTGCTCGACGACCTGATCCTCCAGGACCTCTTCCTGGCCAAGGTCCGTGATCTCAAGATTCTTGTCCCGGAGTCCGATCTCGACACGGCGTACGCCGAGGCGCGCAAGAACGTCCCGGAGGAGGCGTTCACGCAGGAACTGGCGAAGCGGTCCCTGACGGTCAGCGACCTGCGCGAGGCGCTGCGCCGCGACATGGTGGTGCAGAAGCTCTTCGCGCGTGAGGTGTCGTCCAGGATCTTTGTGACCGACCAGGAGATCTCGGCGTACTTCGAGGCCAACAAGCCGGAGTTCAACCGAACCGAGAACGCGTACCGCATCGCGCAGATCGTCATCACACCCGTGGCAGAGGCGCAGATCGCCAATCGCACCGGCAGCGACGCGACGACGCCCGAGGCGTCAAAGGCGAAGCTGCAGATGATCATGGACAAGCTGAAGGCGGGCGCCCAGTTCCAGGAAGTGGCGGCGGACTTCTCCGAAGACCCGCAGTCGGCAGGCCGTGGCGGGGACCTCGGGTTCCTCCCGGTGTCGGCCATCCAGCAGTACCCGCCGCAGCTGCGAGACGCGGTGTTCGCCGCCAAGCCGGGGTCGGCGAAGGTCCTCGGCTCGAACGGCGGATACGTCATCGTAGTCGTCCTCGGGACGGACTCCGCAGGCCAGAAGGACCTGGGCACGCCGGGCGTGAAGGACGGGATCAGCCAGTCGCTGAAGTCCCGCCGTGAGCAGTTGCTGCGGACGGCCTACATCAGCAACCTGCGCAACGGCGCGGTCGTCGAGAACCTGATCGCCAAGCGCATCGTCGAGTCGCAGGGGAAGGTGCCGACGCTCGGCCTGGCGGCGCCGGGGGCGAAGTAAAGCTCCGACGCGCCCCGCCGCCCTACTCGTTGTGGACCAGGTAGGCCTCGACCATCAGCAGGCTGCGTTCGCCGGAGATTCTCACGACCTTCAGCAGGTTCTCCATGGTCGACACTTCCTCGACCTGCTCGGTCACGAACCAGCGCAGGAAGTCCTGCGCCGCGTAGTCTTTCTGATCGGCCGCCAGCGTCATCATCGCGTTGACGCGCGCCGTGACCTCGAGCTCCCAGTGCAGCGCCAGCGCGACCGCTTCCTCCACGGAGGCGAAGGTGGATTTGGGTGCCGCCACGGCCGGGATTTCGACTGCGCCGCCGACCTCGTCGATGTAGCGCACGAACTTGATGGCGTGCGCGCGCTCTTCTTCCGCCTGCTTGAAGAACATGCCTGCCAGCTTCTTCAGCCCGACGCCGTCGAAGTAGGACGCGATGTTGACGTACTGATTCGATGCGAACAGTTCGAGGCCGATTTCCTCGTTGAAGGCGGCGTTCAGTTCCTTGCTGATCAACATGACAGTCTCCGTCGAATCTGAGGACATACGTATCGCGGCCCGGAGTGGGCCGCTGTCAGCTACGATACCCCAATCCGCGGCCGACCCTTCCGCCTACCTGCCGAACAAGGCGTGGGACTTCACGCTGAACGAGTCATTGAACAGGAAGACCACGAGGACGATATACGCGACGAACCCGATGGCGAAGAGCACCTGGGCTCCGGAGGTCTTCTGGATCTCCTGGCGCGCGCCAGGCTCGCAGATCTCGCCCGGGCAGTACTGGGCCTTCTCCCGATAGAGCAGCGCGTAGATCTTGCAGCCCAGGCAGATGCCGAAAGCGCTCTCGAAGAAGAGGAAGACGAGGCAGGCCAGGCAGATCAACCCCGAGATCGGGCCGTACGTGTTCATCACGTTCACCAGGATGAACATCGTCGACGCCAAGAGGACGCCGAGTATCCACGCCCACCGCTTCTGCGGGGCACCGACGTACTCGGGCACCTGGTTCCTGACGATGAGGCGCCCCAGGATCAACGAGGGCGAGAACCTCGGGTTGATGAAGACGCGGATGAGCATGTCCGGCAGGAAGATGGCGATGGCGTACTTCAGGAGCACGAAGTTCGCTTTCATGACGGCCGCCACGATGGCGATGAACATCATCAGGAACAGCAGTCCGGCGGCGGCTCGGATCTCGCGCTCGTTCAGGACGGGGATGCTGTACCCGTCGACGTCCTCGCCGAACTTCACGATGGTGCTCATGGTCCGTCCCTCTTTGTGGAAATCGATTGTGTGGGTAACTGAGAGAGAATACGCGGAAGCGGTCGGATTGTTCCAGTGAGGCGCAGGGAGGCATCGCCCGGCAGCCGAAGGGCGGGGCGCAAGGAATGAGGACAGATGCTTGGCATTGTGACCATCGGCCAGACGCCGCGCCCTGACATCGAGCGCACGTGCCGACCCTACGCCGGCGGGACGGCGATCCGGATCGTCGGCGCCCTGGATGGCCTGACGCGTGACGAGATCCGCCTGCTCGACAATCCGGACGGGCCGTATCCGCTGCTGGTCCGGCTCACCGATGGCGCGACGGCTGAGGTGCCGCTCCAGGCGCTCGTGCCGCGCGTCACGGCCCGCGCGGCGGACCTTGCCGCGGCGAGTGCGCGACTGGTCGTCATCTGGTGCGCGGGTGAGTTCCCCGACATCGCGTGCCCGGTGCCCGTCCTGCGGCCGGGCCGCCTGGTTCCCGCGTGCGCGGCCGAGGTGATGCAGACGCGCAACATCGGCGTGGTGACGCCGGTGCGGGGGCAGGTTGACGCCGCGCGCGCCAAGTGGCAGGCCGACGGGTTTGCGGCCACCGTCACCTGGGCCGCCCCTGGCGACGCCGGCGGCCTCGCGCGCGCCGGCCTGGAACTGGCTGACGCGGCCATCGAACTCGTCGTCCTCGACTGCATGGGCCACGGCGAGGACGCGCGCCGTGAGGTGGCTCGCGCGTCGGGCCATCCGGTCCTCTCGGCCCAGTCCATCACCGCACGGGTGGCCGGGGCGCTGGTCGCACACGACAGGAGGCATTCATGAAGGTCACCGCGCTCGTCCTCGTTCCGGTTCTGGCAACCGCAGGCTGCGGAGGCGGCCCGTCCCCAGCCGCGCCGGCGGCACCTGCGACGGTGGTCCAGTCGTCGGTCGCCCTCGGGGATCCGCATATCGTCAGCGACTCGGTCAACCGCCTCAACATCCTCTTCTCGATTTACGAGGCGCTGGTCGCCACCGATGAACGCGGGGGCTACCAGCCGGCGCTGGCAGAGCGCTGGAGCGTGGCGGATGACGCGCGCACCTGGACGTTCACGTTGCGTAAAGGCGTGACGTTCCACAACGGCGATGCCCTGCGGGCCGCGGACGTGGTGGCCAGCATCAGGCGGGCGCTCGATCCGGCCATCGGCGGGTCCTTCGGCACGCAGGGGGTGCTCGCCACTTATCTGGGCACCGCCCAGGTGCAGGCCCTCGACGCGTCCACGGTGCGCATCATCACGGCCGAGCCCATGGCCGACCTCCTGGACCTGATGGCGTCCATCCTCATCGGGCCCGAGCGCGACCTGCCACGTTTGCCCAAGACGCTGGTTGGCAGCGGCCCGTACCGGATCGTCTCGCAGACCGACAACCGGGTCGTGCTGGCGGCCTACGACCGGTACTGGGGACCGGCGCCTCGCTACGCTGAGATTCGTTTCGCGGCGGAGCCCGACGCCCGCAAGCGCGTCGATGCGCTGCTGGCGGGAGAGGCCGACCTGGCCGCCGGCATCGGCATCGAGGGCAAGACGCGTCTGGCGGCGGGCAGCGGCGCCACGGCGCACGAGCGCGAAAGCGGCCTGTGCATCATCTTCATGCTGAATGCGCAGAACGGCCCGTGCAAGGACCGCCGCGTGCGCCAGGCGTTGAACTACGCGCTTGACGTGGACGCGATCATCGCCGGGGTCGTGAACGGAGGCGCGACGCGGCTCACCGGGTACCTGACGTCGCACCACTTCGGCTACAACCCCGAGACGCCCGCGTATCCGCACGACCCCGAGAAAGCCCGGCAGCTGCTGGCGGAAGCCGGCTACGGCAAGGGGCTATCGCTGGTCGTCGACATCCCGTCGACCATGCCCGACGAAGCGCCCGCGCTCGCCCGGATGATGGCGGAGCAGTACAAGCAAGTGGGCATCACCGTGAAGGTCGTCGAACACGGCGACCGCGCGGCGTACTCGCAGATGGTCCGGGAGAAGAAGATCAACGACGCGTGCGCGTTCGATTCGAGCCCGCGCAGCACCTTCCGCGTGCTGCGTGAGAAGCTGCATTCGGGATTGCGCGGGCCCTGGTGGGAGGGCTACCAGAACCCGCAGGTGGACGCCCTGATCGAGAAAGCCCAGGCCACGGTCGCGGATACCGCCCGCCAGAAGCTCTATCGGGAGATCTACACGATTGTCCGCGACGACGCCCCGTGGGTGTTTCTGTACCGGCCGACCAATTACTGGGGCGTGCGTCCGACGATCACGGGCTGGACTCCTCGCCCGGACGGCCTGGTGCTGCTGCGATAGACGCAAGGTGGCGACTGGCTGGCGCCGCCCGGACGGCGTGGCCGCCGCAGCGCGCCGCTACCGCGGCACGAGGAGGTTGAAGAGCGGGTCGACGGTATTCCGGAAGTAGACGCCGACCAGATCGATGCCGAACACGGCGGGCACGCCCCACAGCAGCGCGATGAGTATCGGGAAGCCGTACTGCCGCAGCCGGTAGTACGTGTGGAGGCCTCGGTTCGACAGGAAGAGCGGAAAGACGCTCGACCCGTCTAGCGGCGGGATCGGGAGCAGGTTGAAGAACATCAGCACCAGGTTCACTTCCGTGAACGCGCCGCCGATCAGCCCCAGCCAGGCCAGCGTCCCGCTCGTGCCGTCGCCGAGTAACCAGGCGGCCCACGCGACGCCGCCGCCGGCCACGGCCAGCACGAGGTTCGCCGCCGGGCCCGCCAGTCCCGTGACGAACTGTCCGTGGCGGACGTCGCGATAGTACCCCGGGTTCACCGGTACCGGCCTGGCGTAGCCGAAGACCGGGGCACCCGAACTCCACAGCAGCAGGGGCAGCAGGACGGTCCCGAACAGGTCGACATGCCTGAGCGGATTCAGCGAGAGCCGCCCTGCGTCCCGCGCGGTCGGGTCGCCGAACCGCAGCGACACGTACCCGTGCGCCACTTCGTGGAGTACGACCGAGGGAATCAGCAGGGCAAGCGTGAAGAGGCCGAATGCGACAGATGTCACGGCGATGTCCCTCAGGCAGTCCGCTCGACTGCGCTATCCGCTGATTGTAGCCTCATGCCGGTCGCCGACGGCAGCTGCAGGGCCGCGGACGGCCATCACGCTCAACCTTCACCGTGCCGATCGAGGGTGGGATCGGCAGCGTGCAGCGACGCCCGCGCGTCGCACCGGCCGGCCTGGCCGTTGGACTATGATCGCTCAGACCGGCTGACCTGCCGGCCTTGCCCGCCGGAACCAGGGCGATGCCGGTGAGACATCACTCGAACTCTCGGGAACGACATGCTCAAGAAACTCGCCCTGTCCGTTGTGCTGTGCATCGCCGCCCTCTCCGTGCCCACGTACGGCGCGCCTCCGGCGGCCGATAGCCTGGACGCCTACTTCAAGCCGCTCAAGTGGCGGTCGATCGGGCCCTTCCGCGGGGGGCGCTCCGTCGCCGTCACGGGCGTGGTCGGCGACCCGAACACCTATTACATGGGGACCACCGGCGGGGGGCTGTGGAAGACCGAGAACCGCGGCATCAACTGGCGCAACGTGTCGGATGGCTACTTCAAGACCGCCACGGTCGGGGCCGTGGCCGTCGCGGCCGCCGATCCGAACGTGGTCTACGTCGGCATGGGGGAACACGCCGTCCGGGGCGTCATGACGCACAGCGGCGATGGCGTCTACCGCTCGACCGATGCGGGCCGCACGTGGAAGCACGTCGGCCTGGCGCCAACGCAGCACATTGCGCGCATCGTCGTGCATCCGAAAGACCCGGACACGGTGCTCGTGGCCGCCCAGGGCGCGCTCTACAGCCCGTCGCCGGAGCGGGGCATCTTCAAGTCCACCGACGGCGGCGCAACCTGGAAGAAGGTCCTGTTCGTCAACGACAAGACCGGCGCGGCGGAGCTCGCGATCGACGCCACCAACCCGCGGATTCTCTATGCGGCGATGTGGGAACACGGCCGCCTGCCCTGGCAGGTCATCAGCGGCGGGCCCGGCAGCGGCCTGTACAAGTCGACCGACGGCGGTGACACCTGGGAGAAGATGACCGAGGGCCTGCCTGCGCAGATGGGCAAGATGGCGATTGCCGTCAGCCCGTCGAGCCCCGAGACGGTATACGCGCTCATCGAGAGCGACTCGGCGAAGGATGAACGCGGGCTCTACGTCTCGGCGAACGCGGGAAAGAAGTGGACCCAGGTGACCAGTGACCCGCGCCTGATCCAGCGGGCGTGGTACTACACGGAGCTCTTCGTCGACCCGCAGGACGTCCGCACGCTCTACGTCCTCAGCGCGCCGGCGCTGCGGTCGACCGATAGCGGCAAGACCTGGCAGACCCTGTCCGGCACCCACGGCGACTATCACGACATGTGGCTCAACCCGCACAATTCGCGCAACTTCGTCATCGCGAACGACGGTGGCGCCGACATCACCTTCGACGCGGGCAAGAGCTGGAGCGGGCAGGACACCCAGCCGACGGCGCAGTTCTACCGCATCAACGTCGACAACCGCTTTCCGTACCGCATCTACGGCGGGCAGCAGGACAACTCGTCGGTGGTCATCGCCAGCCGCGAACTCGGCAGCGGGGGCATCACCCCGGCGAGCTGGAGGGCGTCGGCAGGCGGCGAGAGCGCGTTCCTGGCGTTCGATCCCGACAACCCGCGTTTCGTGATGGGCGGGAGCTACCAGGGCACGATCGACGTGACCGACACCGAGGTGACAGCCGGCACCAACGTCATGGCGGCGCCCATCCAGTACCTGGGCATGGACGCCAAGGACATGAAGTACCGGTTCAACTGGAACGCGCCGATTCTTTGGAGCCGCCACGAGCCGAACACCTACTACCACGGCGCGCAGGTCCTGCTGAAGACGACGGACATGGGCCGGACGTGGGCGGCGATGTCGCCCGACCTGACGCGAAACGAGAAGTCGAAGCAGGGCACCCCCGGCGTCCCGTACACGAACGAGGCCGTCGGCGCCGAGAACTACGGGACGCTCGCCTACGTCGTCGAGTCGCCGCACGAGAAGGGCGTGATCTGGACCGGGAGCGACGACGGGCTCGTCCAGGTGACGCGCGACGGCGGCGCGACGTGGGTCAACGTCACGCCCAAGGGGCTGGCCGAGTGCCTGGTGAATGCCATCGAGGTGTCGCCCTTCGACAAGGCCACCGCCTACCTCGCCACCACGCGCTACAAGTTCAACGACCACGCGCCCGGGCTCTACAAGACGACGGACTACGGCGCGACGTGGACGAAGATCGACCGTGGCATTCCCGCCAGCGCGTTCACGCGGGTCGTGCGCGAAGACGATGTCCGGCGCGATCTGCTCTTCGCCGGCACCGAGCTTGGACTCTTCATCTCCTGGAACGGCGGCCGGGACTGGTCGGCGTTCCAGCTGAATCTGCCGGTCACCCCGATCACCGACCTGCGC
>Ga0315276_10003872_pt1 | contig 13735 bp, 17 predicted proteins | sample YL17G05_0_MG_FD_204542 | JGI IMG/M metagenome (GOLD analysis project Ga0315276, IMG submission 204542) | Sediment microbial communities from Yellowstone Lake, YNP, Wyoming, USA - YL17G05_0 | ecosystem: Environmental > Aquatic > Freshwater > Lake > Sediment | place: USA: Wyoming | collected...
ACTGCTACAGGGATTCTCGGGGCCTCGAGCACGCAAGGACATCATTGACCGGTTTGGTGCCCTGCCGCTACTCGGTCCAGACCGGCAGGACCATATCGACGCCGCCGAGATACGCAACCGATGCCGCCGCGCCGGCGTGCAGACCGGCGCCATTGACGCCTTGCTTGCCCAGCTTTGTATCCGCCATGCGTTAACATTGCTGACGACCGACAAGGACTTTGTCCAGGTGGCCGCGCACTGCCCTCTCCAGGTGTGGAAACCGCCTCACGAGTAGCTTGGTACTTCAGGCGTCCACCTCGTGCACCTGAAACTCCCGCCAGTCCTCGACTGACAGCCCGGGCACGCGCCGAAACTCCGATAAATTGCTCGTCACCACGATCAGTCGGTGTGATCGTGCGGTACCAGCAATCAACGCGTCGAACGGGCCGATCGGCTTGCCGGTTCGGGATAGTTCGCCGCGCAGGCGGCCGGTTTCGCGCGCCTCTTCCTCGCCGCAGGGCAGGATCGTGATCTGCTGGAGCAGCGCTTCGACAACAGGACGCACACGCGCGGCCAGCGCCGCGTTGCGCTCCAGCCCGTATTCAAGTTCCATGACCGTCACCGCCGGTACCGCGAGTTCGCCCGGCGCACACCGCAACACGCGGTGATGCACGCCCGGATGGCCGCGTACGAAGTCGCTGATAACAGTCGTATCGAGCAGGTATTTCACGCTCCTGCGCCTGGCGGGCTCTCGAAGGGGTCCTCGGGGCGCCGGGAATCATCGTGGCGGCCCAGTTCGAAGGGCGGGAAGCTTTCCTCGCCTCGCCAGTTACGGAGTCCAGCAGGCCAGGCGCTGGCGGGCCGACGCGCGATCCAGGCCTCAACAGCCTGCCTGATCAGCGCGCTGCGCGATTGCCCCAGTTCCCGGGCGAGGCGGTCGATGTGCGCCAGGAGCGCGTCCTGCAGGTAAATGTTGACGTTCACGGCGGAGACTCATAGATGGTATGTTTGTGTACTATACTTTATCATGCGAAGGAATCAACGCGCAGACCATCTGAGGAAGCCGTACCGTAGATATCAAGCCCATTCCCAGCCGGAAGGACCATCGCGCCGCCCTGCGGGAGATCGACTCGCTCATGGGCGCCGAGGCGGGATCGCCTGCTGGCGAGAAACTGGATGTCCTCGTGACGCTGGTCGAGGCATGGGAGCGGAAGCACTTCCCTATGGAGCTGCCCGAGCCGGCCGGCGGCCGCTCACACTCAGGATGAGCTGGAACCTGCACGAACAGCTCGGCATCCCGCTCGAGAGCCTGATCAAGCCGCCGCGCGACTCGCGTGCGGCCTGAATCGGGAAGGTCAGCAATGACGCTGAATCCAACCCAGGAGCCCGGCCAGCCCCGCCGGCGGCGTGCGATTCCGTGACTCCAGCAGTTGGCTGCACAGGGCCTTGCCGAGTTCCACGCCCCACTGGTCGAAGGGGTTGATGTCCCAGAGCACGGACTCGACGAAAACCTTGTGTTCGTAGAGCGCCACCAGTCGCCCCAGCATCGCTGGGTCGAGCCTGGGGAAAACGAGTAGTGACAGCGGGCGGCTGCCGGGGTGCTCGCGGTGTGGATCCTTCGCGTCGTTGCCCGCCATCAGCGCCTGCGCCTGGGCCAGGCAATTCGCGATGACGAGTTTGTCGGCCGTCGCGTCGGCCGCACCGGTGAGCGGCAGCAGAAAGTCGATGCTGACATTGCTCGTGCCCTGGTGCAGCAACTGGAAAAACGAGTGCTGTGCGTTCGAGGCCGGTTCACCCCAGATGACCGGCCCTGTTTGCGAGGCGACCGGCTCGCCATCGCGCCTGACGCGCTTGCCGAGACTTTCCATCTCGAGCTGCTGGAGGTACGCCGGGAATCGACTGAGGCGCTGGCTGTAAGGCAGCACGGCATGACTCGCGCAACCCATCGGGCTGCGATTCCACACCGCGAGCAGGCCGAGCAGCACCGGTAGGTTGTCGCGCCAGGGGGCGCAGCGGAAGTGCCCATCTATTTCATGCGCGCCCGCGAGCAACTGCCCGAAATGCGCCGTGCCGATCGCGAGCTCAATCGAAAGCCCGACCGCTGACCAAAGCGAATAGCGGCCGCCGACCCAGTCCCACATCGCGAAGCGCGCATCCACGCCGACGCCGAATTCATTCATCGCAGCGGTATTGGTCGAGATCGCCGCGAAGTGCTTCGGCACCGCGGCCTCGCCGAGCTTCGCCGCGATCCAGGCGCGCGCACGCCGGGCGTTGGCGAGTGTCTCCTGGGTCGTGAAGGTCTTGGAGCAGATGACCACGAGCGTGCGTGCCGGGGCGAGTTCGCTCGCGAGATCGGCGAATTGCGTACCGTCGACATTCGATACGAAATGGCAGCGCAGCTCGCCGCTCTGATACGGCCTCAGCGCGCTGACGGCCATCGCGGGACCGAGGTCGCTGCCGCCGATGCCGATATTGATCACATCCGTAAAGCGCATGTCGGTTGCGCCGGTGCGCCGACCCTCGTGGACGTCGCGCACGAAGGCCGCACAGCGCCCCCGGACGGCTAGCACTTCGGCATGCAGAGGTGCAAGGGCAGCTGGCAGCGCAGCGCCCGCCGGAGTCCGCAGCAGGCCGTGTAGCGCCGCGCGGTTTTCAGTGCTGTTGACCGGCTCGCCCGCGAACATTGCATTGATGCGCTTGCGCAGCCGCACGCTATCCGCGAGTGCGATCAGCGCGTCAAGCGCGGCGGTGTCGATGCGTTGCCGGCTGAAATCCAGTAGCAGGCCTTCGAATTCCCGCGAGTAATGCGCGAAACGGTCCGGGTCGGTGGCGAACAGGCCACGGACCGTAATGCCACCGAGTCTCCGGGCATGGGACTCCAACTTGGCGAGACTCATGGGGCGGAAGCGTTCCTGGCTTCGATCACGCTGAGAGTCTGCCCGCGCTGCGCCTCGATAGCCAGATTGCCCGCCCTGATAACTGCTTAAACCTGTTCGATATTTAGCCGGTCGACACTGTTAGGGCCAGCCAGACTCCCACATCAATCCGCGACCGGCATAATAGCTCCAACTCAATTATCCAAGTATACTTGGCATCGGTAATGGACTGACATGGGTTCCGACATGGCACAGGTCACGATCTACCTTGACCCGGATACGGCCGCCAAAGCGAAAACGGCCGCCAAGGAAGCGGGACTGTCACAGAGCCGGTGGATTGCCGAGCTGATCCGCCGGCATGCGGTGATCCAATGGCCGCGTACCGTGCGACGCCTGGCGGGTAGCTGGCCTGAGTTTCCCGACGCAGCCGTCATTCGCGGCGGCCTGGGCAAGGACGTACCGCGCGAGCCGATCGACTGATGTTCGCGCTGGATACCGACACAGTGTCGTTCTTTTTGCGGGGTCAGGGCCGCGTCGCCGAGCGCCTGTCACTGTCTGACCCGACGAGTATCGGAATCCCGTCCGTCGTCCTGCACGAGCTGCGTTACGGCATGCTCCGCGCCGGTGGTAGCACAAGGAAGCGTGAGGACCTGGAGACTTTTCTCGATGCGATCTCGGTGCTGCCCTTTGATGCGCGCTCCGCCGACGCCGCTGCGGCGGCGCGACTTGAACTGGATCGCATGGGCCAGCAAATCGGTCCGCTCGACATCCTGATCGCCGGCACGGCGCTCGCGAGCGGCGCCATCCTGGTCACACACAATGTCAGGGAATTCGGCAGGATCCGGAATCTACGTATCGAGGACTGGTACTAGTCACGCGACAATTACGTTCAGGCCCTCGCGGGCTGCGGCTTCCGACAGGCGCGCATCGCGGCACACGAACTCGACAGACTGGGCCCGCCCTTCGGAGGTCGCCAGCGCCGCAGAGAGCTGCAAGCTGTCGGCCGCCCTCAGGGCGTGGATGCGCAGCAGGCGCTGCGCGGAGTCGCGCAGCGCATCCGAGGGCGGCACTTCCATCCAGTTGTCCGCCAACTCATTGAGCCGCGCAAGGCAATGCTTGACCTGTCCGCCGGTGAGTGCGCCCGCCCTTTCCCTTCTCGCGATCGCGGAAACCGCCTCGACGATCGTGCCCCACCAAACGCACATCGGGGATTCTTCGTCGATCCCGATAATGGCAGTAGCCTGCGAGTCACTGAGGATCAGGGGCACGATGGCCGAGGCGTCCCAGAATCTCATCGTCCTTCCCGGCGTTCCTCGAGGAGTGCTTCGAGGACTCCCGCGTTCTCAATGACGGGGCGACGCTTGACGAATTCTTTCAGGTCGAGCCGCGGACCCTTGGGCAGCCTGATGATGCCTTGTGCCACGAGGCGCGCGACACGCGCGTCCTCACTTTCCTGCCGCGGAATCGGCGTCAATTGCGCCACAGGCTGATTGCGGTCGGTCACTACCACAGTCTGCCCGGCCCGGACCTTTTTCAGGTAGGCGCTTAACTGGTCCTTGAGCTTGGAAACGCTGACCCGCTCCATCTGGCTATTATAGCCAGATCGACTTGGCCAGTCTAGCCAGATAAGCCGTAGCAGAGTTCATGCAGCCACGGGGGAAATTTCCCGGGCAATGCGTTTGGCACTGGTGATTTCAGCGCTGCGGAGGTCATAGGCCGTCTGCAGATTCAACCATGAACGTGCATCACCACCGAAATATCGTGCCAGACGCATGGCCGTGTCGGCGCTGACCCCGCGGCGCTCGCGGACAATATCGTTGACCCGGGGCGCCGCAACGTTGAGCGCCTTGGCCAGCGCGTTCGCGCTCATGCCGAGTGGCTTCAGAAAATCCTCGCGAAGGACCTCGCCAGGATGTATCGGACGCATGCCATTCTTGAACATCTGCTTCACCTTCAATGGTAATCGACGATTTCCACGTCCGTCGGACCCTGGCAGGCGGGGAGCGCAGGAACTCCAGTGTCTCAGCAAATCATCACAGCAACGAGATCAACCCAGGTTTGTTACCACAGGATCGGCTGGCCCGCCGTCCTTGTAATAGCCGAGATACCACTCGACAAAGCGACGCACGCCCTCCTCGACCGGCGTCGCGGGCCGATAGCCGACATCGCGCACCAGATCCTCGGCATCGGCCCAGGTGTCCGGCACGTCGCCGATCTGAAGTGGCAGCAGGTTCTTTTCGGCCTTGCGGCCCAGGCACTGCTCCAGCACCTCGATGTAGTGCATGAGTTCCACCGGCCGGTTATTGCCGATGTTGTAGAGCCGATAGGGCGCGCGGCTCGTAGCCGGGTCCGGCTTGTTGCTGTCCCAGCTCTCGTTCGGCGTCGCGACGTGGTCGAGCGAAGCGATCACGCCACCTGCAATGTCGTCGATGTAGGTGAAATCGCGCCGGTGTTTACCGTAGTTGAAGACGTCGATCGGGCGACCTGCCAAAATGTTTCGCGTAAACATGAACAGCGCCATGTCCGGCCGGCCCCACGGACCGTAGACCGTGAAGAAGCGCAATCCGGTCACCGGCAGTCCGTAAAGCGAAGCGTAGGTATGGGCCATCAGTTCGTTGGCCTTCTTGGTCGCCGCGTAGAAAGACAGCGGGTGGTCCACATTCTGGTGCACCGAGAACGGCATGTTCGTGTTGGCGCCGTAGACCGAACTCGTCGAGGCGAACACCAGGTGCTCGATGCCATGGTGGCGGCAGCCTTCCAGCACGTGCAGCGTGCCGGTCAGGTTGCTTTCCGCGTAGGCATGCGGGTTCTGGATCGAGTAGCGCACACCGGCCTGGGCCGCGAGATGCACGACGCGCTGGATCTTGCCGCGTGCGAACAGCGCCTCCATCGAAGCGCGATCGGCGAGGTCGATCTTCTCGAAGCTGAATCGCGGCTGCTTCTTCAGGATCGCGAGGCGCGCTTCCTTCAACGTCGGATCGTAATAGGGATTCAGGTTGTCGAGGCCGATCACTTCGTCGCCGCGCGCAAGCAGGCGTGACGCGACGTGAAAGCCGATGAATCCCGCCGCACCCGTGACCAGCACCCGCATCACAGGCGCCCGTCGGTCTGGTGCCTTTCGAACACGTACTTGATGTCGTAGAGGACGTGATTGCGCCTGGCAAAGCGCCGCACGGCAGCGACGCCGAGTTCGCGGAACTGGCGGTGACCGACCGCAAGCACAACGGCGTCATATCGGCCCTTCGCGGGCTTCTTGATCGGCCGGATGCCGTATTCCTCGTGCGCCTCGCGGGCGCTCACCCACGGATCCCAGACATCCACATCCGCGCCGTACTTCTCAAGTTCCTTCACGACATCCGCGACCTTCGAATTGCGCAGGTCCGGGCAGTTCTCCTTGAAGGCGAGACCGAGCACCAGCACGCGCGAGGACTTCGGGTGAATGCGCTTCGCGGTCATCAGGCGCACGATTTCGCCCGCGACATAGAGCGCCATGTTGTCGTTGATGCGCCGCCCGGCCAGGATCATTTCCGGGTGATAGCCGATCTGCTGCGCCTTGTGCGTCAGGTAGTAGGGATCCACGCCGATGCAATGGCCACCCACCAGGCCCGGCCGGAAGGGCAGGAAGTTCCACTTGCTGCCAGCAGCCTGCAGCACCTCTTCGGTGTCGATGCCGAGCCGGTTGAAAATCATCGCGAGTTCATTGATCAACGCGATGTTGACGTCGCGCTGCGTGTTCTCGATGACCTTGGCGGCCTCCGCGACCCGGATGCTGGATGCGCGGTGCGTGCCCGCCTTGATGATCGAGGCGTAGAGCTTGTCGACGAACTCCGCTGTTGCTGGCGTCGAGCCGGCCGTGACCTTCCTGATCGTCGTCAGCCGATGCTGCTTGTCGCCCGGATTGATGCGCTCGGGACTGTAGCCCGCGAAAAAATCGCGATTGAACTTGAGACCGGAAATCTGCTCGAGGATCGGCACGCAGACCTCCTCGGTGCAGCCGGGGTAGACGGTCGACTCGTAGATCACGATGTCGCCGCGCTTCAACACTTTGCCGACCGAGGTGCTGGCACGCTCGAGTGGCGTCAGATCGGGGCGCTTGTGATCGTCGATCGGGGTCGGCACGGTCACGATGAAAACGCGACAGCTCTTCAGGTCCTTGAGCTCAGACGTGAATTTCAGCCGTTTTGCGGCCCGCAGTTCGCGCGGCTCCACTTCGAGCGTGCGGTCGCGCCCGCTCGACAGTTCCTTGATCCGCTCGGGCCGCACGTCGAAACCCACGGTTTCATAGTGCCGGCCGAATTCCACTGCAAGCGGCAGGCCGACATAGCCAAGGCCGATGACGCCGATCCGGCAACCACGCAGACTCAATGAACGGATTTGCTTGCGGGCCATGCAGTCTCCTCAGTTGCGGCCGGATGCGCGAAAGAGCGCGGGCCCGCCAGTCGTGCGCTCGATGCTTTCGAGCAATTTCTCATGTTCGGCAAGTTCCTCGGCGTTCGCCTGGATCACGGGAATGCTCATCTGGCCGCGGGCCGTGCGCCTGCTGGCTTCGCGGGCAGGACCTGCGGCGGCGGGTTCGTTGTCGAGGCGCAATGCCGCCTGGCCGCCGCTCATCGCAAGGTATACGTCGGTCAGGATCCGGGCATCGAGCAAGGCGCCATGCAGGTCACGGTGCAAGTTGTCCACGCTGTAGCGTTTGCAGAGCGCATCGAGGCTGTTGCGCTGGCCGGGATGCATGCGGCGCGCCAACAGCAGCGTGTCGAACACCGTGCAATGTTCCTCAACCCGGCCCGTCCCGGTCCTGGCGAGCTCGGCGTCGAGAAAACCGACGTCGAATGGCGCGTTGTGGATGACGAGTTCGGCCCCGGCGATGAACTCGAGGAACTCGCCTGCGATCTCCGCAAAGCGCGGCTGGCTCGCCAGGAATTCGTTGGTGATGCCGTGCACCGCCAGCGCTCCCGCCTCGACTTCGCGTTCCGGCCGCAGGTAGCGATGCCAGGTGCGCCCGCTCGGTCGCCTGTGGAGCAGTTCCACACAGCCGATCTCGATGATGCGGTGCCCTTCGGAGAGTTCGAGCCCCGTGGTTTCAGTGTCAAGAACAATTTGACGCACGATGCGCAAGGATACCAGAGCAGGCTAACCGAGTTCGTCGACGCCCCGGTTTGCCAATAGGTCGGCGCGCTCGTTTTCCGGATGGCCGTCGTGGCCGCGCACCCAGTGCCATTTGATGTCGTGAATCGCGGCCAGTTCGTCCAGGCGCTGCCACAGATCCTGATTCTTGACCGGCTTGCGATCCGCGGTGCGCCAGCCACGCGCTTTCCAGTTCGCAATCCATTCGGTGATGCCCTGACTCACGTACTGGGAGTCCGTGTAGAGCGTGACCTTGCAGCGCTCCCTGAGTGCCTCCAGGGCCCGTATGGCCGCAGTCATTTCCATGCGGTTGTTGGTCGTCGCCGGCTCGCTGCCGTAGATCTCGCGCTCGCGCCCCTTCGACCGCAGGATGGCTCCCCAGCCGCCCGGACCCGGATTGCCGCGGCAGGCACCGTCCGTGAAAATCTCGACGCGCGTCAAGAGGCGCGCCGTGCGGCCGGTTCGGCAACGCCGATCACGGCTGTGCGCAGGCGATTGCGCAGGCGCACCGGTGTCATCGAATGCACGCGCTTGCGCGCGTGCAGGAGGTAGGCTCCGGACATTCGCGGCCAGGCACGGCGTCCGATGCGCTCGAGCCAGTCTCGGGCCTTGCCAGTGTGCAGGGCGCGCACCGGCGGCGCGTACAGGAATCGCTCGGCCGTCCCGACCTCGAAGCCCAGCAACTTGAGCCAGTCAGCCAGGCGGCTTTCTGAAATCGTGCGCCTGAGTCCGGGCGGGCATCCGCCACGCGTGAAGGCATTGCGGAGCGACCAGCTGCCCAGCGGCTCGAAGCCGAGCACGAGCAGCTCGCCCTCGCCCCTCAGCACGCGCCCGACTTCACGCAGCACTTCATGCGGATCGGGTTCGAACTCGAGTGTGTGCGGCAGCAGCATCACATCCACGCTGTCCGACAGCAGCGGAAGTGCCGCGGGCTCCGCGATCAGCGTGGCGCCCGGCACGCCGGGCAGCGCGATGAGCGCCGTGCGGCGTGTGCGCGCAAGGGCCAAAAAGGTCCCGGGCTCGCCCCAACCGCCGATCTGCACGCAATACAGGCCAAATGCGCATTCGAGCGAGATAGCGACGCGCTCGCGCTCCTGCTCGAGCAGCATCTGGCCGAGTGACCCTGCCAGCCACTCGCCTCGATTCCTGGGCTCAGCATTCATGTCGAGAGCATACTAATATTGCCCGTCTCCGCAACGGCCACCGTCAGTGGGAAGTAGTGGGCATTCTGGACGTCAGGCCAATTCCGGCATTCAAGGACAACTACATCTGGCTGCTTGCAGCGCCGGATGAGCCGCGTGCCGTGGCGGTCGTCGATCCGGGTGCTGCGGATGCCGTGTTGCGCGAACTCGCTGCGGGCAAGCTCCGGCTGGACGCGATCCTGCTGACGCACCATCATGCCGATCATGTGGGCGGGACCGCGGAACTTGTTGCGGCAACAGGCGCGGCCGTCTTCGGCCCGGCGCACGAACGCATGCCCGTCGAGGTTCAGGGGCTCGCGGGCGGCGATCGCGCGAAGCTGCCGTCACTCGGTCTCGAATTCGAGGTCATCGACGTACCGGGACACACGGCAGGTCATATCGCCTACTTCGGCCACGAGGCGCTCTTTTGCGGCGACACGCTGTTCAGCGCGGGCTGTGGCCGGCTGTTCGAAGGGACCGCCGGGCAGATGCTTGCCTCCCTCGAGGCTCTGGCCGCCTTGCCGGACCCGACCCGGGTGTTTTGCGGCCATGAATACACGGCCGCGAACCTTCGTTTTGCGATGACGGTCGAATCGGATAATCCGGAAATCGTGGACTACGCCCGCCAGGCCGGGGCCCTGAGGGCCGCAGGCCTGCCCACCCTGCCCTCGACTATCAGGCTTGAGAAGCGCGTCAATCCTTTCCTGCGCTGCCGGCTTGACAATATCCGGTCATCGGCTGAAAGCCATGCCGGTATGGCGCTACCGACCCCGGTCGCCGTATTCGCCGAAGTCCGGGGCTGGAAGGACACATTTTGATAACTGAGTCGCAATCGATACCGCTGCGCCTGGCCGCCGTCGCCGCCTGGCTGCTCTGTGCGGCCGGCTGCGCCACTGCCCCCACGGACGCCACCAGCTCCTTGCCCGATCCGGTGATTGTGAATGACCCGGCCGCAGAGCCGATCCTTGAAGAGCCCGAATTGCCGCCGGCGCTGCCGCTGCCCGAGGAAAGCGCGCCAATCGATGATGAAGGGCCGCCCGAGCCCATCGTCTACGGCGACGTCCTGGACCGGATCCGCAAGAACCTGACGCTGCCACAGGCGGAACATCGCCGCATCGAGTCCGAGATCGCCTGGCTGCAGCGCAATCCCGACTATCTTGCCCGCGCCATGGATCGCTCGCAGCGCTACCTCCATTACATCGTCGACGAAGTCGAGATGCGCGGCCTGCCGGGCGAGCTGGCGCTGCTGCCGTTCGTTGAGAGCGCCTTCAATCCCTATGGCTACTCGCGCAGCCAGGCGGCGGGGCTCTGGCAGTTCATCGCATCGACCGGCGAACTCTACGGGCTCAAGCGCAATTTCTGGCAGGACCAGCGCCGCGACGTGCCGCAGTCGACGCGCGCGGCACTCGATTTCCTGACGTCGCTGTACCAGCGTTTCGATGGCGACTGGTTTCTCGCAATCGCCGCCTACAATTACGGCGCCGGCAATATTCAGCGCGCGATCAACCGCAATCGGGCGCTGCGGCGTCACACCGATTTCTTCTCGCTGGCGCTGCCGGCCGAGACCCGTGCCTACGTGCCAAAGCTGATCGCAATTGCGCGGGTCGTGCAGAATCCGGAGGCCTATGGGCTCTCCATTTCGCCGATTCCCGATGCACCCTACTTCCGTGTCGTCCCGACGGACGGGCCGGTGGACCTGCGCCTGATGGCGCAACTGGCCGGTGTCGAAACCGAGGAACTGCACGCGCTGAATCCGTCCTGGAATCGCTGGGAGACCGACCCCGATGGTCCGCACCGGTTGCTGATACCCGAGGTCGTCGCGGATGGCTTTGTCACGCAGCTCACAACACTTGATGCGACGGCCCGCGCCGGGCTTGGGGTCCACACGGTCATCGCCGGCGAGTCCATGACATCGGTTGCCGGTCACTACAAGGTGCCCGAGTCGTACCTGAAGCGGATCAATGCCGACGTCCCGGTCCAACTGCAGGCCGGTCAGGAGCTGCTGGTGCCGACCGGCGATGTCTCGCAGCTGCGCGAGGGTCTTGGCGCCGATCTCGAACGGCGCAGCTATCGCGTGCGTCCGGGTGACTCCCTGTGGAGCATTGCGCGCCGCAATGGCATGACGATCGAACAGCTTGCGCGCATGAATGGCATTTCGAAGAATGCAATGCTGCACCCGGGCCAGCGCTTGCAGATTTCCGGTGCGCCGGTCACCAGCGGTGCGGTGACCGTGGCCAGCAGTGGCCCGCCGGCGTCAGGCCACGTCAGGTACACGGTGAAGAGGGGCGACACGCTGTCGGACATCGCGCGCCGCTTTGAGGTCACCGTGCAACAGCTGCAGGGCTGGAACAACATGGGCCCCAGCACGTCCCTGCGGGCGGGCCAGCGGCTCACCATCCAAGTAGGTAACAATACGAACGTTGGCGGCTGATTTCGACTGGGGGATCGCATGGGTTTCCTGACTGGCAAGAAGGCACTGATCGTGGGCCTCGCGACCGACCGCTCGATCGCCTGGGGCATTTCGCAGGCCATGAAGCGCGAGGGCGCGGAACTCGCCTTCACCTACCAGAATGACCGCATCAAGGACCGCGTCATCGAACATGCCGGCGAACTCGGTTCGAAACTCGTGATGCCGATGGATGTCGGAATCGACGGCGAGATCGATGCGGCATTCGCGCGACTGGGCTCCGAATGGGGCGTACTGGACGTGATCGTGCATTCGGTCGCATTCGCGCCCCGCGAAGCATTGACCGGCGGATTCGTCGAGAGCACGACCCGCGAAGCATTTTCAACCGCACACGACGTCTCGAGCTACAGCCTGACCGCGCTTGCGCGCGCGGGACTGCCGCTGATGAATGGCCGGGCCGGTGCCTTGTTGACGATGTCCTACCTCGGCGCCGTGCGCTCGATCCCTTCGTACAATGTGATGGGCCTCGCCAAGGCGAGCCTCGAGGCCAATGTACGGTTCCTGGCCGCGGACCTCGGCCCCAGAGGCATCCGCGTCAACGCAATCTCGGCGGGCCCGATCAAGACCCTCGCCGCTGCCGGCATCCCGGGCTTCCGCAAAATGCTGCACCACGTCGAACAGGTGGCGCCGCTCAAGCGCAATGTCACGATCGAGGACGTCGGCAATGCAGCGGCCTTTCTCTGCTCCGACCTGGCGGCGGGGATTACCGGCGAGACGCTCTACGTCGACTCAGGCTATAGCCACGTCGGCATGTACTTCCCGGAATAGCGTTTACTTCGTGACGGGATTCGGGCCCGGCCGGACCCTCCTCGCTCGCTCAGCCCGAACTTATTCGCTCGCTCGGAGATCCGGCCGGGCCCGAACACCCGTCACGGAATCGTCGTCATCCCGAATGTTCATGTCGGCGCGGGGCACGGAAATGTGGGAAGAGCTGGCGGGCGCGTTGCAGGTCGGGACCCGCAGCGAGCGAATGTCCGATCTTCTGAGCGAGCGCGGGTCCCCGACCTGCAAGCGCCCGCCGACGCCGCTGCATCTTCCGGGTTCTGCGCTTAATCGAAGAACTGTGGGTTGACGTCGACTTCGGCTGTCGCGCGCATGGCCTTGATGTACACCGAAGCGTCAGTAATGTTCGAGCTCTCGCGCGCCGCCTCCAGTGCCCGCTGGCGCTGGTCCGGCGAGAGCGCAGCCATTGTGCCGGGTCGAACCGCGCTCACCATCCAGACCACCGCATCGCCAGTGCCGAGTTGCGCGGTCCCGAATCTGGCCCGCCCCTCCGGCCGCGCTGCACGGAATGCCTCATTCTTGATCTCCACGGGCACCAGTGCTTCATCGCGGCGCACGAGTCTCGCCTGGTAGGTTGGCGATGCCACGGCGCCTGAACGCCAGGCATTGGTCGCAGCCGCCCAATCAGCGCCGCCGGTCAATGCGCTCGAGACTGAAACAGCCTTTTCCTTTGCCAGGCGTTGCGCCCCTTCCAGGCGGGCGGCGGCAACGACCTGCTCGCGGACTTCGCCAAATGGGCGCGCGCGCGCCGGGTCGTGCGACGCAACGCGCACGGCGACCACGCGGCCTTGCCCGAGCTCGACGGTGCGCAACTCACTGCCCGACAGCACTTCCGGCGCAAATACAGCCTCGATCAGCGCCGGCTTGGCGCCGAGCTCGCCACCACCCGCATGCGTGAATCGATCGATACGCTTGACGGGGAGATTCAACTTGGCGGCGACCTCGGCAAGATTGCCGCCGGATTCGAATGCGAGCGTATCGAGCATCTCCTGCTGGTCGCCGAACAGCTTCTCGACCTCGGTGCGCCGGGCTTCCGGTTCGATCTGCACCCTGATGTCCTCGAACGACTTCGTGGTGTCAGGCTCGGCTTCCTCGAGGCGGATCACATGCCAGCCAAATTCGGTGCGCACCGGCTCGCGTATCTGGCCGGGTTTCATGTCCCATACGGCGTCGCCGAAGGGGCCGACAAAATCGCCACGCAGCGCCCAGCCAAGATCTCCACCCGAACTTGCAGAGGCGGCATCGTCGGAGAATTGGCGCGCGAGAGCGGCAAAATCTTCACCCTTGCGGACGCGGTCGTAGACCGTCCTGGCCTTGGCGAG
>Ga0315276_10003873_pt1 | contig 13732 bp, 11 predicted proteins | sample YL17G05_0_MG_FD_204542 | JGI IMG/M metagenome (GOLD analysis project Ga0315276, IMG submission 204542) | Sediment microbial communities from Yellowstone Lake, YNP, Wyoming, USA - YL17G05_0 | ecosystem: Environmental > Aquatic > Freshwater > Lake > Sediment | place: USA: Wyoming | collected...
CCAGGCCCGCAGAATCTCCGGGAGGGGTGAGCCACCCGGTTCGATTCGCCGTTACGAGCTCTCGTGTGCCGGGAATGTCCGTAGCCACCACGGGCACTCCACAGGCCATGCTCTCCATGATCACCGTCGGCAGCCCCTCCCAGAAGGATGGAAGCACAAAGAGATCCATGGTGTCGTATATCGCATCGACATCTGTGCGTGCTCCGGTCAGCACTATCCGACCGGCCAGCCCAAGCCGTCCGATCTGTGCGCCCAACTCCTCCCGGAGCGGTCCATCGCCGACGACGAGGAACCGGACGTCAGAGCGGCAGGCCGTCACCCGTGCCGCCGCATCCACCAGCACAAAACAGCCTTTCTCTCGACTCAGCCGGCCGACGCTGCCGACAACCAGGTCGCCGGCGTTCAACCCAAGTTCCGAGCGCTTATCCGACGATGCAGCCGGGTCGCGGCCGGCCGCGAAGCGATCCAGGCGAATGGCGTTATGCAGCAGGAGGGCTTTCCGGCCCCGGAGCCGAGCGCCTGGCCGGCGGTCGAACCGGTCAGTCAGAGCCTGCGAGACGCATGCCTCGGCATCGAAGGTGAGGGGGAACACCCAGTTTGTGAATACCTGCCTGAAAGCGACAGCAGTCAGACCATCACCCCACTCCTTGCCTGCAAGGGCTGTGCGCACGAGGGCCCTGGCGCCCAGCTGCCTTCGAAGTAACAGAGCGGTGAGGCCGGCCAGCGGCAGGTGGCTGTGTACGATGTCCACAGGTGCGTGCTGGAAGTGACGGGCAATGCTGCGCAGGGCGCTGGCATAGCCAGTGAGGCTGCGTCCATGCCCCCAATCCGCAGCGAAAAAAACTTCTACTCCCTCCTCCGCCAGGCGCTTCACCCAATAGATCTCTGAGGGCACATCGTGCCGCCAGAGGGCGCAAATCGACGGCTCGAATATGTTGCGATCCAGGCTGAGCGCCAACTCCACGGCGAACCGCTCGGCACCGCCAAGCGGTTCGCCGATCGCAAGACCGGAGATAGCCATCAGCACGCGAATTCTAGCGGCCATAGTAATCCCGGGCCACCGCAGCCCCCGCCAGTCCGGCATCGGCGCATAGAGCCGGCACCGTACCGGCAAGCGCTTGGCGCAAGATCGATCGCTCCTGCCAAAGGCGCTCGAGCATGTCTTCCAGTACATTCCGGTTGAGTTGTGTCAGTTCCAGGCACCATTCTTCAAGACCCAGCATCTCCGCAAGCCCGCGGGTCTTCGAGAGATACTCGATCAACAAAGTCGGCACGTTCATGCTCGTAGCGAAAATGACCGAATGCATGCGAGTCCCGATAACGGCGTCCATCAGTCCGTAAAGAGCCTTCAGCATAGCGGGCGGCAGGGGCTCTTCGACGACGATCGCCTGCTCAGGATTCCCCATCGCCGCAACAATACGCCGGGCGGCGTTCCGGTCGTCCTCTCTCTCGCTTGGCCCCGTAACCTGGGGAAAGAAGATCACGCTGCCGCCGTGCTGCCGGAGGTGTGCGGTAAGCACGCATGCCAGGACCGATTCATACTGGTCCCACGTTGCTTCATCCACATAGCGCAACAGCCGGTTGATGACCGTCACGCCCAGTCTTGGCCCGTGGACGGGTACCCCGAGCGAGTCCAGGAACCGCTGCGCCTCTTCGGTGGGCGACTGCGGCAAAGCAAAGGCCAGATCGGGTACTAGGCGCAGCCGCGTTTCGGGGAGGCCGAGCGCGCGCGCCAGCCGCAGAGAAACAGGCTCACGGACACAGATCAGGCGGGCCCGACTGTAGAGCTGCCTGAGAACGCCGCGCTGCCAATCTGCACGAAATGGACCAATGGACTGAGGCAAGACGTAAAGTGGCTTCCTCAGCATCAACGCGTAGGCCACGGCCAGCGCCGAGAACAGAAAGGGCTTTCCAATCCGACCGATGCTGGCGAAGACATTTCCGGGACAACCGACGACCAGGTCAGCTGTCACGTAGGCGGCTAGTAGATCGCGTGTATCGGACGGCAACCAGCTGGGGAGCTGCCCCTGAACCCGGTACCAGACCGCCGCCGGAAGAGCGGCGGCCAGCACTCGGGCCGTCGCGCCTGCCTGGCGCAATCCGCTCGAACCGACCGCGTATGCCTTGCACAGTGACGCGAACGAGGGTACAACCCGCACCTGTCCGGGGTCTCGCTCCTGATAGCTGGTATTCACCTCATTCATGGCCAGCGTGACCTGTGGCCCAGAGAAAGCGCTTCGGAGCTCACTCAGGGTCATCTCCAGCAATGCCGCATCCCCGGCATTCCGGGAGGAGTGCAGGTTGATCACGAGAATGCGAAGCGGCCCATTGGGAGACATACTTAACCGCCCGGCGCGAGAGACCGGTCAGACTGGCGCAGATACGTGATGACCCAGGCCAGATAACCGATGGTGAGGAAAGTCTCACTCACTACATATACCGCGGCGACACCCGTAATCCCGAAACGGGCGATGAGGGCCAGATTGAGCACCACATTGAGGATCGCTGCCAGCCCCTGGACATACATACGCCGGGTCTGCCACCCGACGGCGACAAGGACCGCCGCAGCTCCAAAGCTGATCCCTTTGAGGAGCAAAATCGGACTCAGGATCACCAACAGGGCGCGGGACCCCGTGAACGATGTGCCAAGCAGCATCGGCAAGATCCCCGCGCAGAGCCAGGCAATCGCCCACATGACCAGGCCGACCAGGCTAAAGAGAGCGAGTGTTGATACCACGGCTCTCCGGAAGCGATTTCGATCTTCGCCCAACCTGGCCGTTAGCACAGGCACGGCCACATAGTAGAGAGATGTCGGAAATCCCAGCAAGGCACTGATGAGACTTGATGCCGGAGCGTACAGCCCCACTGCTACTTTGCCCAGGGCTACGCCAGCGATGGTGACGTCAGCCTGCACGTAGACCGATGCGAAAAGATCCGATAGTGCAAATGGCAGGGACTCGCGTGCTGTTCCGGCTAGCGGGATCGCCGCGTTACGCTTCGGCTTGATGGGCAGCACCCACATCGTCACCATAATAATGACGATGCCGGCCGCCAATCTCGCCAAGGCGTAGGGCATGACATCCTGCACCTGGGCCACAACGAGGATACCGGTCAGAAGCAAGATGCCTCCTCGTGAGGCAACAAGCAGGAGCGCCGTCATCTGGTTACGCAGTAGAGTGCGGAAGACCGAGAGCCCGACGCCGAAGAGTCCCTCCAGCCAGATAACGAGCCCGCTGACCAGTACAAGTGGCGGGTGGAAGGTCTCGGGATTCAGCCTTGGCAGTATCAAGACGAGAGCAAGCAGCCATGGGAGGCCTGCCAACAGCTTGATCTCGAAGGCATTGCGCAACAGCCCGCTGAGGTTCTCGCGATCGTAAACGCCGGCGCGCAGGAGCCAGGTATCCAGACCCAGGTTAAAGACGATACTGGTGAGCGCTGCTGCGGAAAAGCTCGCTGCGAACTCGCCGAAGCTTGCGGCACCGAGCTGGCGAGCAACAAGGAGGAAGGCTACAGCCATCAACGCCTGGGAAATGCCGGAGCCGACCGTGAGCGACAACACGTTGCCGATCACGACCCTGCGACTCGCGGTCGTTGATGTCTGTGCTGACGAAGGCGTTGGACCTAACACTCCGGTGGTCGGGAGGGGGTCTGTCAAGGTATGATCTCTAACCTCGATTCGGGGCGACCTGAGCACGCACACTTCGGAAAACGTCAAGATAGTCGGCGATGATTCGAGTCCAGCCGTAGCGCGCAGCGATCTGGCGAGATCGATCCAGCCTGGCCGCCGGTGTCAGCGGCACATCCATCTGACGTTCAATCGCATCGACAAAGGCGACCGCATCGCCCGGGGGCACGAGAAAACCAGCTTCTGCCGTAGAGAACGAGTCCGCGATGCCGTCGACATCGGAGGCAACAACGGAAAGCCCGGCGGCCCGGGCTTCCAAGGTGACGATACCGAAACCCTCGCTATCTCCGAGGACAGCCACATTGGGCATGACGAACAGATCGGCCGCGGCATAGGCAGCCCCTAACTCGTCGTCGGGCACCTGGCCGAGCAGGTGTACACGCTGGGCGATGCTTTCGTCCCGCCAGGTCGCCTCTGCAATCCGCTGGCGCTCCGGGCCGTCGCCGATGACAAGGTAAGCCCAATCGCTGCGACGTTTGGCCAACCGGGGGAGCACCTCGGTCACAAAGAAGTAGACGCCTTTCCTGGGCACCAGCCTGCCCACCGTCAACAGGATGTGAGAGGGCTCGTCGGCGATGCCCCAACGCGCGCGCCACCTGCTCCTCTCCGGCTCGCTCATCGATATCCGGAAGGCTTCCGGCGCGATGCCGGCCGGGATGACGCATGTGTGCGCCTCCGCGATACCTCGTTTGACACACTGGCGGCGCGTATGCTCGCTGTTGCAGATCACTCGATCCAGGCGGCGCGCGCAGGATAGGACTATGGCTTGGTAGAGGCGGTTAGGGTAGATTACGTCCAACCCATGCGCGTTGGCGACAACAGGACGCCGCCCGACGAGGCGGAGAAACCACCCGACAGGCGCCAGCACCAGGTCGCTCATGTGAATCAGATCAACCGGCTGGGTTGCCAGTAACCAGAGCGCTCTGACCACTGCGAAGATCACGAAGAACGGCAGCCATTTTTGCGAGCCGCCCCACTTGATGATGCGCACCGGTTCGCGATCGGCGACTCCTGTCGTCAAATAGAAGCTGAGCTGCTCCATTCCGCCGACGGAGGGTGGGTACTTGCGGGTGATAAACAGGATCATGGCTGTCTACCGCCCTGAGCGGTCCCCGAGCTCAGCCCGCCGCACGCGGTACAGCGTCTCCTCCATCATCTTGCGGTTCATGCGCACGAGGTCGGCCAGAAGCCCAATCAGGCAGACCTGGATACCGATAATGCTGAGGATCGCTGCCAGGATCAACGACTGGATGTGTCCCGCGGCGCCGCCTGCATGCAGGAAGAAATAGAGGAATCGCAGTCCCAGAAAAATTGCGCCGACAATCAGTACCCCGCCAAAGGTCCCGAAAACCCGGAGTGGGCGGTACATGGTATAGAAGCGCAAGACGGTGACGGTGGAGAGGGCAAGGAAGGACGGAAGACTGCGAATCAAGCGAGACTGGCGAGTCTGTGGGTTGGTGTGGATAGGGACGAATAACACGGGCATGCGTCGTGCCCCGGCCTGAATGAGCGTTTCGAGGGTATACGTGTAATCGCTAAGGACCGTCAGCCGGAGAGCTGCCTCCCGTGTAAAGGCCCGAAAACCGCTTGTGGCGTCGGGTATGGGTATGCCGGCTGCCCGTTCCACGACCCAACTCCCCAGGCGTTGCAGGAAGCGTTTGAAAGGCGAGAACTCCTCGAGCACCGCCACACCGCGATCCCCTACGACGATATCCGCGCGGCATTCCAGGATCGGCTTGACCAAGACGGCAATGTCTTGACCACAATACTGGTTGTCGGCGTCGGTGTTGACGATGATATCCGCCCCTGCTGCCAGTGCTGCCTCCAAGCCGGCAACAAAGGCCGAGGCGAGCCCACGGTTGCGCGTCAAATGCACGATATGGTGCACACCCAATTCGGTCGCGATAGCCAACGTACGGTCCGTGCTTCCATCGTCGACTACCAGGTACTCGATGCAGTCAATTCCAGGAAGCGCCCGCGGGAGGTCGCGCAGCGTGACTGGCAGCGTCTCCTCTTCGTCATAGCACGGGATCTGAATGATCAGTTTCACGTGGGCCTGCTGGATTGATCACAGGTGGCGATCAGCCGCTCCTTGCGCTCACGGGAATAACTCTTAATGGCGATCTCCCGGCGCATCGCAGCACCGCGATCCGGCAGCTCCTCCGTATACACCAGGATTACCGGACGTCGCAATCGAGTGTAGCGGCCGCCATGTCCGGCATTGTGCTGGGCGATGCGTTTGACGACATCGGAACTCCAGCCGGTGTAGAAGGTCCCATCGGCGCAGCGAACAATGTACACGAACGCCAAGGCGGCCATCTACCTCGACTTGGCCGGCGGCTTGCGGAGGGAGCCAAAGCCGACCAGCCCCCGCATGAAGGTGCCGCTGGTTGGTATCTCGGTAAGGGAAGTCGTCTCGCTCCAATCGCCTGCTGCCTGGGCTTGCACCCACCTGCGGCCCGCTTCGAGCCCCTGGTCAAATGCCTTTGCCACGCTCTCATCATCGCCTGCGGCCAGGCGTTCCCGCCATAATCCCAGTTCGGCAATGAAGGCGTCCAGCCAGCGAACAGTCTGCTCCCGATTCGCCGCGCAGGCGCTGGCTGCCGCGGTCCCATCCTGGGCAGCGATCAGCGTACTGACATAGAATTGGCTGCCGGCCAGCTTGCGCACATCGGGCCATGCTGCGCTGCTGGATGCCGCCCACATGAGCGCGCCGGCTACCAGCGAGGGACCGTGCTCGACCGCGGCTGCCATGCCATCGTGTTCCCTGGGATCCATGAAGAAGGGCTGCGCTCCCATCGCCTCGACCAAGTCGGCTGCCAAACGTACGGCCGAATCGCCGGCGCGAGCTTCTGGAGTGAGACAGAACAACTTCTTCTCGAAGAGGTCTGCCCGGGCGGCGCCCGTATCCAGGTTGTCAACTACGAGGATCGGGTGCCCTCCGATGAAGTGAACGCTCTCCGGCAGCAGCTCAGCCGCCCATTGTAAGACCGTCTGCTTGACGTCGGCGGTATCCAAAACGATGCAACCCGGCTGAAGATCGAGGGCGATCGCTGCCAGAGTGTCCCGGATCTGGTTGACCGGCAAAGCCACGATCACGCGATCGGCATTTGTGACGGCATTGATCAGGTTCCATTCGGTGCGATCCACTGCACCCATGGATTTGGCCTGGGCTGCCACCCGCGGCTCGGGGTCGTGCCCGACGATGGTGACTCTGTCATGGTAGCGGTGCAACGCCAAACCAGCCGAAGCGCCGACCAGCCGCAGCCCAATGATGGCGATTCGCGTCTTGTCTGCCATGTTGTACCTACCTTTGCCGCTCTCGCTCGGAATTGAGCGGCCTAATTCACCTCGTCAGCGGCGTGAAGGATGACTCCCAACCGGTTCTCCTCGGAATCACCCCCCGCGTCAACCGGCGGGTGGTCGTGATGATGCCGGATGAGAGCGATCGCCAATGGATCGCACCCCGCGGCTGCTGCCAGGCCGGCCCCGACAGCCGGGTGATTCACATGGGCCCAGAGCGGATATTGCCAGCTATCCTCGGAGGGCTGAACGCCCGTCCAACGCCCCAGCAGGCCCGGCCGAAATGCTTTGACCAGCACGACTGCTACCCGGTGCCACAGACGCACACCCGCTTGACCCTTAGCGCAATCGTGCAAAAGAGCGGCTTGCATCAGGGCTGGCTCATCGTGGCCTGCCGCTCGCAATGTTCGCAGTACTCCGAGGCTGTGGCGCCGGTCATTGAGCGGCATGCGCCAAAAGAGAGGCCAGGCGGTCTCTGGCAGGACGGCCTGCACCTCGTCCCGCTCCGAGTCGTCCAGCGGCCTCAGCCCCGCACGTACCGCATGGGCGAATTGCTCGACGCGGTACCAGGACCTCCGGGCCAAGGCGCCGGCGCCTCCTGGTCGCACCCCAGCCATCAGTAACCGAGCAGGAATTGCATGAGCCCATTCATGGCCGGAAAAATGAACCGTCCAAGGATATCGAACGCAGGCGCGACATAGCCGATCATGATCACGCCCATCAGGAGGAAGGGGCCGTAAATGCGCAAGGGCTGCATGGCCTCGGCCATCCGCTCCCCTACCAGGCCGCCAAGCACACTAAAACCGTCCAGCGGCGCCAACGGGATCATGTTGAAGAGGAACAGCAGAATATTGATCTCAACAAAGGTAAAGACCAACATTTGCGCCGGGCCGGGAGTAGTCTCCAGATTGGCCCAACGCCACAGCACCGCCCCCAGCGTGGCCATTAACAAATTGCTGAAGGGCCCGGCCGCTGCCACCATCGCGTTGCCGACCCTCGGCCCATACTGCAGCCGCGATGGGTTAACCGGCACCGGCTTGGCCCACCCGATCATCGCTACCAACAGCATGATTGAGCCAACCGGATCCAGGTGGACCAAAGGATTGAGCGTCATGCGGCCTAGCCGTTTGGCCGTGTCATCGCCGAGGCGGAATGCAGCCCATGCATGAGCAGCCTCGTGCACCGGAAATGCAATCAGGAGCACGATCAGGCGGGCCAGTACCGTCGAGAGCGTTAGGTTGAACAATCAGCTATTCCCCTCCGAGATGAAGGCATAATTATAGCATACGTGCGTGCCATCCCAAACACTTTGCGCTTTGGTTTCTGCAAGAGGCATGCTATCATCCCGTTGATGGCGCGCAATTGTCTCGATCTCAGCGTTTTACCGTGGCAATTCGGCCGGGTTAGCAGGCAGCCGTTCGGTCCTGAGCCCGTCGATGACCGCTCCGAAGTGACCGAGTGGCTGCCCGCAAAGGTCCCGGGCGATATCAGGGCAGACCTGATCGCGGCAGGACGCATTCCACCGGTCGAGACTCCTGCCGGGATCGAAGCTGGCGTCTGGGTGGATGATTGGGACTGGTGGTATCGCGTCCAGTTGCCGCCAAACGCAGACTCGTTCAATCAGGCCATCGTCGAGGCAGATGGCATCGACTACTACAGTGCTATCTGGCTCGATGAGGGGTTTCTGGCTGCCCAGGCCGGAATGTTTGCTCGCCGGACGGTTATCTTGCCCCAACAGGCGGGCGGCCCGCGCACTCGCGAGTTGGCGATCCGTATCTGGGGGAGCGGGGCTTTGCCGGCGCCGGCGGATTCTCCGCTGCGAAGAGCCGTGCGCCGGTTTGCCACCACGCTCATCCCAGGAATCCAGTACTTCCCAGATCGCATGGCTACCCCCAAGGCACAGTTCAGCTTCGGTTGGGACTTCGCACCGCGGCTGCTGACCGCCGGCATCTGGGACGGCATTCGTCTTGTGACCGCACGCGGTGCGTACATCGAAGACCTTTGGGTACAAATCGAGCCGCAAACCCCAGAGGCTGATCCGACGCCTGCCCGGTGGCATTTCCGCGTTCGGGTAGCCAAGTGGCAGGCAGGAGCAATCCAAGCCGAGATCCATTTGGAACCGGAGAATTTCGATGACGCCGGTTACCAGGCGTTGCACACAGAGATGGCGCTGTGCCCGGAAGCGAGCGGGCCACGCACCCAGGACTACGACTTTGTCCTTGATATGGCGCTTGCCAGGCGTTGGTGGCCTTGGGACCAAGGAGAATCCTGCCTATACCGCGCCATTGTGCGCCTCCGGGATGACGCGGGTCTCATGGACGAAGTGACCCGGGTTGTCGGAGTTCGCTCGGTGCAGCGCGCACAGTTGCCCAATGGAGCTCCCTGGCGGTTTCTCATCAACGGCCGGCCAACGTTCCTTCGAGGCGCCAACTGGGTCCCCGTGGACGTGCTGCCCGGCCGGGTCGCGGAGACTGACTATACCCGCCTCCTGGCGCAGGCGCGCGACGCTGGGATCAACTTCCTACGAGTTTGGGGCGGTGGCGTGCGTGAGACGGAGGCTTTTTGGCACCAATGTGACTGCCTCGGAATCATGGCCTGGCAGGAGTTCCCCCTCGCCTGCGCTTTCCTCGACCATTACCCGCGCGATCGCGAGTATCTCGAAGTTTTGGCTGGGGAGGCGCGTGGGATTATCCATGCACTGCGCAATCACCCCAGCCTCATCGCCTGGTGCGGGGGAAACGAGATCAACCCGAAGCGGGAACAGAAGCCTCTGGGTACAATCGCCGGGATCCTCTCACAGGAAGATCCAAAGCGGCTCTGGATCACGGCTTCGCCGTCACCGGGCGACGTACACCAATGGAATGTCTGGCACGGATATGCGCCGTGGGCCACCCTGGCGAGCACGGAAGCGCCCTTCATGAGCGAGTTTGGCCTCCAGGCTCTCCCAGACAGGATGACAATCGCCGAGATGTTTCCCGGCGGCGCCCCGCAGGACCTGGCGGACCGGAAATGGGCTGCTCGAAAGGCCCAAGCCAATAAACTCTGCCACTATGCCGGGCTCCAGGCCGTCGACGGCCTGGAATCCGCCGTGTCGCTCACCCAACGCACCCAGGCGACGGCTTTGCAGGTCGGATTGGAGGCTTGCCGCCGGCGCCGAGCCTCTTGCGGCGGGGTGGCATTCTGGCAATTCAACGAGCCCTGGCCGGTCGTGAGTTGGTCGGTCATCGATCGAGCCGGGCGCCCCAAGAAGTCCTACGAAGTACTGAAGCGCAGCTTCCAGCCTGTCCTGGTAGCTGCCGATTTTGAATGGCGGGCCTACCAATCCGGCGACACCTTTCGGGCTGCGATCTGGCTCGTCAATGACTCGGCGCAAGCCTGGCCGGATTGCGAAATCACGGCCTGGCTGGATGGAGTGGCCGTATGGAGGGCAGACGAGATTGAGTTGGCGCCGGCTTCCGCGCGGCCTGTCGGCGCTCTGGTTCTCGAGCTTTCGACCGCTCCAGGTCGACTTGAACTGGAGATGGCGGCGGGCCCTGATATCCTTGCCACCAATACGTACGATCTGAGCATTCATCTACCAGGCGACCAGCCCGTGCAAGCCCGCCTGATGCGATGGCTGTCCGATCGATTGCTCGACGTGGGCTGACATGCGCATTGTGATCAACGGTTGGTTTTGGCAACGGATGGCCACCGGCACGGGGCAGTATCTGGCCGCATTGGCTGATTGGCTGCCGCGAGTTGGCCCTGAGCACGAGATCGTGGTTGTGACGAACGAACCTTTCGAGACGCAGCCAACCGCGCGGCTACGTTTTGTGAGGGCTCGCACGCCTTTCGACCGTTCAAACAGGAACGTGGCGAAGTTATGGTTCGAGCAAGTGACATTTCCGTCGCAGTGCCGCCGCTTGAACGCGGTTGTAGCTCTGGTGCCGTACTGGGGCTCCCCCTGGTGGCGGCCCTGCTCGGTCATCGTGACAATCCACGACCTGATCCCTCTGTTGCTGCCACTTTATCGGGGCGGGCCGCTTCAGCGCGCTTACACGCACCTGGTGAGCCGGACTGCCCGACGCGCTGCTGCCGTGCTGACAGACTCTGAGGCCAGCCGGCGAGACATCATCGCCCATTTGGGGATCGGAGCTGAGCGAGTCCGCGCCATCCATCTTGCAGCGGACACTCGCTTCAGGCCCGTCATGGACTCCGGCGAGCTGGATCGCGTGCGAGCAAGGTACCGGTTGCCCGATGGGCCATTCCTGCTATACCTGGGTGGGTTCGACGTGCGCAAGAATGTGCCCGGGATTGTTCAGGCATATGCCAGGATGGTGGAAGCCCCAAGGCTCGTGATTGCCGGAAAAACGCCCGACGCTGACAGCTCATTCACACCGGACCCTTTGCCGCTAGTCCGATCGCTTGGCCTCGACGACCGGGTTCTGTTCACCGGCTGGATTGATGAGTCCGACAAGCCGGCGCTTTACTCGTTGGCTGCTGGCGCCTTATTCATCAGCGAATACGAGGGTTTCGGCCTGCCGGTTCTCGAGGCAATGGCATGCGGCTGCCCGGTGATTACTTCGCAGAGCAACTGACGCTGCGCGGGCGAAACTACCCATCCGAAGGTTGGACGAATATGTCAGACTGGCTCAAGCTGCATCCGGAAGTGGCGAACGCGTTGAAGAGCGGGCATCCGGTCGTTGCCCTTGAATCGACGGTCATTGCGCACGGCTTACCCTACCCGCGCAACGTGCAGACCGCGCTGCGGCTCGAGGAAATCGTGCGGGAAGAGGGCGCCGTTCCGGCAACGATTGGTCTGATCGCCGGGCAGGTCGTCGTCGGCCTGGATCACCCCCAGATCGAGCACCTTGCCACAGCCGAAGGCGTCAGAAAGGTTTCCCGCCGAGACCTGCCGATTGTCTTGGCAGGCAAGTTGGACGGCGCGACAACCGTGGCGACCACCGCGTGGGCTGCGCAGCGGGCAGGGGTTCAGGTCTTCGCCACGGGCGGGATCGGTGGAGTCCATCGCTCTGGCTCGCGGAAGGTGGAGGGTGGCACGCCGGTTGCGGACAGCTTCCTGTCCACCGATGTGTCGGCGGACTTGCCAGAGCTTGCCGGAACACCGGTGCTCGTGGTGTGCGCGGGGGCAAAGGCTATTCTCGACCTGCCAGCAACGCTTGAGTGGCTCGAAACGCATGGTGTGCCGGTGATCGGGTACAGGACCGGCCGGTTCCCTGCCTTCTACAACCGGGATAGCGGCCTGCCCGTGGACTTGTGCGCCGAAACTCCAGGACAGGTGGCAGAGTTGTTCCGAGCGCAGCGCAGGCTTGGCCTGCCGGGAGGCATGCTGGTTGGGGTGCCCGTGCCTGAGGAGTTCGAGCTTCCTGCCGACCAGATGGAAGCTGCCATTGAGCAAGCCCTGGCAGAGGCACAGGCACAGGGCATCCGCGGGAAAGCGATAACCCCGTTTCTATTAGCGCGTATCAGCGCATTGACCGGTGAAGCCAGCCTGCGCGCCAACCTAGCGCTATTGGAAAACAACAGCCGGGTGTCGGCACAGATCGCCGGCGCGTTGGCAAAGCTGGATTAAACAGCTAGCCGGGCGGCAGTTTTACGCCTGCCCACCCGGCTAGGGAGTGCGAAACAAGTGATTCTTAGGCCATCCGCACCGGCAGCTCCACCGGAATGGGATCAGGGGGCCGGGCCGCAAAGACCGGTTCCATCCTGCCGTCGGCGTCCTCTGCGACATCCACGTTCACGGTATCTCCATCCGAGAACTCGCCCGCCAGAAGCCGCTTAGAGAGAGGGTTCTCGACGAAACGCTCCAGGGTTCGCCGCACGGGACGAGCACCGAATTGCGGGTCGTAGCCCTCTTTGGCCAGCCATTCGCGCGCTGCTTCGGTCAGCTCGATCTCGAGCCCGTGCTCCGACAATCGCCCGGCGATCTCGCGCATCTGCAGATCAACGATCTGTTTTACATGCTCTTGAGACAAGCCGTGGAAGATGATGATCTCATCGATACGGTTCAGGAACTCAGGCCGGAAAGTGCGCTTCAAATCGCTCTCGATGTTCTCCCTCAGCTGACGCTCCTGGGCGGTCAGTCCGTCTTCTTTGAGGAACCCGAGAGTGCCTCCCAACCTGACAAAGGTCGTGCCGATATTCGACGTCATGATCAGCACGGTATTGCGGAAGTCCACAACATGCCCCTGCCCGTCCGTCAGCCGGCCATCTTCGAGGATCTGCAGCAGCGAGTTCCACACTTCCGGGTGTGCTTTCTCGATCTCATCGAACAGAATCACCCTGTAGGGCCGGCGCCGCACGGCCTCCGTCAGTTGGCCGCCCTCGTCATAGCCGACGTAGCCCGGCGGAGCACCGAACATGCGGCTGACCGTATGACGCTCCTGGTACTCGCTCATGTCGATCCGGACGAGCGCCTCTTCGTCGTCGAAGAGAAACTCCGCCAACGCCTTGGCCAGCTCGGTCTTGCCAACGCCACTCGATCCAAGGAAGATGAAACTGCCGATCGGACGCTTGGGGTCCTTGAGCCCACTCCGTGCCCGGCGCAATGCGTCGGCAACAGCGGCGATGGCTTCATCCTGGCCGACAATCCGCCTGTGCAGTTCCTCTTCCATGCGCAGGAGCTTGGCAGTTTCGCCCTGCAACATGGTGTTCACCGGGATGCCGGTCCACCGTGCAACAACCCCAGCGATGTCGGCTGCATCCACGACCTCATCCAGGCCCGCAGACTTGCTCCACGCAGTC
>Ga0315276_10003875_pt1 | contig 13730 bp, 17 predicted proteins | sample YL17G05_0_MG_FD_204542 | JGI IMG/M metagenome (GOLD analysis project Ga0315276, IMG submission 204542) | Sediment microbial communities from Yellowstone Lake, YNP, Wyoming, USA - YL17G05_0 | ecosystem: Environmental > Aquatic > Freshwater > Lake > Sediment | place: USA: Wyoming | collected...
GCTGGTCCTCGACGAGGGGGACGGGCTGTGCGAGCACGTCATGCGTCCAGGCGAGAGCTACCACGTGAAGCCCTTCACGAAGCATCGCATGGTGGCCATCACCGACTGTGACATCCTCGAGGTCTCGACCCCAGAGGTGCACGACGTGGTGCGGCTCGAGGACGCCTACGGACGGGCCGGAAAGTAGTCCGGCGCCGGGCGCTCAGCCGCCCAGTTCGCGGCAGATGGCCTCGGCCGCCTTCAGGCCGTCCACCGCCGACGAGACGATGCCACCGGCGTGGCCGGCGCCCTCGCCGGCCGGGTAGAGACCGGCCAGGCCCGGGGTGGTGAAGTCGTCGCCTCGCGCGATGCGGCAGGGTGCGCTGGTCCGGCTCTCGATCCCGATGAGCAGCGCATCGGGAGAGACGAAGCCGCGCATTCGCCGGTCGAAGCCGTGCACCGCAGCTCGAAGCGCCTCGTGCACTTGCGGCGGATAGAGCCGCCCCAGGTCGGCGTGGGTGAGGCCAGGCCGGTACGAGCTCGGACCGGGAGGATCTCCCGGGCGCCCGGCCAGCCAGGCCGCGAGTCGCTGTGCCGGCGCCCGGTAGCCGCCGCCGCCGAGGTCGTAGGCAGCACGTTCCCATTTCCGCTGCCACTCCAGACCCGCGAGCGGGCCCTTGAACCCTTCCGCAGCGAACTCCTCGGGCGAGACGGCCACCACGAGCCCCGCGTTGGCGAGAGGGGAGGAGCGGCCCGAGTTGGACATGCCGTTCGTCACCTGCATCTCCGGCTCGGTGGGCGTGGGCACCACCACGCCACCCGGGCACATGCAGAAGGAGAAGACGCCGCGGGCCTTGCCTCCCACGCTCGGGTTCTCGGCGAGCCGGTAGTCCGCGGGGGGCAATCCCACGGCGCCGGCGGAGCGGCCGTACTGGATCCGGTCGATGAGGGACTGTGGATGCTCCACCCGGAAGCCGACCGCGAAGGGCTTGGCCTCGATGGGCCAACCGCGCCGGGCGAAGAGCTCGTAGATCTCCCGCGCGCTGTTGCCGGGTGCGAGCACCAGCCGGTCGCAGGGAAGGGTGCGGCCGTCGGCGAGGACCAGGCCGCGGACCCGCCCCTCCACGACCTCGAGGTCCGTGGCGCGCGCGCTCCAGATGAACTCGCATCCCCGTCGCTGCAGTTCCTGCCGCATCGCCGACACGGCCGCGGGAAGCACGTCCGAGCCGATGTGAGGCTTGCCTTGCACGAGGATCCGCTCCGAGTTGCCGAATCGGGCGAAGAGCTCCACCACCTTGCGCACCGCCGGATGGCGGATCCGCGTGGAGAGCTTCCCGTCGGTGTAGGCGCCGGCCCCTCCTTCGCCGAAGTTCATGTTCGACTCGGAGTCGAGCTCACCGCTTCGCATCAGCCGGGCGACGTCGCGCCGCCGAGGGGCCACGGTCCTGCCCCGGTCGACCACGATGGACCGGACGCCCCGCTCGAGCAGCCCCCAGGCACAGAAGAGCCCGGCCGGCCCGGCCCCCAGGATCACCGGAGGCAGGTCCGGCGCGCGGACCGGAGGGAGCGGCGGTTCGGCCTCGGGGACGGTGTCCACGCCAGGCGGGATGGTGGGCAGAGACCCCTCGAGCTCCACCTCCGCATCCACCACCCAGCGCGGATGCCCCTTGCGCCTCGCATCGAGCGATCGGCGGGCCACCAGGAGGTTCTTCAGCGCCTCGGACCGGACACCGAGTTTCTCGGCGATGCGGCGCGCCAGGGTGTCGTGGGGCTCGTCGAGCCACAGGTGGATGCCGGGGACGCGGTAGCGCACGAGGGAGCGAATCTAGCCACGGGCTCCGCCCGGCGCTGCGAAGCCGCCTTCGCGCATCGCCTCTCCCGGATGGGTGTAGCGCGAACCACGCTACGCACCGGACGGACGTTTTCGGGAGGACGATGTACCGCAACCCACCGACATTGCCCGAAAAATCGATTTGGAGCCGAAGTGGCCCGCTCGTTGCTGTTGTTATCGACGTCTCGCTGCCAGGGCTCCATGAGCCCAAGAGGAAAAGATGCTCGCACCCATGCTCGACGCCAAGGGCACCAAGATTCTCGCCAAGTCGCTCTTCAAGGAGTTGCACGCGAGCGGCTACACCGCAAACCAGATCCTCGGCCTCTCCACCGAGCTCATCGACCTCGTGACCCAGGACGTTCGCGCCCAGGGCGAGGTCCGCGCGGCGGGGGAGAACTCTTCGGAGGCGGCGGCGTTCTAGGCGGGGTTTTCCTCGCCAGCAGTCGCGTCGCGGCGCCGGGCCGAACCCGGCGCCGTTTCTCGTTTTTCACCCCGGAATTCACCGGGGTTTTCGTTTGACACCCCCGGGTCCGGCGGGTAGCTTGGCGGCCCCAAACCATCACCCTCCCGCACCCGGGAGAGGGAGAGTCCTGCCATGGCGCGAATTGCAATCAACGGTTTCGGCCGCATCGGGCGCTGCGTGCTTCGCGCCCTGATCGAGCGGGGCGAGAAGGGCCTGGAGGTCGTCTCCATCAACGACCTGACCGACACGAAGACCCTCGCCCACCTCCTCAAGTATGACTCGGTGCACGGCGTCTTCCCCTACGAGGTGAAGGCGACCGACAAGGGCATCGTCGTGAACGGCAAGGAGATCCAGGTGACGGCCCTGAAGAGCCCGGCCGAGCTCCCCCATGCCCAGAACGGCGTCGAGCTGGTCCTGGAGTGCACCGGTCTCTTCACCGAGCGCGAAAAGGCCGAGGGGCACCTGAAGGCCGGGGCCAAGCGCGTGCTCATCTCCGCGCCCGCCAAGAACCCGGACATCACGGTGGCCTACGGCATCAACCACCAGAAGCTCGACAAGGCGAAGCATCACATCATCTCCAACGCATCCTGCACGACCAACTGCCTCACCCCGGTCGCCAAGGTGCTGCTCGAGAGCTTCGGCATCAAGCGCGGCCTGATGACCACCATCCACAGCTACACGAACGACCAGAACCTCCTCGACCTGCCGCACAAGGACCTGCGCCGCGCACGCGCCGCAGCCCTGTCGATGATCCCTTCCTCCACCGGCGCAGCCAAGGCCGTCGCCGAGGTGATTCCCGAGCTCAAGGGCAAGCTGAACGGCACCGCCGTGCGCGTGCCGACGCCCAACGTGTCGCTCGTCGATCTCACCGTCGAGCTCGAGAAGCCGGCCACCGTCGAGCAGATCAACGCGGCCTTCAAGACCGCCGCCGAGGGGGCGCTGAAGGGCGTCCTGCAGTACTCCGACGAGCCCACCGTCTCCGTCGACTACAACGGCAACCCCCACTCGTCGATCTTCGACTCCACCAACACCATGGTCATCGAGGGGACCCTCGTGAAGGTGTTCGCCTGGTACGACAACGAAATGGGCTTCTCGAACCGCATGGTCGACGTGGCCCGGCACCTGACGGCCTAGACGACCCGGGGAAGAACATGGCCGCCCAGATCCGGACCATCGATCAGCTCGACCTCGCCGGGAAGCGGGTCTTCATCCGCGTGGACTTCAACGTCCCGCTGGACGAGAAGGGGCGCGTCACCGACGACGCCCGCATCCGTGCCGCGCTGCCCACCATCCGGCACGCGATCGCGGCCAGGGCCCGGGTGATCCTCGCCTCCCACCTCGGGCGTCCTAAGGGAGACCCGTCGGACAAGGCGAAGTTCACGCTCGAGCCTGCCGCCCAGCGCCTCTCCGAGCTCCTCGACCAGGATGTCATCCTGGCCGACGACTGCATCGGCGACGGGGTGAAGAAGGCGGTCTCCGACCTCGGCGAGGGGCAGGTGCTGCTCCTCGAGAACCTCCGCTTCCACAAGGGCGAGGAGGGGAACGACGAGGCCTTCTGCAGGGATCTGGCGGCGCTCGCCGACGTCTGGGTGAACGACGCGTTCGGCACGGCCCATCGGGCCCACGCCTCGACGGCCGGCATGGCCAGGTTCGTCAAGGAGCGGGCGGGCGGCTTCCTCATCCAGAAGGAGGTCGAGTACCTGGGTCGCGTGCTGGCCCGTCCGGAGCGCCCCTTCGTCGCCATCCTCGGCGGCGCCAAGGTCTCGGACAAGATCAAGGTGCTCGAGAACCTCATCGGCAAGGCCGACTCGGTGCTCGTCGGCGGCGCCATGGCCTACACCTTCCTGGCCGCCAAGGGCGTGCCGGTGGGCAAGAGCCGGGTCGAGCAGGACAAGCTCGAGCTGGCGCGCCAGATCCTCGACAAGGCGAAGGCCAAGGGAATCGACTTCGAGCTTCCGGTGGACCACGTCTGCGCCGCCGAGCCCAAGGAGACCGCCGAGCGGGTGGTGGTGAACGGTGCCGCCATCCCCGACGGGCTCATGGGGCTCGACATCGGACCGAAGACCCTGGACCGTTACCGGCAGCGCATCCTGACCGCGAAGACCGTCTTCTGGAACGGACCCATGGGACTCTTCGAGCAGAAGCCCTGGGCCGAGGGGACGTTCGGCGTGGCCAGGGCCATGGCCGAGTCCCCCGGCGTGACCGTGGTGGGCGGCGGCGACAGCGCGGCGGCGGTGGAGGAGGCCGGGCTCGTGTCCCGCATGAAGCACGTCTCCACCGGCGGCGGGGCCAGCCTGGAGTTCATCGAGGGGCGCGAGCTCCCTGGCGTCAAGGTTCTCGAGGAGTGAACGTGGCCCGGAAGAAATTCATCTGCGGCAACTGGAAGATGTACCGCACCGCCGCCGAGGCGGGGGCGCTGGCGCGCGAGGTCCGCGCCGCCGCCGAGCCCTTCGCCGACAAGGTCGACGTGGCCATCGTGCCGCCCTTCACGGCGCTCTGGGCGGCCGGGGCCGAGCTCACGGGATCCCGCATCGGCCTCGGGGCGCAGGACGTGTTCTGGGAGACGCAGGGCGCCTTCACCGGCGAGGTCTCGGCCCCCATGCTGGTCGACGCCGGCTGCCGGTACGTGCTGGCCGGACACAGCGAGCGGCGCCAGTTCTTCGGGGACACCGACGAGGCCGTGCGCAAGAAGACCCGGGCCGCGCTCGCCGCAGGGCTCCATCCCATCGTCTGCGTCGGCGAGACCCTTCCCGAGCGGGAATCGGGGCGGACCCTCGAGGTGGTGGGTCGCCAAGTTCGCGCGGCGCTCTCCGGCCTCGACGCGGGCGAGATCGCGCGCCTCACCGTGGCCTACGAGCCGGTCTGGGCCATCGGCACCGGCAAGACCGCCACCTCCGCGCAGGCGCAGGAGGTCCACGCCGCCCTCCGCGCCATCCTGCGCGAGCTGGCGCCGGCCGCAGCCGACGCCATCCGCATCCTCTACGGGGGCTCCGTCAAGCCCGACAACGCCGCCGAGCTCCTGTCCCAGCCGGACGTGGACGGTGCTCTGGTGGGCGGCGCGAGCCTCAAGGCATTAGACTTCACCGGAATCATCCAGGGAGCCACCCGTTGAACACGTTCCTCATCGTCGTCCACGTCGTCGTCTCGGCCGTCCTCATCCTCGTCATCCTGCTTCAGGCGGGGAAAGGGGGTGGACTGGGCGGCGCATTCGGCGGCAGCACGCAGGCCGTCTTCGGCGGCCGCGGCGCGCAGACCTTCCTCGGCAAGGTGACCTCGGCTGCGGCCGCGGTCTTCATGCTCACCTCGCTGTCGCTCTCCTACCTCTCGACGCGATCCGGGTCGGTGGTGAAGGAGGCGCCGACTCCGGTCGCTCCGGCCCCGCTCCAGACGGCGCCTGCGCTTCCCGGCCCGGGCCAGACCTCGCCCGCGCAGCCGGTCCCGGCCCCGCCGAAGTGATCGCGGCGGCGCTCCGGCGCCCGAAAACGACAAGGGACCCGTCGCCGGGTCCCTTTCTTCGTTCTCATGAAGCTGGTGCCCAGGGCGAGATTCGAACTCGCACGCCTTACGGCGCCACCCCCTCAAGATGGTGTGTCTACCAGTTCCACCACCTGGGCGAGAAAGCGGGTCGGTTTCTAGCAGACGGTCGCCTGGGGCGCAAGCGCGCCCGGACGGCGCCGAAGGGCCCGCGCGCTGGAGGATGACGTGAAAAAGCCCTGCCTGATCCTGCTCGGCGGCGCCGGCTGGGACGTGCGGCGCCGAGCCGTCTCGGTGGCGTTGACCGCGGCGGCGTTCGGTCACCCGGTGGTGGTCGCGCTGTCCGGCGAGCCGCTCCGTGCCTGGGTCGATGGGCGCTTCGACGACGACGCTCCCCCCGAGGCGCCCGAAGCGCGGGTGGGTTCCCTCGCGGCCATGCTCGAGGAGGGAAGGCGCGACCTCGGGGTGGAAGTGGTGGCCTGCGACACCGAGCTGCGGCTCATCGGCATCGACCCGGAGGAGGCTCGCCCCTCCCTGGACGCGATTCGCAGCCTGCCGGAGCAGTGGCGCGCCGCGGCCGAGGGGCACGTGCTCGGATTCTAGGCACGAGGCCCTGGTCCTGGGATAGAAGATTGCCGTCGGGCCAGCGGAGGTGCCATGGGCGGATCGATGTCGGACAAGAGCGCGCTGGTGATCGGCGCGGGCGGCCTGGGAGGTCCGGCCGCGCTGGCGCTGGCCGCGGCCGGGGTGGGGCGGCTCACCCTCGTCGACGAGGACGCGGTCGAGACCTCCAACCTGAACCGGCAGCCCCTCTTCGGAGAGGCCGACCTGGGGCGGCGCAAGGCGGAGGCCGCGGCTTCGCGCATCTCCCGGATTCACCCCGGAGTGACGGTGGACGCCCGCGACGCCCGCTTCGCCCCCGACATCGCGCCGGCCCTGGTGCAGGGCGCCGACGTCGTGGTGGACGCATCGGACAACTTTGCGACCCGGTTCCTCGCCAACGACAGCGCGCTGGCGGCGCGCCGGCCGCTGGTCCACGGCGGCGTGCTGCGCTACTCGGCCCAGTTCCTCACCGTCATGCCCGGCAAGACCGGGTGCCTGCGCTGCCTGTTCGAGGCGCCGCCCGCCGAGGGCACGGTTCCCACCTGTGCCCAGGCCGGCGTGCTCGGGGCGCTTGCCGGGTTCGCCGGCGCGCTCATGGGTGCGGAGGCCCTCCGGTTGCTCGCCGGAGAGCGCGGGGCCTACGCCGGCCGCCTCGTGGCCTTCGACGGCCGAACCGGACGGACGCGGCTCGTGCCGGTGCGCGTCCGGGCCGGGTGCCCGGCCTGCAGCGCGGTGGCCGGGGCGACGCAGGAGGGGGCGTGACCGGTCGCTCGCCCGCCGCGCGGATCGACCTCCGCCAGCACGCCTGCCCGGTCACCTGGGTGAAGGCGCGAATCGCCATCGGGCGGATCCCCGAGGGGGCGATCCTGGAGGTCCTCCTGGCCGAGGGCGAGCCACGGGAGAACTTGCCCCGGAGCGCCGCCGAGGACGGGCACCGGGTGCTCCGTCTCGAGCCCGCTCCCGAGGAGGGGACGGGAACCTGGCGCGCCTGGCTGGAGCGCGGCCCGGCCGTGGAGGAGGGGACATGGCCCTGAACGACGCCGAGGTGGGGCGATACGCGCGGCAACTCATCCTGCCCGCATGGGGCGAGGAGGCGCAGGAGCGGCTCCGCGGTACCCGGGTGCGGGTGGCCGGGGGAGGTCTCGCCACCGCGCCGGCCCTCTACTACCTGGCCGCTGCCGGGGTCGGAACGATCTGGATCGACGACCCGGATCCAGTCGCGGAGGGCGACGGCGCCGGGTGGGCCTTCGGGCCCGACGAGGTCGGCCGGCCGCGCGGCCACGCGTCCGCCGTGTTCGCGGCGGCGGCGAACGGAATGGTGAAGGCCGACGTCTTCCGCCCCGGTTCCCGCCCAACCGTGGTGCTGGTGTGCGGCGCCACGATGGACGTGTCGCGGGCCATCGCCGAGGAGGCGAGGCTGCTCCAGTTCGCGCACGTGGTGGCGGACGTGGACGGGCAGGGGGGTGCGGCCACCACGGTTCCGATCGGCGCCCCGTGCTACGCCTGCGCGACCCGGCCAGGACTGGGCGCCGCGCCGACTCCGGAGGGAGCGGCGGCGGTCGGCGCGCTCGCCGCGCTCGAGCTGATCCTGCTCGTCGGGGAGATCTCGCAGGAGCCCCGGGCCCGGCGCATCGAGATCTTTCGCGGCACCCCGTTGACCCGCGCGACGGCGCGCCAGGCCGGCTGTGCGTGCAACGCCGGGGCGCACGGGATTTCCGGTTCCTGAGGCGGGCTCGCCAGCCGTGCCCGACACCGATTACTCGCCGCTCGCCGCTCGCCTGGCCGCCGCCGCCGAGGCCGACCCGTGGCGGGAGGTGTGCGGATTCGTGATCGAGGATGCAGCCGGGCGGCTGGAACTGGTCCCGGTCCGCAACCTGGCCGGAGAGGTGGAAGGGCCTCCCGGGCTGCCCGGGGACGCTCGGCGCGCCTTCCTCGCGGACCCGTCGGCGCACCTCGCGCTCGCCCGCCGGATGCGCGTCGAGGGTGGGCGGATCGCCGCAGCCTACCACTCCCACGTCGACGCTCCGGCCGTGCTCTCCGCCGTCGATCTCGACCAGGCCCTTCAGGGCGGCGAGCCGATGCACCCGGGCGTCGACCAGGTGATCATCGCCACCCGGGGCGGCAACGTACTGGAAATACGGACGTTTCGTTGGCTCGAGGGTGCGTTTCGAGGAACGGCGATGCCTCTCGGCGATTAGAGCGCCGCGTCGTGTCGACCGCACGGAAAGCGAAACCGCGCCCCGCCCGAGTCGGCGCAATCTCCCGCCAGTTCCGGTATATTGCGCCATTCGCCGTTGGGTGAACTCGGGAGGGCGCATGGATTTGTTGCAGGGGACCGGATTCGTCATCTGGCTGACCGGCATGACGGGGGCGGGAAAGACCACCATTGCCAACCACATCGGAAAGCGGTTCTCCGCGGCCGGTCGTCCCGCCGAGGTGATCGACGGCGATTCCGCGAACGAGATTCTCACCCGCGGTCTGGGCGTGTCCAAGGAAGACCGGGACACGGCCGTCCGGCGCATCGGGGCGGTTTCCCGCATGCTGGTGCGCCACGGCGCCGTGGTCGTGGTGGCGTCGCTCTCGCCCCTTCGCGAGGCCCGCGATGCGGTCCGCAAGGACGTCCGCCGGTTCGTCGAGGTCTTCGTCGACGCGCCCATGGAGACGCTGCTCGCCCGCGACTCCGAGGGGATGTACCGCAAGGCCCTGGCGCACGAGTTGACCAACGTTGCCGGCATCGACGATCCGTTCGAGCCGCCCACGCGCGCCGAACTGGTCGTCCGCACCGATCAGGAGAAGCCCGACGCCGCGCTGGGGCGCCTCTTCCAGAAGTTGGTCGACATGAAGTACGTCACCCCGGCCGAGTTCGCCCTCCTCACCGGAGGGCTGCGTCCGAAGCGTCCGGGCGCCAAGGGCGCCAAGGGCGCTCCAGTCGTGGCCAAGGTCGCTCCAGTCCCCGTCAAGGGCGCGGCCAAGGTCGCGAACAAGCCGGCCGCGAAGGGTCCGGTCAAGGCTCCCGCCAGGGCGCCCGCGAAGGCGCCTCGCAAAGCGCCCGCCAAGCCTCCCGCCAGGCCGAAGCAGGCAGCCAGGGGGCGCCGCGGGTAGAATCGGCGAATGGCGCAGACGCAGGAGGACCGGGCGCTGATCCGCGATCGGTCCCGGGATCGCTTCGACCGGTTGAAGGAGATCGTGCGCGGCACGGGAGGCGCCCTGGTGGCCTTCTCGGCCGGCGTCGATTCCACGCTCGTCCTGGCGGTGGCGCGCGAGGTCCTCGGAGACCGCGCGGCCGCGCTCACCGCCCACTCGCCCAGCGTGCCCCAGGTCGAGCGAGCCGAGGCCCGGGCCCTTGCGAAGCGTCTCGGCGCCCGCCACATCGAGGTGGAGAGCCGGGAGGGGGAGAATCCTCGCTACCTGGAGAACTCTCCAGAGCGCTGCTACTTCTGCAAGAGCGAGCTCTACCGGCTCTGCGACGAGACCTGCCAGGCGCTGGGCCTCCCGGCGGTGCTCGACGGATTCAACGCCGACGACCGGCGCGACCACCGCCCCGGCCACCGGGCAGCCCAGGAGCGGAAGGTGCTATCCCCGCTCGCCGAGGTAGGCCTCACGAAGGACGAGGTCCGGGCCTGGAGCGAGGCCTACGGACTGCCGACCTGGGACAAGCCGCAGATGGCCTGCCTGGCCTCCCGCATTCCCTATGGCACGCAGGTGACGCCGCAGCGGCTCGCCCGCATCGAGGCGGCCGAGGCGGGCGTTCGCGCCGCTGGCCTGCGCCAGTTCCGGGTGCGCGACCACGGTGAGGTCGGACGCATCGAGGTGTCGGCAGAGGAGATGGATCTGGCCTTCGCCCGGCGGGCCGAGATCGCGGCCGCGGTGAGGCGGGCCGGGTTCGCGCTGGCGGCGCTCGACCTCGAGCCGTTCCGGTCCGGTCGGATGAACGAACTGGCAAGAGTGCCCGCGCCCGGATGTCAATAGCGGATTTTTTGACTTGGGGGTATCGGGTGGTAGCGTGTAGGTAAACGTAAGTAGATGGAGGCGTGAACCTACATGAGACCCATTGAGATCCCCCATTCGATCACCCATATGCCCCTGATGGGTGCGTCTGTCGCGACGCGCCTCGAGCCGATGCTGATCCGGCTTCCGCCCGAACTTGCGGCAGGCCTGCGCCGGCTCGCTCGCTCCACCCGGATCCGGCAATCCGATTACCTCCGCGAGGCGGTGTCCGACCTGCTCGCGAAGTACGGCGATCTGCCGTCCACCGGCGAGTCCGCATCCCCCTGAAAAGGGAGTGCGTCGGAAGGGTAGCCCACCGCCTCCAGGGTGAGTCCCCACGCCGGCGCCCGCACGCCGCGATATCGCTCCCGCGAACGGAGGAGGCTCGCGATCCTCGTCGCGGGAGCGAGTCCAAGGCCCACCGCCACGGCCGTGCCCACCAGGTTGCGGACCTGGGCCCGGAGGAAGCCGCGCCCCTCCAGCGTCAGGGAGTAGAGGGGGCCCCAGGCCGCCACCTCGACGTCGGCGCGGAGCAACGTCCGGACGGTTCCTCGCTGCTCGCCGGGGCGCGCGAAGCCAAGGAAGTCGTGCTCGCCCACCGCGGCGGCGAGGGCCTCCGACATGGCGGCGACGTCGAGCGATCCGGCGCGCACTCCTGCGAAGGCCCGCTCGTCGGGCAGTCGCCAGGCCCGCCCGGCGAGCCCGTCGGGAGGCGGAAGCCCGACCAGGTAGGAGTAGGTTCTCGACGTCGCGCTGGCCCGGGCGTGGAAGGCGGTGGGCGCGCGCCAGGCCTCGAGGCAGGTCAGGGCTGGCGGCGATCCCCGGTTCACCGCCTCGCGCAGCACGGCCGGATCCAGATCGGCCCGGGCCCAGAAGCTCACGAACTGCGAGAGAGCGTGGACCCCGGCGTCGGTGCGCGCCGCCACCTCGAGGCGCGGCGCGATGCCCAGGGGCGCAAGCGCCTCGAGGAGCGCCTGCTCGACCGAGGGGAGCCCGGGCTGGCGCTGGAAGCCCCGGAAGGCGCCGCCGTCGTAGGCGATCCGCAGCGCATACCGTCGCTTCTCCATGGCGTGCTACGTTCGCACGCCCCCGTCGTCGGCGCCAACGCGCCGGACGGGGACGAGGAGGCGAGCGATCGTGGGTACCGGAGCCGTCTCCCGGCTGGATGCGCGCATCGGCGAGCTGCCCGAGGGGTCGCTTCGCCGCAAGGTCCTCGAGAGCGCGCGCCGCTTCAAGGCCTCGTGGGTGGACCTGGGGCGCATGCTCGCGCAGGTCCGGCGCGAGGAAGCCTGGCGCGAGTGGGGGCACGAGAACTTCGAGGACTACTGCACGAAGGAGCTCTTCCTCCGGCGCGCCACCGCCGAGAAGCTGGCGCTTTCCTACGGTTTCCTGGAGCGGCACGAGCCGGAGCTGGCGCGTGCCCGCGACGTCCGGTCGGCTCCGCCCTTCGAGGTGATCGAGGTTCTTTCCCGCGCCGAGGCGGCGGGCCGGATGGACGGCAAGACCTGGAGTCAGCTCCGGAACGGTGTCATGGACGGCGAGGCCGGACGCGCCGACGTGAACCGGGCCATCGCCGAGCGCTTCGGCCCCACGCCGCGCGCCCCCGCTCCGACGCCGGAGGAGCGCGTGGCCCGGATCGCCGGCGCCGCGCGCCGGCTCGCCGAGGCCTGCGAGGGCGACAAGGAGATCCCGGCGGCCCTCCGCCGGGCGGCGCGCGACCTGGCCGACGCCCTCGACCGGCTCGCGGGCGACCGAGAGCGCTGACGCGCGGCGCCGCGTCCGGGGTCCGGTTAGAAAACCCGAAGGCAGGGTTCTTTGGGGTGCCCCCGCCTCTGGTGTAGCATCAGGTGAGAGGGCCGATTGAGCCGGAAAGATCCACATCACGGGAGCTTGAGCTGCTCCTTCTGCGGCAAGGGGCAACGGGACGTCCGGAAGCTCATCGCCGGCCCCACCGTCTACATCTGCGACGAGTGCATCCGGCTCTGCAACGACATCATCGCCGAGGAGGGGGAGCGGGAGGACGGGCGAGCCCCGGTCTCGATTCCCACGCCCGCCGAGGTGAAGGCCTTCCTCGACGACTACGTCGTCGGCCAGGACCGCGCCAAGAAGATCCTCGCGGTCGCCGTCTACAACCACTACAAGCGGATCCACGCCCGCCGCGCCCCTCGCGCTCAGCGACCAGTGGCCGGACGCGCCGAGGAGGTGGAGCTGCAGAAGTCGAACATCCTGCTCATCGGCCCCACCGGCGCCGGCAAGACCCTGCTGGCCCAGTCCCTGGCCCGCTTCCTCAACGTCCCCTTCACCATCGCCGACGCCACCAGCCTGACCGAGGCCGGCTACGTCGGCGAGGACGTCGAGAACATCATCCAGAACCTGCTTCACAACGCCGACTACGACGTCGAGAAGGCCTCGCGGGGCATCGTCTACATCGACGAGATCGACAAGATCGCCCGCAAGGGCGACACGCCGTCCGCCACCCGCGACGTGGGCGGGGAGGGGGTGCAACAGGCGCTCCTCAAGGTCGTCGAGGGCACCCGGGCCAGCGTCACCCCGCGGGGAGGCAAGAAGTACAACCAGCAGGAGTCGATCCAGGTCGACACGTCCAACATCCTCTTCATCGTGGGCGGCGCCTTCTGCGGCATCGAGCAGGCCATCCGCCGCCGGGTGGGCGTGAAGGGGCTGGGCTTCGGCGCCAAGATCGAGGCCCGCGACGAGGCCTCGCTGGGAGAGTTGCTCTCCCACATCGAGCCGCAGGATCTGGTCAAGTTCGGGATGATCCCCGAGTTCGTCGGGCGCATCCCGGTCATCGCCACCCTCTCCGAGTTGACCGAGGACGATCTCGTCACCATCCTCACCCAGCCCAGGAACGCGCTCGTGAAGCAGTACCAGAAGCTCTTCGAGCTCGAGAAGGTGAAGCTCTCCTTCACCAAGGAGGCGCTCCGGGCCACCGCCCGCGAGGCCATGCGGCGAAAGTCGGGGGCGCGCGGGCTGCGGTCGATCCTGGAGCAGGCCATGCTCGACATCATGTACGACGTGCCGTACCGGGAGGGCGTGAAGGAGTGCAAGATCACCGACGGGGTGATCCTGCGCCGCGAGCCGCCGCTGCTCTCCTTCGAGAAGGAGAAGAAGTCGGCGTAGGCGTGGTTCAACTCTGGGTGACGCGCACGGTGGTCTTCATCTCGCGGCCCGTGTCCAGGTCGCGGGCGTGCACCGAGAGGATCCCCTCGATGTTCACCTCGAAGAGGATCTCCAGGCGAACCTCGCCAGCCGGGCCGGGACGGACTCCACTGAACGTGAATTCGCCCAGGGTCTCGTTGCGGGTGGCCTCGGGGTGGTCCCCCTGGACGATGCGCAGCACCAGCTCGGTCTGACCGTTCTTGGAGTTGGTGGCGG
>Ga0315276_10003876_pt1 | contig 13727 bp, 11 predicted proteins | sample YL17G05_0_MG_FD_204542 | JGI IMG/M metagenome (GOLD analysis project Ga0315276, IMG submission 204542) | Sediment microbial communities from Yellowstone Lake, YNP, Wyoming, USA - YL17G05_0 | ecosystem: Environmental > Aquatic > Freshwater > Lake > Sediment | place: USA: Wyoming | collected...
ACGATCTGGTCCTGCGGACAGAGCGCGAGGAAGTTGTCTACCGGTTTTATCGCGAGCGACAGGCCCGGCATGCGGTAGTGCATCGGCACGGCGACCTTCGGGGAGAGCCTGTCGATGACCCGCCTGGCGCCTTCGGGGCCGATCGTGAACACGTCCCCTACGGGGACGAACAGGAAATCGACGCTCCCGATCCTGTCGCACTGCTCGTCCGATAGCTCGTGCCCGAGGTCTCCCAGGTGGCAGAACGATGTGCCGTCGAGCTCGAACCTGAAGATGGTGATCTTCCCCCTCCGCGCGCCTCCTTGGTCGTCGTGCGCAGCCTCTATGCCCTCGACCCTCACGCCCTTCTCGACCGTCATCACCGGCCTCGAGATCACGCGCGGTTCGGGGCCGTGCACGATCCGGGCGCAGTTGTGGTCGAAGTGGTCGTGCGATACGAGGACGACATCCGCCTGCACGTTCGGCGGCGGTATCCCGAGGGATTTTCCGTCATGCGGGTCGGTGACGACCCTCACGCTCCCGTCGATCTCAAAACACGCGTGACCGTGCCATCTGATGCGCAACCCTCTGTCCCCCGGGGACTGAAGTAATCCCAGACGGCGTACTTAACATGAACGGTGCGGGAGCGCTGCTCTCGGGCCTAGCTCCTGACTTTCCGCACGACCCTGGTCTTCTTCGGCCCATCAGGCTCAGCCTCGGGCGGAGGGGCCTGTTTGAGAACTCTCGTGGGAGCCGGCGCGGGCGCAGGTTCCGGAGCGTGCGCGGGCTTGGCATGATGCGCGGGTGCGTGCTCGTGATGAGCCGGAGGTGCCGGCGGGGTCTTCACTGTCCTGACGCGCCTGACATTCTGCGACGGCGGTTCCGGTTCGAACTCAGGCATCGGCGGCGCTTTCTTCTCCGCCTGCTGAGGGGCCGGCTCGAACCTCCTCGGAGCGGGAGGGGCTGGCTCCGGCTTCTTGAGCTCTCTCGTGGGCGGCGTAGGTATCCGCTGCTTTTCGGGCATGGGCTCTGCCTCTTCGGCCGCGGCGGCCTCTGCCTGTGCCATCTCTATCCTCTCGAGGACGGGGTTCCTGAGGGTCGACTCGATCCTGTGGTTGACTGTCCCGGGCTCGAACTTCCTCTTCTCGAGCATCAGCTCGCGCTCGAGCTTCTCTATCTGGAGGATCCACTCGTCCTCCTCTTCGAAATCCCATCCGCAGAACTCGCAGATGGTAGCCTCGAGGGCAACTCCGAGGCCACAGCTAGGGCATTCCTTCTTCGGTTCCCCCTGATCCATTTTTTTGCCCATCGGCTAGATAATTCTCAGGTCATTATATAAGGGTTGCCAAACACCCCCGAAAAAGAGGTCAGTATCGCGAGGGCGATGCTAAAATACACCCCGAGGGCATTACCCGAGGCGAAATGAAGATTCTAGTTCTGTGCGTGGACAGGGACGACGACCTGGGCACGAAAGCCGGCATAAACGGCCCCGTGATCGGGAGACAGGAGAACCTGGACGCAGCCATCGCGCTCGGCCTGGCCGACCCGGAGGATGTCGACACGAACACCGTGCTTTCCGGCCTCCAGCTGTACGACGACCTGGTCAAGAGGGGGCTCGAGGCGGAGATCGCCACCATCTCCGGGGACTCTCACGTCGGCTTCCAATCGGACCTGATCCTGACGACCCAGCTCGAGAACGTGCTCGAGGTGGTCAAGCCTGACCGTGCAATCCTCGTCAGCGACGGTGCGGAGGACGAATCGATATATCCGGTGATATCCTCCCGCGTGAAGATCGACTCGGTCAGGCGGGTCTACGTCAAGCAGAGCAAGAGCATCGAGGGCACGTACTTCATGATCGTCAAGACGCTTCAGGACGAGAAGATGCGGAGGAAGTGGATCGTCCCGCTCTCCCTCGTTCTGATCATCTGGGGCATGCTGTCCCTCGTCACGAAGATAATCCAGTTCTCGGAGGGCAACTACGAGGACATCGGCCTGGTCTCCCAGATGGCCTTCGGCGTCATCGGGATCGTGCTGGGGTTCTACCTGGTCGGCTGGGCGTACCACTGGGCCGAGCTGATGTCTGAGCGGGTGCATCACACCCGACGGTCGATCCGCCAGGGGAGCCTCGCGATACCCTTCGCGATAGTCGGCCTGGTGCTCGCCATGGTCGGCATACTGATAGGGTACGACATGGCGATGACGTACAGGGAGGGCCTGCTCGAGCACGAGAGGAGCATGGCCATTTCGATCCTCGTGTTCGTCTCGGGCGCGGTCTGGTTCGTCGTGTTCGGAGTGTTCGCGTTCGAGACCGGCAAATCTGTGAACGCGCTGTTCCAGACCGGGAAGATCAGATGGTCCTTCATCGTGATGATGGTCTCCGTGCTCGCGACCGGCTTCATCATCCAGGGAGCGGTCGACGCAGTCGCGTTCTTCGTCGGCTACGGGGAGGACACGAGCGTGAACATCATGGTCTTCGCCGAGATGATCACCGGGATCCTGATAGCCATCTTCAGCTCCGTGCTGAACGCATCTCTCAGGAGCGAGGCCGCCCCGAAGGCCGCCTCGCAGGGGGCGTGAGACCCTGAAACTGGATTCCTGGCTGCCGATGTACCACAAGATCATGGCCGATTTCGGGTTCGACGAAGGAAAGGACGCCGAGAGCGCCCAGTACCTCGCCCGGGTGATCGGCGGCAGGGGTGCGGAGAACCTCGAGGCCATGAAGCTGAAGTTCCCGAAGTCCGTCACGATATGCGGCGGCAGCTCGACGCTGGCGGACGAGATATCGTCCGAGAGGCTGGAGGGGTTCGTGGTCGCAGCGGACAGCGCGACGTCCGTGCTGCTCGAGGCGGACATACTGCCCGACATGATAGTCACGGACCTGGACGGGCTCGTCGAGGACCAGATCGACGCGAATTCGAGGGGGGGCGCGGTGTTCGTGCACGCCCACGGGGACAACATGAGGATGCTCGAAGCTTATGTTCCGAAGTTCCCCGGCAGGCTCGTCGGGACCTGTCAGTGTCCCCCGGTCCCGGGGCTGTTCAACTTCGGAGGGTTCACCGACGGCGACCGGGCGGCGTGCATATGCGCGGAGCTCGGCGCGAGGGAGCTAGCGTTGGTCGGTTTCGACTTCTACAGGCCCTCGGAGAAGACAGGCAAGAGCAGGAGCGTTAAGGCCAGGAAGCTGCTCTGGGCGAAGGTCGTGCTCGAGCAGTTGGTGTCCCAGGGCGTGAGGGTGACGACGAGCTCGTCCCGCAGACGCTGACAGCCCTCGCATCGATACGACATGTTTTTAGCTGTGGATAATGTTCCGATTCCGGGATTGGGATGACTGTTGTCACCATGCAACAGGTTGAGAGCGCCCTGAAGAAGACCGTCGGCAAGAAGGGCATGTCCGGCGGGGAGATCAACAAGTTGGCGGAGTATCTCATGAGCTTCTTCGGGTACACCGACGAGGTGATAGACAACCGTCTCACCTCAGAGGACCGCGACGTCTTCTACATGCTCGAGGAGGCGGGCCTCCTGACCACCACCCACGAGGAGGTCCTGCTCAAGAAGGGCAAGCTCTGGCGCATACACTACTGGATACTGAAGAAGGACCAGATCATCAGGCTCGCGAATGCCGACGAGGCGGCGAGCAAGGAGGTCGAGAGCGTCGGAGACGTGTACGACCAGGTATCGGACGAGGAGTGGGCCCGGCACAAGAGCCAGCCCGACCAGGGCCCGACCGAGGGTCAGCCGAAGAACGATGAAACCAATTAATACATGGACTCTCATGGGCTGAGTCCGGGTCTGCTCTGATGAACGGGTACCTCATTGCACTCGTCGTTTTCCTCGCCTGGTGCGGCGGCATATACTTCCTGCACAGGAAGAAGTGGCTCGAGAAGTTCAACATGAGCCTGTACGGCCCGTTCATCATGTGGAAGACCAAGAAGGGCAGGGACTTCATCGAGCGGGTCGCGAGGCATAAGACCCTCTGGAACATCTATGGCATGGCCTCGCTCTGGATATGCGCGGGCGCGATGTTCACGATGATGCTCCTGCTGCTCTGGGAGGCCACGATAGTCACACAGATGACCAAGGCGCCCTCGCCCGAGCTCATCCTGGGCATACCCGGCCTGAACCCCGTCATACCTGTGGGGTACGGCATACTCGGACTCGTGGTCGCGATCGTCGTCCACGAGCTGTCCCACGGGATCATGAGCAGGCGCGGGGAGATCAAGGTGAGGTCTCTCGGGCTCGTGTTCCTCGTGTTCCCGATGGGGGCGTTCGTCGAGCCCGACGAGGCGGAGATACAGACGACCACAAGGAGGAGGCGTGCGAAGTTGTTCGCCGCGGGGCCAGCGAGCAACATGATCGTCGCGATGGTCTTCCTCTCGCTATTCTCGGGCGTGATGATGTCCTCGCTCGAGCCGACCACCGATGGCGCGCTCGTGCTCGGGGTGATCGAAGAATCGCCCGCAGGGCTCGCCGACATATCCCCTTCCAGCGTCATCACATCCATCAATGGCTCCCCGATAGAGTCATCTGACGCCCTCGGCTCTTTCACCGGGGCCGACCCCGGTTCGGGAGTGACTGTCCAGTACTATCTCGCGGGCGAGCTCGTTACGGCGAGCAACCTCACCTACGGCGTTGTCGTATCGTACGCCGTGGAGGGGTACGCCGCCTACGAGCACGGCTTCGAGCCGGGCATGGTCCTCGTATCCCTCAACGACACCGAGATCCGCAATTCCGACTACCTATCGGACGCGATGGCGGAGACGAGCGCGGGCCAGGCCGTCAACGTGACCGTGATGCGCTACTTCGACGACCTCGGCGGGTTCTTCGTGGACCCGGGAATAGATAATGTGGTGCTGTCGAACAAGCACGACTACTACGAGGAGTTCTATCCGGACGACAACAAGCTGGAGTACGACGGCGTGGGCTACCTGGGCGCCGGGTTCCTCCTCATGGGCGTGAACTACGACGGGGTCGACTACTACATGAGCACCCTTGCGAACCCGTTCGAGGACGACGCTGACCTGCACGACTTCTCCATGTCATGGCTCAGGCTGATAGCGTTGCCCTTCCTGGACCTCGCCCCCATACGCTCGCCCGTGACGGACCTCTACACACCCTCGGGGAGCATGGACTGGATGCCTGACTCCGCCTTCTGGCTGGTGACCAACTCCCTGTACTGGATCTTCTGGCTCAACCTCATGGTGGGCCTGACGAACGTCCTCCCCGCGGTGCCACTCGACGGAGGGTACATCTTCAGGGACGGGCTGGACTATCTGATAAGCAGGGTCAAGAAGGGCTACGGCAAGGAACAGCGGGAGAAGATGGTGGGCAGCGTCACGATGATCTTGGCGCTGTTCGTGCTGACGCTCATCCTGTGGCAGATCGTCGGGCCGATGTTCTGACCGCCCGAAAGCGTTTTATTACCCAATCTGTTACCAAGTCCGTTCCCATGTTCTCGCCAGAGAAGGATATGAAGGATCTCGTTCTCGAGATACTCAAGAAGGACCCCGCGTCCATCAGCGGGGTCTGCAGGGAGCTGAACCAGAGGGGGGTCAAGCTCCACAGGCTCGAGCTCACGGGCTATCTGAAGGCCCTGGCGGACATGAATGTGCTCAAGGAGAGGGCCATCAAGCCCGCGAAGGTCTTCTCGCTGTCCGCATCGAGGGACAAGAACCTGTACGAGCTACTGGGCGAGTCTTGCGCGGTTATCGGCCAGACTCCCGGTGAGCGGGCGACCCTGGCCGCGTACTGCCTCCAGAAGCTCTTCAAGCGTGCGGTGTTCGACATGGAGGTCAGGCGCTGCGGGGTCGAGGGCGTCGTCGAGGGGCGCAAGGCGACCGCCGAGGAGCGCGCGGAAGCGAAGGGCGTGCTCACGAGGATGGGCTACAAGATACCCAACAGCGACATGCCGACCGTCGTGGAGAATGATCTGGACGAGCAGTTCTCCCGCGTCCTGGCGGATGTGATTGTCGAGAGGTTCAACGCCCGCCAGTACCTCAAGGAGACGACCCAGGCCAAGCTCTGAGGGCACCTATTTATCTATAGAATCGGGATTCCCGAGCCCGTGGATCTCGAAGAGCTCGTTGCCAAGGTCAGGGCCTACCGCGGGGTTTCGAGGAAGGCCCCGATCGCGGACGTCGCGAGGCGACTCATATGCACGCATTCCAGCGTGGTCGCTGCTCACGGCGAGGACGCCGCGGTCATAAGGTCGGGGAAGAAGCTGCTCCTCCTTGCCGCGGACGGCATCCTGGAGGACCTCGTCAGGAAGGACCCGTACTGGGCGGGGTACTGCTCCGTCCTGGTCAACGTGAACGACATCGCCGCGATGGGTGGCAGGCCTCTGGCCATGGTCAACATCCTGTCCTGTCAGGATGAGGCCGTCAGGACAAGGATTATCGAGGGGATGCGGGATGCGTGCTCCAAGTTCGATGTACCGATGGTCGGAGGACATCTGCATCCGGACACGAGCTACTCCGCCATCGACGTGGCGATCCTGGGCGAAACGGACCGCAAACATCTGGTCGTCAGCAGCGGGGCCATGAAGGGCGACTCCGTCGTGTTCGCGATGGACCTCGCAGGGAAGTTCACGCCGGGGATACCGTATTCCTGGGACACGACCACCTCGAAGTCACAGGCGGAGGTCAAGAAGAGGATATCCGTGATGCGTTCCCTCGGTCCGCTTCTAACCGCGGGGAAGGACATCAGCAACCCCGGTTCCCTAGGCACCCTCGGCATGCTGCTCGAGGCGAGCGGGAGGGGCGCCTCCGTGGACTTGCTGAGGATCCCCATCCCCAGAGGGGTGGACCTCCTGCAATGGCTCATGGCGTATCAGGGGTGCGGTTTCGTCGTGACCTGCAGACCGCGGGACGCCCGTCGCGTGGTGGGCATGTTCGGGAGAGCCGGTCTTACGGCCTCGGCGTGCGGCGAGGTCAAGGCGTCGTCCTCGCTGGAGGTCGAGCTGCGGGGCCGCAGGTCCGTGCTGTTCGACTTCAGGGATGACACGCTAGGGTGTGCCCCTCCGCAAAAGCTATGAGCATCCCAATGTTATTGTGTCCATGAGAGCGAGAAACACGGCAACTCAGCGGTTGGCAACCAATCCGAGAGGGCGCCTAAACGCTCGGGTAGGTTGAGCTAGTAAAAGGGGACTGTCACGCTGCGGCCCCCACCGTGCTCGACTCTCTCTTTTCATTCATCGTATCATCGCAGAACATCCGTAACGGGCGCGCGCTCATGTTGGTGAAAGAGAAGTGCTAGGCCACTGGGGTTGCCGACCTCTCCGACGTCGGTTTACCAGAAACCTTCTCGGCCCCGCTTCCCGTTGAGCGTTAATAGTCCGCGGTAAGGCTGCTCCCGTCAGGGCCTGACCCGATCTCCGCGATTGAGGCCGTCGACCTCGCCCTCAGGCATGGCCGCGCAACCACCTTCAACCCCATCGGACAGGGCCTCATAGTTGGTATCTGGACCGGCGCCGGTTCGGTTACGACGTCCCCAGCTGTCACCCCCACTGTCGACGATTTTGGTGTATAAGGACACGCCGAACGTCCCGGTCGAGCCTAGCGAACTTCCAATACTGCCACGACTATAAAAGACATATGCGCCTGGTCTCCTCCTCCGGCGAATGGATGCGGACGATGGATGTTCGACACCGCGTTACGATATTCTCAGCGCTGGCTCTCGTCGCTTCGGAATAGGTTAATATAGCATCCAACGGTTTCCAGGCCCGTTGCCTCGGGGGGAGGCGGCCGGAGCTTGTCATGGCTGGGCCGCGCGCTGAGGCCAGGGGATTAGGGAGCGGGCGATATGAAGTACACCGTCAGAATCGCGGCGATAGCGCTGTGTGCTGGATTTGTTCTTGGATCGTTCCTTGCAGTGGCTAACACAGCTACTGTGGTGGGTTCGGCTGCGGACCCCGTGGTCATGAATATAGGGGTCACGCAGAAGCCCGACTCGTTCAACCCATTTGCGATGACCCTGAGCATATCATACCAGATCAACTTCCTGCTGTATGACACTCTCAACTCCGTCGAGCCAGACCTGACTCCGGGTCCTCAGATGGCGACTTCGTGGGAAACGAACGATGAAGGGACCGTCTGGACCTATCATATCGTAGAGGGTGCCACATGGCATGACGGTGTTCCTCTCACGGCGAATGACGTGAACTTCACCTTCAACCTGATACTTGACAACCCCGATGAGTGCGCACTGTTCGGGAACTATCTCCAGGGATTCACGAAGGTTGTCGCGCTGGATGACTACACCCTCAGGATAACTACGGACCAGCCAAAGGCGACCATGCTCTCCCTGATGGTTCCGATACTCCCGGAACATCTGTGGGGCGCAGTGCCATTGGACAAGCTTTCAGATGTGGATCCGTGGGACACTGATTACTTTCCAGATGGGCCGGTCGGCTCTGGCCCGCTGATCCTTGACTATTATGACCAGACGCGCGGCGAGATAAGCATGCTCAAATGGGCCGGATACTACATCGATGTAGTCAACGTGGACGAGGCCCTCTACCTGATCTTCTCCAGCGAGGACGCGATGATGACCGCGCTCTACGCAGGCGATATCGACATCGCCAGCGGAGTGCCGGCTAGGGTGTGGGATACGACCCTTGCGAAAGATGACATCGAAGGGCAGGCCGTGAAGGCGCTTTCCCTGTTCGAACTGGGCATAAACTGCGCCCCTGCGGATATACGGAACAAGGAGGACTTCCCGACCGCGAGCGACAACCTCGAGACGTGCAACCTTGCCGTCAGGCAGGCGATCGCGATGGCCGTGGACAAGGGCAAGATAGTCGGGGAGATCCTGAAGAACCTCGCGGATGAGGGCGAGTCCGTCATACCGACCGCGACGGAGTTCTGGCACTACTTCGTGCCCGAGGACGATAAGTGGCAGTTCGATCTCGACCTGGCCAACCAGACCCTGGAGGCGGCGGGATACAAGTACATCGACAACCCCAAAGTAAGGGAGAACGAGACGAGCGGAGTCGAGCTCTCATTCGACTTCTATTTCAGGAGCGAGAAGGTGGACGACCAGCTAGCTGCAGAGATGATATCGAATTGGCTGGCGCTCATCGGCATAGAAGCCCCCGCCCAGGGGGTCTCCGAGAACTCCTTGTACAACATCTGGTACCAGTGCAGGTACGATATGTACATCTGGGCGTGGGACACGGACGTCGACCCCTCGTTCATGCTGTCGGTCATGACAACGGACGAGATACCGGACGACGCGACGGACTTCACCGCTTGGTCGGACTGTTTCTACACCAACCCTGAGTACGACGCGATGTACCTGGAACAGCTGAACACCCCGGACTTGACAGCCCGCCAGACGATAGTGCACGAGATGCAGAGCATACTGTACAGGGACTGCCCGTACGTGGTCCTCTGGTACCCCTTCGGCCTGTACGCCTACAGGACCGACCGGTTCTGCAACTTCCCTGACATGGCCACCTACCCCGGGATGACCCCTGGAACGATGTGGTTCTTCTTCGAGGTCACGCCCCTCGGGGCGAATATCGCCCCGACGGACGTGGACGCGGGCGATGATGTCAGTGCGTATGTGGGCGATACGGTCAGCCTCACGGGTGCTGCGACGGACCCGAACGATCCTTTCACCACGCTGAACTGGACATGGGTCTTCACGGAGCCCGATGACAGCACGGCCACGCTCTACGGGAACACCGTCAGCTACACGGTGCTCAATGTCGGGACGGTTGATGTCGTCATGACTGTCGCGGACCCCGGAGGATTGAGCGCCTTCGACACGCTTCTGATATTCGTGGAGCCTCGGCCCGCAAACTCGGGCTGGCTCGAAGGATATGTCCTGGACCAGGACTCGGAGCCGATTGCTGGTGCCGAGGTGGATACCGGCGAGGTCACCTGGCTGACTGGCGCAGACGGGCACTACAACATCACCTTGGTCGCTGGTGCATACTCGGTCGACGTGACCGCGGCGGGCTATGGTGATGCGTCCGGCGACGCCACCGTCGTTGCGGACGTGACCTCATGGCTGAACTTCACGCTCGAGTCCATCACGGGAACGCTCACGGGCAGTGTCTACGATGCGGACAGCGGCGCTCCGATAGCCAGCGCGACGGTCGCTCTCACAGGTACATCGATGAACTTGAGCACCATGACGAACAGCGAGGGGTGCTACGAGATGCTCCAGCTGGTTCCAGGCACCTACGCGCTCGAGGCCTCATCTCCGGACTATGTATCGAACGCGACCTCGGTCGTGATAGTCGCGGGAGAGGCGACGGTCATGGACTTGAACCTCACGCTGGAGCAGGCGGCCGACGGGACGTCTGACTCGGGGCTGAACTATGTCCTCATCGCTGGCATCGGCATTGCTGTGGTCGCAGCTGCGGGAGTCGCGGCGTTCCTCATGCTCAAGCGCAAGAAGGAGCCCGCCCCGCCTCCGCCGCCGCAGTAGGAGCGGATGGACACAGTGTCTGAGCCGATCGATGGAATGCAAACCCTTTCTCAAACTCTTCATAGCTTTCGACTCGGGGGGACCGTCCGCAGCCGCTGACGCGACGCGTCAGCGTCCGAAGGGTGCGTAGGATGAGATCTGCAAACAAGATGCTGGCAAGGAAGATATTCAACTCGCTCATCACGCTCGCGCTCGTGATAATGCTGAATTTCGTGCTGTTCAGGATGATGCCCGGGAACCCCATCAATGTGGTCGTGCCGAACGACCCCAAGATCCCGGAGGCGTACAAGCTGAAGCTGATCGAGGAGTATGGCCTAAACGACTCCCTCTACACGCAGTTCGTGTCCTACCTGAAGCACATAATCGTGTTCGAGTTCGGCAACTCGTTCATCTATCGCAATACGCCCGCGTCCGAGCTGATATTGCAGAACCTCAAATGGACCCTTCTTTTGACGGGGACATCATCCATTTTCATGATCGTCATCGGGATGACAATGGGGGTGATCTCTGCCTGGAAGCGTGGGGGGCTGTTCGACACGGGCTCCCTGGCATTCTCCCTGTTCTTCTACGCCATGCCAACTTTCTGGTTCGCGATGATGCTCATCGTGATATTTGCCACGGAGCTGCATTGGTTCCCGTCCGGAGGAGCGCTTGGCTATGGCACGGAGCTCGAATTCAGCTGGACCTCCATCAAGGACATCATGAACCATCTCTTCCTGCCCGTTGTGAGTCTCACGGTCGGCAGCATCGCGGCGTTCTCCCTCATAATGAGAGGCTCGCTGGTCGACGTCATGACCGAGGAGTATATCACGACGGCTCGGGCGAAGGGGCTCACCGACACGCAGGTGCTGAAGTCGCACGCCGTCCCGAACGCCATGCTGCCGATGGTCGCACTCATAGCGATCGACCTGGCATTCGTCGTGGGTGGGGCGTTCCAGACCGAGGTCGTGTTCAACTATCCAGGGGTCGGCTGGGCGACTGTCGAGGCGACCTACAACCTGGATTACCCGGTCCTGCAGGCGGCCTTCTTCCTCATCGCAGTGGTAGTGATATTCGCAAACCTGGTGGCCGATATCCTCATGATATACATGGACCCGCGGGTCAAGGCGGGGTGAAGAGAATGACTGACAGGCAATCCACCCCTGCACAGGCTCCGCCCGGGACCAGCCGTCTGGGACTGTCCGAGCCCACGAGGGAGAAGCTCAGGCTGATGAGGAAGAAATCCTCCATCACATGGCATATATTCATCTCGAATCGGCTCGGCATGCTCGGTCTCATCATCCTGGCGATCTTCGTCGCGATGGCGGTCCTGGCAGGTCCGATGATGTATGTCTTCTCCATAATAGGCGGGTGGGACTTCGCCTACGGACCGTTCGACCAGGTAGCGACCGTCGGTTCGGGGCTCCCACCGACGCCTGAGCATTGGCTCGGCACGGACATCCGTGGGTACGACATCCTCGCGAGGGTCATATACGGTTCCAGAGTGTCCCTCGAGGTCGGGCTCGTCGCGACGGTCGTGTCGATGGGACTCGGGGCTGCGGTAGGCCTCTTGAGCGGATACTGGGGCGGCTGGAAGGACGAGGTGCTCATGCGCATCACCGATGTGTTCCTCGTCATACCGTGGCTCGTCCTTATGATCGTGCTCGCGACGCTCCTCCCCGGAGGGCCTAGCATAAGCAAGGTCGTTCTGGTCATAGGCATCACAGGCTGGTCCAGCACTGCAAGAATCGTCAGGGCGCAGGTGCTTTCGGTGAAGGAAAGGACATTCATAGAGCGCGCGCGTGCCATAGGCGCGAACGACTACCACATCGTCTGGAAGCACATATTCCCCAACGTCTTCCCGTTGGTCTTCGCGAACTCGATACTGACGGTCGCCCTGTCGATCCTCTCTGAGAGCACACTCAGCTTCATCAAGCTCGGACCGGACCCGACCCAGGTCGTTACCTGGGGGAACATGCTCCAGGATGCGGTCGATGGATACGCGATACACAACGGACTGTATTGGTGGATAATCGTGCCAGGCCTGTGCATCGTCTTCGTCGTCCTCGGATTCACGTTCATAGGATACGCTCTGGACGAGATATTCAATCCGAAGCTGAGGAAGCGCTGACCGTTATCCCCTGAACGCCCCCGAAAGGGTTATTAGAGCAACGCGATATGTTCGCGGAGACATATCGAGAGGGGAATCGCACATGGACATGCGTACAACCAAGATCGTGGCCGTCGTCATCATCGCCGTGATCGTCGCGGCGTCCGCGGCGGCCTTCGTGCTGCTTACGAACGAGGAGACAGTCGTGCTCAAGGTCTACACCGCCGGGAGCCTTTCCGAGCTGTTCACGGACATGGAGGGCGGAGGGGACCTGGAGGCCATCTTCGAGGAGTCACACAAGGGCGTCGACGTCCAGGTGACTTCCGGAGGGAGCGCGGACATGATCAGAAGGGTCACCGGTCTCAACCAGACCTGCGACGTCCTCGCGGTCGCCGACTACTCGCTCATACCGTCGATGATGATCAACGTGACCCTGAAGGCGGCCGATTTCAGCATCCAGTTCGCGAAGAACAGCATGATCCTCGCGTACACCGACCAGAGCGCGCACGCGGATGAGCTCACTGCAGACAACTGGTTCGACATCCTCAGGATGGACGAAGTGAAGTTCGGCTTCTCCAATCCGAACGACGACCCCGCGGGATACCGCGCGCAGATGGTCATGCAGCTCGCGGAGCTGTACTACGACGATGCCTGGATATACGAGGACCTGGTGCTGAACAACACGAACATGATCGGAGTGGTGTACAATGCCACCGCGGACACACACACCATCCAGGTCCCGACCGAGCTGACCGTCACGAACGCCGACAAGGTCATGATAAGGAGCGCCGAGGTCGACCTCACGAGCGCCCTGGAGGTGGGCTCCATCGACTATCTGTTCATATACGAGAGCGTCGCCTACAGGCACGAATCCTCCGGCGAGAGGTACCTCGAACTTCCGAGGGAGGTAAACCTCAACGACACGGAAGAGTCCGCCCTGTACGCGAAGGTCAAGGTGACCCAGTTCGCGGACAGCACCAACGTCAGCAAGATCAAGACCGTCAAGGGCAGCCCGATAGTCTACGGGGTGACCATCCCCAACAACTGCGAACAGTTCGACCTCGCGGTCGAGTTCATACAGCTGCTCCTCGGCGAGGACGGACAAGAGGTAATGACCGAAGCGGGTCAGGAAGCCATCTGGCCCGGCTACGCGGGGTGCTGGAAGGACGAGGTGCCAGAGGAACTCCAGACCTATGTCGAATGAGGGATCGAGTCGTGAGAAGAC
>Ga0315276_10003877_pt1 | contig 13724 bp, 11 predicted proteins | sample YL17G05_0_MG_FD_204542 | JGI IMG/M metagenome (GOLD analysis project Ga0315276, IMG submission 204542) | Sediment microbial communities from Yellowstone Lake, YNP, Wyoming, USA - YL17G05_0 | ecosystem: Environmental > Aquatic > Freshwater > Lake > Sediment | place: USA: Wyoming | collected...
ATCCTTGTTAAGAAATCGGCATCCCTGGCGCCCTGGACTTCCACATGGATAAAAATGCAGATGTAACCGGTAGAGCCGTTTTTCAGGTAGACCTTGACCAATTCATCGGCATAGCGGTTACCGACCCGGCCGTCGGGTGCGATCTTTCTTAATTCCTTGCTCAAGAACGTGTAGCCTTTGGAGAAGTCGATGTCCCGGTGGATGTGCGGGAAATAGAATTCTAGGAAAGGCTCGAAGAGTTCTTCGATAACGTCCTTCCAGGCGGAGTCGTAATCGCTGGCTCCATTGGCCGGGCGGGTGGTTTTCACAGGTTTTCTGGTCATGGCCCCTATATGATACCTAAAACCGGGGCAAAATGCAATATCCCCCCCACGTCTGAACCGCAGATTAACCAGATTACCCAGATACTGGAAGTATGGGGATGATAGACGGGATGAGAGCCGGGCTGTCCGGATTACCCATTATAGAAGAAATTAAGGTAAGAAAGATTAGGCCATCGTTAGTCCGATCATGTAAACCATTTCAGCCATAGCCCCGGACAGTATCGCTTCTATATTCTGCGGAATCTGGTTCATCCGGTGAATCTGGGGTTCAGACAACATGCCGGCGCCCATAGCCGTAGGGGTGTATTGCATACACCCCATCCGGCGGCCAGGAGTGAGGGCCAGTTGGCGCTTCATGTCTCACTCACCCAATCCCCCACAAAATTAAGGTGGGGGATTTGATGATAGAACGCGAACGGGTGCAGCGTTCTTCCTTTTCGAATAGGACCGACCAGCGGTTCGTCTCACTAAAATGTCGGACTCGCTTACGCTCAAACATCGACATTTTTCTCCCTAAAGCGGGGAGCGTTCGACTCACCGGGCCGGAACAGAATTGCCTCCCTAAGTTTCGTTCGATCATGAAGCGCCGTCGCACAATCACTCTCCCCCTCGCCCCCCTGTGGGAGAGGGGCCAGGGGTGAGGGCCTGGTCGCCCCATCTCCCCCGGCAAAAAAATTTAGCTCTCTACCTCTTGACTTTCGATTTCTTTTTAGCTATCATTTTCTCTTAAGCTTTAAGAAGCAGGTAGTATCTTAATGACTCTGCATAGGATATGCTTGTTAAGTTTAGCCGGGAGCCTGGACAATTAAAGGCTTTTGACAAAACTTGCCATTTACTGTGGAGGTAAACCATGCCTGATCAGAAACACACGGGGATGAGACTCTCGATCGTCGTCAACTTCCTATCACTCATCTTGCTTCTCCTATCGCCTTTTTTGGCTTCGGGGGATTGGGGGTGGGGCCTGGGCTGGCTCTACACAGGTTCGATGATTCTATACACATTCGTCAGCCGCATCATTGCCATCCGTCTGCACCCTGGTTTCGCCCGAGAAAGGGCCACAGCCAGCGCGATGCAGGATACCAAGGGCTGGGATAGATGGATTGTCCCCTTCTTAGCCCTTTGGCTGCCCCTGCTCGCCGTGCTGCTCGCCGGTCTGGACAAGCGTTTGGGCTGGTCCACGACTATGCCCGACTGGGTGCACTGGCTCGGCCTGGCTCTTCTTGCTTTCGGCTATGCGGTTGGCACCTGGGCCATGGCCGTCAACGCATTTTTCTCTTCGTACGTGCGCATCCAGAAAGACCGCGGCCAAACGGTAGCCACCACAGGGCCTTACGCCATCGTCCGCCATCCGGCCTACATCACCGGTGCCATAGCGATGTGTGGCATCCCATTGTTGCTTGACTCTCTCTTGGCTTTTCCGCCAATCATCCTCCTCTGCATCGGCATCGTGATTCGCACCGCACTGGAGGACAAGACACTGCTTGCCGAGTTGCCTGGCTACAAGGAATATACTGAGAAGGTTCGTTTCCGTATCATACCGGGTGTATGGTGACTCTATCAAACTTTGGCAAGCCCTCATCCCATGCCCTGCTGTCTGAACCGCTGATTAACCAGATTACACAGATTACCCAGATGCTGGAAGTATGGGGATGATAGACGGGATGAGAGCCGGGCTGTCCGGATTACCCATTATAGAAGAAATTAAGGTAAGAAAGATTAGGCCATCGTTAGTCCGATCATGTAAACTATTTCAGCCATAGTCCCGGACAGTATCGCTTCTATATTCTGCGGAATCTGGTTAACGTTTCTTTTAAGCAGAAAAACGTTCCTTTGAAGCAGATGAACGCTCCTTTAGATGCAGGTGAACGCTCCTTTTTGTCGCGTTCGCCCTTGTAGCCTCTGCTTTAACTTTGCAGAGTCAAGGTTCAGACAACATGCTGGCGCCCATATCCGTAGGGGTGTATTGCATACACCCCATCCGGCGGCCAGCAGATTAGCCCTCACCCCCCTGCCCCCTCTCCAGGTGTGGAGAGGGGGGGTGCTTGATATAAGGCGCTTCATGAAGGACAGTACTTTCCTTGCCCCCCTGATTCGCCCCGCTCGCTCGCGTTCATGCCAATCGCCCACCTTGCTTTGTGGGCGCTTCCCCCGCTCCCACCCCGGGGGAGAGGTTCTGCCAATGAGAACTATTTTCCCCGGTATACCCAAACCGCTCAATCGTTACCGGGGGACTTAAAAGCGGGGATGTATAAATCGACGGTGGTTCCCTGGTTTACACCCGAAGATACATCGATATGCCCTTTGTGTTTTTTAATGATGGCATAAACTATCGCCAGCCCGAATCCCATGCCCTTTTGAACGCTCCTTTGCTTGGTAGAAAAATACGGATCGAAGATTTTATCCATAAGCTCGGGGGGAATGCCTTTACCCCTATCTTTTACCGAAACTTTTACATAGTCTCCTGCCTGGAGATTCCAGGGATTCCCCTCCTCGATGACGATATTTTGTGCCGTAACCGTAATACCGGGAGGTTTATCGATGTTGTTGCCCGGAGCCGCGGGCTCCCCCGGTTGCGTGGCATCATAGGCGTTTAATAGGACGTTTCCCATCAACTGGACCAATTGGCGTTCGTCGCCGTATACCGGTTTCAAATCGGTGGGGATTGACATATCAAACCCGGTTTCTTTGAGTTGGGGGGAAAAGGAGGGAATATTTTTGAGGATATCGGGCAGGGTAAGCTTTTGGGCGTCGATCCCCCGGGCATTGGAAATGGCCAGGAACTGCCGGGTGAGGTCTGCGGCATGGACCGCGGCTTTTTCTGCCGAATTCAGGCATTGTACGAGGGTATTATCGAGTAGATAGTCACTCTCTTTGATTAACGACAGGTTCCCGAGAATAATAGCCAGTAGGTTGTTAAAATCATGCGATATCCCCCCGGCCAGGATAGCGACAGTCTCCAATTTCCTGCTCTTTACCAGGGCTTCTTCGGTTTTTATCCGCATCGACATCTCTTCCTGTAATTTTTTATTGGCACGAATCTTTAACCGGTACCGGGTATAAATCACAAAGGCCAGTACCAGGATTAAAACCGATATAGAAATGGAAGAATAGATGATAGCTTTTTGGCGTGCCAGTTCCAGGGATTTTATTTGTTGATCTTTTTTCAGGAGAGATATTTCTTTTTCCTTACGCTCCAGGTCGAACCGGGCCTGCATCTCGACAATATTGCGGGCGCTTTTTTCATTGAAAATCGTGTCATCGGTTTCTTTATATTTCTTGTGGTATTCCAGGGCCCCGGGGTAGTCCCCCATCTCCTGGTAGACAGCCGATAGTTCAAAATTAGCGTCCCGGATAACCAGGGGGTAATTGATTTCTTTAGAAAGGGTAATAGCTTTTCCCAGGAAGTCGAGTGCCGCCGGATATTGCCCCAGCCTATGGTGGATCCTGCCCAAGCTTAATAAAGCTTCTGCTATTCCATAGGGTTCGTGGATTTCTTCTTTGATTTTTTTTCCGCGCGTGTAATACTGCAGCGCATTTGAAAGATCATTTCTTTTCAAGAAATGATTGCCCATCGATAGCAATAGATTGGATATATTTTTTGGGGAGCCCACTTTTTCAAAGGTTTCCAGGGATTCTTTGTACAGTTTAAAAGCCTCGTCGTATTTTCCCTTTCGGTCATATATCTCCGCGATGTTCATTTTACAGATCGCATTATTTAAAGAATGGGTATCTTCCCTGTAAAATTCCAGGTCTTTTTTATAGTATTCGAGTGCTAAATCGAGATTGCCCATTTCATCGTAGATGATCCCGATATTATTATAAATATTGGCTAACGCATTTTTATCATCCGATTGGATACAAATTTCCCCCGCCTTAAATAAGTATTCGAGTGCTTTACTATAATCGTTCACTCGCCGGTATACGAGTCCGATCTGGTTCAAGCAAGCGACAATTTTTTTTTATCTCCCAATTCGGTATAAATGGCCTGGGCAGAGGAGAAATGATCCAACGCCCGGTTATAATCAGCCTGGTATTTGTAAGCCATGCCCAGGTTGAACTGCGACGACGCATCATCCTGCTTGTCCCCCGATTTCCGGGCTATTGCCCCGGCCCGGCCCGCATAGTCGATCGTGGAGGCATAATCGCCCCGCCGGTATGATATCTTAGCCAGGAGATTTAACACCTCGGCTTCCCGTGGATTTTGGGAGCGCTGCACGAGTTCCAGGGTTTTTTTCCCATAAGAAAACGCTTTTTCCAGGTCTTTTTCTGAATAGAGGTCTGTTAGTTCTATCAGTATTTTTATTTTTTCTTCGCCCCCGGCATTTTTGCGCTTCGCTTCCAGGGTACTGGTGGTATCCGCTGCGTTACCCCGTGCAGTAATTAAAAAAAACAGGCAGAATACAGGTATCAATATTCGTTTGATCATGACCCTTATGATACTATAAAAAGTTTTTTTGGGCAATTATCCCCTAATCCCAGGATATAAATTTGCCTGTGGATGGGAATGATCAATCAAACTTTGGCAATGAACGTGTTGGGTACATGAAGGGAGCGGGAAAAGATTGTGGCTGGCGTGAATGGCCGGAGTGTGGTAAAATAAAGTTATCATGGAAGATAAACTGCTGAAGATCGATAGCCAATTGGGTCGTTGTTATTATTTTTAATCCGTCATCCAGGCTGCGGCTGAATTTGGGTTATTGACAAAAGGGGGCAGGCATTATAAGATGGGGGGTGACTTTTCTTCGAGGAGGAATATATAATGAGAACCGGAAGAGTATCGTGTTTATGGGCGCTGCTGATGATCCTGGCGCTGGCCCTGGCAAGCGGGGCAAAAGAGATTACGGAAGATGACCTGTTGACCGTGTTCAACTGGGGAATCAGCCGCCAGGAGGCTATAAAACAGATCAAAGAGAGGTACGACCAGGTAGGCACGGTTAGCGACAACCGTGTCCTTTTGGTGATAGAAAAGGATGACACCCAGGCGGAAGGGAATGCGATGAAGAAGAACGAGCGCCTGGACCTGCTCTTTACCGAAGACAAGCTGTACGGTATTATGATGACCTCCAGGGCCGAGGGCGAAACGGTAGCGGCCGCCATGTTGACCCGGGGCAAGAACTTATTCGACCGTTACCTGGCCCTGTGCGAGGGACCGACGCAAGGCGACAGTTCCTTCCTGGCGAAAGGCGGTTTTGTGGTCTGGGAAGAAAACCTGGCCCGGGCTTTCCAGCCGGAAACTATCATCCGCCTGGAAGCGGCGCCGGAAAACGAAGGGGCCCGGCTGATGCGGGAAATTTACCTCTCCCAACGTCTTGAGCCTTTGACCCATAGGCTCTTTCGCGCCATTTCGGAGAACAACGAAAAGAAGGCCGGGCAATTGATCGGCCAGGGCGTAGATATCAGTGCGGTTAGCCCGGAAGGGAGCACGCCCTTATGCCGGGCGATATCACTCGGTTATGCTGGTCTGGCCCGGCTCTTGATCGAGAGCGGCGCCGATGTCAACGGCCCGGATGAACAGGGTTATACGCCCCTGGAAATAGCCGTGGAGAAAATGGACGGTACACTCACTACCTTGCTCCGGCAAAAGGGGGCGCTGGGCGGGGCCCGGGACAATCAGGTGGGGATCAAGTACTTTAACGACAACGATTTCAGCGGCGCGCTAGAGGCTTTTTCCCGGGCCATCGGTTTGGACCCGCTAAATACCCGGTATTGGGTCAACCGGGCCAATAGCTTCATTAAGAGAAAAAATCCTGAGGCGGCTGCCGGCGATTTCACCGTGGCCATCGCCCTGGAACCGGCCAATGACAACCTCTACAACGGGCGGGCCAATGCCTATTTCGCCGGGCGTAACCTGGAGGCGGCGCTTTACGATTACAACCGGGCCATCGCCCTGAAAGCCGATAACCACGCCTATTACAGCAACCGGGCCAGTATATATATGGCTGCCGGAGAATTTGAGCGGGCCATTACCGATTTTACCCGGGCCATCGAATTGGATCCCAAATCCTATTTCTATTTCAACAATCGCGGCAATGCCTATTTCCGGGCCGGCCGATTCCAGGAAGCCGTCGACGATTTTTCCCGGGCCATCGGGCTCAATTCCACGGACGATGTCCATTTCCTCAACCGGGGCAGTGCTTATTACCGGCTCGGTCAATACGATAAGGGTATTGTCGATTTTTCCCGGGCCATCGAGCTCAAACCCGGATCTGCTTTTCATTTCACCAACCGCGGCAATTGCTACCGCGCCAAAGGGGAGAGCGATAAGGCCCTGGCCGATTATACCCGGGCCATTACCCTGGATCCGGGCTACCCGCCGGCCTACAATTACCGCGGCCAGGTCTACCTGATCCAGAAACAATACGAATGGGCACTGGCCGATTTTACCCGGTCCATCGAGATCAATCCGCAATATGACGAGCCCTATGTGAGCCGCGGCAATCTTTTCGAGGAAAAGGGTTTACTCAAACAGGCGCTGGCAGATTGGAAGAAGGCCCTGGAATCAGGTTACGAGGGTGAGGTAGACCTAAAGAAAAAGATCGCCGAAGCGGAAGAGAAACTGAAGAACGCCCCTAATACTGGAAAATAAATATGGATAAGATGATCAAACGCATTTTCGGCCGGGCGCCCACCCGGGTCTGCGATGTGGGCGGCTGGACAGATACCTGGTTTTCCGGGAGCGGCGCGGTGTTTCACATCGCGGTCACGCCTTACGTGGAAGTAGAGATAAGGGTCTTCGATCAGCGCGGCCCGGGCGGGCGCCGTATCGACCTGCACCTGGAAAACTATCATGATCGTTATTCTATAGACCCCGACCGGATAGAGTACGGCAAACACCCGTTGATCGAGGCGGCCCTGGATTCGCTGCCGCTGCCGGCCGGGGTGGATCTGGACATCGATATCTTTTCGGCTGCGCCGGCCGGGGCGTCGGTGGGCACATCGGCGGCCGTGTGCGTCACCCTGCTGGGTGCGCTGGCCGCACTCAACGGTGAATGGCCGGGACCTTACGAGGTGGCGGCCCTGGCGCACCGGGTAGAAACGGATAAACTGGGCTGGCAGTCCGGGATACAGGATCAACTGTGCAGCGCCTTTGGGGGTATCAACTACATCGCCATGACGGCCTACCCACAGGCCGAGGTCTTCCAGTTGTGCTTACCTGACCGGTTGCGCTGGGACCTGGAAAACCGGTTGATGCTCGTCTATATCGGCACGCCGCACAACTCGAGCGAGGTCCACCAGCGGGTGATCGCCGACCTGGGCGGCCATGCCGGTTCGGACCCGCGGCTTTTATCCCTGCGACAATTGGCCGGCCAGGCCCGGGAGGCGGTGCAGAACGGCCGATTACAGAGGCTGGGCGAGATCATGACCGAGAGCAGCGAGGTGCAGCACGCCTTGCACCCGGCCCTGGTGGGCGAGAAGTCCCGGGAGATCATGGATATTGCCCGGTCATACCGGGCCTGGGGCTGCAAGGTCAACGGCGCCGGTGGGGATGGCGGCTCCATCACCATCCTCGGCGATGGCCGGGGGCAGAAGAAACGGGAATTGCTGGCCGACCTGGAAAAACGCGGTTATCGCTCGATCCCGTTGGCCTTATCGCCCCGGGGACTCCAGGTGTGGTCGGAGCCGGCAAATGGGGCATGAACAAAAAATGCGCATTGATTTCTGTTTTTATACGGTGTATACTCTGTCTTCACAGAAACAGGAGATGACCCTGACATGACACGCAAGGAAATTGTGCTGGTCAAAGAGACGCGGCAAAAAGAGTTTGTTAACCGGGTGATGGAGAAAATCAGCCCTTATATGAGCCTGAAATCTTCCGATAAAGTGGCCATTAAGATCGATCTTTCCGGGTCGCGGGAGATTTATGCCAACACGCATTACGAGACGGTCGAGTCGTTAATTCTCTACCTCAAAGATCAATTCGGCGTATCGGATATTTCGGTGATCGAAGGCTCGGACGGGGCCGTCTATTCCGGGAGGACAACCTGGGACATATTTTATAAATTTCGCTACAAAGAAGTGGAGCTGAACGGGGCCAAATTGGTCAACCTCGATGAGCTCCCGCACGAAGAAAAAATCACCGTTTACACCCTGCAAGGGGTAAGAAAGGCCAGCTATACCCGTTTTGAGGCCGATTACATCATCTCGGTGGTGCCGCCCAAAACGCACCATATTTTCCCGGTAACCCTGTCGATTCCCAATATCATCGGTTATGTCAAACCGGAAGACCGGTCGCTGATGTACAGTACCTTGGGCGGAGAACAGCGGAAAGGTAATTTCTCTTCCAGCGATCTTTTTTTACAGGTGATCCACAATGCCGGTAAAAATTTTGCCCGGCTGCTGCGTGAAGTCATGCCATCGCTGGTGCTGATCGACGGCCTTTACGGCATGGAAGGCAAAGGACCGGTCAAAGGCAGCCCGGTGTTCCACGGTTTTTCCGTGGCCTCCGAGGATGTGGTGTTGGCCGATGCGTTGACCACTTACCTGATGGGCTTTGACCCGGATGAAGTCTCTTACATCAGCCAGTCTTTCCGGGAAGGTCTGGGCTACAACCGCTGGCAGAGCGTAATCGGCGTAGACCCGATACAGGTCAGGTTCCCCTACCGGCCCCACCCCCTCTATTCGAAGCAGAAAGCCTGGAAGTCCTGGGTGCAGGGCAATATGGCAAAGGGGCAGCAAAATAACGGGAACGAGGAGCAGGAAAAAAATGAAGGAGAAGATCAGCCGACAACTGACCCGGTTTAAAGCCGGTGAAATCACGGAGCAGGAGTTCTTTGCATTTTTAGAACATTTTCCCTACCAGGACCTGGGCAATGTCAAGCTCGACTTTCACCGCCAGATCAGGCGCGGCCTGCCGGAGGTCATCTATGGCAGCGGCAAGAGTCTCCAGCAATTGGAGAAGATCGTCCGCACATTTTCCGGTCATGGTGAGGAGATACTGATCACCCGGTTAGACCCAGAGAAATTTTCCGGCCTTAAGGCCCTATTCCCGGACCTGGTTTACCATGAACGGGCGCGCATCGTTACCTTTGACCGGCAGCCGGCCGTGCTTTTCCCGGGACGTATCATGGTTCTGTCTGCCGGTGCCTCCGATGAGGAGGTGGCCGAAGAAGCCTATATCTCCGCCCTCTACCTGGGCAACCGGGTGGAAAGGGTCTACGATGTGGGTGTGGCTTGCCTGGCGCGTATCCTCGACCTGCAGGAGCGGTTGAACGACTATTCGGTTATTATCGTCGTGGCCGGTATGGAAGGGGCGCTCCCTTCGGTGGTGGCCGGGTTGACCGCCACACCGATCATCGCCGTGCCCACCTCGGTCGGGTATGGGGCCAATTTTAACGGCTTAGCGGCGCTTTTGGCCATGCTCAATTCCTGTTCCGGCGGCGTTAGCGTGGTGAATATCGATAACGGTTTTGGGGCCGCTTTCCAGGCCACTTTAATCAACCGGAAAATCTCTACTTGATTTTCCGGTCGATGCGTTTGACAATATCGACCAGGAGCTGGAGGTCGTGCTTGAACTCCTGGGCGGTTTTCTTGATCGGGGAGAAACGACAGGATTCCGATTCCGCCTTGATGCGGGTAAAGTTCTTGCCGTCTTTACCGCTGACGCCGTATTTTTCGAATAGGTTCTCGATGGCATAGCTGTTGATCTCGGCCCGTCCGAGTTTACCTTTTTCTTTCACGTAATTCTCCAGGATCGGGAAGATCTCACCGTAATCCCGCACCGACTGCAGGGCTTTGACCGTCCGGTTCAAGAGTTTTTTTCGATTAAGCAGGGGATTTTGGGAAATATATTTGTCGTAGAGGGTGATCTTCAGGACGTAGAAGAGGTTAATAAGGAAGAAAATGACGGCCAGGAACTGGAAGAGCGGCGTTTTATAAAACAACTTTTCCTGGTCATATATTCTACCTTTCTTGATGTAATCGATATCCTGGCCGGTTTTGACGATCTCTGTCTGCGGGATGGTCGAGCCGCTCTCCGACTCCTCTTTTTTCCCACTGACCTTGACCGTGAAAGGCTTAGACTGCCGCGTCACGATTTGCCGCATCTCCGGCTGATAGAACGTCAACGATAAAGCCGGGAAAGCGATTAAACCGGCTTTTTTAAAGGTAACCGGGATCTCCGCCTCTAAGACACCGGTCAGCTCACCCTGACCGAAATCGGCGTGGCGGGTGATCCTGGCCGGGAAAACCTTGTAATCGTCACCGCTCTCGAAATTCGGTGTCTCCAGCGTCTTGAGGTTTCCTTTGCCGCTGATCCTGGGCTTAATAGTCAATATTTCATTGATATCGATCGCCGCCTGGGCCGGGGTAACGGAAAAATCGAAATCCCCGACCGGCAGACCGGCCGCCTGGGCCGGTAGGGGCCGGACATTGAGCGTCACTTCCGGCGTCGAGCGGAAGATATTACGGCCATTAGAAAAGAAAGAAAAAGCATCCTGCCGCAACATTAGCTCGAATTTGAGGGGCGGGATGGAAACCTGGCCGGTATTCGTGGGAAACAGTGCCGCTTTGCGGATCTCGTAAAGGCGATAGTTTTTCCCATCCAGCTTGGTCACCGTACCGTCGATCGTTTGCGACACCGGGTACCATTCCTGCCAGAAGCCGGGTATCGTCTGGTTGGACACCATATTGATGCTCTCGATGTTGTTGCGGGTATAGAGCAAGACCCGATAGATAACCTGTTCCCCGGGCAGCACATCTTTTTTGGAGACCAGGGCCCGGAGCTTGACGTCTATTTCCTGGGGTTTCCGCTCTACCCGGTCGACTGGCGAGGAGAAAAAATCGTCATCCAGGTCGAAGATCGATTTGCGTCCCGGCGATGTCTGGGGTGCCACGCTGCCCTGCACCACATGGATGGTAAAGGCTTCAGTCTTGTATGCCCGGCCCTGGAACTCGTAAGAGAGCGGCGGGATGGTAAAGGCACCGGTGGCCTGCGGTTGCAAGTAATAGGTAAAATCGACAGAAGAGGAATGGGCCCCATTGATAAATTCCTGGCGAAAACCGCGGGAAATCTGGGTTACTTTCAACTGCGGTAGGTTGGAGAGGTCCGGTTGACGGGGGTTGTCGATGCCCTTAAAGGTGAGGGTGTAGACCAGGACATCATCCAGCCCGATTTTATCGGCATTGATAGCGGCGGTGACCGCCACCTCCTCGGCCGATAAGCCACCCACCCAGAGCACCAAACCGGCCAGTAAAACAGTCATTATCCTATTTTTCATGGCTGCCAATCTTTCTCTTTTTTGGCCACCGCAATGACACGCTGTTTATCTTTCATCTGCTTCTTCTCATTCTGATCCAGGTACTGCATGACGTTGTCGTGCTTCTTCTGCTTGTCCTGTTGTTGCTGCTGTTGGTCCTGCTGTTGATCCTGTTGTTGGTCTTGCTGCTGCTTCTGCTCTTCCATCTTCTTGAGCGTTAATTCGTAATTCTTCTTGGTGTACAGGTCATTGGGGTCGCTAAGCAGGCTTTTTTTGAAATTTTCCAGTGCCTTGTCAAGCTCGTCTAACCGAAAGTAGGTGTTTCCCAGGTTGTAATGAAAATTGCCCGGGGAGACATTCGCCTTTTGCGGATCGATGCGGGAAAATTCTTCCAGGGCTTCCCGGTATTTCTTCATCTGGTAGAGCGATGAGGCCGTATTGTTCTTCAGGGCATCGAGCTCCGGTTTAATGCCCCGGGCCGCCAGGAAATCTTTTAATGCCTCATCGTACTTCTCCGTCTCATAAGCGCCGATACCGGCCTGGTTCTTCCGGGCCGCCGGGTCGAACCAGTGCCAGTTTAAGAATAATGGCACCACCAGTAGCACAATCACTGTTTTTTTGCCCATGTTAACCTCTTTTCCGTCAGGATAAACTCCAGCAGTAGGCATATTAAACCTATTATAAGGAAATAATGAAACCGTTCTTTTTTCTTCATATTCACCTTTTTTTGCAGCACATTGCGCTCAAAGTCTTTCAAGTCACGGATAAAGGCATCGATCCCGGCGCTATCGGTCAGGCGGATGTATTGACCGCCCGTCCTGGCAGCGATCTCGACCAGGGTGCTTTCATCGAGCCGGGTCATGACTATCTCTCCCTGTTTATCCTTCTTCCAGCCCGTGACCTCACCGGAACTGTCCGTTACCGGGATGGGCGCACCCCCTGTGGCCCCGACACCGATGGTAAAGACAATAATTTTGAGTTTCTTTAATTCCGGCACCAGTTCCTGCCAGCCCTTTTCATGGTCTTCACCATCGGTGATCAAAACCATCAATTTCTGCTCGCTCCTGGAGGCAGAAAAAGCTTTTAATCCCAGGCGCAAGGCTTCACCCACATCGGTGCCCTGCTCTTCCGGCGGGCTGATAGAGGTCGCCTCCACCAGCAGCTTAAACGCCCCGTAATCGACCGTAAATGGGCATTGCATGTAGGGCTTGCCGGCAAAATTGACCAGCCCCAGGTAATCGGTTTGCAAGTTGTCTACGATCCCCATGATCAGCGTCTTGCCAAATTCCAGGCGGTTCGGTTTGAGGTCTTCGGCATTCATCGAGCCCGAGGTGTCGAAGAGGAACAGTGCCTCGATACCCCGAATATCGACATTTTCCAGTTCTTCCCCCCACTGCGGGCCGGCCAGGGCCAGGATAAAGAAGAATAGGGCCGCGATCGATAGCGCCGCTTTGAAGAAATCGATCTCAGAACCGCTTCTGACTCCCAATCTTTTATAGGCCACCGGGGAGATAAAAGCGTTTAACAACCTGCGTTTCTTCTGGAAATTAATAATCGCCACCAGCCCAAATAGGACCAGTAGCGGCAGCAGGAAGAAAGCTTCCGGGTTTGCAAATGTCATACCCGATTATAACAAATTTTCTCCCTTTTTTCCAGTTTCTCGCACCCATCTAAATCTACCTGTGATATAATAACCGACCGAGGTTAACGTAAACATGAATAAGCGCAAGTATGCCGGTCTGTACCTGGTCAGTGCCTTCAGCCGCCTCAATTTCCGGCGACTGGAGGAATGCTCGTCTATTATCCGCTGGTTAGACCCCCGGCGCGGGGAACGCATCCTCGATATCGGGTGTGGGGATGGCTACTACGATACGGTGGTGGCCGGCAAGGGGGCCACGGTCGTTGGCATCGACATCCACTCGCCACGCCTGGCCATTGCCCAAAATTTCCGTACCGGCGAGAAGACCCAATTTCTTTACATGGATGCAGAAAAGATGGATTTCCCGGACCGGCATTTCGACAAGGTGATGAGTTTGTGTGTGATCGAGCACCTCGCCGATGACGACCGGGTCATGCAGAATATTGCCCGGGTCATCAAACCGGGCGGGCAGCTTGTTTTTTCGGCAGACAGCTTCTCCCACCCGGGCATTACGCCCATAGAGCGCACCCGGCACCAAAAGCGTTATGCGGTCAACACCTTTTACAC
>Ga0315276_10003878_pt1 | contig 13722 bp, 12 predicted proteins | sample YL17G05_0_MG_FD_204542 | JGI IMG/M metagenome (GOLD analysis project Ga0315276, IMG submission 204542) | Sediment microbial communities from Yellowstone Lake, YNP, Wyoming, USA - YL17G05_0 | ecosystem: Environmental > Aquatic > Freshwater > Lake > Sediment | place: USA: Wyoming | collected...
CGGCCCTGAAAACAGCAAATCCAGTATGCCGCATCAGCGAAAGGGTGAATTTGAAGCTCTTTGCAGTGAAAGAACAAGACAGTATCTCAAAAATGCAGGAATAAAATTAGTGCATTATGGACAGCTCTAACCAGCTTAATAGAAACACAATCGATTGCTCGATTATAGTGCCGCTCTACAATGAGGGACCGGCGGTCAACGAGCTTTACAGCCGGCTGACTAAAACAATGAACGAAACCGGCCTGTATTATGAGCTGGTCTTTGTCGATGACGGCAGCTCAGACAATACACTCGAACAGATAAAAGATGTCGCAGGCAAAGACAGCAAAGTCGCGGCCGTAGAGCTTCGCCGAAATTTCGGCCAGACGCCCGCTCTTGCAGCCGGCTTCGATGTCGCAAGGGGGCAAATAATAATATCGATGGACGGCGACCTGGAAAATTTCCCGGAGGAAATACCGAATTTTATCGAAAAGATTAACGCCGGCTACGACGTTGTCAGCGGCTGGCGCAAGAACAGGGCCCACGGTTTTATAATGAGAAGATTACCGAGTATTACGGCCAACTGGATTGCCTCGAAAATAAGCGGCGTCGATATTCACGATTTCGGCAACACTTTCAAGGCATACAAACGCGAAGTCGTTGAAGAATTGAACCTGTACGGTGAGATGCACAGATTTATCCCGGCGATGTTGTCGAGCAGCGGCATCAAAATCATCGAGATACCGGTAAAGCATATCAACCGTCCGCACGGGACCAGCAATTACGGAATCTCCAGAACTGTCAGGGTCGTCTTTGATTTAATAACCCTCAAGTTCCTGCTCGGATACGTCACCAAGCCGCTGCATTTTTTCGGCCGACCGGCCGTCTATTCGATTCTGCTGTCCCTAGCGCTGTTCGCGTATATACTCTACGATAAATTCATTTATAAGGTGCCGATTACAGTTGCACATGCACCGCTAACGGCTTTGGCAGCGATACTTTTGCTGATTGGCGCCATATTTGTCACAACAGGGCTGATAGGCGAGATGATAAGCAGGGTCTATTTCGAATCAACAAATAAAAAAATATATTCGGTACGCAAGGTCCATCGAAGAGAAAATTTAACGGCAGATTAAAAGTGGGAAAGAAGAAAAAACAATCGCTGGCCGCACTGTATGTTATTTTAATCGCAATAGCGGCGATAATTCTTTTAGTAAAACATTTTCATATCAAGAATTTTCGTGTCATAGAGCCGGACGTTCTTTACACCAGCGGCCAGCCGCGGGGAATGGACTATACCCGCCTGCTCTATAGATATCATATCGCCACAATTATCAACCTCCGCTCACAGGCAGAGCACCGCGACAGAAACTGGTATAACGAAGAAGTGACCTGGGTCAGAAACAACGGTGTTAAATATATCGAACTGCCTATTGAAAAAGCCAATTACTTTCCCAGCAAAGGAACTGGCGACCAGTTCCTGGCCATAATGGCAGATAAGAACAATCTCCCTGTCCTTCTCCACGACGGCAGCGGTGAAAACAGGGTCGCGATGCTGACCTCGGTATGGCTGCGAAAAGTCGACGGCCGCAACGCTGAAGATACTGTCCGACTCGCGGAAAAACTTAAAGGCCAACCCGCGACCACAGCAGAAAAAACCTTCATCGAGCAGCTGGCGAACTGAGCCTGTTTACATATCGTCTTCGAGAGGCTTCACTGATTTGTGCAATAGCGCCCCATATACAATGTTTCCTTTGTGTCGTTCGGCTTCCTCCTCCATATAAACAATCTCGAAGTGCCCATTCTTGAGCAGCTCGTCCAGGTGTATGCCGAAAGCTACAACCCACCAGCCTTCATTGTACAACTTATCCACCTCTGGTTCTGTTTTTATTTCGGGCACGGGCCTGCCGAAGTAGTGAATGAACCTTGTGGAAGCGGATTTGTATGCTACCAGTTTTTCTTTCTCTGCAGCGGGTATTTTTTCCGCCACAATTTGCGTAAACTCCCTGGACGACTGATTATAATTCAGAGGATTTACAAAAACGACATAAGCAATCATAACCAAAACAACAATGCCGGCGAAGGTCGCCCCGCACGCAAAAGCAGGCTTTCTTCTCGCAAATAATACGGCCGTAACTGCAATCATGACTATTGTTGCCGCGCCAATTATTATTGCACCGCTGAGCAGCCGGGAATTGGTTTTGGCTATATAAATTATACCGGCAACAGCAGCGATAATTACAGCAACAACATGATTTCGCAGAACATCCCTTGCGTATTTCGGAGTGTATGCCTTCCGCACAAAAACCATATCTTCCATAAGGATGCCTATCAATATGGCCATTGCCGGCATCAAAGGCAGTATGTAGTGCTGGCGTTTACCACCGTTTATTGTAAGAAAAATAAGGTCTGCAACGAACCACAGCCATAAAAATTGCATCGCAGACCGTTTCTTGTTCCAAGCTTTGAAGAAAGGGGCAGCCAGCGCCATCGGCAAAAAAGCAACCCACGGGAACACAAATATAAACATATCCATCAGATAATAATAAAGCGGCTTGTGGCCTGGGACATAATCACCGAAGAAGCGGTCAACAAACTCTTTTTTCCACAGCGTCAGGTCCCAGTTTAATTTATGAGCAATCGCCAGCGGCCACGGCAATAAGATGGCCAGAAAAACAATCAACCCGACCACCGACGCCCAGTTAAACAGCTTCCTCCATTGCCAGAATATGGCAATATAAAAAAACAGAGGAATAAGAACCAGCGGCAGCGGAGCAGGCCCTTTGGCTAAGTTCCCAAGAGCAAAGCTTGTCCAGAAAACAAGCGTAAAAACAAGCTGTTCTTTCCTGTCTTTTGCGGTGATTGCCGAGTAGAAACTTAGAAAGCACAGCAAGATAAAAAACGTCAGGATCATCTCCGGCCGAGCATTGCGGGTGTAGCAGATGTAACCAATCGATGTCGCCCAGACGCCACCGGAAAGCACCGCAATGCGAAACGTCAACCATTGATTTACAAAGTACAGAATGGCTGCAACTGAAAGCACCCCGAAAACAACGCTCGGCAGCCGCGTGGTGAACTCGTCAACCCTGCCGGTTATTTTAGCCAAGCCCGCCACAAGCCAATAAGATAACGGCGTTTTCTGAAGGCGAGATTCTCCGTTACAGGTAGGCATAATCCAGTTGCCGCTTTCGAGCATTTCTCTCGCAGTAATCGAAACAAAACACTCGTGATTATTAAGCGGCCTTTCGGAAAACGTCCAGGATGCGCTTACCACCGAAAGTAACAATATTCCACAGACAATAAGACCCTTTATTCTCTTGGCATTACTATTGTTATTTTCCATTCCGCAACCTTCTCCCGCTGAACGCCCGAACAATTAACTGATTAGTTTAATTATTTCATCGAGGTTGTTAGGCGCTTCTATGGGCGGATTGCTGAACTCGCCCTGTTTTTCTTTATGGTAATTAACCGTCACGTTGGGGTCTTTAAGGACGTGCCCCGTCAGCACACAGGCAACCCGCTCGTCGGCTGAAATTTCGCCTTCGGCCCGTAAAAGCTTTAATCCCGCAATCGTCGCTGCCGAAGCCGGCTCACAACCCAGCCCGAATTTACCTATAACGGCTTTCGCATCAACAATCTGCTCGTCGGTCACCGCACGAACAACGCCGTTACACACATCGATTGCACGAAGACATTTTTTCAGATTGACCGGACGCGAAATCTCTATCGCCGAGGCACAGGTGTGCGGCGAAAAATTACGGGCCGTCAAATCAGCATAATAATCATCGATTATTTTCTGATTAACTTTACCGTTATTCCAAACAAGTTTTTTGTTATTGACCAGTTCGGTCAGCGTATCCGCGCCGGTAGCGTTAATAATCGCCATCCGCGGCACCAGCTTAATCAACCCGAGCTGTTTCATTTCAGAAAAAGCCTTGCCGAAGGCGCTCGAATTACCCAGATTGCCGCCTGGCACAACTATCCAGTCCGGCACTTCCCAGTTCAACCCTTCAATAATTCGATACATTATTGTCTTTTGGCCTTCCAGCCGGAACGGGTTTAGTGAGTTCAGCAGATACAGCCCAAGCTTCGTGCTCACGTCCTGGACCTGCCGCATACAGTCGTCGAAATCTCCGCGTATCTGAATCGTCTGCGAGCCGTAATCCATCGCCTGCGAGAGTTTGCCGAATGCTATTCTGCCTGAGCCGATAAATACCGTAGCTTTCAGGCCGCAGCTATGTGCATACAAAGCCATCGATGCCGAAGTGTTTCCCGTTGATGCGCACACGCACGACTTTGCTCCAATCATCCTGGCGTGACTGAATGCCGCCGTCATACCGTTATCTTTGAATGAGCCGGAGGGATTCAGCCCTTCATATTGCAGAAACAAACACCCTGGCTTCATATCGACATATTCGGCAACCGCGTCATTTTGCTGCAAAACCGTCTGTCCTTCGCCGATGGTTACTTTATATTTATCATCACAGAAGTTAAGCAATTCCCGGAACCGCCACACCCCTGAAAAATCCAAGGGATTGTTTCTGCCTGCCCAGCGCTGGCCGAACTCACTAAGTTTCTTCGGCAGTTTTATCCTGTCCCAGTTGTACTGTGTATCCAGAAGCTCCCCGCATTGGGGGCATTTAAATCCGCCCGCAGCGAAACTGGAATCAAACCGGGCTCCGCAATCCGGATTAATACATTGTTGATACGCCACATCGGCACTCATATACAAAACTCCTTCTGGATTCTTTCTGGAGTGATTATAGACCAAAACGCAGATTTTTGCAAACTGTCTCCCTTCGCCTCACTTTGTTCCGCTCAGAATGACGGGCTTTTCCGCCTGCGTTGTTTTGCCGTTGATTTTTTCCACAAGGCCCGGCAGTTCGGAAAGCCGGCTTATTCTCCAAACGCCTTTCGGAATTTCCTTCCCGACATTGGTATAAGCTTCTTTCAAAACGGTCTGCATACCGACTTTTAAGGCCGGAGAGATGTCTTTGTTAATCCGGTCGCCGACAAATAATATGTCCTGCGGCGGCTCGCCTATTTGCCGGGCGGCTGTCTGAAAAATCCGGACATCCGGCTTTCTAAAAGCAAACTGATGAGAATAAAGTCGAATCGGAAAAAAATCCAGTATGCCAAACTGAGCCAGGTGCCTGTCTAAAGAACCTGCGCTTATAAAGGTGTTGGAAACTATGCCGAGTTTGAGGCCCATCTGCTTAAGCGAAGTCAAAGTTGCTTTCAGCCTCGGTTCTATTCTCGCAACTTTCGCCAGAGGTTCATACCAGAGCCAGCCTAACTGCCGCAAATGGTCCTCGTCGAGGGCAAGGTCTTTCCTTATGCCGATTTTCTTCAGCAGCAAGAGGGCGTTGAAATCTTTTCCCGTCAGGCTGGAAACCAGGCAGTGAAACCGAAAAGCTATAATACTGTGCCAGTAATACCATTGGAAGCTGCCGAGCGGCTTATTACAGCTTTGCAGGAATTCATAGGTCAGCTTTGCGCTTTGGCGGAAAATCTTTATTGTGTTAATCCTGCCGAAGTCGACCAGCGTTTCGCCGAGGTCAAACAATACCGCTTTGATTTTTTTACCAGGCATGGTCAGAATTTAGCATTCCTATCTTCTCTATTTTCTCAAAGGCGGCGTATCATCGCCAAAAGTTTCCCGCACCCATTCGAACATTTCCTCATCCGATATCGCCGACGCACGGTTAGCTGAATACTCAGCGTCAATTTTGTCCTTTATTTTGGTTATATGAGGGTTATGCTTGGAGATTTCAATCTCGTACCTGGACTCTATCCAGTGTTTGATACCCGCCGCACCGCTCTTGTCGGTAATTGCCACGCTGACAGGCCGGTTGAGCAGGTTCTTCGTATCGAAGCAGTTGTAAATCTGTTCATCCTTTAGCAAACCATCAGCGTGAATACCTGCCCGGGTAACATTGAAATCTCTGCCGACCAGCGGATAGTTGTGCGGAATTTCAAAGCCAAGCTCTTTTATGGCGTACTCGGCCAGCTCGGTTATCGCAGCGTAGTTGACACCCGCCGTCTGGCCCTTCAGCTGGGCGTGTTCGACGACAAGGGCTTCCAGAGGTGAATTGCCTGTGCGCTCGCCAATACCGAATATCGAAGCGTTGGCGGCACAACAGCCATACAGCCACGCAGCCGTTGCGTTTACCAGAACCTTATGGAAATCGTTATGGCCATGCCATTCAAGCCATTCAGAGGGAACCCCAATTCCCCGAAGACCCTGGACAAGTTTCGGAACACTTCTCGGCAAGGCAACCTCAGGCCAGGGCAGACCAAATCCAAGCGTATCGCAAAGACGAATCTTAACCGGCTTGTTATACTCCTCAGCCAGCTTCATTAGCTCAGCTGCAAATGGCAGCACAAAACCATCATAATCAGCTCGAGTTATATCCTCGAAGTGACATCGCGGTATAACACCGCTGTCCAGCGATGCCTTTACAATATCGAGATACGCATCCATTGCCTGTTTTCGGGTCTTGCGAAGTTTAAGGAAAATGTGATAATCGCTTACCGAGGCCAGAATGCCGGTTTCACCAAGCCCCATTTGTGCAACCAGCTTAAAATCTGCGGCAACCGCCCTTATCCAGCCGGTAATCTCAGGAAACTTATATCCGCGGGCCTTACACATCTCTACCGCTTTTCTGTCTCGCTGCGAATACAGAAAGAATTCGCTCTGCCGAATCAAACCGGTCTCGCCGTCTATTTCGTGCAGTAAATCATATATCCTCAGCACCTGCTCAGGCGTATAAGGAGGCCGGGCCTGCTGACCATCGCGGAAAGTCGTATCGGTTATCCATATCCTCTCCGGAATATCATACGCAACTTTTTGTCCATCGAATATTACCCTGGGAAATTCGATGTACGGAAACATCTCCCGATACAAATTGGGTTTTGCTACCTCTACAAGTTTAGGCTTTTCTTTAGCCATATTCATCTCTCGTAATCTTGTCCGCCCATGGCGGAATCGTTAGCGTCTCAATCGGCTACCATGCATCCGTTTGCGGCGGACGCGAATAATGGCCGAGATGGGAGTCGAACCCATACGCCCGTGAGGACAGGGGATTTTAAGTCCCCAGCGTCTGCCATTCCGCCACTCGGCCCGGCCTCATATTTATGGTGAGCTTGTCGAACCCATCCGTGGTGAGCTTGTCGAACCATAGACTAATGAATTTTACGCCGATTTGCAAATTGTTTCTCAATTTCCAATCGCCGCAGGCCTGCCCTCGCGAAAGCGGGGGTGGGAATCCAGTTAATTGTTTAGCCGTCGCCGCCTCGGCGACGCATTATTTAGCCCCGCAATTTATTGCGCGGGTTTGCCGGGGGTGCATGAGTTTACCCTGTGGGATGCGCCTTCTGCTATCCCATCAGGGCGAGGATCGCTTAAATCCATCCGCGGCTATCTCAAACATATTTAGCCCCACGTTTCACGTGGGGGTCGGTTAGCCCCAAACTTTACGTTGGGGGTTTACTCGTATATCCGTTGCCGTTAAATAAATGATTATTACGCTTAGCCCCGAAGCCTGCTTCGGGGTTTTGTTAGCCCTCTGCTCCGCAGAGGGGTTTCATCTTTTAGCCCCTTGCACTGCAAGGGGTTACTCTTCTTTTTTAGGTTATGTTGGCGGGTTCTTATTTAGTGCGAGAGAGTATTTCTTTTGCCGTTGTAATTAAACATTTTCCGGGTAAAATGGGGCGGTGAAATTCCGATGCGAAGTGCTGCCGGAGCCTCTGCAGCGTGCAGATCGCCTAAACTAACACAGGTTCATTCCACCACTTAATACACAAATGTTGCGCTTTGTCTGTTGTTTGATTTTCATTATTGGGTGATACTCATTAACAAGATGGCTTTAGACATATCAAAACAGTTTGGTAAAAATGTCCGAAGATATCGGAACATGCGGAAGTTATCGCAAGAGGAATTGGCTAATAGAGCGGAATTGCATAGAACTCAAATAACCCTCATCGAAAACGGTAAACGCTGCCCGCGTTTAGATACCATATACAAACTTGCTTCTGCACTACAAATTAAACCCGAAAAATTGTTGCCGGATTACAAATAAAAGATGCTCAGATGATTTGGACAAGGGAACGAATTCAAAAAAGATTATTAGAAGTCAAGGCGAAAGGATTTTTGCCTATCCCAGACGGCATGTATCGAAAAGATGAGGGTATAGTTGGACAAATCCTGGAAAGAGAATTTGATATCAAAGAAAATAATATTAGCGTTCGAGATCTAGGTTCTTTCGAACTCAAGGGGATGCGGGCAAAATCGAGCAAGCTTACTCTGTGCCATAAGAAAACCGACGCAGGAGGGTTGTCCCCCATCGAAGTGTTTGATAGATTTGGATATGAAAAACCATCAAATAGAGACAAATCAATACTTAAGAAAAAGTTGTTTACAACAGTAACATCTAAACCAAATAAACTCGGCTTTCGCCTTGCTCCATCCGGCGATAAACGTATAGATATGTATCATAATTCAGAGTTTATATGCTCTTGGAATTTATCAGAGTCATTGGAAAAGATTAATGCAATTCTATTAGTATTTGCGGAAACGAAAGGTGCAACAGCAGCGAGAGATGAACTATTTCATTATATAAGCGCTCATTTTCTCCAAAATCTTAAGCCGCTTTCTACTCTTGTAAGTTCAAATATCATCGTGATTGATTTCTGCATCGATAAAAAAGTTGGTAGTAATAAATCTCCACATGACCGCGGTCCGCATATACGAATACCAAAATCCAAGCTCTTTGAGGCGTATGAATTTACCGAGAAGATTTTATAACTATCCGATATCGGCATTGTTACTTAATTTATGCAAAACTACGATGGAGGTCGCCAGAAATCGAGTAGGTATTCAAAAGTAACTCCCATAGTTATGTAATTGCTCGGCCAACCAAATATTCCTATTTGATTTACGAGATTTGTTCTATCCCAAATGATAACATTGCGCAACTCATAACCGCGCCGTCTGAGTTCTTCAATTAAGGAAACATGTATCGTTATGCGCGAATTTTCCCACCACATATCAGGGACGTTAATAACGCAATGTCCCTTTGGACGAAGCAGAGGAAGCAGACCTTCGTATATATCCCCCATTACTTGCGAATACTCTTCTAATGCTAATGTTCCCAAATCTTTCGGATCTTGCGAATATTGCTCAATCTTGTTAAGTTGGCCATTATCCCTATTGCGCCTTGATTTGTTCTTACGTTTACGATTAAGCAAGTTGGCGTATGGCGGGGACGTCCAAATTAGCGAAACCGTGTCTTTATCAAGATATGCAGGTATATTCCTTGCATCATCTTGAACCGCAATTTGTTGGGTTTTATTAAACATGTTAGCTTGGGATAATCTTCTACTGCAAAGCTCAACATACTGAGCTTGGAGATCGAACCCTACGCAATTCCTATTCAAGTCATTAGCAGCAATTAACGTTGTGCCGCTTCCGACAAAGGGATCGAGAACTAATTCGCCCTGATGAGTGAAAAGCTCGATTAACTTTTTTGCAAGTGAAATTGGAAACGTCGCAGGATGTAATGTTTTATCTCTTATGTCTCTTTTTTCATAGTAAAACTGCCACACGCCCAATTGACTTTTCAGCCATTCTTTTGCGGTCATACAATTTATATGTGTTGGTGGACAATTACACGTTCTCGCATATGCTATATCAAGTTGTTTAGCATCTCGTGGCTTATGTAATTGAACCGTTTTATGAGTGTGTTTTTCTGTCAATGTGGTTACTTCGGGTGTCATTGTTGAAACTCCATTTCCCGGAATTACTTTATATGTCCTATCATCTATACGTGAAATTGTAACGGCGTCACCAGGTTTTAGTTTATTAACATGTACGAATTTCTTAACCCAAGCCCTTTCTCTGAAAATCCAACGTGGTTTTCCGGCTGTGTCTTTTGGAATATCGGTTTGTATGGTATTAGGTAGACCATCCACTTTCAAAGTAATCGGAATTCCAAGGTTGTTTTTCTTAGATGAGCTACCAAAGGCATCATTAGGGAAAAATTTTTCGCCACAGGGTCGTATATTGATCTTGTTATTTACGATATCTGCTTTTGTTAGTTCAATTGTGCATGATTCCATTCCGGACGATACTCCTTGCATTATTTCATACATAACTATATAGTAGCATGAAGAGTAAAATCAAGCGAAAAAAAGATGAAGGCGTTATATAAGCACAAAAGAAGCGGGGATATATTCGCGATAGAGACAGACAAGAAGGGTAAGGTCGTATCGACGGCTGGGCCGCTTTTAACCAAAGACCTCGACCCGCAGCACCTGGATTATGACAATTACTTCAATGAGGAAATCAAGGCAAAGATAAAAGATTTTATCCTGCTGTCAAAGGCTGAATATCTTGAAATACTGCGGAAAGAAGGCTTCATCATTCAGGAAAGCCAGAAGCATTTATTTTAAGGGGAGCAGCTAAATGGCGGGCAAGGCGATTCATCTATAATTTCAGTTGACTTTTGACTGAAATTTGGTATAATACCCCCCAGTTTGTCAGTAGACGAACGCATATACTACTCTGCGAAGTAGCGCTTCGCTACGTAGCACGAGTCGCCCAGCAGGGCAAGGTTTTAGGTCCAGCAGGCCCAATTCAATTAAATATCTTTTTTCCGCCTTTGGCGGTTTCTGGAATTCTATGAAAAAAGCAAAAGTTTGTTTAATCAGAAAGCTGGTCGGTCGCCTGAAAAGGCGGGGCAGCATTGCTGCCGGGTGGACGAGACAAAGACTTTGCGGACAAACCACGTTTGGAGCACAAGCTTTGTTGAGAACACATCCCGGCCAATCTCTGCGTGCTCTGTGGTTAAAATGCGCAATCAGCGTCTAAAAATCTGTGTCGTCTGTGAAATCTGTGGCTGATTTGAAAGGGGGATATAACTAATGAGTGGTTTCAAATAACCAATTACTATTGTTTATGATTTATTTCTCTTTTTTACTCTGTGGCTGAGGTGAAGATTGTACGTCTATTATGAGAATTTCAATCATTTTCAAACAAAATTATGCAAAACAAAGCCAATTTCCGAAACGCCAAAAATGCTTGTAAGTGCTGTTGTGACAATGATTACTAACAAAAAACAACGAACAATGAACTGTTTAAAACAAAGCCAAACAAAGCCAATTTTATCGGCTCTTGTAGCCGATAAAATTGTCCCGAGCGCAGTCGAGGGACCTATTATATCTATGATTAATGTGGCCTATTAAAATTGCATCGAGTAAATTGAGATGATTTCAACGATAGACGTCAATAACACCGGTTGTGTACGGGCGGGAAGAAAAAGACCTAATCACGGAGAATATAATGTGTGTGGAGAAAAAAATTAAACTTTACGGTCTCTGTGTACTCGACGGCCAAATAAAATTCGGGACATCAAATACGAGATAAATCGGGGCTGAAATTGCCAAATAAAATCCGCTATCCAACCTGTTGCTTGAACCAGCCGAACCTTGCGGCTAAGAGCCTTTAACTGTGAATCATCACCCGCTGAATCCAAGGCTCTCTTAATTCTCTCCGCAGCTTCGGTTAACCTGCCCATCCCCAAATAAACAAGAGCAGAATCCCTCAAGGCACAAACGTCGCCTGGTCTTATATCGAGCGCATGACCGAAAAACTCCGCTGCTTCTTCGAACCGGCCTTTTACAGCACTAACGAGACCAAGATAATAATAGGCATCTGCATTGGCGCAATCAATGTCGATAACCCTCAGCAGGCAATGCATAGCATAATCCAAATCCCCCACACCCAAAAACATCGACCCCATAGAAACCAATATGTCCGTATCCTCCGAAGCCAGCTTCACCTCCGAAGCCAGATAGTTCCTCGCCTCTTCCCTTTTTCCGCTCATTAACGCATATTCCGCCAGCCGATACCGCGGCCCTGTAAGCCCTTTGTCTTTTTGCAACGCTTCATCGAATAGTTTTACTGCCTGACCATAATCACCGCTGTTGAAAGCAATCTCTCCCAAATAAAACAGTGCGGCTGCAAAACACGGTTTAAGCTCAAGACATCTATTAAATTTTTCCTTCGCCGATTCGACATCGCCAACCTCAAGGAGAAACAGGCCAAAATCGAGAATAACATCAATGTCACCCGGGTTAATACGAAGCTCGGCTAAGAAATACTCGCGCCCGCGCTCGTAATCACCCACGGCCCAATACGCTTGAGCAATTCGATAGTTAATTTGCGGATGACCTGGCTCAAGTTCAGCCGTCCTCTGCCAGCAATGAACTGCTTTCTTGTACTCGCCGCGAACGAAAAGACTGTTGCCGATGTTATAGTAACATAATGCACAGTCCGGATTTAGCTGCTGGGCAAGATAAAACATCTGCTCGGCCAAATCGTGCTGTCCCATCTCGGTATAAGCAATTATCCGATTGCAATAGCATGGTTCAAACCCAGCGTCCAGCTGCTGAATGTGTTCGAAAGCCTCAATTGCCCGGTCGTATTGACCGGTGCGGGTATAATCGACCGCTAACGAATTTAATATTTCCAAATCATCCGGGTTTAGCTGCAGAGCAATCTCATATTCGATTATAGCCTCATCAAACTCACCCTTAGTATCGAGCGTAAGAGCCTTGTCAAAATGCCAAGAGCTGTTTGCCGGATTTATCTTTAGGGCTGCATCAAGTTCGGTGAGAGCTTGAGTAATATTTCCATCTTCATAAAGCTCAAACGCCCTATTTGCCTTATTTTCAGCTTCAGAAAAAGAGTCAAATTCCATATCATCGAACAACATAATCGCTCCGCTATCTAAGGTTTATCTCAACAAGAGCCGCCCCGCCCAAAACCGTTTCGGCAATAAACTCCAATCAGGTTAACGGTTTTTCTCAGGATACTTTTCTTTTATCTCCGTCAAAAATTTTGCTTGAAATTTAGTTTATAACCTCTTATAATTGCGCAGGTTAACTCAACAACGGCTAATAGACTCTGCTGCCTGTCAAAGCCGCAGTTGGTCTTTTTCTGGAAACCAGCTTCTATTAGTCTTATAATATGCAGTTGCCCCCTCGTGCTTTCTCGCGAAAGCAAGAACGGGGGGAATCGTGACCCTGTCGGATTAAGATTGTTTTTGGAGAAGCGAAACTATGATTAAAGAAATAAAAGGTCGGGTAACAGCCGGCAAAGGCAGTTACGCCATTGTAGTCAGCAGGTTCAACGAATTTATAACTGCTAAACTGCTCGCTGGTTCTATAGATTGTCTCAAACGCCATGGTGCCGCTGACGAACAAATATCCGTAGTCTGGGTGCCGGGTGCCTGTGAAATCACCATAGCTGCAAAAAAGCTTGCGCAAAGCGGCAAATACGCTGCGGTCCTCTGTCTCGGTGCGGTCATACGCGGCCAGACATCCCACTGTGATTACATCTCGCAGATAGTTACACGGGGCATCGGACAAATCAGTTATGATTCAGGGGTGCCGGTAGTTTTCGCCGTCTTAACCTGTGACACCCTCGAGCAGGCAGTTGAAAGGGCAGGAGCTAAAATGGGTAATGCAGGCGCAGACGCAGCACTGACAGCTATGGAAACTGCAAACGTGCTTGAACAGATTTGAGTCGTTCCTTGACAATTTAAAAATACCCAACAATTAACTGACAAGAGGCCGGAAGGTGGACAAAAGAACAAGGGCCAGAGAGCTGGCAATACAGGGACTATATCAGCTTGACATACAGGGCTCACACTTGCTCCCGCAATTAGCTGAGTTCTTCAT
>Ga0315276_10003880_pt1 | contig 13712 bp, 8 predicted proteins | sample YL17G05_0_MG_FD_204542 | JGI IMG/M metagenome (GOLD analysis project Ga0315276, IMG submission 204542) | Sediment microbial communities from Yellowstone Lake, YNP, Wyoming, USA - YL17G05_0 | ecosystem: Environmental > Aquatic > Freshwater > Lake > Sediment | place: USA: Wyoming | collected...
ACAAGCGTAGTTGATTTTGAAGGAGAGAGGGTCACTCCCCTCATTGGTAATGACGAGTGCGCATATACAATTCTTGACGGAAACATATTTATGTGCGGAATTGAACATGCATGGTCGGAAGGAAAGTTTGATTTCAGGAAGCCGTTATCATGCCACCTTTTCCCGGTAAGGATTAAAAAATATTCCGGTTTTTCTGCTGTTAATTATGAGGAATGGTCAATCTGTTTTTCGGCAAGGGAAAAGGGCAGAAAGGAAGATGCGTATGCTTATGAATTTCTTAAAGAACCGCTGATCAGAGCCCTGGGAGAGGATGTTTATAAACAGATATGTATTGCTGCCGGGGAACTGAGAAAGAATAAATCCCGGTTCTGAATTTTATATTGATCTTATTAATCTTTAGAGATCATTATAAATAATCAACTCTTTTTAGACCTCACAGTTGCCTTACCCCTTTCATATTGTGAGATTGCAGATGTTTTAAAATTGTTTTATGATTTTGTTTTTTGAAAAAGAAAATTTATCTTTAACGCCATAAACTAAAACCTAAAACTAAATTCTTATGAAGAAACTATCTCTGTTGATTGTTTTGTTTGTGTTAGGTGTATCAGCACTTCTCGCACAAACGAAAGTCATTACAGGTACGGTTACCTCTGCAGTTGCGGGGGAAGGTCCTATTCCTGGAGTAACTGTTATAGTTAAAGGTACAACCATTGGTACTCAGACTGATATCAATGGAAAGTACTCTCTTACAGTTCCTGAGAATGCAACTACTCTTGTTTTCTCCTATATCGGGATGAAAAAACAGGAGGTTGAGATTGCCGGCCGGTCTGTAATTGATGGTGTAATGGAATCCGACATTCTTGGTTTGCAGGAAATCGTTGTAACAAGCGGTTACGGCATCAGACGAGCTCCAAAAAGTTCTTCTGCCCTGAACCAGGTTGTATCGGGTGATAAACTGAATGAGGTACGTCAGACTAACGTTAACAACGCACTGGCCGGTAAAGTGACCGGTATACAGTTCCGTGGTCAGTCTGCCGCAGCTCTTGGCCGTCAGAGCCAGATCCGCCTTCGTGGTGATGGTGGCTTCGGTACAGGTAATGGAGTCCTTTATGTTGTTGATGGAACAATTCTTCCAAACTCCAACGATATAAACATGGACGATATTGAAGATATTAGCGTACTTTCAGGTCCCAGCGCTTCTGCAATCCTTGGTTCACAGGGAGCTAATGGTGCTATCATCATTACTACCAAAAAAGCCAAGATGAGCGGCGGAAGAGCAATGGGTGTTGAAGTTAACTCCGGCTTCCTCGCATCTTCAGTATACATTCTGCCAAAATATCAGAATGATTATGCAGGAGGTAACGTAGGCGATATGTACAGGTACACCTACAGACCAGGTGTTGACCCGGTTGAATGGGCTCCTCTCGATGGTAAATTCTATCCCAACTATTCAGACGATGCAAGCTGGGGTCCCAGAATGACCGGACAGGAATATATTCCGTGGTATTCATGGTATCCCGGTTCAAAGTACACGGCTACAACAGCCAGCCTTGTTCCGCAGCCAAGCAATGCAAGAGACTATTTCGATGTTGGTAATACATGGAACAACAGCGTTGCTTTTTCCAAAGTAGGAGATAACCTTAATATTCGTGCAATTGTAGGTAATATTGCCGTTAAAGGTATGTTACCTCAGTCCTCTCTGAATAAGACAACATTTGCCTTAAAAACTTCGTACGATCTGACCAAAAAGCTCACTTTCGCTGCAAATGTCAATTTCTTTACGACAAAAACACAGGGTGAATTTGATGATAACTATTCAAACCAGACCAGCGGTTCATTTAACCAGTGGTTCCACAGAGATCTCGATATGAAACTCATGAGGGATCTTAAAGACCTCAGAACTTCTGACGGTATATGGGCTAGCTGGAACCATAATGACGCCCAGACTTACAACCCTGCCAATCCCAGGCTGTTCTATGCCGGTAACTACTGGTACAATTTCTATAAGTGGTTCGACCTGGTGAAAATACCTACAAGAGCTGATCGTCTGTTTGGAGATATATCATTGAATTATAAGATTATTGAAGGCCTGTCATTTAAAGTAACATACCGCAGGCAGCAAAATAATACCTGGTCTGAGCAGATGTATAGTTCAGAGTTAAATGAAAGCGGTACCCAAACAACGGGTAATACTCCTCAGGCAAAAGGTTATTATTATACCGGAACAACATATTCAAATCGCCAGAACGTTGAGACCCTTTTATCATTCTCAAAGAAAATCAGCGATTTTTCAATTAATGCCAATGCCGGTACTGACTTCTTCTCATCAGTTTATAAGGACAACCAGGGTGAAACAGTTAACGGGTTGAACGTGAAGGATCTTTTTACTCTTGCAAACTCCAAAGATCCCGCCACAATATATAACACCAGGAATCAGGAAAAATACCGTGCCGCATTTGTACGCGGTGATATTGGTTTCAGGGATTTCCTTTTTGGTGAATTCACCTTAAGGAATGACTGGTTCTCGGTATTACCTCCCGATAAAAATTCAGTTCTTTCGAAATCATTCGGTGGATCATTTGTATTCAGCGACCTTCTGAAGCTTGACTGGCTCGATTTTGCTAAGATCCGTGGTGCATGGGGTGAAATTCCCACCGCAATCGGTATTTACGATTATCCCGGCTTTGCTTACGGTGTAGGACAATACCAGTGGAATGGCAACTTTCTAATGGGAACTCCCGATGGACTGGTTGATCCTAATATCAGGGGCGCAGTTAAGACCATGAAAGAGATTGGTTTGGAAGTCAGGGTCCTGAAAAACAAGGTCGGACTGACAGCCACCTATTGGGATGGTACAGAAAATAATATTCCCTATAGAATTACAATTGCAAGTTATAGCGGTTTCACTTCAAAGTATCTGAATACTGGTAAGATAACCAAGAAAGGTATTGATTTCGCCCTTAACCTTAAACCTGTTGATAAACCCAATATTTCATGGGATATGAATGCAACATTATCATACCTTATCGAACAGAAAGTTGTAAGAATAGCTGAAGGTGTTACCAAGTTCCAGGTTCAGACAATGTGGGGAAGAAATGAAGTACCTGCAATGGTTCATGCCGTTGGCAGACCATGGGGAGAACTCTGGGGAGCCGGTATTGCAAGAGACTCTATCGGACGTCCCCTGCTGACTTCAGCAGGTGCATATGTTTCCGATCCGAACGTTTATTTCGGGAACGTTCTTCCTAAAGTTACCGGTGGACTTCAGAACTCGATCAAGATCATGAAAGACATTACAGTTGTCCTGAACTTCGACTATCAGTTCGGTGGTCATTTCTTCTCACTGTCTGACATGTGGGGATCATATTCAGGGCTGACTGCCAAAACATCAGGTCTGAATGACAAAGGAATTCCTATCCGCGACCCGGTCGAAGATGGTGGTGGTGTTCATATTTTCGGAGTAGATCGTACTACTCGTTTACCTGTCGATTATTATGTTGATGCACAGGTATACTACCATAGCCTCTATGACAGCAAGTTTTACGACTCTTTCATACACGATCTGACATACATCAAACTTCGTGAACTCAGCATCGGTTATAATATCCCGGTAAACAAGATTGGTCTTGGCAAGTATATCCAGGGGGCAACAATTTCATTTGTAGCCCAGAACCCATGGCTTGTCTATGCCAAAACCAGGGATTATGATCCTTCAGAGATTTCAGGCGCCAGTGGTGAAGCAGGACAGTTCCCCGGCTTCCGCTCATTTGGTACCAATCTTAAGATCAGTTTCTAAGGTTACCGTTTAGTCACTTTTAAAATTTAGAAAAATGAAAAAAGCAATTTATATACTTTCAACACTGACGCTGGCGGTAGTTCTTTTATTCTCTGGTTGCACAAAGCTTGAGGATTTTGGAAGAACCAACCTTAACCCGGCAGCAACAACCAGTCCTAATACTGCAGCGCTGCTGACTAATGTCCTCTCAGGTATCGGTGGTTATGCCACTATGAATGGACCATCCTTATACTGCCAGTATTTCTCAGAAACACAATATCCCGAACTGTCATTGTACCCTAATAACCTGGTAAGTCCGATGGGTAACTACTCGGGAGCATTGGAAGACCTTCAGAACATCATTAATACAAATACTGATGCTGCTACGGCAGGGGTGGCACTATTGAATGGCGCCAACGAAAACCAGATAGCCATTTCCAGGATACTTAAAGCTTACATTTTCTGGAATATTACTGACCGCTGGGGAGATGTTCCTTATTCAACAGCTCTCAAAGGTGATCCGAATGTGACATATGACACACAGGAATCGATCTATAAAGACTTGATTAAGGAGCTTACCGAAGCTGTTGCCCAGTTTGTTACAGGAGCAGCAATCAAAGGAGACGTATCTTACAGTGGTGATATTGCAAAATGGAAAAAGCTGGCCAATTCAATGAGAATGCTCATGGCTCTTCAGCTGTCCAAACAATATCCCGGTGCAGCTGAGTATTCAGCCACCCAGTTCGCCCTTGCTCTCGCAGATGCAGCTGGTTCGATATCTACAAATGCAGATAATTTCAAGCTGGTTTATCCGGGCGGTAATTTCAGGAATCCTTATTATGCTATGTACGACGGACGTAAAGACTATGGCGAAAGTGCAACAATGACCGGACTTCTCCAGTCACTTGGAACCGATGGCCGCCTGGCAGTTTACGGTGGTACCGTTGACGGTAATTATACAGAAGAAGGAGTTCCCTTTGGTAGAGTACGCAGCTATGTTGATCCATGGTGCAGCGGACATCCGAATTATGCCTATGTCTTCAGACTTGCTAACAGACAGCAGACCAGCCCGGTATTCATGATTACAGCTGCCCACGTACTTCTTGCACGTGCTGAAGCTGCAGACAGAGGCTGGACAACTGAGACTGCAAATACAGAGACACTTTACCAGCAGGGTGTTACTGCCTCCTACGATCAGTGGGGACTGGCAGCACCCGGTGCAGGCTATTTCGCTCTTGCAGGCGTTGACCTGACTAATGCTCCCGGAACAGGATTAAATGTATCAACCATTGGCGTACAGCAGTATATAGCTTATTATCCGAATGGTTGGATGGGATGGGACACCTGGAGAAGACTTGGCGTGCCGGCACTTACTCCTGCCCCTGATGGTACAAATGATCCTCTGGTCATACCCCGTCGTTATATGTACGGAGCTACTGACTATTCTCTTACCGCCGCAGGCGTTGCAGAAGCAGTTACAAGACTCGGAGCCAATGGTGACCTGATGGATTCAAGAGTTTGGTGGGATAAACTGTAAAATTACAGTAAATAGTTGAAAAATTTAATAAGATAAAAAGTATGAAAACACTTCATAGTAAAATAATAATCGCAGTCGGTGTTCTTGCTATTGCAGCTTTTGCGGTTTCATGCCTTCCAAAGGAGGAATCAATGGGCTCTGCAGGACAAACACTAATTAAACTGTATTCTCCTACGGCAGACGGATATAACCTGTTGGTTGTCGATCCTAAAAGCGAGCCTCAGTCATTTCTTATGTTTGACATCAGGAGAAACTGCGCAAATGCAGCGGAACTGAATTCAGAAACTGTCGTTACATTTCAGTATGACGATGTTGACACAACAATGTTAAAAGCCTATAATACGTTGCGTGAAACTGATTTTGTCCCGATGGGGCCATCATTGTATACCCTCGATCCGGCACTTCCGGCTGACAGGAAGTATACATTCACCTTTGCACCGGGAGAACAGGCAAAAACAGTTAAGCTGACCATCCCCAATGCGTTTGACCTGGATATGGGACTTAAATATGCTTTCATATTTAAGGTATCTGTAACCGGAACCGGTGCATGGAGCAAGACTTCTTATGATACCCTTCTGACGCAGATCCTGCCGAAAAACCAGTTTGACGGAATCTATAATGTTACTGCCAACACACCTATGGTTGATTATGCTAACGGTGCACTGTTAGGAAATTATCCGTTCCAGTATAAGCTGGTCACTACAGGCGCTTTTACCTGCGAATGCTGGGAGGTTGATAATGATTATCCTCTTCACCCGATTATGAATAATGGTGCTTGGAGCTATTATGGATCATTCGGCCTTGTACTCCACTTCAACCCTGATAACTCAGGTACTATTGATGCAGTTACTAATTACTTCGGACAGCCGGCAGGTAATTCAAGGTCTGCTGAGCTTAATCCTGCAGGTGTAAACGCATGGGATCCTGCTACAAAGAATATTACAATAATGTATTATATGAAGCAGCCGACCGTTGTTCCGACTCCTCCGAATATCCGTACAGCATTTGATGAGACATGGACCTATATAGGACCAAGATAAACGGATTGATAAAGTAAATATTAAGAGGTTGAACCAGAAGAGTTCAACCTCTTTTTTTGTTCCATTTCTTCCACGGACCCCTTACCGGTTCTGTGGATGCCAGCCGCGTAGCGGCGCCCTATTTGTAGATTTTTGATAGGTTGATCGTATTAAATTTTCCCAGCCGCGTAGCGGCGCCCTGTTTATAGGTTCGAAACATGGCAACAAAGATTATATTTCCGCAGCCGCGTAGCGGCGCCCTGTTTGTAGATTCGTATCAAGGCAACAAATATTATATTTCCCCAGCCGCATCGCGGCGCCCTGTTTGTAGATTTTTGATAGGTTGATCGTATTAAATTTTCACAGCCGCATCGCGGCGCCCTGTTTGTAGGTTCGAAACATGGCAACCAAGATTATATTTCCGCAGCCGCGTAGCGGCGCCCTGTTTATAAATTTATAACAGGTCAATTGTATTATATTTTACAGCCGCGTAGCGGCGCCCTGTTTGCCAGAAATGCATTTGGTATAATTTTCCCAGCCGCGTAGCGGCGTCCTGTTTGTAGGTTCGTACCATGGCAACAGAAATTATTTTTCCCCAGCCGCGTAGCGGCGCCCTGTTTGTAGATTAATAACAGGTCAATTGTATTATATTTTCCAGCCGCGTAGCGGCGCCCTGTTTGTAGGTTCGAAACATGGCAACAAAGATTATATTTCCCCAGCCGCATCGCGGCGCCCTGTTTGTAGGACAGACGAATAAAATCCTTGATTGAGCCGCGTAGCGGCGCCCTGTTTGTAGGTTCGTACCATGGCAACAGAAATTATTTTTCCCCAGCCGCATCGCGGCGCCCTGTTTGTAGGACAGACGAATAAAATCCTTGATTGAGCCGCGTAGCGGCGCCCTGTTTGTAGGTTCGAAACATGACAACAAATATTATATTTCCCCAGCCGCGTAGCGGCGTCCTGTTTATGTTGATTCAAACATTTCTATTTTTTGTATCTTTGTATTTATGTGGAATAATTACAACTATGGCAAACACCTATACACGGATCTACCTGCAGCTGGTTTTTTCCCCAATAGGACGGGAAAATGTAATTCCTTTAAAACATAAGGAGGAATTACAAAAATATACTACAGGTATTATACAAAACCGTAAACATAAATTACTGGCAATAAATTTCATGCCCGATCATGTTCACATTTTTATCGGATATCAACCCTGTCAACCATTACCCGATTTGTTACGGGATATAAAGGCAAACACATCAAAATTCATTAATGAGAACAAATGGTTAACAGGTAAATTCCAATGGCAGGACGGATATGGTGCATTTTCATATGCACATTCCCAGATTGATGATGTAATTAATTATATCAATTCGCAGGAGGAGCATCATCAGAAGAGATCATTCAAAGAGGAATACCTGAATTTATTGCAGAAATTTAATATTGATTATGATCCGAAATATTTATTCGACTGGATATTGTGATGACAGGATGCTCCTGCGGAGCTTAATTTGGATTTTTAATCTTTTTCATAAACAATTTGCACCTGAGATGCTTAAAGTGGCTGATTACATTTGACAATGAAAATGGTAATTTCAGAATCTTTTGGTTAATCTCTTTATAAAGACTGACAGCCGGAACCGACAATTTGGGAATCTTATTTCAATTATTGAATAGAGTGACATTAAATCAGATTCTACTCTATCTTCAGATTCACCAGGTCGAGCCTGGTGGTTGTAACTTTCAACACCTTGATAATGATATTGTTTATTCTGATAATATCATTGTTTTTAGGAATGCTTCCATGATAGAATAAGATCATACCGGCAAGAGTTTCAAAATCATCCTCTTCAGGTAGATCCAGATGGTATTTCTCATTAAGATAATCTATTTCGAGACGGCCGGAAAAGATATATTCGTTCCTGCTTATGGCTTTTTCAACCAGCTCATTAATATCGTGTTCATCCTCAATATCGCCGACTATTTCTTCAAGGATATCCTCAAATGTGACCATCCCCGATGTTCCTCCAAACTCATCCACAACTACTGCAACATTTTTCTTTTCGTCAACAAATATCTTTAAAAGCTTGCTGGCCGGCATGCTCTCGGGTACTATAGCAAGCTTACGTAAACCCGACTGAATATCAGGAGGATTTCTAAAAAGATCCTTCAACTCAAAATATCCTGTTATATGATCGATAGAACCGGCATAGACAAGTATCCTTGAGTGTCTTGTCTCGATGAATTTCTCCCTTAATAAATCTATGCTGCTGCATATTTCAACGGCTTCAATCTCAGTTCTTGGGACCATGCACTCTCTTAATTTTACACCGGAAAAGTCAAGAGCATTCTGAAAGATCCTTATATTATGATGATCTGGTTCACTTTTTTCATTACTCTGTTTACTGAGATTAACAAAATGGTCAAGGTCAACCTTGCTAAAAACAATATTTTCCTGGTTGTGCTCCCCGGGAGGCATCCTCATAAAGAATCTTAAGAAAGCAGTAGAAGCAACAAGGCTAAGCTTTGAAATGGGATAGAAGATTATAAAAAAGAAAAGTGTAGGTATGCTGAGTGATTTAAGAAAAAAATTCGGATTGATAAGAAAGATAGTTTTGGGAAGAAACTCTGCAACAAAGAGTATGATTGCAGTCGAAATAATTGTCTGAAGAATGAGGGTTATAATGTCTGACCCTGTAAACGAGTAAAACACAGGGCTGAGCATCCTTGATATTATAAGACCATAAACGACAAGACAGATATTGTTGCCAATCAGCATAGTGGCAATATATTGACCCGAGTTTGCAGTAAATAATTTAATGATCCCTGAACCAAAAACTCCCTGTTTCCTGTCGAGTTCGATCCTTAACTTGTTTGATGTAACAAAAGCGATCTCCATCCCGGAAAAGAAAGCCGAAAACAATACTGCCAGGAAAATGATCAGGTAGCTGTTCATAATACAAATTTAATTCTTTTTTCTATGTGAGTTCTTTAACCAGGAATGGGTAAAGGATTTGAGCACGAACCAGGGCCCAAAGCCATTAATTTCGCACATTCCTGGGTTTCCCCTTCACACCCTCTTTTATGAAATTTAGTAAATAACTTGAGAATTATTTGGATTTCAAACGGCATCAGACAATAAAGTCTATCTCTTCTTTCTCTGATTGTGCCTGAACCATGCGAAGCTGAACGACACCAACGCCATTATAAAAAATATCAGAGATTGATAACCGCTGGTGAGAATTGCAGATCTGATACCGGCAGCTACACAGGCAATACCAACAATAATCCAGACTATTTCAAGAATAAGATACGATCTATTCTTCATCCTTGAGGTAGATTGTGGCACTTACATTCCTGATTCTCCATTTTGTGAACCTGGGATTTGATTCCAGCCCGGTTCCCATAACTATCTGATCTTCACTGGTTATTTTGACAAAGCGGTCTGTATAGACAAGCTCCTTACCCTGATCCCAGTATAATAGTTCAGTTTCAAGAATTTCGTTCTTTTCATTAATGGCGACCACACTGTCTTTCAGCTCCCACAATCTTTTATCCTCATTCAGTTTCGCATATTTTGCTGTAATTGTAGCGATCGGATCTTTATGGCCATCATGGAAAAAGACTTTTATCCCAAGCCTGAACTCAGAGTATGGTGACTTGTGACTGGCATATCTTTCCATCAACGGTGAAGACATCACCAGCTGAAGCTTTGCAGAATCGGTATATACAGTCTCAAATTTCTTTACGGTTAAGGTGGGCAGCGATTCTATATCGGAGTTCTTAATTATATCAATTTTCCTGCTGCAGGAGGAAAACATAAATGCAACCGCCAGAAAGACCACGATCTTCAGTACAACTGTTGATATTTTTTTCGGATAGATCAAATAACTCCGGTTTAATCATATCTTCTCTTTATGAACCAGGAATCATAAATATTCAGGCTTATCCCTACTGAATAAATGTTTTCATTATGCAATCCTCTGGCGATATCCCCGTTTTTTCTGGTATAGTCGAAATAAATGTTCGTTCTGGAAAATGATTTCCTCATCCTTAATCCGAGGCCGCAGCTGAAGCCATACTCTTTGATTCGTACCCCATTGAGAATTAAATAATTATCAGACAAGTGTGCACCAGCCCTGTACTCAACCCTTTTCAGGTAACTATCGTTGGAATATTTGTCGGGGATATATTCAATTCCCAGCATTAATGTGTGTGTGTTTGCCATAGCAACTCCCGATCCATGAACTCTGCCCTTAGACCAGTTGGTATATACATAATCGATCCCCGCAACGAACTTATCCTTTTTACCAAAAGATAAGCCAAATCTGATTGTCCCGGGCAGCCGTGTTGAGTCTTTTGATCGTTCATTTATATAACTTAAAGTGTCGGGAGAATAGGCAGATGTACCATAGATTGTAAATCTATCCTTCAGGATTTCCAGGCTTGAGTGGTAGTTTTTTGCAGCAGTAAATGAGAGTCCTGCCGAAAAAAAGTAATCCTTTTTAAGACTGGCTGTATATTGTAAGCCATAATCAACATTGATTCCATTTATGCGAAATATTTCGGAAGATGATTGATTGAATGAACTTGAATAATCTGCAAACTCATACTGATTTAATCTTTTTATCTCTCCGAAAAGAAGAGTAAGGTTCGCTCCGGCTGAAAGGTTTTTTGTGATATTTACACCTGTTCCAAGGAATAAACCTGTAAATCCGCCAGTTCCTTTATGGAATGAAGAATAGCTTCCGGTAATGGGATCATATCCCTCAACACCTTCCTTGACTGTATTATAAAGATTATAGTATCCGTTGCTTACAGGGAAAATACCGGTGGCAAAACCCCAGCCCTTTGAAATGGGGAAACCCATAAGCAAATGATTGAAATTCATATCATCGGAAGAATAAGAGCTGGTCCCGTCTGACAGACCGATTACGCTATAGTCCATCCCAAAATCAAAGATAAATGAAGTGGTATCCAGGCTGCTATAAGATGCAGGATTATTAAAATAGATCGTATTGTTATCTCTCATACCTATTCCTGTACCTCCCATGGAGAGACTCCTGAAAGACCCGGCATGATCAAGGCTTCCAAGATTAAATCTCGAATAGGGAGAATTAATGAGCTTTTGGCCTTCTGCAGTCGAAATGAGAAAGAACATTGAAATGGCAAGGAATGTAACTAGCTTATTTTGCATTGTAATTAAGAATATAATTTAAACCATCTATCACAATATCAGGCATATAAATAGTTTCGGCCAGTATCTTGTCTTTTAAATAGCTGCCGTCCCCGCCTGTAATGATTATTTTTAGATTTTTATGTTTTTTTTCAAACGTGCGAATATACTCATTTATTTCGTAAACAACCCCGGTTATTACTCCTGCAATTATTGCATCACTGGTATTCCTTGCAGGAAATGAAAAATCGTTACTCTTTGAGAGCAGGGGTAATTTAGCTGTAAAATTATTCAACGCCCTGAATCTCATATCAATACCCGGAGATATGTTCCCTCCTGTGTATATTGTTCCTATCAGAAAATCATACGTAATGGCTGTACCAGCATCAATTACAAGCACATCAGATGGGTAAAAAGCATTATATGCACCGGCTATTGCAGCTATCCTGTCTGTGCCCAGTGTTTCAGGAGTTTCATATTCAATTTTGAATGGCAGTTTTGAAGTGTAAGAAAGAGTATGAACTGAAGGGATACAGTTACACATTAAATCAGTTACAAAAGGTGGTAACTCTCTAACAGAAGATATGATACCTCTGTTTATTCTTAAATTTGACAAGAAATTTCCCAGGTCATCATACTTTAACTCACTGAATGTGGAAAAGGAAATTTGTTTTTGGCCTTCATAAACTGCCAGCTTGGTTCTTGTATTTCCTATATCAACAATTAGATTCATACATTTAAATCGTTATGCAAAAGTAGCAAATACGAGGCAAAGTGCCTAAGGTATTAAAGATAGAATTCCCCCTTTGAAGGGTGATGTAAATATGAAAACATTTTTCAAATCAAATATGATCTCACCGGAAGGTTTTTACTAATCATTACAGATTTCCTTATACTATTCAAAGAAGCGATTAAGAGCAGCTATTGCAGATTTTACTGAAATTACACCAGTTATTGTAAGCGTAAGCTTAGCGTCTTTCTGTTTAACTCTCATAATTTTGGGATTCCTGTTGATATGCGACATTATTGAAAGGAATAGCGGACTCCTGTAAAAAGCTGAACCAGGATCTGAAACAAAATAGGCAATAAGCAGATTGTTTTTAAGGAATATCTTTTCAATTCCCAGCTTCACAGCAAGCCATTTCATCTGCACAATCTCAAGGAGCGACATTGCAGGAGGTGGAATTGGACCGAACCTGTCAGTAAGCTTATTTTCGAATCTCACCAGTTCTTCTTCATTGCTTATTTCATTAAGTTCCTTATAAAGCCTGATTCTCTCTGAAATGTTTGAAATGTATTCGTCGGGAAACATTATTTCCAGATCAGTATCAATCTGAAAATCAGAGATATAGCATTTATCAGGTACAATAATAGCCTTTCCGGATACACTATTTCTCTGGGAAGGTTCTTCCTGCATCTCAGATTCCCTGAGCTCCATCATCGCCTCATTCAGGATTCTCTGGTAGGTTTCAAATCCAACATCTGCTATGAAACCACTCTGTTCACCACCCAGCAGGTTGCCTGACCCTCTTATGTCGAGATCCTGCATCGCAATATTGAAGCCGCTTCCGAGCTCAGAAAATTCCTCGATGGCTTTCAGCCTGCGTCGTGCTTCATGTGTAATCGTACTGAGCGGTGGAGCAAGCAGATAGCAGAATGCCTTTTTATTTGACCTGCCAACCCTGCCCCTCAGCTGATGAAGCTCTGAGAGACCAAAATGATGAGCCTCGTTTATAAAAATTGTATTGGCATTTGGAATATCAAGACCTGATTCTATTATAGTAGTAGCAATCAGAACATCATAATCTCCCTGTATAAAATCGAACATTACGTTCTCAATGTCCCTCCCTTCCATCTTCCCATAGACAATAGCAGTTTTAACATTTGGACATATTCTTTTAATGGTAAGCTGAACATCTTTGATATTTTCGACCCTGTTGTGAATGAAAAATACCTGTCCGTTCCTGCTGACCTCATATTCAATTCCCTCTTTGATAATCTCTTCATTGAATCCGTGAAGCTCTGTCACTATCGGCATCCTGTTTGGCGGCGGAGTATTGATTATTGAAAGATCCCGGGCACCCATAAGCGAAAACTGCAAGGTGCGCGGAATAGGTGTGGCAGTCAGGGTGAGCGTATCAACATTTGCCCTGAGCTTCTTAAGCTTATCCTTGACGGCAACACCAAACCTTTGTTCCTCA
>Ga0315276_10003881_pt1 | contig 13709 bp, 15 predicted proteins | sample YL17G05_0_MG_FD_204542 | JGI IMG/M metagenome (GOLD analysis project Ga0315276, IMG submission 204542) | Sediment microbial communities from Yellowstone Lake, YNP, Wyoming, USA - YL17G05_0 | ecosystem: Environmental > Aquatic > Freshwater > Lake > Sediment | place: USA: Wyoming | collected...
CCTCAAAAAAGGCCTCAAGGTCATGGATGCCACGGCCATCTCCCTCTGCAAGGACAACAACATGCCCATCCTCGTCTTCGGCCTGGGAGCGGGGGGCAACATCAAGCGGGCCGTCCTGGGCGAGACCATCGGGACCAGGGTCTACTGAGGGACGCGATGGTCAAAGACGTGCTGAAGGACGTGGAAAAGAAGATGAAGGCCTCGACCGAGCATTTCCGGAAAGACATAGGCATGCTCCGGACCGGGCGGGCCAACATCAGCATTTTCGAGGAGATCAAGGTCAATTACTACGGCGTCCCCACCCCCGTCAACCAGGTGGCCACCGTCAAGGTCCCCGAACCGACCCTGATCGCCATCCAGCCCTACGACCCGTCGATGCTCGAGCCCCTCGACAAGGCCATCCGGAGCTCGGACTTCGGCTTCAATCCGCTCAACGACGGCAAGATCCTCCGCGTCCCCATCCCGCCCCTCGACGAGGAGCGGCGCCGGGAGATCGCCAAGAAGATCGGCCGGATGCTCGAGGAGGAGAAGACGGCCCTCCGCAACATGCGCCGCGAAGCCAAGGAGTTCATCGAAGAGCTGGAAAAAGAGAAAGAGATCGCCGAGGACGATAAGTTCCTGGGGCTCGAGCACCTCCAGAAACTCCTCGACGAAACAGTCGGCAAGATCGAGGAATTGGCCAAGGCGAAAGAAAAAGAGATCCTCGAGCGCTAGCGCCGGACCTCAGCAAGCCGGCTTTCTATGGAACCAGTTCTCCCGCGTGCCGAACTTCGTCCGGAGGGCGATCCCCCAGCCCGCGGCGTTCATGACCAGGCCGAAGACGAACCCGACGACGGGGATGAAGCCGATGAAACTGAAGAGGAAAAGCCCGGCGAGAACGGCCCCCAGCCCGGAGACCTTCCGGGAACCGACGGCGCGGAGGAGGCTGTCGCCGAGGAAATAGAACATGACCAGCCGTCCGAACACCTTGATGATGAACCCGGCCGCGACGAGCGCGAGAAGGATCGGAATGCCGATGAGGACGATGCTGAGCAGGGCGGCGAATAGGACGAGGCCCGAAAAAGCGATGGTGGCCAGGACGCCGATGCCGAAGGCCGGCCAGAAGGACTTGCGGACCTCCCCCGAAGCGAAGGCGAGCTGCTTCGGGAAAAGGGCCGCGCCGAGGAACGCGGCCATGAGCCAGAGGAAGATGATGACCAGCTTGATGACGACGATGACGGGGATGAGCGACATGGAGAAGACCCCGGAGAGGAGGTCGTCCTTGAAGACCTTGTCCCCGATCTCGGCGGTCTGGAAGTAGAGGGTGTCCCCGCCGACCGTGCATCCGGGCTCTTTTTCCAGCGTCCCCCCCAGGGCGGCCAGGTCCTCGCCGATGACCGCGGTGGACTTGACGATGATCCGGGACCCGATCCCGACGACCGACTGCCCGGCCTCGCCGCTTATCGTTATCGACCCGCCGATGACCATGACGTCGTCCCGGACCTTGCCCTCGATGAGGACGTGGCCGCCCAGGCTGAAGATCTTGTCCTGGGTTTCGCCCGAGGCGACGTGGATATCCTTCTGAATTCCGACCTCGTCCGTCTTGCAGGCCAGCGCAACGAGAATGAAGAGGCCGAAAAGGGCCAGGGCCAGGCATTTTTTCATCATGTTTTTTCTCCCAGGGAGAGGAGTCTTTTCGCTCCGAGGAACAAGAGCAGGGACAGGAGGAGCCCTAAGCCCAGGATGAGGCCGATGCCATCCGGTCCGAGGGAGCTCAAGAAGATGGCCAGGCCCTTGCCCAGCATCGTAACGAAGCCGGAGGCGACGTCCAGGAGAAGGGCGCCGATTTTCAACAGCTTGGCGAAGAGCGGCAGGAGCCGGCCGAAACCCGAGCTGAAGGACCGGCTGACGGCGACCAGGACGTCGGACAGGCTCTCTCCGGTGAGGATATAGAAGCCCATGAGGCCGACGACGAGGGCGGCCAAACCGGAGGCGAGCGGAGCGAACCAGCCGGCCTTCCCGTCCGCCGCCTCCGGGATCCTGTCCATGACCGACAGGGCGAAATCCGGAGGGACCTCGAAGGGCGGCAAGCTGATGAAGGCCTCATGGAGGAGGCGTCTTTCGGCCAGGGCTTCGCGGCAGGCCGGGCACGCTTCGAGATGGGCCTCAAGCCCATGCCGTTCGGCCGGGCCGAGCTCTCCCTCGAGATAGAGGTAGAAGCTCTCGGCGTTCCGGCAGTCTCTCACGATCCCTCCATCCTTCTCCTGAGCATTTCTTTGGCCTGAAAAACGCGGTTCTTGACCGTCCCCACGGGCAGGCTCTTGATGTCCGCGATCTCTTCGTAAGAAAATTCGTTGACGTGCCTCAGGACGAAAAGCTCCCGGAAGGCCTCCGGAATGGACTCCAGGGCCCGCTCGATCTTCTGCCGGATCTCGGCCAGCTCGAACTTTCGGGCGACCGACGGTCCGGGGTCCGGCACCTGGGGCGTGAGCGACCTTTCATCCTCGTCCACGGGCTGGTCCAGGGACAGCGTCGGGAGCTTCTTCTTCCTCCAGTGGTCGATGAGGTGGTTCGAGGCGATCTTGAAGAGCCAGGTGCTGAACTTGTAGGCGGGACGGTAGGACCCGAGCGAACAGTAGACCTTGATGAAAACCTCTTGGGTGAAATCGAGCGCCGCCTCTCGTTCCCCGGTCATTCGGCCGAGGTAGTTCGTCAGGGGCTGCTCGTATTTGCGGACGATCATTTCAAAGGCCTTCCGGTCTCCTTTGAGGGCGCGGGCTACCAGTGTGCTGTCTTCGGACATCGAGGAAAGTTCGCCCTCGGGTATTAATACGGGCCCGGGGCGGGAAGGTTTAGCGCCGGACGGTTTCCCCATCGTCGATGATCTCACAGTCCGGGGGGACCTTGAGCTCGAATGTCCTGGCCGGGAGACGGACGCCGGTCCGGACCTGGCTGAAGATGAACTCCCGCTTGTTGCCCGCCCACTCGAGGAAAATGGCCCGGCGCAGGAGCCAGGTGGTCTCGTCGATCTCGAGGAGGATGTGGGAGTATTCCCCCTCGGTCCGGGGCGTCAGCTTGACCTGCCTGACCCGGCGGGCGTCCGTCGGGAAGGGGCTGTCTTCGACGATATAGGCGTCCCGGAAGGACATCATGCCCAGAAAGATGCCGAAAATGTCCGACTCGAGGGCCTCCTTGGCGACGTGGCTCCGCGTCAGTTGCTTTTCCTCGGCGATGTACATCTCGAGGACGCCGTTTTTGTAGAGAAACACCTTGTCCTGGGGGTCCTTGTATTCCCACCGCATGAGGTCGGGCTTCTGAAGGAAGAGCTCCCCCTTTTCCCTTAGAGGGGCCGATACCGACATGGAGTAGTGGAGCTGTTCGAACCGGGCCTGGAAGGTCTCGGCGGCCTTGAGCGCTCTTTCCAGGTTGGCGACCGCCTCTTCGGGGGTCACCGGGAAAGCGAGGGCAGCGAGCGCGGTGAGGCCCAGGATCATCGCCGTTATGCGCCTCATGGAGGACATTATAACATAGAGAGGCCAGGCGGAATCCAGGCAAGAGGGACAGTCCTCATTGGGGACAAACCCCAATGAGGGCAGTCCCTCTTGAAAGATCGCGAGAAGACATGCTGCCCGGCGGGATTTTGTTGTATACTCCCAGCGCATGAAGACGGGATTCGTCCTGGCCATTGTCGCTTATGCGGGCGTCCTCTGGGCGGCCGGCCTCAGGCTTCCGCGGCGGCTCGAAGGCCTGGAATCTTTCTTTCTGGCCTCCCGCCGGCTGGGCTCTCTGCGCGTGGCCTTCTCTCTGTGCGCTTCATGGATCGGGGCGGCCTCGCTCCTCGTTTCCACGGATGAGGCCTTCCGGGACGGGACGAGCGCCATCTGGATAATCGGGATCCCGGCCGTCGCCACACTGCTCCTCCTCCTGGCCCTGGCCGGGCCGGTCAGGGCAGCCGCCGGTTCGACCCTATCGGACCTCATGGAAAGCAAGTACGGAAAGGCCGCCAGGTTCCTGACGAGCGTCCTGATCGTCTGGTACATGACCGTCCTGGCGGCCTCGCAAATGGTGGCGGCCGGCTCCTTCCTGGGCTCTTTCCTCGGCACCTCCCCGATCCCGAGCCTGGCGATCGCGGCCGGCATCGTCCTCGTCTACTCGGCGGCCGGCGGCCTCATTTCCGTCTCCAGGACGCACGTCGTCCAGGTCGTCCTCCTGGTCGTCGGGGTCACGGGGATGATCGCCGCACTCGTCTCGCGAACCTCCTGGGGCGCGGTCCGTTCCGCCGCCAGCGAGCTCGGGAAGGGCTCCTATTTCGATATGTTCGCCCACGCTGACCGGAACATCCTGGTGGCCCTATCTTTCGTCCTGGCGTGGACCATCTCGCCCATCGCCTGGCAGAGGATGCAGGCCGCCCGCAGCGAGGGAGCGGCCCGCCGGGGGCTTCTCGGAGCCGCCCTCCTTCTGGCCGTTTTCTACGCCGGTATCGTCGTCGCCGGAATGCTTTTCCTCCCCCTTTTCCCGCACGGCGGCAGCGGCGTCCCCCTGGTCACTGCGTTCATATCCGGCGGAGCCGGTCCCTTCCTGGGGGGGCTCCTTTTCGTTACGGTCCTGGCGGCCATCCTGTCGACGATGGACGCCGCCCTCAATGCCGGGGCCTTCACACTGACGAAGGACCTCCTCGGGCTGGGGAAGGGGCCAACGTCCGCGCCTCGCGCCGTCGCCCTGGCCCGGGTCTCGACCGTGGCTCTCGCCATCGCCGCGTTTCTCGTGGCCACCCGATTCAACGACATCCTCAAGACGCTCGGCCTCGCTTCCAAGGTCATGGCCGAAGGGCTCCTCATCCCGGGCCTCGCCGTCCTTTTTCTGAAAAAGAAAGCCCCCTGGGCGGGCCTGCTGAGCCTCGTCTTCGGCGGCGGTTATGCTGTCGTCTGCTTTCTCGAAGAAGCGGGACTCGGGCTCGTCTCCGTCCCTCCCTGGCCCTGGTCGCTTCCGCTCGGGGTCGGCCTCGCCGCCGCTGGCTTCCTGGCCGGCCTTCTCGTCGAGCGCCTTCGGCGGCGAACGGGTCAATCCCGAACGAGCCCCGGCCTTCATGCCGGAGAGTCCAAAGGTTGACTTTTTTTGCGGAAACGGATAGAAGATTAAGGGGTATGGAGGGAAAAATGAAAAAAAGCTTTATCTTTTTCGTGTTGGCGGCCGCCCTGTCCGTCATGGGCTTCGCCCAGACGGCCGCGGAACACATCCAGGCCGGCGACCAGGCCTACGCCCGATTCGACGACCAGAAGGCTCTCGAACACTATTCCGAGGCCTTGAAGCTCGAGGCCGCGAATTACGAAGCCCTCTGGAAGGCCTCGCGGGCCATGGTCGACATCGCCGACGTCATCCCGGCGACCGACAAGGACATCAAGGACCGTCAGATGAAGATGTATACGGAGGCCACCGCTCTCGCCAAGAAAGCGGTCGCCGCCAGCCCCAACGACACCTGGGGCCATTTCCAGCTCGCGGCCTCCAACGGCAAGCGCCTCCTCCTCCTCGGGAAGAAGGAGCAGATCGACGCCTCCAAGGCCGTCCGCGCGGAGATTGACAAGGCCCTCGAGCTCGACCCGACCAACCACCTCGCCTACCATGCCCTCGGCCGTTGGCACCGGCGGATGGCGGAGATCGGCGGCGCCAAGCGCTTTTTCGGGGGGCTCATCTACGGATCCATCCCGAAGGGGTCTTTCGACGAGTCGGAGAAAAATCTCCGGAAGGCCATCGAGCTTCACCCCGAGTACGCCAACCACTACCTCGAGCTGGGCCGGACCCTGGTCGAGCTCAAGAAACTCGATGAGGCCGCCGGAGCTTTCCAGAAATGCATCGACCTGCCCAAGACGACGTCGAAGGACGACGTCCTGAAGCTCGAGGCCAAGACCGAGCTCGAGAAGCTCAAAGCCAAGAAGAAATAGCGCGAACGCGCGGCCTTTTATTCGGAAAAGACCTGGGCGGTGAAGACCTCGATCTTCGCCCCCTTCTTCCATTCATCGGGGCCGAGTCCGGCCTTCAAGCAGCCGTGGCGGAGGTACTTATCCCTGTCCCAGGCGTGTTCGACGGGGACCTGCGGCAATAGCAGGCCCCTGTAATAGCCCTTGGAAACGATGATCCCGTGACGGCCGACCACGACGTCCGTCGGGGAGGAAACGGACTCCGGCAGGCCGAGGACGGAGATCTCGATCCGCAGCCTGTCCATGTCCCCGGGGGCCAACGGCTCGAAGCGGGTGTCCTGGCTGGCCGCGGCGACGGCCATTTCGATGATGGTTTCGTCGAGAGGCTTGACGGGGAGCGGGTAGCCGACACAGCCGCGCAGGTCCCCGGCCACGGTCAGAGTGACGAAAGCGCCCCGCTTCTCCTTGAGCAGGCCTTCCTTGACGGGCGTCCGAAGGCCGCTCCCGGTCTTAAAATAGTGGGCGAGCGCCTGGCGGGCCAGCTGGAGACAGGCGAGTTCCTCGTTCCGGGTCAGGGGCTCACTCATGGGCATTCGCCTTTCCGGTATCGGCGAGCGCGATCGGTTGGAGGCGGAATTTCCGGTCGAATTCGACGACGAAGGGGAGGAAGGATGGATGGCGGGAGGTCAGACCGAGGCTGAGAACAAGCTTCCCGTACCAGAGCGGTCCGAGAACGGCCTTCCTGAAGGCGGTTCCGGGACGAACCGCGAAAAGACCGATGACCCCTCCCGGCCAGATCCCATCGAGTCCGGAGATGCTCTGCTTATCCGGCAGGGTCCGTCCGCTCCCGGCCGGAAAGAACTTCTCGACGATGAACCTGAACCCCCGCTTGTGTCCGAGGAGGAATCCCCAGGTCGAAGCCGCGGGCCGGACGACCCTCAGGGCCTCGACCTCGCGCCTGGCTTCCGGGGTGATAAGAACATCCACATCCCCATTATACCTTTTTTAATGCTAATAAAAGAAAGGGGATATGTTCCGGGCAGCGTCCTTCGGCCAGGGGCGCTCCTCCCGGTTGACTCTCATTATGTTTTCGCATTAAGATGGGGCGGGTATCGGGAATGAAGTACGAACTGGTCATCGTCGGCGCTCTCGAAACCAACTGCTACCTCGTCTACTGCGAAGAGACCCGGGCCTGCGCCGTCATCGACCCCGGGGCGGACCATGAGAAGATCATCTCGACCATCGCCGATCTGGAACTCAAGCCGGTCATCGTCCTCAACACGCACGGCCACGTCGACCACATCGGCGGGAACAGTGACATCGTCCAGAAATATCGCGTTCCTTTGGCCATGCATGCCGCCGACACCGGGATGCTCCAGGTCTCCGACTACATCGAGCTCAGCCTGCTCCTCGGGGCCAGGAATTCGCCCCCGCCGGACCGCCTCCTGGCGGAAGGGGACGAGATCGCCGTCGGCCGGATAACCCTCCGGGTCATGCATATCCCCGGGCATACGGCCGGCAGCGTCGGCTTCGTCGCCGCCGGCGTCCTGTTCTCCGGGGACACGCTCTTCTGCGGCGGCGTCGGCCGGACGGATCTCCCCGGCGGCTCCTGGAAGGACCTCGAGCGGTCGATCCGCGAGAGGATCCTCACGCTTCCCGAGGAAACGATCGTCCTGCCCGGGCACGGGCCCTGGACGACGGTCGAACAAGAGCGCAACTCCAACCCCTTCCTGACATGAAACCCGCCGCCTCCTCGCCCGAGGACGCCCTCCGCCTTTTCCTCGAGTACCTGGCCGTCGAGAAAGGCCTGGCCCGGAACACGATCCTGTCCTATGCCCGCGATGTCCGCAAGTTCCTGGCCTTCGTCAAGGCCGGCAAGCTCGCGTGGAACCGCGTGCCCGAAGAAACCATCGTCCGGTTCATCCACGAGGAAAGCCGGGCCGGCCTTTCGGCCCGGTCCCTGGCCCGTCTCATCTCCGCCCTCCGCTCCTTTTTCAAGTTCCTCGTCCTGAGCGGTTTCGTCAAGAAGGACCCCGCCTCCGAGCTGACCACGCCTTCGACCTGGCGTTCCCTGCCCAAGTTCCTGACGGTCGGAGAAGTCGAGGAGCTGCTGCGGGCTCCCGACGACAAGAAACCCCACGGCGTGAGGGACAGGGCCATGCTCGAGGTCCTCTACGGTTCCGGGCTGCGCGTCTCCGAGCTCGCCTCCCTGAAGCTCGCGGAGGTCAATCTCGAGGACGGGTTCCTCATCTGCCGCGGCAAGGGAGGCAAGGAGAGGATCGTTCCGCTCGGCCGCTCGGCCAGCGGCGCCGTCGGGCGGTACCTGGCCGAGGTCCGGCCGCTCGTCGTTTCAGGGGAGCGCGACGAACTATTCCTGTCGCGGCGGGGCAAGCCGTTCACCCGCCAGGGCCTGTGGAAGCTCCTTCGCCAGCACGCCCGCGCGGCCGGCCTCGCCGCCAAGATCAGCCCCCATATCCTCCGCCATTCCTTCGCCACGCACCTGCTCGAACGGGGGGCGGACCTGAGGTCGGTCCAGCTCATGCTCGGCCACAGCCAGATCACGACGACCCAGATCTACACCCACGTCAGCAGGGAGCGTCTCCGCCGCGTCTACGACCAGTTCCATCCGCGGGCGTGACCGCTAGTTTCCGTGGGCGACGAGGGAGACCACGGCCTCGGCCGTGTGGTTCTGGGTCAGCAGGAAGGTCCCGGCGTCCCCGGCGATGCGCTTCTCTCGCTGCCATTTCCAGGAGAACGTCCGTTCGGCGGAGCGGCGCTCGAGGTCGGATCCGGGGATGACGATCCGGTTCGAGCCGCGGTTGACGCGGCTCTCGTAGCCCGAGCCCGGCGCAAGGGCCAGGTGTCCTGACGAACGGGGGAACTCGAGGTTCGCTTTCATCGGAGTGGCGTGGAGGGGGACGGAAACCTCCTTGAATTCGTAGTCCAGCCTCAGGTCCGAACCCTCCCGCAAGACATAGTTCAGGCGGAGGTGAGGCGCTTCAGACGTCTCTTGAACCAGGAGCAGGCTTTCGGCCTTCGGCAGGCCGGCTTTCTCCGCAAGCCGCCACTCCAGGACTTCCGTTTTCAGGAGATAGAGAAGGAAATCGTTTCCGTCCGACTCGATGGTGCCCGCCCACCGGGCGCGGCAGGTGAATTCACCGCGAAGCGGGGCATCGCCGCCCTCGATGACGTAGCTGCCCTTCACGGTCACGGACAGGCTGATTTCCCACCACGAGGGGCCGGAGGATGGCCGGGAAAAGGATAGAGCTGCCGCCGCGGCGAGAGCGATAAAGATCGCCGCGAGGGGGCCGAGAGCGCGCCGGGCGAACTTTATTTCCATCCTTCGAAGTGTCTTCACGAGATGGCCCCATTATACAAGGGTCCCGGGGGCTTGACAACCGGCGGGCGGAGGCGTATCGTATATGGAATTATCGGTTCAGATAATAGACTTAAGAGTTCATATAATAAACCGAAGGGTTCAAAAATAATGAGAACGAGCGAGCTTCGACGTGAACGGGAGCTGAGGCGGCGCGAGGGATACCGGGAAACCATCCTCCACGCCGCCGAGCGCGTCATTCTCCGCAAAGGCTACAGCGCGACGACGATGGACGACGTCGCCCGGGAGGCCCAGTTCTCGAAGGCGACCCTCTACAAATACGTTCCGGGCAAGGGGGTCCTCCTTTTCGAGATCATGGGCCATTATTTCGACGAGATCCGGGACCGGATGGCCGAGATCCAGGCCGGGCCCGGGACGGCCGGCGAGAAGCTCCGGCTGTCCATCCGGATGATCCTCCAGTACAACGAAGACAAGCAGAACATCACCCGCGTCCTCTTGATGGACAAATCCATGCTGAAGCTTATGCGCGCTTTCGCCGCTCCGTCCGGAAAGCCCGGCCCGGCCCCGGCGGCAGACCGGAAAATGCTCGCCCTGCTCCAGCAGAAGAGGCTCGAGACCTCCGCATTGGGCGCCAGGCTCCTCGAGGAGGGGGTCGCCTCGGGAGAATTCCGCAGATTGGACACTCGGTCCGCCCTGTCCTTCATCGACGCCGTCCTCCAGGGCTACTCCCACAACAGTTTCTGGCAAGGGGATGCGCCGGTCACGCCCGGCGCAGCCGACGACCTGACGCGCTTCATCCTCGAAGGCATCCGGAACCCCGAACGACCCCGGAAGGAGAAATGATATGAAGAAGACAGCCGTTTTGCTGCTTATCTTGGGAATCGCCGCCGCCGGGACCGTTGTGTTCGCGGCCCAGGAGGCCAAGCCTGTCCTGACCTTGACCCTGGAGGACGCCATCGAGCTCGCCCTCCGGCAGAACCCTTTTTTCATGGCTACCCGGGAGAAAGAGACGCAGGCGCGCTCCCTCGTCCGGCAGTCCGTGTCGAGGTTCCTGCCGACGCTCAACGCCCAGGGCCAGGACACTCTGGACGAAAAGCTCTTCGTCTTGGAGTTCCCGTCCTTCATCCCCGGCGAGCCGCCCCAGCGGATCTCCATCGACTTCACCAAGAACTATCAGATGTCCCTCGCGTTTTCGCTGCCCCTGTTCGCCGGCGGACGTCTCGTATCCGGCTATAAGCAGGCCAATTACAACCTGCAGGCCAGCCGGGAGACGGTCCGCCTTTCCGAACAGGAGACGATCTTTGACGTGAAAAGATCGTTTTACGGATACCTCCTGGCCCGGGAGTTCTCGGCCGCGGCCCAGGAGGCCCTGGATCTGGCCGAGAAATTCCGGGTGAACGTCAAGAACCTCTACGAGGTCGGGATGGCTTCGAGGTTCGACCTTCTCCGGTCGGAGGTCCAGGTGGCCAACCTCAAGCCCCAGGCGATCAAGGCCAGGAACAGCGTCGACGTGGCCGAGCTCGGGCTTAAGACCATCACGGGCATCGACCTTGACACGCCCGTCGTGGTTAGGGGGGAGCTGACGGCTCCGCCCCTCGATACCGAGACCGGAGGCGCGATCGAGCAGGCCCTCGGCCAGAGGCCCGAACTCCGTCAGATCGATTACCAACGCCAGATGGCCGGGGAAATGTTGAAGATCGCCCGCGGCTCCGCCCTGCCGACGCTGGCCATCGGCGGCAACTACAGCTTCTGGGCCGACGGGCTGAATTTCCGGAAAGGCGCCTGGCAGAATTTTTACGCGATCAACCTTTCGCTGACCATACCCCTGTTCAACGGGTTCGAATCGCGGGCCCGGATCGGCCAGTCCAAGGCCATGATCCGCGAGCTCGAGTGGACCCGCAAGGGGCTCTCGGACATGATCTCTTTCGAGGTCCGGCAGGCCGTCATGAACTACGCCCAGGCCCGCGAAACCCTGCTCTCGCAGGAACAGAACGTGGGGCAGGCCCGCGAGGCCGTGCGCATCGCCGAATTGAACTACGCGGAAGGGCTGGCCACCAACCTGGACGTTTCGACGGCCCAGGTGGCCTTGAGCCAGGCCCGGACCAATTATTCCCAAGCGCTCTATGACTGTGTCATCTCCCAGGCCCAGCTTGAAAAGGCGGTCGGCAGGAACCGGTCGGAGAGCCGTTCGAATTAACGGAGGAAACCATGAACAAGTCGAACACCCATCGCCAATTCATCGTCGGGCTCGTTGCTGCGGCCACTCTCTTCGCCGCCGTTTCATGCAAGAAATCATCGTCGAAGGAAGGCGCCGCCGCCGAGACCTTCGGCGCGACGCCGGTCAAGGTTTTCAAGGCCCAGAGGGAGAGGATCACGGAGAAGATCACCTACACCAGCACGCTCGAGGCCTGGACGAAGATCAACATCACTCCTGAAGTCGGGGGGAAGATCGCCCGCATCCACGTCCAGGAAGGCGACCGCGTGGCCCAAGGCCAGCTCCTGGCCGAGCTCGCGACCGAGTCCATCCGCCTCCAGCTCAGGCAGGCCGAGGCCGGCGTGGCCGTGGCCGAAGCCAGCCACGCCGACGCGCTCCGCAACAAGGAGCGCATGGACCGCCTGATCAAGGAGAGCGCCGTCTCCGAGATGCAGCGCGAGAAGATCCAGCTCGCCTACGACGCGGCCGCCGCCCAGCTCGAGCAGGCCCGGGCCGGCCTCAACCTGGCCCGTCATGCCCTGGACGTCTCCATCATGAAGGCGCCGTTCGCCGGCGTCGTCGCCTCCAGGAATGCCGAGGTCGGGGACGTCATCAACCCGATGATGGGGGGATTCGGCGGGGGGGCCGGCGGCGTGCTGACGCTGATGGACTATTCCCGGATCAAGGTCAACGTGGACATCTCGCCGCAGGACATCGGCCGGATCCAAAAAGGCCAGGCGGCCGTCCTCCGTGTCGGATCATTTCCGGGCCGCGAATTCCGCGGCGTCATCCGCGTCGTCAATCTCACCGCCGACCCGTCGAGCAAGAAATTCGGCGTCGAGGCCGTTTTCGACAATCCCGATTCGGCCCTGAGGCCGGGCACGTTCGGCGACCTCGTCTTCGAGGTCCAGTCCCACGAGAACGCCCTGGTCGTCCCCCAGAAGGCGATCCTCGAGAACACCTATGTCTTCATCGTCGAGGGCGGCAAGGCCGTTAAAAAGAACATCGCCCTGGGCCTCCAGAACACGACCATGGTCGAAGTCCTCGACGGCTTGGCCGAGGGCGCCCTGGTCGTCGTCGAGGGCAATTTCGGCCTCGAGGAGGGGGCGGCCGTCCAGGTCCTCGAAGAGGTGAAAAAGTGAAACTCCCCGAATTTTCCGTTAAAAACAAAGTCACGACGTCCATGATGGCCATGATCCTGGTCGTCCTGGGCGCCATTTCGTTCACCCGGCTGGGGCTCGACTTCTTCCCCGACCTGGAGTTCCCGACCGTGTCCGTCATCACGACCTACCCGGGCGCCTCGTCCGCGGACATCGAGAACGTGCTCACCCGGCCCCTCGAACAGGTCGTCAGCTCCGTCAACCGGGTTAAGAAGGTCACATCCCAGACCTCCGAGGGCGTCTCGGTCATCAGCATCGAGTTCGAATGGGGGACGAACCTCGACTTCGCCGCCCAGGACGTCCGCGACCAGATCGGCCTCTCCGCGCAATACCTGCCCGAGGAGGCCAACGACCCCATCGTCGTCAAATTCAGCTTCAGTCAGTTCCCCGTCATCTTCTACGGGATCACCGGCGACATCCCGGCCATGAAGCTCAAGACGATCATCGAGGACGAGGTCGCCTCCCGCCTCGAGCGGATCGACGGCGTGGCCTCGGCCCGCGTCTTCTCCATGGACGTGCGGGAGATCCAGGTCAACGTCGACAAGTCCTCGCTCGAAAGCCGGGGCCTGACCCTCGACCAGGTCCTGATGGCGCTGCGCGCCGAGAACCTCAACTTGCCGGCCGGGAATATCGTCGCGCGCCACTCGGACATCCTTGTCCGGACGATGGGCGAATTCACCAGCCTCGACGACATCCGCCGGACGGTCGTCGGCGCGAGCGCCAAGGGGGAGCCCGTCTACGTTTCCGACATCGCCGAGGTCAAGGACACGCTCAAGGAAATGCGCTACGTCTCCCGCATCCAGCAGCAGAACGGCGTCTACCTCATCATCAGCAAACGGTCCGGGGCCAATACCCAGATCGCCGGCGCCGCGGTCAAGAAGGAGATCGACTCCCTCAAGGGAACGCTCCCCGGAAACGCCGTGTTCCATGTCGTCATGGACCAGTCCGACATGATCGAGCAGGTCACGTCGAACACCGTGACCAACGCCTGGCAGGGCGGCCTGCTGGCCATCCTGCTCATCTTCCTCTTCCTCCGCAACTGGCGGCCGACGTTCGTCATCAGCCTGGCCATCCCCCTGTCCATCATCACGACCTTCATCGCCCTCTACGCCGCCGGCTACACC
>Ga0315276_10003882_pt1 | contig 13709 bp, 10 predicted proteins | sample YL17G05_0_MG_FD_204542 | JGI IMG/M metagenome (GOLD analysis project Ga0315276, IMG submission 204542) | Sediment microbial communities from Yellowstone Lake, YNP, Wyoming, USA - YL17G05_0 | ecosystem: Environmental > Aquatic > Freshwater > Lake > Sediment | place: USA: Wyoming | collected...
CATTTTTCCAGCCTTACCCTGGAAGTTAAATCCATGGTTGAAGCATCTAAAGAGGTTTCCCCTGAGCATTTACAGCAGGCCAGGAACTTAATTTATCAAAAAAGTACTTTCTTCCTCGCTTACAGGGATACTCTGCAAAAGTTTATTATGAAAGATATAGATGCCATGCTGGATGAAGTTGTAGGTATTTGTGATAAATTAAAAAAAGAAGAGTTGGGTGGAGAAACTTAACTTTTCCTCTTTTTCGCCCTACTTACGGCCGCAACAATTTTTGAATATTTAACAAATAGATGATAGGACCAAATCCACCCAGCTACATACAAAAGCAACAACAATGCAAGACTATTTGTAAAGTAGGCAGCAAGAGCAAAAGTTAATGATAAGCAGTATAGAAAAATCATTTTTCCCATAATCACAGTATGGGGTAAAAAATAAAAAAAGGGAGATAAATCTCCCTCTTTTTTTCAACACAAACATAGAAAAAAAAGAATTACTTCTTAGCTTTCTTAGCAGGTTTTTTTGTAGGCATTGGTTTCTTAGCGGCCATGGTATCCTCCGAATAAATTTTTGAACAAAATGTTCATCATTAAAATATAACTAGGTAATTCTAACAACGCAACACATAAGTTGTTTGGGTTGCTTTTGACCTCTGAATATGTAAAGATATGTTAACCAAAATATAGGAGAATTATGAAAAAATTTTTAGCGTTTTTAGTTTTTTGTTTGGCCTTTTCTATACAGGCTTCCATTCCAACCATGACAGCCCTTGGGCAAGGGGCCAACGGCTCTTACTATTTATCTGATGCTCGGAATATGTTCTACAATCCAACCAATATGTTTGGGGATTATCTTAACATGGAGTCAGAAGGACAAGCAGTTTGGGTTTCAAAAGATATGGGTCTGGCCTTCGGTAACAGTTTTCTAGGGAAAGAAGTAATTCAAGGCTTCTATTCTGTGAATGAGATGTTTGCAGTGTCTCCATATCTTAATATGGAAAATGGTAAGGGAGTAACTATCTATGGAGCTAACGTGGGAATGGCCTACGAAGACCTAAGAGTTGCTGGTGGAGGGACTGTTTTAGATGATAAATTCAGACCTTCTATCAATGCCCAGTTCAAAACTATGGATGCAATTTTGTATGCTGATTACACTAAATTAGTGTCTAAGTATTCCCTATTAGCAGGTATTGGAATGGATAAGAAAAACTATTTCACCTCTGTAGAGTTTGGAAAAGTTGCTGACTCTAAGAATTTAAAACTAACCTTAGGTGGGACTTTTGCTGTTAGCGAAGGCCTTCATTTAATGGGAAGTGTTCAACAGTATGTTTTCTTTGATACATTCACTGTGTTAGGGCTTGGAGCATCTTGGAATGTGGCCAAAGATTTGGCCCTGGATATGTCTACTGACTTCAAAGCTTTTGGATTAAACTCTCCCAAGTACGGAGACTTTGGACCAAAACTAGCTTTAACGTATAATCTATAGAAAAAAAAAGCCCCTGCAAAACAGGGGCCTTTACCCGCTCATTGGGTAAATGGAGTAAAGAAAAACAGAAGAACCTATATTTTTATATTTATACTCAGATAAGTCAAACAGATTTTAACCGCCAACACACCACAATCTTCTTTTTCCAATGACCACCACTAGACGCTGAAACAATATGTGAACCTATCTCGATATCTCCATCGGCCCCTACTGGCTCATATATGTGGAGCATTGTATCTCTGCCCAGATAAACCGCACAGTGTGCTCCAAAAGGGCCTCGGTCAAAAACCAATATATCTGAAACAGCTATTTTATCTCGGGGAATGTTTTTAAAGCAATCAAACGGAGGCATTTTGCATAAGTCTGTCATCAATGGTTTGAAGGTCTCTATTTTTTCTTTGGTAAAGAGTAAGGATACATTAGGTATGTCTTGGTTAAGGATAGTTTTATAGTAAAGTTTTACGACGCCCCAGCAATCACAGCCATCGAAGTCGCTTCCAGGGTATCTGTAGGGAATGCCTATAAGTGTATCTATCACATAGCGGTAAAATGGATTGTATACATACCCACTATACCTCCCCCAATATTGTCATTGCACAAGCGTAAAATTTTATTGATGTCTTTAACTGAAGACTCTTTATTGTGCGAGTTCACTTCGACCTTAAAAGTGCTATTATGTAAAATTTCTTTTAATTTTTCAGTCTTTTCATCATCTAACTCTAGACCTGATGCAATCCTTTTAAACAAGGGCCCACGATTTACGCCTTTAAAAATAACCTCAAACTCTCTACTAAAAATATCCACAGTTTTCTCCTTTATAAATTAATGATACTCTTTAGCAAAATCCGTTTCTGCCCCTGGAGCCTTATTAATGTAAAATACTGCCGCACCTGTATCAATATTTTTTAGATAGGCAACCTTGTCGTTAATGTTCGACATAATTGTTTCCCTATCAAACACCCAATCATTGTTTATTTTCACATAGCGAAGTATCCTAGAGTTATCTGAACTACTTATGGGCTTACTTACGGGTATGTAGGATACAAGCATTGCAGCATCTTTTATGTGTATTTTGCATGGCTCTGTATCGCCCGCCAAAGGTCTCCCTAATGGTAGTGGGATTGTTGCAGGAACATAAGTGGAACCATTCCAAACATATCGAGTTAATGTGTCATTAGTGTTCACAATAAAATCCGTGTTGTTTTCAAAGGAAGCTCCTGCGGGGTCGGCTGAGACTTGTGGCCCTCCCGTAAATCTCTTATATGCTCTTTTCCAAGAAGAAGCTCTGGTGCGGACAACTACTTCACTTCCTGAAACCTCTACGCATCGCGAGCCGTCAGGAGATATAACGGCTTCGTGATGTAAGTAGTCGTAATCATATCCTTTCTCAACTGTAGTAATAGTGGCAGGAAGCGCACTGGAGTTTGAGGGGGGGGTTAGTGCCCCTTTATAGACATTTGTCACAGTTACTGTATCTGCTGCAACAGTTGCCACAAAGGCCACATCTGCATCTATTCTATCTTTTATCTTAGTTGCGATTTGATTCACAGTGTCTGTTGCAAGTAACAAAATCTCTACTACGCGATTTGCTTCACCACTCCGGCCAGGAGCTAGTATGGGGCTAGATGTGGTAACATTAAAATAAAATTCCACGGCCTCAGTAGGTGAGACGTAAAAAACAATCCAAGCTCCTCCCCATCCTGTATTATAGTTGACCTTAACAGTTGTTTTTTCTGCTGTGGCCAATTCCGAATCCCACGCAACAAAAGACCAAACACCGCCAGTTTTGGTAAATAAAAAAGCTCTATCCGAAGCGTCCCCCGCGCCCCAAGCCGCGTTCCAGTTAAAATGCCATACAGGCCAGAAAAGCAAAAAACTGCTATTGTCAGAGGAGAAATTTATTATGGATTTACGATTACGTCCGTACCAGTCACCTATGTTAAGGCCGGAGCAAGTACCTAAAGTGATAGGTGTACCTGCGGCAGACCACGTATCCCCACTTTTAGTGATAAATCTCACATCTGGGTATATAAGTGTTCCAGCAACATTGTCCGGGTTGTTGGACACTATATACACAATGGTAGAGTTATCATCGGCTATAGTGGCTTCTACTATGTATTGAGTAGGAGGGGCTGAAAGGGGAAATGTCTGAGTTTCAACCCAGCTATAAGCTGAAACTCCTCTTTTGAATAGTTTTAGACTTGTAGATAATACACTGACCAACCATGTGCTTGTTGCGGAACCGTTGCCAACTGCTTGGACAATAGTTGCCGCACTTCTTAGATAATTGTCCCAGTCAATAGTTAGATTAAGCATATTTCAATTCCTATCTAATAATAGTTTGTCCCTGGGAGCCAGTAATTAACACAGTGGAAACTGAGGCTGCTATAGCGTTAAAATGGATGTCCCTGGCCGAAGAGAAACTATCAGCAGCAACATTCGCTTTTATATTTAAGCTAGAGTTTAAATCCCACGTAGGCCCAGGCCCATAGTTCTCTGCAAGATTAAACCCCTTAGTCCCTACCTCTACACCTAAACCGCCAGTCTCTTTAAAATGGAGACCTAAGTCTTTTACTGAGAAGCTTAATTGGATGGTTTTCTGAAGTGCCCAAGATGTCCCGTTAAAAAAATGTATTAGGATTAAAGTATCTGTTGAGACAGCCGCGTAGGTTCCTGCAGAGTCTATAGCTACGCATTTCCCATCTTCTGCAGTCTCCGCCCCAACAAACTCAGGAGTGTCTTGCCAAGTAGTTGCTGCGGTTCTTTTCCAGACAAATATCCTGCCATCATTGCGGTCCGTTGCTACAATTTTATTGTCTGAAACCTGTGCTATGGCAACATCATAACCTATCCAAGCAGCACTGCCCCCTGAACCATCAGGAGCTGTGAGGGTGCCCGTATCTCGCACCCATGAACCAGCTCTCGAATAAACATAAAATTGTTGTAACACCGCCAACCCCACTACCAATCTAGACCCTGTATGATTAAGGCTTAGCCCTGCCCCGAACGCAGTGTTTGCGGCTCCCCTTATAGTTGTTTCTGGGGTTGAGGACCAGCTACCTGTCCGCACATGTATTGACACCGCCCCCATGGAAGCATCTATGCCACGCGAACCCAGAGCTACCCTTGTGCCATCTCCCGACATAGATATGGTTGATGTATAATTTGTTGGATAGGTTACGTGAGTTACTCTTGGAACATTAAACTCAAGCGCCCAGCTAGTTGATTTAACCCAAACTTGTGCGACGTATGTGTTTGCATCACCAGATACCCAAGCCAATCTGATGCCATCAGAGGAGAAAGATAGACTGGTCACATTTTGAGCTGTTCCTGGGAGTGTTATTGTGCCATCTAGAACAAAAGAGCCTGTCACGAGCTTGTATATCTCGATTTTTGATTCAAACGCTACGGCAACTGCCTGACCATCCCTAGATATTGCAACTAGTGTTCCGCTGATGGGTTTCTCAAGTGTGCTCCTTATGGACTTCCAATATGTGTATCTTTTAGGGTACGCCCCAGTGCCTCTGGTAAAGATATGTTGGTATGTAGCGGAAGTTGCCAGCAATACACCACCACTCCCAGTAGAAAAACACCAACAAATAGCTGTCTCTCCAGAAGGAAATGTGGGCATGGTCTCCTTAGTCCAAGTAGCCCCTGTGTGATTATAGACTATGTATGTCTCGTGCCCTTGAAATAGGTATGCGTCTTCTTGTTCATTAAGTTGCGAGAAACTTGGGGGTTTTGGCGAGGCCGTACTTGGCAGGGTGTCAACAAACGTCCCTATTTCATTTTCTTTGTCACTAAGTACCGAGTCTATCATAAGTCCTCATTCATTAAAGGTCACAAAGTTTGGAGGGCACATTCCACGCTCCCGTCCTAGTGAGCACATGTAACGCATTAACCGCCGCCCCGACGCTTACGCTATAATTCGTCGTAAACAGTTTATTACCTGCACTGTTGAAAGCAAGTGAAGAGCCATAGCAATAGTCCGCGGTTGGCCCTGTATAAGTATACTCCAGACTCCAAGTATTATTTGAGGTATTCCTCACATAAATCCAAATCCTCCCCCTATTTGTAGACGCAGAATTGTCTTGGCAGGAAAACCTAACTCCTTGTTCGTCCACGGCCATCGCTCTACCAAATGAGTCAGGGTAGGGATTGTCTATTTGGGGCGATACAGAATATTCCAAGACCCAGGAACTCCCATTAAAGAAATATACCTTAAATTCATATGTCGTGGGACGATTAGCCACACCGATAAAGAGCCTGTCAGGTGCAACTGCTATACTTACGGTGTCAGGGTCTACAGAGATAGTGTGTATAGTGTTATCCACACGCCTAATCTCTACTTTAGCAGTATCTGTATACTTTGCGGAGGTCTTTCCATCCCTAGACATCGCCATAGCACCTGTAGCCAAAACTTTGTGATAGTTACTCCCACCCCCAAATAATGACTCTAAAAATCCAAAGTGCTGTGCTGGAAACATTATTTTAAATCCCTTGTAGATACCACCCAGTAAGTGTTTGCAATGCGGATTACTGTATAGACAGTGGCCGTTCCAGGCCCAATATCCCGGATAGGTTGTGCCATAATCCATTTTGAAGAAGGTAAATCAACGGTCAATCCTGTTGCCGCATTATTTAGTACCACAATCATTATAGTCTGACCTTCTTGTGCTGACAGAGCGGTGTACGTAAAAGTAATATTAGATGTTATCGGCAAATAAAAAGTGTGACCAAGTGTCCAATTTATATCTACTGTGAAAGAGCCTGAGAGATTCACTAGCGTTCCTCTGGGCACTGAGAAAGTAACATTGGTTCCATCAGAAGTTAAAACAGTACCACTAGCACCTACCGTAGTAGGGATTATATACCCAGTCTCTTTAAGTACTTTACCAGCTGCATTAGCTACGGCAACCCTGCCTGCTGCCGTGAAGCCTGTTGTATCCTTGTAGGTCAAAGCCTCACCATCTGTTCCATCTAAGTATTTCCAACCTGTATTGTGCCTCCCCACAAACCTATTTTTTGAAGTGTCATACGCTATGTACCCAGACCTATTGGGCAGAGAGTTAAGATTTGTCGTTGTTCCATTTATATTTTCAACCAAGGCTCCCACCCCAGCACCTTTCGGGGCCACTCCGTCGTAGGCGTCTATTATAATGGTATCTACAGCAGGGCTAATGGCCGGTGTGGGACTGGTGTACATCTGGTGAACTAATACGGACCCAGTAACTTTATTTACAGATTTAACAGGTGCCGAACCAGACACATTGATAGATGTGCCCAATGATATTGTCTTAGTTGCGATGTCCATCACAAACATATCTACCCAAGCGTCATCTACACGCATCCTGTAATAAGCTTTACCGCCCCCCAACCCAGTCTCCACGTATCTTGAGCCTGTAACGGAGTTAACCAGAAACCCTGCTTGAGAGTACCCTGTATTTATTACCTCTATGATTTTATTGACTGAGTAAATAACATCATACCCGTTTTCTGTTTCCCCTAATCCATCAGATGTAGAAAATCCTGCCATTTTGAAACTCCTATATTTAAACTACTTGTGTTGCTGATTTGCCATAACCTTTTACCATATAGTCAAATTGTACCTTTTTTAACAGTGGGGCCCCTGCTGAATTGTAAAATTGTATCTCAAACCCGTAAATATCTTTCGAAAGTATTTTATAAGTGTCTCCACCTGACGCTCCCCCTGAAGTATAGTCCACTCCAATGGCCACGGCAACATTATGCGTCCCGTCCATGGCCGCCAAGAATTGTTCCGAGACAAATACTGGATTAAGAGTAACAGCATCTATACTCCAGTAACCAAATAGTACATGTTTATACCCTGTCTCGTCCACCCCATTGGCTGCCTTTACTGTTGCGATATTACTACCAGACAATGTTCTCTCAGGCATATCTATGCTGATAGCTCCAGAAGTCATAACAGGGCTTACATCTACTGCTAGAGATTGAAGCAAGTGTCTAAACTGAAACATTTTCGCCGTGTAATCTCCCGCATGTATCACTTTCCACTCAGTCCAAAATCCTGAGATATCTGCTATCTTTTTCTCCCCCCAAGTTCCTGTCTGACTCCCCACCCCTCCTGGGACAGTAACGGCCGCCGTAAGCCCCGCAGTATTGACAGCATCAGGGACAGGGCCTTCATATTCAGCGGTAACTTTCACCACAGTATCTGCTGATTTTACTGCATCGAAGCCCACATCTCCATCTATAATATTCTTTATCTTGTCTGCTATCTGAATTGTTGTGTCTGTACTGAAGATTATAATCTCAACAGTCCTTGTGGCCAGCCCACTCCTCCCTGGAGGGATAACTGGTGCAGATGTGGTCATGTTGTAATAGAACTCCACCACTACAGTAGGTGTCATGTAGAGCACTGTGTACTTACCTGTCCAAGATGCTGCCACACTCCCAGCACTTGTTACTGTCAATGTAGTTTCTTCTCTCTTTGTGCCTGCATTAAATGCTGGCCAATCTTTCAAGAAAATAACATCCTTGGAAAGTCTTGCCTCAAGCTGCATGCCCCACCCTGCATCTGTGGCCTTATTTAGTGGACCTACATCTTTTAACTGGGGCCAATCTTTCAATTTTTCTCCGGGAGACCTGCCAAATCCTTGGGCCTTATTGCTCACTCTGACAGTGTATGGCTCTTCTAGTACTAAGCTATTGGACAAATAATAATATCCCTCTGTGGCATATATTTCGGCAATCATATTCGGCTGTATAACCAAGGCTTTCGAGGCGGCCGATAACCTTGGGCCGCGCAATCTGGACCTAAACCTCGGTATGTTGTGCAGTGCTTTGTTTTTTATCACCAGAGAGTGAACGTAATCTATAAGAGTTGTTCCTGGGTACATGGCAGCATTGCTAACGGGGGGGTGTGTCGTCCAATCCCCAGTGAGTGCTTCAGGTTTAAACTCGTGATAAAGCTCCACGCCGGACAAACTTGGAATAGATGTGACAGCAATTACAGGCTCTGCACTAAGATTGCCAGAGCTATCTATAGTCTTCAACATATAGGTCCCGACTCTGGCCTGAAATCGGATAGTTGTGAGGTCTCTTGAAATGTAATCTATAAACGGAGCTACTTCGTTCCAGGTAGCGGCCGTTATACTTGGCGAGTATCTGAGCCGATACCCTGCCAAATCTAGAGGCATCTCTCCGCCACTAAACCCCCAGTGCGCAGACATGGATAGGTTATCTACGTTTAAGTCCAGTGAGCTAACATTTGGAGGGTGTGTTTGGTCCCCTGTCAAAACCAGACTATACTCTTGCAAGGTTGTAATATCGAGTGACTTGCCTGAGATAGTAACCGGGATAAATTTAACCTTTAAAACTTTATCCTTCACCTTATTTTGCATACCACTACCTGCTAGAATAGTGTAGGAGGCATTGTCTCCGGCCTTTACTGACTTCCAAAAAGTAAATCCTGGGTCAGACTGTCGCAGGTTTGAGTCATCAATATATATTTCCACCCCACCTATCACCAAATCTTTTGGCAGGTCGTGCGCTATAGTTATATCTGAGTAGGCCAAGGTGTCTCTGTAAGATATTGCCTCTGTAAGTGTAGCAGAAGCCACAGGCACTGGAGGGGTATTACCTATATCGGGAGCTATTTTGGGGTCGTATGCATCAATCTCCCCACCATCTGCCGCTTCATATATCTCTGGGGCATATTCTTGCAGGGTAATAGTTGCACTAAAGTTCTTCGTTGGTCTCACTTCCTTAATAATACAGTCAAGAGTGGTAAACCCTTTGACCCCCACTACCAAAATATCATCAGGCCCTGCTTGAGTCAGGCTTCCCTCAGTGAACGCAGATAATTTCCAAGCGTAGCCTGTGCCATCAGCGGTTTGTATGGTATCTCCTTTAGATATCCCTCTGGGGCTTCTTATTTCAAAACCGTACGTTTGCCCCTGAGATAATGGACCTAATTCTATTCTGTCATCTATAGTCACTGTGTCAGAAGTGACTTTAGTAATTCGTGCTGCCTTCCCCCCTACTCGCATGGTGGGTGCTACCAGTTGAACTCTATCTCCACGGGTACTTACCAAGTTCTCTATGTCAGTTTCCATTGTAATAGTGTCCTGACGCAGCTTCATGTTCGCCAGATAATACCTGCCAAATCTCACGGCCTGGTCAATTCTTGTAGTCCCGAAAGTGTCTAAACTTTCAAACTCGGTTCCAACTACAACCTTCTTCCAATATTGCTTTGTGGAATCCCAGTCCACGGATACGTGCCCAACAAGGCACTGATAAAGTTCAAAAGACTTAGTTACAACTTGTTTTTCAAAATACTGACTATTAGGTTTCCATAAAGGACCTTCCCCTTGAACATAGCCATCATTGAAAACCAGCTCCTCTTGAACTTCCCACTCCCTCATAGGGTCTATCCACTTAACTTTTAATGCATGTGGTTGTTTGAGATACGTCCTAGAAACGGATAATGATTTGTAGTTTCTTGGTGTGAATATTTGAACAGGGGCCAGTTTTAACTCATCTATTATGACGCCATACTTCCCCTCAAACAGGGCCAACGCGGCCCTCCCTGTGGAGCAAACCTTATCCAATAAATCTCTTGTGGGTATGGTGTAATCTAAAACAAAATCACACGTATACCGTGGACCGCCATATTTCTGCAAGGACTCTGCGCAAAATTCTGCCCACCTCATTATTGAGGCACTGTCCAATTGCGTTACGGGTGCGGCTTTCTTTGCGCCTATCCCTGTTAAAATATCTACAAATATCCATGCTGGATTATTTGTCGGCTCCAGAACCCATTTCTCCTTGTCGTCCCAGTCTGCAATATCTTTACATATAGGGAGTATTGAAGTCACAACTACATTGTAGTTATTAATTGCTTGGTTCAACCTCTCATTGGCCTGTACATACATCTCAACAAAGGTGTGTTGTATTTTAGGATTCACTGGTGGGATACTTGCCCGGAGTGTGCGCAGTTGTATCCAAGCACAGTCATTTTGCACAGAGTATGAGTGTGCGCTACCTTTATCTACTAAAGTTAACTTAACTGCGTATTTGCCATATACAGGCTCCTCTCCATCTACACTCAATTGAGATTTCAAGTCAGGCCAGTACAATGTGAAATTAAGTGCGCTTTCTTTTTGCGCAGATATTCTCATTCTCTTTGTACCTAAGTGTGTGTTTAGTGCGTAAGTGTAGCTACTGAGATTGTCTGAACAATAAGTGGCGAAACGGTCATCGGAGGATACCTCAGGGTTAGCTGCTTGCGCCGAGTGTAAAGAGATACTTCCAAGCACAATCTCTCCAGGTACTGCAGGAGTTATCGTCATTGTACCTGCCACAGTGTCAACCGCAGTCACCGTGTGGTCTGTTGTTTCTGTCTTATAAACAACTTGCGGTTTTGGGCGGTCATATCCCCCCCCATCTTGCGACATCCACGCGGCGGCCACGCCATCATTCATTGTACTGGACCAATCCACCACTTGGCGAGACAAGGTAAAGTGAAAGTTAACTCCTGGAACAGGGCCTACATACTTCAAAACCGTTGTCCCAGCTGCGATGATATAGGTTGCTATCTTGTCTGCAGTGACCCGGGGAATCCACTGCCCAGTATTTCCATCGTATATTCGGGATGGGTCATTGGGGTCTGGGTTGTATCGGGATTTAGGGTTATACTGAGGCCCTGGCTTTGGTCCATTGTAAGTCCCCCCCCCTGGATAACCTGATGCTCTAGAAGCTTCCTCCTGGGGCATGGGTGCATAGACGTACGCAGTCTTGAAACCCGTGGCCATTACTTTCATCGGAATAGTGATATTCGTGGAGGCCTCTGTATATGTTCGGAAGGCTATCTGGGATAAATCTTTGTAATTAATAGTAGGGTCGACACCCCCAGTTAAATACACATCCCCAGCTACAGGTACTTGGACCGTTGGATTTGTAGAGTTGTGCTTAAGCAGCACTTCTGGATGGAGTCCATTCCACTCATCTATGAACTGAGCAACACTTTGCTTACCGTCAAAAGTCATTTTTAAATTCGCGGCGGCCCCAGGCTCTACTGCTGCGAAAGTTATTTGACCTGTCGTCCCACCTGTAAGTGTGAGGCTGTATGGAGCTATAGGCATAATATACGCCCCACTACCTTGGTAAACTATTTTCTTTGTAGGGTTTGCTATGTTATGGGCATTAACCTCATCCGCAGCAGGGTTCCCATGAAACTGAATAACTGTCCCATCGGTCGCAACCCCCCCGTCTTCTGTGTAAAAGGTAACAATCCCGGAATGAGAAGCGGATGACCTTGTTTCAGCAACAGTGCTTGCACTAGCTGCGGTCCCACCCTGCTGAGGCACTTCACCTAACTCCACCTCAATATCAACCCACGCAGGGCCTTTATCTCCTTTGCTATTTATTGACCCTAGCCCGTTATTGAAGGCAATATCTACTTGTATCTCACTTGCGTAATTTGCTGAATATCTGGTATTTATCCCATCCATTTGGAACTTCAAAGAAAAGTTTTCGGTTTGTACATCTGCGTTGTAGTATTTAAAATTAGCGGAAGAGAACACATTTGTTCCTCCCTCAAAATCAATCACTCCACTCTCTACTATCCCATCGTCCCACCCACCAGAGTGCTCTATTTGCAGGGCGTTAGCTGCGTTCCACTCATCAACAAGCTCTTTATTTGTTTTAAACCCATCGGGGAATAAAACTACAGTATTCCCTAATGTACCTTTCTCCTTTGCAGAAAAAATAATGTCAGCGTCTGTACGCCCACCCAGAAGGGTAATCATTTGGTTGGGAAGTATTGTGGCAGATGTGCCTCCTGTATCAAAAAAAGAAACCCTATTGTTTGGATTGGCCCCATTCCAATAACCTACAACCTGTCCTACATTGTGCACTCCATCAAAATATAGGGTTATAAGATTTCCGTCAGGCCCATATTTTTCTGCCAGAAACTGAATACCTGTTTGATTGTCCCGGTACTTTGCCTTAGTTTTGCACTTTGCCGTAGAGAAAGACACCTCGCCTGCATTTGAAACAACGATGTTCCAGTATATGTCTGTGGCCAAAAATGAAGATATAGGTGTTGCCCCAATAAATCCATGGCCCTCAGAATTTTTATTTGCAGCCACTTGTGCATTTTTTTCAAAATCATAGATGCCAAACCCCAAATCATATATCAAATGTAAATCGTTGCGGTCCCCATGCCACGTCGTAAATGGCATACTAGCTGATGGAGGATATACTTTGTGGTGTCCATACACTTTTATTACTGGGGCATATGGTTTTGGGTCATTACCTTGGGCCGTGACATTGTAAGCTTGACTGCTTGCTTCTCTGTCTTTAGTACCTGGAGTTTTTGGTTTAGGAGGAGGGATAACTAAATTCAACACAAACCATGCCGCCGCCATTATCACACTTAGAAGTAACGGACTCATTTCAGGCAAAACTATGGCCAAGGCGACCATGACAACTATCTTAATCCAGTCACCAATCCCTTTGCCACCTTCACTCTTGCTTCCGCCCCCGGATGCCTTTGCTCCAATAAGTACGTGTACATCTTTTTTTATCTTTGTAAGTTTCCAAGATTTTTCAGGCAACTCTTTCCCGTTTAGAAAAACAATTACCTCACCACCAATGTCTGATAGCTTCACAATCTCTGCAACTGTTAGATTGGCCGAATAAAAATGTTCTCTGGCCACGGCCAAAGGATGGCGCTTTACAAACACCCTCAACATATAATCAACAGCGGCCTTCTTCTCAAAAACTACCAACTCCTTAGACATGATTAATCCTCAAATAAGATAAAACTCTCCCTTTCCACTTTGGTGAGGTAAGTTTAGCTAAATGGGACCCGTGAGGGTCTTGTGAATTTAGTATGATATCATTGTAGAGGTATACGCCACAATGCAAGCTATCTCCAAATTCACGTATCAATACAATATCTCCTGCAACTAACTGCTTTTCACCAATAGGTCTTACCAACTGGGGATTAGTGTACACGCCTGCAAACTTTGGCAGTTGGGTGTTTTTGTATTTACTATAATACAGTTGCACTAAACCCCAACAATCACAACCCTGCTCTGAGGCGCCATCTGCTAGATACGGAATACCTATCAGCTCGCTTATATTTACCATTAAAAAATCCCTGCAAATTCTTGTGGGTTGTATGTGTGTCCCGGGAAAATTTGATTTAAAATGTCTTGATACATTAATTTAAGTGT
>Ga0315276_10003883_pt1 | contig 13709 bp, 8 predicted proteins | sample YL17G05_0_MG_FD_204542 | JGI IMG/M metagenome (GOLD analysis project Ga0315276, IMG submission 204542) | Sediment microbial communities from Yellowstone Lake, YNP, Wyoming, USA - YL17G05_0 | ecosystem: Environmental > Aquatic > Freshwater > Lake > Sediment | place: USA: Wyoming | collected...
CAGCTGGTGACGGGGCCAGGCAGCGAGCGCGGCATGGTGTTCCAGAACTACAGCTCGTTCCCCTGGCTGAGCGTGCTGGACAACGTGCGCTTCGGGCTGGACCTGGCAGGCGTGCCGCGCGGCGAAGGCGACGAGCGCGCGCGCCAGCTGATCAAGCGCGTCGGGCTGGAGGGCACCGAAGCGTACTACCCCAAGGCGCTCAGCGGCGGGATGCGCCAGCGCGTGGCCATCGCGCGCACGCTGGCCTGCTCGCCGAAGATCATCCTGATGGACGAGCCGTTCGGCGCGCTGGACCCGATCACGCGCCGCGAGATGCAGGACCTGGTGGCCGGGCTGTGGTTCGACGGCGACCTCAATCCGACGTTCATTTTCGTCACGCACGACATCGAGGAAGCGATCTTTCTGGGCGACAGCATCATGGTAATGAGCACCAATCCCGGGCGTATCATCGCCGAGGTGGAGTCGCCGCCGCCGACGGCAGCCACGCGCGAGGCGATGGCGCAGGGCAAGTACAATGACCTGGAACAGCAGATCATCGGGCTGATCTACGGTGGACAGGGAGGGGGAGCAGTTTCCGCCGGGCGGATACTGGAGCATTAACATGAGCAGCAAGTATCCGTACAAAACGTATCTGCATGAAGCATTCCATAACTGGTACAACTACGGTGTACTCACGCTGTTTGGCGGCTTGGCGCTGATCGACGGGCTGGGCAACTTCCAGCACTTTCTCGGCTGGCTGTTTGTCGGGGCGGCGGTCGAGGTGTGCTTCCTCTACATGCTGAGCACCAACCCGCGCTACCAGCGCGTGGTGGACAGCGAGCTGGAAGACGAGAAGGAGCTGCAGGTGTTCGCGCTGCGCAACGCGCTGTGGCCGCACATCGAGCCGCCGATCCGCGACCGCTACCTGGAGCTGGAGCAGCTTTCGGCGCGCCTGCGCGGCGACACGGTGAGCCTCTCCAAGCTCAAGGACCCGCTGCTCAAGGAGAACCTGCGCAAGGTGTCGGTGCTGCTGGCGAGCTATCTCAAGCTCGCCATGGCCGTCACGCGCTACCACAATTACCTGGCGGGCGTGGATCCGGCGCGCATCGCCGCCGACGTGGCGCGGCTGGAGAAAGAGCTGGCCGGCGCGACCGACGAGCGCGTGAAGGACGTGAAACAGAAGAACGTCGACGTGCTGAAAAAGCGCGCCGAGAAGATCGACAAGGCCAAGGCCAACGTGCAGTACCTGGATGCGCAGATGGGCACCATCGCCGACACGATGCGGCTGGTGGTGGACCAGGCCATCACGCTGTCCGATCCCAAGGGCATGGGCGTGCAGATCGACAGCCTGCTGGAGACGCTGCAGGACACCGACCTCGTGGCCGCGGAGATGGACAGCCTGGAGGAGCTCGAACAGGGGCTGGATCCGGTGATCCACCTGCCGCAGCAGAAAGAATAGTCCGCCGCGAGCGCCGCTGGATCGCGCGGGCGAGCTCGCGTCGCGCCGGTTGTACAATCACCGCCATGGCTTCACGTATTACAGCTCTGCTGCTGGCGCTGGGTGCGCTGCTGCTGGCCGCCATGCAGCCGGCGCGCGCCGAGCAGCCGACACGCGAGTTTGAGGGCGCGCCGTTCTCCGTGGCCGCTCCCAAGCAGATCGGCGTGCAGCTGCTGCCGCTGGAAGCCCAGGCCGGCTTTGCCGCGGCGGCGGTGCTGCCCGGCAACGCCAGCGGCATGGACCTGCTGGAGTTCCGCTGGCCCAAGAGCGACGCGGCCTGCGTGCTGGCCGTGGCTCGCACCGATCCGGCGGCTAATCAGTGGGACCAGCCGCCGCAGACCAACCTGGCCGTGATCGCCGGTGACAAGAAGGCGCAGGCGCTGGCGCTGGAAGGCGGCGCGATCGCGGGATTCCTCACGCGCGTCGGAGTGTGGTGCACGTCTACCGATGCCACGGGCGAGATGGTGTTCCTGCTGTCCTTCGGCGAAGGCCCGGTCGACAGCCGCGTACTGGGCTTCAGCGTGCAGCCGACGGGCGAAGTGCAGGCCATCGAGACGGGTGTGGCGCGCACGCAGTACGGCTGGTTCGACCTGACTGATCTGGATGATAACGGTACTTATGAGCTGATCACCACCCGCAACCTGGACGGCATGAACGGCGGGTTCACATTCCACGCCGTGCGCGCTTACGACGCCGCGACGCGCACCTACCAGCCGCAGCCTGACAGCTTCAAGCCGTACTTCGAGAAGGACCTGGCCTGGCTTAACTGGGTTGTCGAGACGCGCGCGGCGATCCAGGCCAATCCCGAGCCGTATCTGACCAAGAGCATCCTGGGCAACGTCTACGTCGCCGTCTACGGTAAGGCGCCGTTCGGCTTCGACTCGGTGATCGAAGTGCCGTCGACGTTCCCGGGCATTGAAGATGTAGCTGCTTACAACCGCGAGCGGCGCGCGGCGTTCGAGCTCGTGCGCAACTACCGTGACGAGCTGAAGGCGTGGCTTGGCGGTGGGGCGTACCCGCCGACCTGGAAGCTGCCGAAATGAGCGAACTGATCGACAAGCTGGTCGCCGACGTGCACTGGCGCTTCACTGCCGCCGGCCGGCAGTTCAAGCCCAACGCGAAGGAAGTGCAGAGCTGGGGCGGCTTTGTCATACACTGGAGCATCCCTCTGCTGCTGTGGCTGCCCGTCAGCTTTCTGCTTTACCTGCTCGTCGCCTCGATGGACTCGCAGGCGCTGCTGGAAGGGCTGTTGCCGTTTCTGATCATGGCCGCGCCGGTCGGGCTGTTCGCCGGACGCAAATCGCTCCAGCGCTCCGCCAGCGTCGTCGCCTATCGCAAGCTGCTGGAGGGCAACGAACGCTTCGTGCTCTCCGAGTACAGCAAGTACCTGAGGCGCCAGATTACGCGCGCACAGGCCGACCTCACCCTGGGCGGGCCGGCGGAGGTGGCGCGCCTCAGCGCGATCTACAGTCGCCTGCATGCGCTGCTGAAGCAGGGCGTGGGCCTGGAGGGCGCGCCGCTGCGCAGCGCCCTGGCGGAGGAGGCGGACATGGCCGAGGCGGTAGTGCAGTCCTATGAGGAGGGCCGGCGCGACCCGCTGGCCGAGTTGGACGCCCGCCTGCCAGCGGAGCTGCGCCAGCGTATCCAGGAGCTTGAGCGTGAGGTCGTACCGCCTGCCAAGCAGCCGCAGGCCCAGTAGCAGTTGCCGGCGCGCGTGCCGCCTCAGGGCTTGATCATCGGCTTGAAGAACAGGAACAGGATCAGGATCAGCGTGCCGACGATGATGATGCTCAGGCAGGTCAGGAAGAAGTAGTCGCCGCGCTTGGAGCGCGAGAGGATCTGCGCTTTCTGCAGCGCCAGCTTGTCCACCGAGTCGCGCTTCAGCAGCGGGCGCATGCAGCGTACGCAGAATTCGTGGTCCGCGCTGTTGGCCATCCCGCAATCGATGCAGTACAGCGTGCCCGGCTGGATCCCGCCGCCGAACAGCGCGATGGAGTCCGGCGAGCTGGCCAGCCCCGCCAGCCCGGCCTTGCGCAGCGCCGCGCCGGTGCTGCTGCTCACTGAGTTGTTGGCGACGCGATTGGCGCGCGGGCCAAGCGCGATCGCGGCGTCGACATCCGGTGCGGCGGGCAGCGCCCCCAGCACGGCCTCGGTATCGTCACGGTAGTGCAGCGCCTGCTCCAGAGAGCGCAGGTCAGCCGCCAGGTCGTCGGCCGTGGCGTAGCGTTCGTCGGCGTCCTTCGCCAGCGCGCGGTAGACGATGCCGTCCAGCTCCTCGGGCAGCGCCGAGTTGTAGAAGCGCGGCGAGGGCGGGTGGACGTGCGTGACGTTGTACATGATCGCCGTCACGTCCGGCCCGTCGAAGGGCTTGACGCCGGTGAGCAGCTCGTACATCAGCACGCCGGCGGAGAAGATGTCGGTGCGCGGGTCGACGTCCTCGCCACGGATCTGCTCCGGGCTCATGTAGTTCGGCGTGCCGACAATGGTGCCGGCGCGCGACAGCGTCTGGTCGGTGACGATGCGCGCGATGCCGAAGTCGGTGAGCTTGATCACGCCGGAGGGCGCGTGCACGACGTTGGCGGCCTTGACGTCACGGTGCACGATGCCCACGCGGTGGCAGGCGGCCAGCCCGGCCAGCAGCTGCAGCAGCGTGTCGAAGGTCTCGGCCAGCGTGAAACGCGTGCCCATCGCCAGCAGGTCCTTGAGGTTGTAGCCCGCAAGTTTCTCCATGACGATGTATTCCAGCTCGCCCTCGCAGCCCACCTCCAGCACTTCGACGACGTTCTCGTGATGCACGCGGCGCAGCGAGGCGGCCTCGCGGGTGAAACGCTCCAGCAGTGTGGAAGTCTCCTCGGGCGTCAGCTTGGCGTCGGGGAAGAAGACCTTGATCGCCACCGCCGCGCCGCCATCGTCGGGCACGCCTTCATAAACCACGCCCATCGAGCCCTTGCCGAGCTCGGCGGTGATGTTGTAGTGGCTGATTCGCTTAGGTTGCACTTAGTCGCATTATAAGACGAGAGCGGCGACAGCTGGTTCCCCAACTGCCGCCGCTTATCAATGTCAAACTGGCAATAACTAGAAGATCGACTCCGAGGGCTTCTCTTCCTTGGGCTCGGCTTCGCTGACGCCGAAGATCGTGTCTGCGGCCACCTCTTCGATAATCGCGGCCACGCGGCCGGTGCCGACGGGGATCAGCCCGCCGATGATCACGTTCTCTTTGAGGCCGTGCAGGTCGTCCTTCTTGCCCTCGATCGCCGCCTCGGTCAGCACGCGCGTCGTCTCCTGGAAGGAGGCGGCGGCAAGGAAGCTCTCGGTGGACAGGCTGCTCTTGGAGATACCCTGCAGCAGGCTGCGCCCCACCGGCGGCTTGCGGTGCTCGCGCTTCATGTCCTCGATCGTCTTGTAGAACTCGATGCGGTCGAGCATGTCGCCCTCGTAGAAGCCCTCCAGGTCGCCCGGATCAACGACTTCGACGAAGCGGATCATCTGCTTGGCAATGATCTCGATGTGCTTGCTGTTCGTGTTGACGTTCTGGCTCTCGTAGATCTCCTGGATCTTGTTGGTGATGTAAAGCTGCGTCGCCAGGTCGCCCATCAGCTGGTGGTAGCGGCGCAGGTCGAGGTCGCCCTCGCACAGCTGGTCGCCGCGGTGGATGTGCTGGCCGACCGCCACCAGCGGGCGACGGTTCTCGTGCGGCGTCTCGTATTCGTGCTCGCCGCCGTCGTGGTTGCGGATCTTGATCTTCCAGTACGTCTTGTGCGTATCGGTGAACAGCTGCGTGACGATGCCGGGGAAATCAGCGAACGCCGACTCCGCGTCGTCCAGCGCGTCGCCCTTGGCCACCTGGCTGCGGAAGTGGATGCGCAGGCGGTCGGCATAGGAGTGCACGACCTCGTAGGTCTTCTCGCGGTCGCCCTCCGGCGTGCGGATGGTGACGCGCTCGTAGACCATTTCCGAGATGGAGACGACCTCGCCGTCCTCCTCCGAGAGCACCGACGGGCTCTTCACGCCGCGTACTTCGAACAGCGTCTCCACGTACGGCAAGCCCTGGGTGATGTCGCGGCCCTTGATACCGCCGGTGTGGAAGGTGCGCATCGTCAGCTGCGTGCCAGGCTCGCCGATGGACTGCGCGGCTACGACACCGCAGGGGTCGCCGACCTGGGCGATCTTGCCTGAGGCGAGGTCCCAGCCGTAGCACTTGGCGCAGACGCCGCCCAGCGTGTGGCAGCCCAGCACGCTGCGGACCTTCACCGCCGGAATGTGCAGGTTGTAGATCATCTCGGCCAGCACGTTGTCAACCTCCACGCCGTGCCGCGCGACGGTCTCGCCGGTCTCGGTGTCGATGACGTCAGTAGCCAGCACGCGGCCGACAAGCGCCTTGCGCACGCGCTTGGCGCTGTCCAGCCGGACCAGGCCGATGGAGATGCCGTTGGTCGTGCCGCAGTCTTCCTCGGTCACCGAGACGTCGAGGGCGACGTCGATCAGCCGGCGCGTCAGGTAGCCCGAGTCGGCGGTTTTCAGCGCCGTGTCGACCAGACCCTTGCGTCCGCCGTGGGTGGAGATGAAGTACTCGAAGACGGACAGGCCCTCGCGGAAGTTGGACTTGATCGGGAAGTCCAGCACACGGCCCGATGGTCCGACCAGCAGGCCGCGCATGGCCGCCAGCTGGCGCACCTGGTCCATCTTGCCGCGAGCGCCGGACTCGGCCATCATGTACACGCTGTTCAGGCGGTCAAAGTTGTCGCGCATCGCCTTGGTCAGGTCCTTGGTGGCCTGGTCCCAGATGCGCGTCACCATCAGGTCCTTCTCGACTTCGGTAATGATGCCTTTCTTGCGCTTGCTCCAGATGTCGGCCGCCTCGCGCTCAGCGCTGGCAAGGATGGAAGCCTTCTCCTTGGGGATGACGATGTCGCTGATGGCAATCGTCAGACCCGAGACAGTAGCCATCTCGAAGCCCAGGTCCTTCAGCGCGTCGGCCAGACGCACGGTCAAATCCTGTCCGCCGCGCTGGTACGACTCGCTGATGATCGTGGAGACGGCGCTGCGGTCGATGACGTAGTTGAAGTAGGGCAGGGGATAGTCGGCCGGGTCGTCGAAGTGATGAGCCATCACCTCGCGCACCTTTTCGTTGAAGATCAGGCGCCCGACGGTGGTGGCAGTCAGGCCGGCATTGAGCTGCCACTGCTCGGAAAGGTCGGAGTCGGTGGCGATCGGCGTGTCGATATGTACGCGCACGCGCTGCTGCAGCGGGATCTGCCCAGTCTGGTAGGCGATCAGGGCGTCGCCGATCGAGATGAACGCCGGATACTTGGTCGGGTCACCGTCCTCGGTGACCGTCTGCGACATGTAGTACAGGCCCAGCACGACGTCGTGCGTCGGGCTGATGATCGGTTTGCCGTCGGCGGGCAGCAGCAGGTTGTTCGCCGACAGCATCAGCAGCCGCGCTTCGGCCTGCGCCGCGGTGGACAGCGGCACGTGCACGGCCATCTGGTCGCCGTCGAAGTCAGCGTTGTACGCCGCGCAGACCAGCGGGTGCAGCTGGATCGCCTTGCCCTCGATCAGCACGGGCTCGAAGGCCTGGATCGACAGGCGGTGCAGGGTGGGGGCGCGGTTGAGCAGCACGGGGTGGTTGCGCGTGATTTCTTCCAACGCGTCCCACACCCGCGAGTCTTCGGCGCGCTCCAGCGTGCGCCGCGCCTGGGCGATGTTCTGGTTGGGATCGTCGGGGTTGATCAGCTTGTTCAGCACGAACGGCTTGAACAGCTCGAGCGCCATGTACTTCGGCAGGCCGCACTGGTGCAGACGCAGGCGCGGGCCGACGACGATCACGCTGCGGCCCGAGTAGTCCACGCGCTTGCCCAGCAGGTTCTGGCGGAAGCGCCCCTGTTTGCCCTTGAGCATGTCGGACAGGCTCTTGAGTGCGCGGTTGTTGACGTTGACCGCGGCGCGGCCCTTGCGGCCGTTGTCGATCAGCGCGTCCACCGCTTCCTGGAGCATGCGGCGCTCGTTGCGCAGGATGCTCTCCGGCGCGCGGATGTCGATCAGTTTCTTTAAGCGGTTGTTGCGGTTGATTACGCGGCGATAGAGGTCGTTGAGGTCTGAGCTGGCGAAGCGGCCGCCTTCCAGCTCGACCATCGGCCTAAGCTCCGGCGGCAGCACCGGCAGCACCGTGAGGATCATCCACTCGGGCTGGTTGCCGCTGGTGATGAACGCCCGCGCGACCTTCAGCCGTTTGATCAGCTTCTGCTTCTTCTGGCTCGTGGCGCCGTCCATCTCGCCGGAAAGCTCCTTCTCCAGCGCGGGCAGCTCGAGGTTGCGCAGCGCGTCCTGCACGGCCTGGGCGCCGATGCGGATGCGGAAATGCTCATCCAGATCGCCCATGTCGCGCATCAGGCAGACGGTGCGCAGTACGTTGTAGTCCTCGTGCTCCTGGTCGTTGAGGCGGTCGAGCGGCTGCATGCGCTGCACCAGCTCAAGCCCGCGCGCCAGCGCCTTGGCCTGGTAGTCGATCTCCTCGAGGCGCTTGCTGGCCTCGATCTCCATCTCGACGTTCTCGACCAGCAGATCGTAGATGCCCAGGTAGATCAGCTTGGAGAGCAGGGCGAAATTGAAGCGGTCACGCGGACGCGCCACCACCTCGCCGGACTCCGGGTCAAGCACCGTATTCGCCACCATGAAGGGCTTGAGCAGCTCCTGCTTCAGCAGGACATCCTTCACGTGCTCCAGCTTCTCGTCGTAGCGGCCCTCGAACTCGGCGGGCGGGCTGTCGTCCAGCGCCTTGGAGAGCATCGTGATCTCACGCTTCTGCGACGGATCGAGATCGCCGGTCTTGGCCATCTCAAACAGGTTGAGCGTATCCTGCTGCTTGAGCTGGCGCTTTTCCGTCTCCAGCTTGCGCAGGTGGTCGTTGGTGACATCCTCGATCGCCCGCGACTTGTCCATCATCCACTTCGTGTCCACCGAGACGACGAGCCAGGAGACGAAGTAAATCACCTTTTCGATTTCTTTGCCGCTGATGCCCAGCAGGGCCGAGAAGCGGTTGGGGATCGACTTGGTGAACCAGATGTGCGCGACCGGGCTGGCCAGGCGGATGTGCCCCAGGCGCTCGCGCCGCACGCGGTTGCTGGTGACTTCCACGCCGCAGCGCTCGCAGACGATGCCCTTGTAGCGCTTCTTCTTGTACTTGCCGCAGGCGCACTCGTAGTCCTTCACCGGCCCGAAGATGCGCTCGCAGAACAGCCCGTCCTTCTCCGGCTTGTAGGTCCGGTAGTTGAACGTTTCCGGCTTCTTCACCTCGCCGTGGCTCCACGAGATGATCTTCTCGGGGCTGGCGAGGCCGATGCGCAGGCTGTGGATCGTGTTGCTGGCAGGTTTGGTCATGCTACTGGTCAAAGATCTCATCTCCTCTGGCGGCAAGGGTGCGCTCATCGTCCAGGATGCTGCGGCGCAGCTCTTCGCCCTTGTAGTTGACCTGGACATCGAGGCCCAGGCTCTTCAGCTCATTGACCATCACGAAGAAGCTCTCCGGGATGCCAGGCTCGGGAATGATGCGGCCATCGACAATGGCCTTGTAGGTGTTGTTACGGCCAACCACATCGTCGGATTTGACCGTCAGCATCTCTTTCAGCAGGTACGCGGCGCCGTAGCCTTCCAGCGCCCACACTTCCATCTCGCCCAGACGCTGGCCGCCGAACTGCGCCTTGCCGCCCAGCGGCTGCTGGGTAATCAGCGCGTAGGAGCCGGTGGAGCGGGCGTGGATCTTGTCGTCCACCAGGTGGTTCAGCTTCATGATGTACATCACGCCGACCATCACGCGTTCCTTGAACGGCTCGCCGGTCACGCCATCGAACAGCACGGTCTTGCCGTCCTCCGGCAGGCCCAGGTGCTGGAAGATGTGGCGGATCTTGTCCTCGGTCGGGCTGAGGAACACCGGGCAGGTGGTCTTCAGCGGGTTGGGCTTGGAGGCGAAGGTGATCACGTTCTGCACGCGCGCGATATCGCGGCGGTGCTTGTCCGGGCTGACCTCTACTTCCAGCTGGGTCAGGTGCTCGATCATCTCCTCGTCCTCGATGTCGATCAGCGCGCAGGCCAGGCCGAGGTGCGTTTCCAGCACCTGGCCGATGTTCATCCGGCTGGGGACGCCGAGGGGGTTAAGGATAATATCCAGCGGCGTGCCGTCGGGCAGGAAGGCCATGTCCTCGACCGGCAGGATGTTGCTGACCACGCCCTTGTTGCCGTGGCGGCCGGCCATCTTGTCGCCGATCTGCAGCGAGCGCCGTTTGACGACGTAAACGCGGGCCATCTCCACGACGTTGTGCGCCAGCTCGTCGCCCTTGTCGCGGCTGAAGTAGCTGGTGGCGATGATCACGCCGTCCTCGCCGTGCGGCACCTTGAGCGGGGTGTTCTTGAAGCCCTTGCCCTTGTCGCCGAACACTGCGCGGATCAGCTTCTCCTCGCCGGTGAGGTCGCTCTCGCCCTTGGGCGTGATCTTGCCCACCAGCACGTCGCCGCTCTTCACCTCCGCGCCGACGCGGATGATGCCCTTCTCGTCGAGGTTGCGCTCGATGTACTCCTCCTGCAGACCGGTGATCTCACGGGTGATCTTCTCCGGCCCCAGCTTGGTCTGGCGCGCCTCGCACTCATGCTTCTCGATGTGGATACTGGTAAACGTATTCTCTTTGAGCAGCTTCTCCGACACTAAGATGGCGTCCTCGAAGTTGTAGCCGCGCCAGCTCATGAAGCCGGCCAGCACGTTGCGCCCCAGCGCCAGTTCGCCCATATGCGTGGCGGAACCATCGGCGAGCAGGTCGCCCTTGATCACTGGATAGCCCTTGCGCACGACGATGCGCTGGTTGATCAGTGTGCCCTGGTTGCTGCGCTGGAACTTGCGCAGCCAGATCGTCTCGATGTGCTCGTTGCTCTTGCGCAGCTTGCGGAACGCGCGGTCCTCGAACGGCAGCTTGCGGTACAGCTCCTGCTGCTCGTGCGGCGGCGTGAAGAGGTAGTCGAACTTGCTGCGGTTGAGCACCTCCTCGCCCTCGATCTTCTCCAGGTTCGGGAGGTCGAGGATCTCGCCGGTCTGGTGGTCAAAGACCACACCCTTGCGTAGCGTGATGCGCCGACTGTCGACGTACGTCACCTCGCCGCAGAACGGGCTGATCTCCAGGCCGCCGGCGTCCTCGGCCAGCTTGCGCTCGATGCCGGTGCCGACGATCGGGCTCTCGTTGTGCAGCAGCGGCACGGCCTGGCGCTGCATGTTGCTGCCCATCAGCGCGCGGTTGGCGTCGTCATGCTCGAGGAACGGAATCAGCGACGTGGTCACCGAGATGAACTGGGCCGGCGAAACTTCGACGTAGTTCACTTCCTCGCGGCTGACCTGCTCGAAGTTGCCGCCACGGCGCACGAACAGCACCGGCTCGAGGATGTTGCCGTCCTCGTCCTTCTTGGTGGTCGACGGCGCGATGGCGTCCGTCAGCTCCTGATCGGCCGAGAGGAACACCACCTCGTCGCTGATCACGGAGTCATGCGCGCGGAAGTAGGGCGTCTCGATGAAGCCGTACTCATTGACGCGGGCGAAGGCCGACAGCGAACTGATCAGGCCGATGTTCGGGCCTTCGGGAGACTCGATCGGGCAGATGCGGCCGTAGTGGCTGTGGTGCACGTCGCGGAAGTCAAAACGCGCCGCCTCGCGGGTCAGGCCCTTGGGCCCCAGCGCGCTGAAGCGCCGCTTGTGCGTCAGGCTGGTCAGCGGGTTGGTGTTGTCCATGAACTGGGACATCTGCGAACTGCCGAAGAACTCCTTGATCACGCCGATGATCGGGCGCGTGTTGATCAGGGTTTTCGGCGATTCCTTCTCCGCCTCGGGCAGCATCATCTTTTCGCGGACGATGCGCTCGACGCGCAGCAGCCCCTTGCGCAGCTGGCCCACCAGCTGCTCGCCAACGTGCTCCACGCGGCGGTTCTCCAGGTTCAGGTGGTCGATGTCGTCCAGCAGGCCGCGGCCGTACTCCTGCAGCATGTAAAGGTGCTTGAACGCCTCCAGCATGTCGCAGACGGAGAGCACGGTGGTCTCGATCGGCACGTTCAGGCCGAGCTTCTTGTTCAGCATGTAGCGGCCGACGCGTGCCAGGTCGTAGCGCTTGGGGTCGAAGAAGCGGCTCGGCAGCATGTTGGCCAGCACTTCGTCGCTGTACGGGTCCGTCGGGTGCAGCTTGCGCCAGATCTCGATCTGCGCGTCGCGCATGTTCAGCGTCGTGTCGCGCTGCAGCGAACCTTCCAGCCCGTCCTCGATCTTCATCGTCGGCTCGGGCCACATCTCGGGCGTGACACCGTAGTGCTCCCAGAGCTCGTCGGGCATGAAGATCTCGCCGCGGTCGCGGTCGACGACGAAGCCCAGCGCCTTGAGGAAGTCCATGATCGGGATCTTCAGCACGCGGCGCGGGCTGTCCATACGGACCTGGTAGCTGGAGCTGCGCACGTCGTACTCATAGCGCAGCCAGGCCCCGCGGTAAGGGATCAGCTTGACCATGTGCGCGTTCTCGTTGGCCGTGCGCTTTTCGCCCTTGGTGAAATACACACCGGGGGCGCGCACCAGCTGGTTGACCACGACGCGCTCCACGCCGTTGATCACGAACGTGCCGTTCTTTGTCAGGAACGGCAGTTCGCAGATGAAGACCTGCTGTTCCTTGATTTCGCCGGTTCTGTTGTTATGGAAGCTGAAGATGCCGCGTAGCGTGGCGTTGTAGTTGGCATCCTTTTCGAAGCACTCGCGCACCGACAGGCTCGGCAGCACGATCTCGTAATCGTTGAAGTGCAACTCGAAGTTCTCGTCGTTGGAGACGATCGGGAACACCTCGTCAAACACTTCACGGATGCCATGGAAACAAAACCACTCGAAAGCGGCAATTGGCACTTCCAACAAGTTTGGCAGGGGCCGCACGCTGTGCGGATCCAGGGGGTAGCGGAACTCAATCAACTGGCCCACTTGTAAATCTCCCTCCTGATTAAGCAAACGCCAACAACCACCGGGGAGAGCCTCCCCGGTGGTTATTCTGACAACACGCTATTCTCCGTGTTACTTTAATTCGGCAACCGCTCCAGCTTCGGTAAGCTTCTTGAAGATATCGTCGGCCTCAGCCTTTGATACCTTCTCCTTGATCGGACTAGGCGCCGCGTCAACGATCGCTTTAGCCTCCTTGATCCCCAGGCCGGTGATCTCACGCACGCGCTTGATCACTTCCAGCTTGGCGTCGCCAGCTTCCTTGAGAATCACGTCGAATTCGGTCTGCGCCACGGCGGCAGCGGGGCCCTCATCTCCGCCCCCGCCTCCAACCATGCCAGCCATCATCACCGGCGCGGCCGCGGCGCTGACGTCCCACTCCGTCTCCAGGTGCTTGACCAGTGCATTCATCTGCACTACCGGCAACGCACCCAGGACGGACGTAAGGAACAGCTTCAGCTCCTCTTCGGACAGCGCTAACGCTGCTGTCGAGAGTTCCTGCACCGTCATTTCGTCCTCCAATACAGTCCTTGTTTCATTCGTATTCTTAGAAGCGTAACAGCCTTGTTAATTGACGGGGCAGGGCGCATCGAGCAGCCCAGGCCCCCTTGCGGGACGCACCCGCTTAGCCAGCCTGCTTGTCCGCATAGGCTGACAGCACGCTGACCAGCCGCTGCGGAGCGTTGAGCACGCGGACCATCTTGCTCTGCGGCGCCATGAAGACGCGCAGCAGCGACGCGCGGATCTCGTTCTTTGTGGGCATGCTGAGGAATGTCTTGAACTGCTCCTGCAGGTAGACCTTGCCGTCGAACAGGATCGCCTTGACCTTCAGGCTGGGAAACTCGCGCATGTAGCGTGCCACCAGCTTGGCGATCGGTGTGATGTCCTCGGGCCCGAAGAAGGCGCAGGTCGGCAGCACCAGGTGCTCGCAGATCTCCTCGGCGCCGTTGCGCTCGAAGACGATGCGCGCCAGCGTGTTCTTCAGCACGACGACGGTGCCGCCGAGCTTAGCCATGTCGTGGCGCATGCGCTCGACCGCCGGCACGGGGATCTTGGAGAACTCCGCGAAGATGGCGAACGCCGACTTGCTGACCACGCTGTCGTAGTACTCGATCTTCTCAGTTTTAACTGACTTGAGCATGCTGGTTCCTAACTCGTGAAGCTACCGACATCGAGCTTGAGGCTCGGCGACTGCGTGGAACTGACGTACACACTTTTGACGTACTGCCCCTT
>Ga0315276_10003884_pt1 | contig 13709 bp, 12 predicted proteins | sample YL17G05_0_MG_FD_204542 | JGI IMG/M metagenome (GOLD analysis project Ga0315276, IMG submission 204542) | Sediment microbial communities from Yellowstone Lake, YNP, Wyoming, USA - YL17G05_0 | ecosystem: Environmental > Aquatic > Freshwater > Lake > Sediment | place: USA: Wyoming | collected...
AGACCTCGCAGTAGCGTATGTCTGAAAATTCAGGATTCCTGAATATGTACGCATCGAGCAGCCTGTCAGCCTTGATGTCGTCCGCCATCTTTCCGGACGGGTCTATCTTTTCTACAGACTCCGTGATGTTGTCTATCGCAAAGTCAATCCTTTTCTGGGCGTTGTTGTGGCTGTGAGCCCTCAGGTCATCCATCACGGGTCCCAGAAAAGTGGCCTGCTCCTCGAAAGTCACGTAAGGCAGCATGGCCTGAAAATTATCAGATATCTTTCTTCCGAGCCCCTTGAGGTATTCCCTAATGTAGGGTTTTCCGAACTTCTCGGAAAAGACATCCAGAGAGGAAATATCGTCCATGGCAGCCCTGAACTCGCCGTCTGCTATGGACTCTTTTGGATTATAATCAACTGGTTCGCCATGCGTGTTGAACTCGACATTTTTCATGTATTTTGAGAAAGCGCCCGCGGCGTTCTTTAGGCCTTTCTTCATCATTCTTTCAACGATGCTGAGCTCTACGGCATCGCGGTTCGCAGCCTTCAGGCGCTCTGAGCTTTTCTTAGTCTCAGCGGCGACATTCGGATCAAGCAGACCCGAAAAGGATGTGTTTTTGTAGAAATGCTGCGGCGATACAGAAACATCGGAATATTCGCTAAATGCATCAGCACAATGCAGTATCTTCGCAGGCGCCATGCTTCTAAGGTATTCCGGCAGCTTACCTAGCTCAGTTTTCAGCGTAGAATACTTGAGCGCTATGCTCTGCCTATTTTCAGCCTTGTCTTCCGCCATCTAACCACCCTTTACTACTATTATATAGTATATGGATGCCACTATTTAAATGTTACTACTAGAAGATAATAACTATAAAGATACTTTTATTTGCTCTTTGGAAGGCAGCTGTGACTCTCAGTTAGTTCTATAACGTATTCGCAGCTTCCGCACTGCTTCCAGCATAGAGTATCGAAAACATAATTATACTTATCGAAGCTGAACTCATGTTCCGCCTCGGTTTTATCTTTGTATCTGTAGTTGTCTACCAGATGATCTTTCTTGCTGTCTACAGCCAGGTTTAAAAGACCTTTAATGAATTTTTTGTCATCATCTTGGAATGTTTTAGCTTTTTCTGCAAATACTTTAGCGTCACCGGATCTGTTGGTTAGTGTGAGATCTATAGTTCCTATCCAGCCTTCCCAATCGTCGTTCACAGCATAGTTTTTGTAGAGTGCGTCTCTGACCGATTTGAACTGTTCCCCAGGAAGATCTTTTTCCAGCATATTCTTAGCAGTCCTCCATCGTAATCCCGCCGCTATTTCATCGGCGTCTCCGTTTATGTCAGGCTTAGCTGTGCCAGTTGCATCAGGCTTAGCTGTGCCAGTTGCATCAGGCTTAGCCGCCGTGCCGTTTGTGTCAGGCTTAGCCGCCGTGCCGTTCGGCAGATATGGTTTTATGAAGTCTTCATATTTCTTGGAATTAGAATCTTTGAACCTTTCTTCAAGCATCTTTACGCAGAAATTGTATCTGCCGAGCTCTCCATCTATACCTCTATTAGAATTTTTGATATAGTCTTGAGATGCGATTATGTACTTTACAACGAGGCCCTTTCCGGTATCAAACTCGTTAAGATCGCAAAGACCTGATACTGTAGTTTTGATTTTTTCAAATGATTCGCTTCTATTCTTCTCTTCAGCGACTTCCGCCAGCTTTTTCTGTTTTTCCTCTTCAGCTTTTTTGGCGTCTTCATCCTTCTTTATGGCTCTCTTCTCATCGGCCTTTTCGACGGCTTTTTGTATGCCAGCTAGCTTAGCCATGTAGTCTGAGTTCATGTCTCTTATCGCTTCGCTGCCAGTTATGACAGGATAAAGTCCGAGAATTTCCAGGACAGCCCGCTTGTCTTTGATAGAAATTTTGTCTTTGTCGTTGATCTTCTGCTTCGCATAGCCCATTAGAACCTTACCCGCATCTTCCCATTTGCCATCTTGCAGATATTTCGTGACGTCAGGCATACCGGAATATTTCTTCGCCAGCATCGTATAGGCTTTTATTTTCTTGTTCTTTTCAGAAGGAATCCTATCGACTAGCGCGACGGCTTTTTCCTTGACGAATGCAAATGGATTTGTAACCATTGAAAACCACCAATTATTCACTACTCTCTAAGAGTTATCACTTAAGAATAGTATATACCAATAGACATTTAAACCTTACGTTTTTGGCCAAAAATGCCCTACTCAGGCGTTTTGGGCTTCTCTGTGCCTATAGTTTTTGCCAGCTCCTTCATGTTTATCGTCTGCTGGCTTATATCAGCAGACGCAGTTTCAGCTGGCTGCACACTCTCTTTCCTGTGTTCATCGAGATCCAAAGACTTCTCTCTGGCCTGCACGTCAATATCCATTGCTTTCGGCTCAGGGGCCTTTTCAGCTTTACTAGGATTGTCCATATCGGTCCAGTATTTTTTAAGGCGAATCTGCAATGGCGTGGCTTTTTCGCCCGGGAACCTGGCTTCATATGCTGTAAGCTGATTTTGAAGCTGTATCGTCTTGCTGAACAGCTCGTCTTCGAGATCCTGCATTATTTTGACGTTGAAGGCATTGGCAATGGAATCATATTCGGTGAAATAATGTCCTAACGCACATTTCATGACCTCTTTCTTAGCCTTTGCATTCTTGTCCCTAGTTGCGGACCTATCTATTTTTTTGACCTCGCCGGCCTTGGATTCTATCTTTCCCATCATTTCTTTGTATGTTGATATCTTAGCCTGGTCCCTTTCCTCAAAGATGCCGCTCTTGTAGCACCTGTTCAGAAATGAATATAGTTTGGTGAATTGATATTTTATCTTTTTGTCATCAGTAGTATTGTTATCAGCCAGAAGCTTGTATAACTTGTCCAGAACATAGTATGTTGTTAGCTCGGTTTTTTGGATTCCTTTCTGCTCTGCAATTTCAATGATTTTGTCCATTGAAAGGCCTTCTGAATCATATTTTTTGGCAGTTTTCTTGAACATGCGTAGTTCTGCACTTTCTTTGGGTTCGCAGCAAGCTGGTTTGGACATTACAGCGGCTGAAAGCGCCGAATTCTTTTGGCTCTCAATCCATTCGCTGTATATCTTGAGCCTCTCCTCGTCCTTTTTCTTGAAGATGCCGTTATCATAGCACGCTGTCAGCAGCCCGTGGACCATGTTGAATTCTCCCTGCATTCTGGCATCACCTGGATTTGCGCTCAGTTCCTTTAAGGTGCTGTCCAGGATGTTGTAAATCTCGTGCTTCACTCCTTTGATCTGACCGGTCTTCTTGCCTTCGGCGTTCAATGGCTTTGATGTGAGGTAGCCGACTAAATGCCCTTTTAAGCTGTGCTCATACTCCTCTCCGCCTTTGTAATCATTGAGAAACCTGATAAGTTTTTCGCAAGAGTTGTCTGCATCTATCTTAGCTGCAGGCTCTTCGGTTTTCTTATGCTCTGCTTCCGGCTCCTTTCCTGCTAGGGATTTGTACACTTCTGGCTTTGCAGCAGGTTTGCTAGATTCCTTGTTTTCATCCTTTGGTTTGAATTTCGGCTTGGTGTGAGTGGTATCTTTTTTCTCATGCTTCTTCTCACCGCTTCCGTATATTCCTATGCTCTTGAGGGCATTGTAGGTCTCGCTGGCGGATTTCATCAGATCCTTCTGGTCTTGTGTAGGGTTGCTCCCGAAGCCTTTGCCTGCTGAAACGTCCTTCAGGGTCTTTTCAAGAACGTCATATTGGTCGTTGTACGCCATGCCTCTAAGCACTTTGTAATCTTCCTTGAAGCCCTCGTTAAAAAAGTACTTTGTCAGTATTCTCTTTGCTTTCACGTTTTTGTCGTCTTTTCCAGCCATAAGATCGCCTAATTGTTACTAAAAAATAGTATAATCAGGAAAGGATTTAAATGCAACTTTATAAGACACCTCGGACTATTATCTGCATGGCAAAGAAAAAATCGTTTAATCAAGGGACCATATGGTTCCTAGCTATCTTATTGGTAGCGTTGATAGCAGCGATAATGCCTACGATAATACCGGCCATGTACGTCTATATAATATTAGCCATAGCCGGCGCCCTGGTGGCGATAGTCAACATCAAAGTGAATGAAGAGAGGGACTATCTGCTGGGGATAATAGGCCTAATCATAACAGTGATGGGGCTTTCGTCAGTGGCAGCTGCTAACGACATATTGATAAGATTTTTGTACAACCTTGTTGTAGGATTTGGAGTTGCTGGATTCATAATAGCCATAAGCATGATATCCAAGGTCAGTCTCACAAAGTAGCATAACCTATGAGTGAGGCTGCGAATATCAATGCCCAGGCTTTCCAACTCCATTTCATTACTTTTTCTCCGTCAAGACCAAGAAAAGGAATCATGTTGAACATCGCTATGTAGAAGGAAAAGCTCGCTATCATCCCCAGTATCTGCATAGGCAAGTAGAAGTTGAGCAGCGCGAATATGCCTCCTATAGCTATGTTAACAATAGGCCCTGCGGCCGATATTATGCCGTATTCCCTGTGTGTTATATGGTTTACCGTAAAGGCAAACTTGTTCTTGGAGAATGGCGATATCCACACCGCCCCGGGCGCTGCGAACACGAACCCCATCGGAAGGGCCGCCATGATAAGTCCGAAAAGTATGCCCATTGTAGACATCCGATACTCGGCGGAGCAGTCATACCTCTGCGCGAAGTACTTGTGGCCTATGATCTCGTGCGACGCGAATATGAAGACTATGACTACTATTGTTAATGGCAATATCTCGAAGTTGAAACCGCTGAACATCAGCGCCAAAGCAACTATCGATATCAGCAGCTCTTTGATCTCCCTTTCAGTGAAGTTCATAGCTTGTCGCCCTTTATCATCTTCTCAAGGTCCTTCTTGTGTCCAGCGCCGACGACAACTACTATATTCTTGTAGTCAGCCGCCAGTTTTTTTATCCATTCATGCATGTATTTGTTCCTCTCTACTACCAGTATCTCATAGAACTCAGGCATGTCTCTTTTCATGTATATCATGGCCTTGTCTATAAGCGCCTGGCTAGGAACCTTGTTCAGGTCTATCGTCGCCTTCCCCCCTTTCAGCGAATCGAACAGCAGCCTCAATATCATGGATATCTTCCTTGATGGCGGGACCTTCTGTATCTTCTGGAGTGTTATGCCTATCGGCGCGTCTATCAGTACGACCTTAGCGCCGACTTCCAGTCCTGCCTCTACGGCCGCCATCATCTCGGCCCCCGGCATGATATGCGTCTTATGGGAAAGATGCTGCTGTATTATGGAGAAAATGTATGTGGTGAGGCCGAACCTCAGGCTCGGTTTTCTGACGCCGTGCTTCAGAGCATGGTATCTCTCAGGGCACAGCTCGACAGCAACACAGTCAGGCTTCTTGCTAATTATGACGCTCTTTGCGCTCTCGACGCTCTGCGGGGATATGTGCGAAGTGCCTATTACAGTTATCATCGAATCACCAAATATATTTAAAGCATATGACCATAATCTATTGTTATGATACCAGCTGAATTCCTGACAAAGGAGTATATCGTCGTCATTATTGTATTCATACTGGCTCTTTTTATATTGTACAGGTTGTTCAAGGTCGTGATGAAGTCGATGATGGTGATGGCTGCGGCGTTCGCCTTCCCTTTCCTTGTCAGCTATCTCAACCTTCCGCTGCCCATAAGCCCTGACCTGGATACTGCTATCAGGTTCGCTCTATTAGGGCTGGTGATATTCGTAGTGTATGAGTTCTTCGGCTTCATAACCCATTTCTTCAAGCTGCTGACGTTCCCTTTCAGGAGGCATAGGCGTTGAAGACAGAGCTCAGGAGGCAGTTCGTGCACGGGCTCGGATCACTGGGAGCGGTCATACTAGCGTTTTTAGGCAGAGACCTGATGGTGGCTTTCATTCTTTTGGCTGTAGCGTGCATAACGATAATGGCTTCGCACCGCGGCAGGATAGAATCTTCATTTTGGAAGCTTTTCGAGAGGTTTGTAAAGTCTCATGAGCGCCAGAACGAGGGGCCGTTCATGGGGGCGATAACCTTCTGCATAGGCGCTCTGCTTGCTGTCGTGCTGTTCAGCCAGCAGGTGGCCATGCTGGCTATCATAATCCTGGCTGTCGGCGACTCGGTCTCAACGCTGATAGGAAAGCTGTATGGCAGGCACAAGCTGCCTTACAACAAAGGAAAGAGCTGGGAGGGCAGCACGGCATTTTTGATAAGCACTTTGATCATATTCATGTTCGCCCTGGATCCTATAAAAGCCGTCGAGATGGCCTTATTGATGACCGTCGTCGAGAGCCTCCCGAAGCTTAACGACAACATCACTATACCTGTGGCTGTTGGCTTCGCACTAATGCTGTAAAATATATTTATAGTAGAAAGGGGATAATGGTAGTATGATTCCAGGCATGACTTCTCAGGGCGATTGGCTGAGCCAGCTGATATGGTTCATAATATTCTTCATATTCGTGATGTTCGCCCCGAGGCTGATGATAACCCAGACTATAATGAAATTGGAGAAGGATGCCGAGGAGCTTGAGGCTTACGCGAAGGAAGCAAAGGAATACGTCTATAAGAACATCCCGATGAAAGCAGGGAAAAAGACTAGAGAGAACATCGACTCGTTCTTGGAATTCTTCATCATACCGCCTGTGAATATCGACCCGTACGGAGTGATGAAAAAACTCGACCACCTCATGAAAAACTCCGACAGGAAGTTCAAGTACTTCGTCGACCAGGTCATCCCTGAAGCCACCGAAGTCGAGAAGAGCAATCTAAAGAACGGCCTCGCAGGGGCGATGCAGACCTACCAGATAGCCAAGATAGTCCGCCATTACTTGGAGACTATAAAGAAGTACAAGATGTTCCAGATGGCAATGATAATCCAGATGCAGATACCGATGATAAAGGATATAGCAAAAGCTTCCAAAGAGGCGACTAAAGCTTTCATAGATCAGGCTCCGATCGGAGACAGCGTCGGGCCGCTGGTCGTGGCTACCATGACAAAAACAAAGGTCATCGAGTTCAAGGAAGAGGAGTTCACGATGAGCCAGACCAAGGTCGCCGGCAGGACCGTGTATATAGCCAAAGCAAGAGGGCCCGGAGCCTCGACAGGCTACCCAGGAAAGTTCCTGCAGAAAGTCGTCGGCAAATACAGGATAGGAAGGATAATAACAGTCGATGCCGCGCTGAAGATGGAAGGCGAGAAGACAGGATCCATAGCGGAGGGAGTAGGAGTAGCGATGGGCGGCATAGGCGTCGACAGGTGTGAGATAGAGGACATAGCGGTCAAGAAGAACCTGCCGCTGGATGCTGTTGCCATAAAGATGTCGCAGGAGGAGGCGCTGACGCACATGAGCAAGGACATATTGAACGCTGTGCCGAACGCGATAGACGCCGTTGAGAACCTGGTAAGGAACGGCGGGAAGAAGAGCATACTTATCATAGGAGTGGGCAACACCGTCGGGATAGGCGGGAACTACAAGGACGCCCAGGAAAATATGAAGGCAATAAAGAGCAGCATCAAAAAGAGGGCCGAAAAAAAACCTTTATAAATCTTTAATGCGTTATTCTCTCAAGGTGATTGAATGGGAACTCTAAGACCAGCAAGATGCTATACCAAGTTCGCTAACAAGCCGTTTACAAGGTATTCGAAGACCAAGCCCAGGCAGAGCTATGTTAAAGGAGTGCCTGCGTCGAAGATACACCACTTTGAGATGGGCGAGAAGAAGGTGAAGTTCGATTCAGAATACCACCTTGCGGCAAAGATCCAGGTGCAGATAAGGTCGAATGCGCTGGAAGCGGCAAGAGTGTCATGCTTGAAGTATCTTGCGAAAACTATTGGTGAGAAGGGGTTCTTTCTGAAGATCAGGACGATACCGCATCATGTTCTAAGGATAAACGCAATGGCAACTGGAGCAGGCGCAGACAGATTCTCTCAGGGGATGAGAAAATCGTTCGGCTCCCCGACAGGCCAGGCAGCCAGAGTTGAGAAGGACCAGAAAGTAATCACAGTAAAGACCAACGGCGCATATGCGCATGTGAAGGAAGCGCTGAAGAGGGCATCTTCTAAGCTGCCCGGAACATACAAAATAGTGGTCGGACAATGATATTGATTACTGGCGGCGCAGGACGGATAGGTCGTCATCTCGCTTTAGAGCTAATCAAAAGAGGCGAGAAAGTGAGGATTCTTGTTCAGAAAAAGCAGGACACAGACGGCGTCATCCCGGAAGACCTCGAAATAGTCGAAGGGGATATAACCAGCATAGACTCCATCAGAAATGTTGCAGATGGGGTCGATACGGTATTCCATCTGGCAGCAGTAGTGGATTACACCGCGCCGAACGAGCTGATGCGCAAGGTGAACGTCGAGGGTACAAAAAATATGCTCGAGGTCAGCAGAGGCAAAAAATTCATAATGATGAGCTCGACATCTGTTATGGGCAAGAAGCTGCCGAAGCAGCCTGCCGACGAGGCCGTGCCTTACAACCCATCCGACTTCTATGGAAAGACCAAGATGGAGGCTGAGAAGCTCGCATTGGAGAATAAAGCGATAGTAGTCAGGGCGACGGACGTCTACGGCCCAGGGTTCCATGAGGGGTATTTCACGATAATCAAGAGCATCAAGGAAGGAAAATGCATAATCATCGGAAATGGCCAGAACAGGCTCCAGTATCTGAATATCAGAGATATAATCAACTGCCTGATAGCAGTAGGTAACAAAGGCAAGGAAGGCGAAGTCTACTTGATAGCTGGGCCAGAAGTCCTCACGCAGGAAGAACTTTATCAGCTGATAGCAAGGCTGCTGGATGTGGGATACCCGAAGAAGCGCATGCCGATATGGATTGTGAAGCTGATCGTCATGCTATTGGCTGTGAAGTCGAAAATCAAAGGGAAGAAGCCGAAGATGCTCCCGGCTTACGTCGACAAGCTCGCTGCTGACAGGACATTTGATATGGGAAAGCTGAAGAGGGAGCTTAACTTCGAGCCGAAGGTAAGATACGAAGAAGGCATCAGGGAAGTAGTGAAAGAGTTCTTATCTACTCAATGATTATCGGCTGGCTTACAGCGTTCGAGAAATTAACTCTCTCCAGATAGGAGATTTTCTTTTCCAGCATGTCTAGTTTTTCGAGGGCGAATTTGACTTTGTACTCCAGCTCCGCGAAGCCGTTCTCGCACTGCGGGAGCTTGCCTCTCCTCTCAAAGCCTACGAGCTGCTCCTGCAGGCTCACGACTTCGCTGACCTTCTCCTCGAACCTGACCCTGAGGTCGGTGAAGCTCCTTTTCAGCTCGTCGAAGTCCATGACAATATCCAGGTAGTTGAAGCCGCCCTTTTTAGTGTGGTCCTCCTCGTCCTTTTTGATGGAGGATACTTCTTTTTCGAGCTTGCTGACTTGCCCTGCGGAGGCGTTCGTTGAGATCGATTCCACGCCCGTCTTGAGCTCGTCGATGGCATTCTCGATCATTGCCAATCTCTTGTCTATCTGAAGATTGGTGATCTTCTGCTTGTCATCGAACCTCTTGAACTCGTCATCCATAAGAATCATCTGTCATTCCTTTTATAAAAATAAGATTGTAAGCACGCTGCCGAACAGCAGTGTATATAGCAATGATATGAAGAACGCCGGAGTGTAGCGTATGCCGTCTATCACTGTGACATACCTCCTCATCATCTTTATTTTAGATATCTGCGCCATGCTGAGGCCTGTTATGCGCTTTCCGACTATCCCCAGATGGGGTATCGAATCGGCTATGACATCGCCTTCCTTGAGCTTGGACGAAAGCATCCTCCTTCTGAAAGAAGAATCAACGGCCTTGATGAAAAAGTAAATCAGCGCCGACGCCACAAAGAACGGGGGCAGCGCCATCAGCATTATCAGTGACGGGAAGAACACAATCATCGTCACGACTGTCATCGCGACAAGCCCTGTCAGCCAGAAGAGGGTTCCGCTGTGCAGGCGGAGGCTTTTGACGAACAGTCTGTGGGCCCCGTTTCTCTGCGCGATTATCAGAGCGTATATTATCGAGTAGATCGCTCCTATCACAGACAGGTTGATGAAGTATGATAATGCGAACGGCATCAGCGGAGACGGCATCGTGGGCATCAGAGCGCCTATGACAACAAGGACAGCCGCGTCGCCGTCGCCCCACTGGCCAGTGTAGTACATTAGTGAACCTATTATCAGGAATGCACCGACGGACATGAGCATGCTGTACAGTATGGACATATCGCCGGTATAGTATGTCTCTATCAGATGCAGGAATATTCCGAGGCCTATCATAAAGTAGCATGCCTTTTCAGAGACGTCGCTCGTCTTCAGGTCCCATAACGCTATTCCGAATGTCCCGGCAAGCGCGGTCAAAATGTACAGTATTTCAAACATCATATCATCCTTTAGAACAATCTGACTATCTCTTCCTTTTTGGGATGTCGCTGTTTTTGATGTCGACTTTCAGCGGCCTCTTGATCAGAGACTTCCTTCTCGTGAGGAAATATACCCCTATGGTCACAGGTATCGCCAGCAGTATCCATATCAGCGTCGGCCTTTCCATAGGCGGCGTCAGTATCTGGTTCGCTATGTCCAATGCCTTCTGGTAGTCGCATGCGTAGTACGCTGCGACAGCATCTTGCATTAGGCCGTCCTGGACCGACGTGTCTTCGCCAGTTGCCTTGATTTCATTTATAGTCTTGTTGGCCAACTGTATTGCGTTCCATGCGCTGTCGGCTATAGCTAGAGGAGCGAAGCCTGATATCATGTACGGCGTCTTGCCCGTTATGTCTGCGCAGATTATCTTCGACTGCTCATCGCGCCATATCTTGTCCTGAGATATCGGCAGCCACTCGTCGCCGGATATCTTCGATATCGCTATGCTTCCCGGCCTCACGCTGCTGCCCTCATAGTTGTAGCAGAAGAACGTGTGGTTCGACGCGACGTTTATCTCGTAGCTTGCCACGATGGTCTCGTTGCACGCGACTACGGCGTATTGCTCCGGAGATATGCATCTTATGGTCTTGACGAACGCTCCGAACGTCGTGTTGCTGGTGGCATTGCCCTCTGGGTAAAGCAGGACAGCCGCAGAGTTCGGAGACGGCACGCCCTTGTCATCGATGGACCCTTGCAGCAGGACAGTGACGCCGTCTTTGGTCATGTTCACTGAAATGTTCTGCATCGAGCAGTTGTTGAATAGTAATCTGTAAAGCGGCCAGTTGCTGAAAGATGTGGGAGCTGTCACTAGGATCGACGGGATCACCGGTATCGGTCCTGGACCAGGGCCGGGCCCTGACGTCCTTGATATCTCCAGATCGGCTGTCATGTTGTTGTTGGACTCGTTGAAGTCTATCTCATCCGCCCTCACGACTGCATATATTTTGTATGTGTCTGAATCCACGAATACCTTGTTTATGTGGAACGGCACGGATTGGCCGGGCTCTAAAGGTGAGAAACTGTCAATGCTGGAATCAAACTTGTCGTCTATGTAGAAGTCCACATAGGTGTTCGTCGCGTTTGTCGGGCCGATGTTTGTGACATTGGCGTTGATCCTGACAGAATCATAGATGTACGCGTCCTCGGGGTCGAACGTCAGGTTCGATATCTCGAGGTCTATTCCCTGCACCACGTTGGCATACCAGGTCTCGCTGTCTCCCGAGACATTTTCATCGCCTTCTGTGTATGCGGTTATATTGAACACGCCGAGCACCGTCATGTTGGTGGTGTTTGTCACTAACGTGGTTCCTGTCTGCTCTGCGCCCCATCCTGTTATGTTCGTCGTCAGGTTGACCGTCCTGCCGGTCACGTTGGATACCGCTGTGAAGTTTGCTGTTGTGTTGACCATGTACGGCCTGCTGCCGTGAGTGCCGTTTAGTGTAAGCACCAGGTTTAATGGTATTTTGTTGATGGTCAGATTGTATTGTTTCGATGCTGACGAATAGTTGGCGTTGCCGGATGTGTTGTAAGTGTACATATAGAGTCCTGCTCCATACTGATTCACATCAGATATGGGGTTGGACGAGCCTATTGTTGATGTGTTCATGTAGAGGTTGAATGTTAGTTCAGGTACCGAGTTGTATCCTGTGATGTTGGAGGCTGCAGGATATGCGTAGACCTTGTTGCCTTCTGTGCCGTTGATTGTCAAGTTCATCAACATGCTTCCTGTTGACGTGTTCTGGTTGACTAGATAAGTGGCGCTGTCTGACGCTGCAGTATAGTTCTGAGTGGATGACACGTTGCAGACATAGTCCCATGATCCGGCAGGGAGTATTATACCGACTCCGTTCTCTGTTAAATTGACATCTGAGTCGTTCCTGTAGAGCGTCGCGCTTGCTTCAAGGTTGTCGCAGACGCATGTTGCGTTCGTGGTTGTGACGCCGTCATATGTGATCGGAGACATTGGCGTTGTTGTCAACGTGCACATTGACGATACCTGATCGACTGTATAATATAAGTAGGATGTGCTATTCTCCAAATCAGTGGTGTCTATGCCGTACCATTTGTACTCATACACGCCGACAGGCAGGCTTGTGAATATTATGCCCCACTGGAAGGATGAGTTGACCGTGGCAGGAGACGTCGATATGGTGTAGTTCGCCGCTACTCCCGTGTCGTTTATCTCGAACGTGGCGTTGTCGAAGTTGTCGTTGAAATCGAGCCAGGTTATATTGAAGTCATAGCTGGCGCCAGGGCTGTATTTTACAGGCGTTGGCGGATTCGTGGATTCGCTCAGCCAGTACGGCGGTACAGGCGTCTGCTCCATCGGCGCGAATATGCTGCTGAAATCTGTTATGTTGGCCCATGTATAGTTGTTGGCTGTGTCCACTCCATACGAGCTTGCGAAGTCAGAAGCTTTGTGCCAGCCGGATGAATTTTCTTTCATCATTATCATATAGTTCTCGTCAATCCCGAGAGCTATCAGGTCGCTCTCATCATACGACACATTGAGCATCGCCCACGTGTCGCCCGTGACGTTCAGATATTGAGAGATGTTCTTGAAGCCGTACAGGTCAGGTGCTGGTGTATCGGCGTCCTTTATCGTGAAGCTGCCTCCGTGGGTGAAGCTGACGTTCGTGTCGTTCGTGAGCATATTCACGATTATGTTACCTGTGTCAGGCAAACCGCTGTCAGAATAGTAGTCCCACTCGGTGTTGAATGAGACGTTGTTGTCGGTAAAGTTGTTGTTGAAATCTGAATTATAGATTCCGTATTGATTGTCTGTTATCTCGTTGTTTTCAAGAATATTGTTGTTCGAGGCATCATTGAACAAGACGCCGCCGATGTCGTTGTAGGACATGTTGGAATATGACAGCACGCTGTCGCTTGACTGCGAGTATGAGACTCCGCCGTAATTATAAGCGGATGTCGTGTTGTTTATGAACGATGCCCCTGTGACTATCGAGATTCCGTAGGCTGACGTGCTGTTTGTCACGACCGAATTGAGTATCATGGAGTCTGTCGACCCTGAGGATATGTATATTCCGTTGATGCTGTTGTTGAACAGCATGTCATTGTCAGCGACAAATCCGTATGAGTTCTGCGCGACGTCGATCCCAACTCCGGTGTTGTTGTCTATTGTGCTGTCGTTGACGCTGACGTTCTCGGAGTACTCCATGCCGATTCCGTTGTAGTATCTTGAGACATCGCAGTTCTTGATTCTGACATCGTCATGGTTGTTGATGTATATGCCGACTGTGTTGCCTGCGGCCACGTTGCCTGTTATATTGTAAAC